>WNFA01000062.1_pt1 | contig 117419 bp, 100 predicted proteins | sample 5400481 | NCBI WGS metagenome assembly WNFA01 (sample SAMN13153340, study PRJNA577476) | soil metagenome | isolation source: 120 cm saprolite under Douglas fir tree site 2 hole 1 replicate 2 | place: USA:California | collected 2015-04-18 | reverse complement strand
GCATTGGGCGAAGCGCCAGTACCCACGGTTCGTTATCCGGGAGCCAGGGACGCCACGACGGTGTATGCAGCTCCTGCGCTTGAGGATATGCAACCGTACGCCGACGACACTCGCGGAGTCTATCTGATCAATACCTCTATACCAGGCAAGCCTCTGGAGTGGGCAGATCCGTCGAAGACTGGGAGGGTAATTGAAGCGATCAATACCAACATTATGGGCATGGCGGAAACAGCAGCCAAGGTTTACTGGCTGACTGGAGACGAGGCCTACGCCCGTTTTGCTTTCGATCTTTTTGATACGTACATGACGGGTATGTACTATCGCAACGAACCCTATGATCTGAATCACGGCCACACTCAGACGATTGTCGGCATGTCGACCTTTGAGGTCATTCAGGAACGCATCCTTAGTAGCTTGGCGTCGACGTACGACTTCCTTTATCCCTTCATCCAGGCTCGCTCCCCGGACAAAATTCCCCGCTATGCCGAGACGTTCAAACAATGGATCGATGTCACGATCAAGAATGGTGTCCCCTTCAACAATTGGGACCTGATTGAAGCCGGATTCGTTGCCGACGTGGCCCTGGTGCTTGAAAATAATGGCGAATACGGAGATGGCAAGGGAGCGCAGTACTACCTTGATCAGATTCTCAACCAAGATGCCACGCGGCAATGGTCGCTGCGGAAACTGCTCAACACCGGATTCGATCCGACTACCGGCATCTGGTACGAGTGCCCAGGTTACTCCATGAACGTGGTGGCACAGTTCATGGATCTAGTAAACAACCTTGATCAAGGAATGCACTCCGACCTGCTTCCGCAAATGCCTGTCCTTGAAAAGGCTGTCCTCGCGACCACGCAATACCTCTACCCGAACGGCTACACAGTCGCGTTTGGCGACTCCCGTTACGCCCGCCTTTCACCGCATGCCGCACAGCAGATGATCATCAACGCGCGCAGGCATGACCGTCCTGACCAGCAAGAGCGATTCACGAAGATGGTCAAAATGCTAAATGAGCTCGAGCAGCGGACGAGCCTGGGAGCCGGACCTACGAACAGCGTGCCGGGGAAAAGCGCGGACCTGAGCGCATGGTTCTCGCAATCCGATTCGTCTCTGAAGGACTCGGTCCCGGCCGGTGAGTTGGGGGATTTTGTAAGCCCCACTTTCAGCGCTCCGAACGTCAGCTATTTTGTGCAGCGGAACGGACTGGATCGAGAAACCGGCCTGATGATTTCAGAGGCCGGCTCACTGGGAAATCACGCCCACGCCAACGGGATCGCCATGGAGTTGTATGGCAAAGGGCTGGTATTGGCGCCCGAAGGTGGTATTGGCACAAGTTACTTCCAGCCGGATTATGCAGAGTACTATTCGCAGTTTCCGGCCCACAACACCGTCGTGGTGGATGGCATTTCTACGTATCCCACGATGAAGAGTGCTCACGGATTCAAGGTCTTGAGCTCGTATCCGAGTTCGGAGATGCGAAAAAGAATATTCCCCGGGCTCACCTATTCGGATCTGTATTTTCTGGAGCCTGAAACCAACGCCGACCAGCGTCGCGTGATGAGCATTATTCGCACCAGTTCTTCAACCGGGTACTACGTTGACATCTTTCGCTCGAGAAAGAAGAGCGGTGGAGACAAGAAGCACGATTACTTCTACCACGATCTTGGTCAGGAAGTTGCTTTGACAGACCAGCAGGGAAAAGCCTTGGCGCTGCAGCCCACTGAGGAGTTGACGTTTGCCGATGGCGACTTGCAGGCCTACGACTATCTATGGGACAAGAAGTCCGTCAGAGTCGCCGACGACATCAAAGCTACATTCAAGCTGCGTATTTCAGGCAAGGAAGATGTGTTCATGAACATGTGGATGCACGGCGAGCCAAACCGAGAAATATTCTCAGTTCAATCGCCCCCCAGCCGCGCCTTCGGGAATGGAATGCTTCCCAAGGAAATTGCAGACCTGCCACTGCCCACGATCGTCGCCAGGCAGTGGGGCGAGGCTTGGACCAAGCCGTTCGTCGCGGTCTATGAACCGTCTACCAGCAGCGAAGCACAATCCATTGCTTCGATTCGCGGGTTTTCACCTGATGACGCAGGTGAAGATTTTGTAGGGATCTCGGTGGAGGGGAAAACGGGCGATAAGCAGTGGATTTTCTCCGAAACCAGCCCGCACAGGATCAGCTATCAAGGGATGAACTTCGAAGGGACCTTTGGAGTCGTCGGGGTAGTGAAGGGAACCACGGAATATCTCTTCCTGGGTCGAGGCAAGAAAATAGGAGAGCATGCTTACAGCATTACTGCGACCAAAGGTCCCGCAACGGCCGCTCTATCAAAGTGCGGAGACAAGTGGTGCTTCACCTCCGACGAGCCGGTAACAGTCACGTTTCCGCGAACTGCATTTCGTGGCAAGACGACCTTGCATTTCATGCGCGACAAGCAATTGGTGAACCTTGCAGGGAAAGAAGTGACAATCGGCGTTGAAACAGCCGTGGCATTCGAACTGCCTGCTGCTCCGTACACCCGGATCGAGTGATGGGTAGATTTCAAATGGAAGTGACATACGCAATGACAATTAGATTGTTGACTAGAATCGGCATCTTGGTCGGATCTGCGGCGCTAGCGAACCCTGGCGCACGGGCAACAGAACGCAGGAGATAAGCTCGGCAAACAATCTGGCGCGACTGCCGCACCCGTGCTGAAAATCCAGGTACAAAAGCCAATAGCCAAGGTCAGCCCCATGCTTTACGGGCTCATGACCGAGGAGATCAACTACTCCTACGACGGCGGGCTCTATGCGGAGTTGGTTCGCAACCGGACGTTTCAGGACGACCCCACGACGCCGGTGCATTGGTCGGTCACGCAGAACACTGGAGCTACCAGTTCCATTGAAATTGACAAGACTACCGGACCGAGCGAAGCCCTAACGTTGAGCCTGAAGTGGACCATCCAGCAAGCAAACGTGGGGGCGCGTGCAGGGCTCGCGAACGAGGGGTACTGGGGCGTACCAGTGCGCCCGAAGACCACGTACAAGGCATCTTTCTACGCCATGAGTGACGGCCCCTCGGTCGGAGACTTGACCGTGAGTCTGACAAATGACAAGTCTGGAAAAATGGCGGCGAGCACGACGGCCCCTGCTTTGAGCACTAACTGGAAGCAATACAGCGTCGCGCTGACTACCGGGCAGGTTGATGTCTCATCGAATAACCACCTGGTACTCTCAGTCGGGCATCCAGGCGTGATTTGGCTGAGCATGGTTTCGCTTTTCCCGCCAACATACAAACAGCGTCCGAATGGAAACCGCATCGACATAATGGAGAAGCTCGCTGCCATGAAGCCGGCATTTCTGCGATTTCCAGGGGGCAACTACCTTGAGGGCGATCACATTCCCGAGCGCTTTCCATGGAAGAAGACGATAGGCCCTCTGGTTGATCGGCCCACGCACCGGAGCCCTTGGCGTTACCAATCATCAGACGGTCTGGGCCTGCTTGAATTCCTGGAATGGTGCGAAGACTTGAACATGGAACCGCTACTGGCAGTGTATGCCGGCTACTCGTTGATGCAGGAACACGTGACGCCTGGCCCAGACCTGGAACGCTACGTGGCGGACGCTCTGGACGAGATCGAGTATGTAACTGGCAGCACAGAAACCAAATGGGGCGCACAGCGGGCGAGAGACGGGCACTCTCAGCCGTTTCATCTGGCTTATGTCGAGATCGGAAATGAAGATTTTGCTGACCATTCCAATAGTTACGATGCCCGCTATGCCCAGTTTTACAAGGCTATCAAGGCGAAGTATCCGGCGCTGCAGCTGATCGCCACCACGAAGGTCAACAGCATGAAGCCTGACGTGATCGACGAACATTACTATCCCGACTCAGCCAAGGGCTTCTTCGACGATGTGCAACATTATGACGCCACTGACCGCAACGGGCCCAAGATTTTCGTTGGTGAATGGGCCACACGGGAAGGCCAACCTACGCCCAATTTCGCTGGGGCCCTGGGAGATGCAGCCTGGATGACTGGAATGGAGCGCGACAGCGATATCGTCGTCATGGCGTGCTATGCGCCCCTATTCGTAAACGTGAATCCAGGAGGCATGCAGTGGAAGACTGACCTGATCGGCTACGACGCACTGTCAAGCTATGGATCTCCCGCCTATTATGCGCAAGTGATGTTCAGCAATCACCATGGCGACGAAGTGTTGGAGTCGAAAATGGACGGCCTGGACCTGCATAAGGACGACAAGGGCAATCCGCACCCGCTCTTGTTCTACTCCGTTACCCGTGACGCGATAAAGGGCACAATCTATCTGAAGGTCGTTAACGCGGCGGCCACCCCCCAGCCACTCGAAATCAAGCTTGCGGGCGCATCCAAGATTGGGAGTGACGCCATGCTCATCCGCATGAAATCAGATAGTACCGGAGAGACGAATACCATCACGGTGCCAACCAGAATTATTCCCGTTCAAAGCACGATAAAGGGTATTGGTGCGGACATGCACCAGACCTTCCCCGGCTATTCGATCAGTGTCCTTGAAATGAAGACAACTCCAGCAATGTAGCCGTCAGCGTTCGCGGCTATGGCCCCGGCGTTCCTGACGACTTGCTGGCTCGCATCTTCGATCCTTTTTATCGCGGAGATGAATCGCGAGACTGGGCCGCTGAGGGCGTCGGCTGTGGTCTTTTCCATCGCCCGTAGAGCGGTCCTGCTGTATCACGGCAAGATCACAGCCGAGAGTTCCATCTCTCGGCTGAAGGGGGCCGGAGCCTAGTCCATCTCACCAAGGTCAATCCCAGCAATGTTTGGCGCAAACACTTGAGACGACCTGGATGCCAGAACCCTTTCAAATTCGTTTTGAAAATTAGGCTTATGGATGAACGCCTTTGCTCCGGAAATCAGGCAAGCAGCCCGCAGGCGCAGGGAGTTCGTGACCGATATCATCACGACCGTGACGTCCGGAAAACAGGTGTAGACGAATCTGGCCAGAGCGAGGCTGTCGGCTGACGGCGCTGCCACGTTCATGATTACGAGGTCGGGCTCCACAGTTGCAATTAACTCCAATGCATCGGCGATGTTGGTCGCTCGCCCGACTATGTCCACCACATCTTCGAACCTGTGCAACTCTCCCAGAATCTCCAAATATCCTGGCAAATCGTCAACCACTACAACCTCGATTCTGCTCGGTCCTGAATCAAGGCACTGCCTTTCCCACGAAAAGACTGCGTCCGTATCCCACGCATTCGACATGAGCCATCCTCCAATTCTCTCAATCATGAGATCACGTGCCGGTAAGAGGGTGGGTAAAGTCTCGGAAAGGCAGACGTAAGGGGACGGTAAAAGATTTGCGGAGCTGCCGCCTCGTACTGGGCTCTGCGGTTGGGAGCAAACTGGCAAAGAATCGATTCAGGGCGCGAACTTGTAGCCAAGCCCCGGAACGGTGACAATCAGTGACGGTTTCTTGGGGTCTTCTTCTAGCTTCTGGCGCAGGCTGGCCACATGGACATCCACGGTCCGGGTAAACGCCTCGGTACTGTATGCCCACACTTCTTTCAGCAGGACGTCGCGAGATAGAGTGGTACCCCGATGTTCAACGAGGTACCGCAACAATTGGAACTCCCGAGCGGAGAGCGGTACCACCTTGCCGTCGCGGGACACGGCTGTACCTCGAAGATCGACTTGAAGCGAGCCAAACTTGTGAACACCCGCCGCGGCTGGTACGTTGGCTCGTCGCAAAAGCGCTTCGATTCGCGCCAGCAGCTCCATGGCCTCAAACGGCTTGGTCAGATAATCATCCGCGCCGATCTTCAGGCCCAGAACCTTATCGATCGTTTGCCCGCGGGCCGTCAGCATGAGGATCGGGACAACTACTCCTGCCATGCGGATGTCTCGACACACGTCAAACCCATTCTTCCGTGGCAGCATGATGTCCAGAAGCACTAGGTCGTAGGCATTTCGGCTGGCTTTCTGGAAGCCTTCCTCGCCATCGACGGCAAACTCAACAGTGTATCCCTCGCTTTTGAGGCGATCGCCGAGGGTCATGCGAATGACCTCTTCGTCTTCGACCACAAGGATCTTTCCGCCCATACCGTTGAGGACTACGAAATGGAGTTCGCTTCGCGATTCACCGAGAGGTAATTATCAGCCTCGGGGTCGTCCTTAACGGGTAAGTGTACAGTAAATGTGCTTCCTTTCTGGGCCGCACTCTCGACGGTCAGCCTACCTCCCATAGCTTCGGCGATGGTCTTTGCCAGCGGCAATCCCAAGCCACTTCCATGAATTTGCGCGGCAGTGGCAGCGGGGGTTCGATAGAACGGTTCGAATATGCGTTTCAGGTCCTCCCGTCCAATCCCAATCCCTTTATCCTCAACCGTAATCCTGACTTCCTTTCCCCGGTCAGAGCGGTCTGCGATTGAGGCCCGGATCCCGATCCAGCGGCTCTCACCACCGTATTTCACCGAGTTTGTAATCAGGTTTTGCAGGCATTGCAATAGACCCTTGAAATCAACCATCACCTGGGGCAAACCAGGTTGAATCTCTTGCTCCACCGTAAATCCTGCGGAGCGAATGAGGCTGGACGCACTCTTGAGACTGGCGTCGATGACCTCGGTGACGTCCACCAGTTGAAAATGGTATCGGTGACGACCCTTTTGGGTTGCGGAGAACAGGAGAATCTGCTCGACGAGATCGGTCAATTGCTGCGCTTGGCTCATGATTGCTGCTCCGTAACGCGCCATCCGCTCCTTGCTGTCAACCAGGCCGTCTTTAATGTTCTGAGCAGCCGACACAATTCCGGTGAGCGGAGTTCGCAGCTCGTGAGACACGCTGGCTACGAAATCCATCTGCAATTGTGCGAGTCGCCGTGCGCGCTGGCTGGTCGCGATGATCATTCCCATGGTCATCGCTAGCACCAGAAGCACACCAAAGTTAATGGCAAGACTGCGATGGTACAAGGCGGTGACGGCCGCCTCTACCGAGCCTTTGCGGTGCCTGGCGATGATCTCCCAATCCCGTTCTGCGGGCGTGTAATAGATGGGATCGATCATGAAGGGTCCTTCATCATGGAACCCGGGAGGTGTTCCAACGGAGCCCTCGTACCGAGTCGGCGGTACCTGATGGGGCGGATCAGGCGGAGCGAACCGGCCTTCCGACGACGACCTTCCCCTTCCAAGAATTGGAACCGGACGCCCAAATAGATTAAGTGCGACGTCTGGGACGATGTCTGTTTGGCCGCCGAACCCCGCCTCAGAGGAATAGATCACGGCCCGATGGGCCTTATCAGCGATTACCGCAAGTTCGTAGGTTGACGGCCGACTGTTTGCGAAATAGCGCTGAGCCAACTCCGGAAAGATGTCGTGCCCAAGCACCTTCAGATTCAAATCGACAACCATCCACGTGAGCGTTGCCGCTTTTCTTGTACTTGAAGTGGATCTTCCATCTACCTCTACTACCGGATGTACCAAAGCAGGGATGTTCTGGTCGATCATCCAGGGAAGCGAAACACCAGGGGGCGGCTGAGACCGATCGGCGCGCGCAGATCCTGACGGCAAATCCGGAGGCTCACCCGGGCCACTGGGGCCGGGCCCTGGTCCGCTGAAATCGGGTGCCCTTCCCTGAGGGTGGGTGTCTCGGCCGCTCATCCATGAGGTACGAGGCGGAGGCGGAGGCTGATGGGTAGACCCCGGTTTAGGCGGCGGCGAGCCCGGGGGCTGATCCGAACCGCCATAGCCGGACGCCTGAGCGCTAAATTCCGGTGTCAATGCCTGCAGTCGCTGGCGTAGCGATGCAAATTCCGAAGGCCACTCCACTGCTTCAAATTCGTTGCGATTCGAATTCAGCCGCAGAAACTGAACATGCCCGGTACCGGTCGTGCGCCAAACGAAGATGTCAGCCACGAGGCCGGGGTGAGCGGCTGCGCGATGCCAGCGTTCGAAGCGGTCAACGTATTCCTGCAAGGCAGGTTGACGTGGAACTCCGGATTCAGCCTGCAATTCGCGGCACAAGGGCGCCAGTTCGCGCTCCAGTCCCTGGCGCAGGTCCATAAGAGAGCCCTGCAGACTGGTTCGCATCTGCTCGGTGGTGGCGTCACTCACCTGTCTGCTGGCGCGGTATTGCAGCACGGCCAAGAGCGCCAACACCGCAGCAAGCCCAACTACCAGGGCGTACCACCGGACGTTCTCAGAGGAAGGAAGCCTCATTTTTAAACTCAGATACGTTTCCAGGAAACGCCATAACACACATCGAAAACGATGTCGTCGCGACAGCATTATAGGCTGGGCGGACCAATCGCAGCGCGCTGGGATGCCGGAGCAGGCGAGCGAGATGAGACCGGATTAGCAGCGACAGCCTAAAGAACCTCCCGGGTGCGTGAAAGCACCGCTATCGACAAAGTCTTACGGGATCAGCCTAGAGGGAACAGTGGCCTGGCAGTGTAAATTGCGTGTAAAGAAAACATGGTTCCCCCCGTGTAACCCCAAAAGGTCACCCATGCCGCGGGACATCGAGCCCCTCGCCCCGACCAGTAACCGAGGAATCGGACTTCTATTGAGTTCGAACCGGCGAGAACGGTGGCTCCACCACGACTGCGGCATCAGGTTCAACCGTTGTGTCCGGAGGCTTTGCCACCGCTGCTGCCTGAGCCACATCCCGCCCCAAGGCGTCATGCAATGCGCTGAGCGTCTGAAACTGCATCATCGCTACCTGATATCTCTCCTGGATCAGATACTCTGCCTGCTCCCGTGTGATTTGATTGGCTTGCTGTGCTTGAGAGATGTTCGCCATCTCGGCGGACATTCTCTGCGCAATCACTGTCATTTCATTTTCGTATTCCTTCAACGCATCGAGCGGCCCGAGCGGGATTTCTGGTTTGGTTGCAACCGCGCTGGCGAGTTCCCAATTGGGCTCGCTGGTCGTAGTAGCAAGAATCTTCTCCACTCGAGGCGGCTCAATGTCCACATGCGTCCGTGTCTTGCTCGCTGGTTGTGCTAGAGCAACAAGCGGCATGGCGGCCAGTAAGGATAGGGTAACGACAATTGATCGGGTTTTCATTTTTTCTCCTTCCACCAGCCATAGATGCTCGCGTCGCGATGCTTTATGTAAGGACATGGTGAACGTCTGGTTAAATCTGGTTGGACGATCCCCCTAGTCTGTGTTCTCCCGACCAGACCAAGGGCGACCTAAGCCAGCTTGATGCATCGTTCGCTCCGCCTTTGAAATCGGGCCTTTGGCTTCAATTGCCAAAACGCGGGAGTTCAACGTCCTCAAGGCTCGGAACTCGGAGCGGCATCCTTTATTTACATCGTTCTTACAGCCTTCTTACCACGTGGGTTCGGCGAATGCGCTTTCATGTGGAAGGCGGAACGTTGCGCTCTGCGGGAGAACTGGTGCTGAAGCCAACTCCTTGTGGCGCCAGAAGGCAAGCACAAATAAGGTGACCACCGAGTTACTGATCGATATTGCATTGATTGTCGTGGCGGCCGGCGTCAGCGTGGTTGCAGGCTTCCTGTTGGTGCACTTCTGGTTTGAGTATCGAGATCATTGGAGATAGCGGGCCGCACTAGGGTGAAGCGGGTGGAGAGTCGCCTTCCCAAGGTCACCCCCAATATATTAAGGAGATAGAATGACAAAAGAGATAACTCGCCGTGATGTGATCCGAGTCGGGAGTGTGATTTTCGTCAGTGGGGCCATGGGAGCGCTTCAGGCAATCATGACGGGATGTGGTGCTGCTGGGAGTTCCAGCAGTTCTAGCAGTTCCACCAGCTCCAGCAGTTCGTCGTCTTCGTGTGTTGCATCGACCAACGTAACCCGGGGTCCATACTTTGTCGACAACCAATCCGATTCAAATATCAGGAGCGACGACGTGGACACGTCCATCCCTGAACGTTCGGACATCCGCTCGGATACGAAAGGATCGACTGGAACCCAGAGCGGGCTACCGCTTACCCTGAATATCACCGTCGGTTCCTACAGCAGCGGAGCCTGCACGCCGATCGCGAATGCTCAAGTGCACATTTGGCACTGCAATGCTCAGGGCGTCTATTCCGACATCCAGGCAAGCACGAACGACAATGACGCGGACCTTACCGGGGAAAACTTCCTGCGCGGCTATCACTACACAGACGCAAACGGCAAAGCGACCTTCACCACCATCTATCCCGGCTGGTACAGCGGACGAGCGGTGCACATCCACGTAAAGGTCCGAGTGTTTGACTCTTCTGGCAACGTGACCACAGAGGCCACCACACAGCTTTTCTTCGACGACTCCATTTCGACTGCCGTCTATGCAGCCAACTCCGACTACAGCCGGAGCGGCACCCGGGATACGATGGACTCCGCGGACTCGATCTACGCCGCTGAAAGCCCGGCGCTTCTGGTCAGCCTGACGGGCTCAGCATCCACAAGCTATGCCGGAACCATCTCCATCGGCGTTGCGACTGGCACGATTTTCGGCGGCTAGCAAATCAACTGACCGCAAAATGGACGCCTACAGTTCGCATTAATCGAGGATCTGCGGTTCGCTTCCCGGAGAGCGATCCGCAGAATTCCGGAAGCCGTAAGAAAGCGTGGGCTAATACAACTCCCATTACCCTCGGCGGCAAAAGAATCTTGCCGCGGAAGCGCACCTCTGAGTAGCATAACCGATCCCCCTGTGAATTTAGTCTCCCCGATTGAGATCTCAGCCTCGCTTCTTAGGAAGGGCGGAGTTTACAGGAAGCTTACCTGCTTCTTACATCGACAGCCTCCGTCGCGCCGTCTAATCGAACAACGCTACGCAAAACAAACAAAGAATGTGAGGAAAAAAATGAGAAGACTATCTGTATTTGTGCTCGTGCTCGCGTTCGGCGTGGGCGCGGTGGCAACGCTGGGGAACCGGATTCGTCAAGGCGCGTCCTTCCGCGTAAACCCCGCAAACAAAGATGTCAGCAAGACGACCAACGGAGCTTTTCGCGATGGACTTTATCAGGGTGAGCTTGCGGCCACGCGTGGCAGTGAGCCTCACATCGCGACGGGGCGCTGGGCCGCGGACCAGGACCGTGCTTCGTTCACGGAAGGCTACCAGCAGGGATATGCCGAGTCCCTGGCGGTTCGGGCATCTGCCATCAACAGCTTCCGTCGGTCGGATTAAGCGGTGGCTTGGGAAAGAATTTTGGCAGGGGATAGCACGATGCAGCGAGTACTAAGCCGAACAGCTGTCCTGCTTGGGTTTGCGCTTGTCGGGATACAGTTTGTTCCGACTTCGACCAAGCCCACTTCCGTCACTGTAAGCAAAGTGCATATGGCGGAAATGATTGGGCCGCAGGCGGGCGCGATTCTGGATCGCTCATGCCAGGACTGTCATTCTAGCAACACGCACTTGCCATGGTATGGCCGTGTCGCGCCGGTATCGTGGATCTTGTCCCGCGATGTCAACAAGGGCCGCGAAAAGCTCGATTTCTCCCAATGGACGGGACGGGCCCCCTCCACGAACGAACGCATGGAGATTTGCGACGCCGTATCTGACGGCAGCATGCCGCTCCGCGCATACACCGTGCTCCACCGCAGGGCAAGGATCTCGAAACAGGACGTCGACTTAATCTGCGATTGGGCCGAGGCCTCGGCCAGCAACGAGCGTCCGCTACAAGCCAGCGGGCTACCTGCAAGTGCGGAAACGCTGACCAGTTCCAACGACGTTCACCGTCTCAACACGAAAGGATATCGATGAATTTGAAATGCACGTTAAGTAGGATGCTACGCTCGCTGACCGCCGTATCCATTGCGCTCGCGCCCGCTCTGCACGCGCAGCAGACTACGGACGCGCCGTCCGAGTCGCCAATTCCGGTCATCACCGGAAACGTCAGCTTCCAGTCCACGTTCGAGTCCGGCACTCAGACTTTGTCTCCGGAATTCGATCCCGTCTTGCTCGTGCCCCTGGGCCGCAAATTGCTGATCGAGTCAGAGTTCGACATGTTCACGGACGTGACTCACAGCGATGGACAATGGGGACCCACGGTTGTTGATCACGGTATTGAATATCTGCAGCTGAATTACATCGCCCATCCCCATCTGACTTTCACGGTGGGGCGGTTCCTCACACCATTTGGAATTTACCGCGAACGTCTTCACCCCATGTGGATACGCAATCTGGGAGAAGAACCCATGCTCTTCGCCATGAATGACAATTCCAGCAATGGCGCGATGGCACGGGGAACTGCCCGCATCACTTCCGGAATGAACGTGACCTATGCAACCTACTTCTCGGCGTCGACGAAGAACAGTTTGTTCTCGGCAGACCGCAGGGCAGGCACGCGCGCCAGCCTGTTCTTCCCCAACAAGCGGTTTGAGGTCGGAGCGTCGTTTAGCCGGGTTCTTGGCGACACTCGTTACAACATGCTGGGCACCGACGCGACCTGGAATCTGAAGAAGATTCCGCTCGATCTGCGCGCAGAGGCTCTCCGCAGCACTGTGTTGGGCAGTGGCTATTGGCTGGAAGGGGGCTACCGGCTGGAAAGGCTGGGAAGAAACGCGTTTTTCCGCAACTCTCTGCTTGCGCTTCGGGGTGAGCAGTACCGGGTGCCGACCATCAGTCAGACCTTGATCAGTGATCTTCCTGACCGGAATACCAGCCGTGCCACTCTTGGCTGGACCTACTCCCTGTACAACGGAGTGCGCTTCAATGCTTCGTACGGCCGCAATTTCGCGACCGGGGAAAATCACAACATCTGGACGGTAGGCCTGACCTATCGCTTCGCAGCCTTCTAGGAATGGAATCCCGAATGAACAAAACGCTCATATTCTTCCTTCTTTGTCTGTGCGCGTCGCCACTTGTTGCTGGGGACAAATCCAAGAAAACGGCGGTCGATCCAGACGATGCCTACAAAAATAATTGCATGCGTTGCCACGGCGCCGTGCGCCAGTACTCTCCGCGACAGACTGCCACCATCGTCACGCACATGCGGGTCAGGGCAAACATGACGGCAGAGGAGACGCAGGCGATCCTGCAATATCTCGCCGACAGCACGCCTGCCAAAGCCGCACCCACAGAACATACGGACACAAGTAAGCAACCTCAATAGCTGGCGACAGCAAACTAAGATACGCCAAGGAGCAACCATGTACATCCGTAGAACCATAACTGCTTTTTTGTTCGCGGGGCTGATCATCGTAAGCGTGTTCTCTGCCAGCGCGACCGCCGGGGGGCGTGTGATTGTAGTGATCGCCGACAAAGACAATACGTTCAAAGTGCCAGGTGAAACGAAACCGATCATCGCAGTCAAGCCCGGAGAACAGATCGTGCTGAGGATCACGTCCCACTTCGGGGGTGAGCAGGCGCGAGACGGGTCGGTGCACAGCTTCGTGGTGAAGAAACTCCGCGATCAAGGCTGGGACGTCCGCCTGCGAGAAGGGACTCAGGACTATGCGCTCGTCGCTCCGCAGGAGCAAGGAGAGTACCTGATTGAATGCACCGTGAAATGTGGTCGCGGTCACGACGACATGAACATGAAACTGGTGGTGAAAAACTAACATCCGAATGAATCTGAATCAGCGTCACGCAACGGTGCGCAACGAGGCAGAGGGAAGGAAACGTCCTCGGAGTTAACCACGCCGAAGCCGAAGAGGTTTTGCTCTTGAGCCTCTCTTGGGTGACTCTGAGGGAGCGCGGCAATTCTCGGAGACATTGTCTTTGGCGTGTTCACGCTAGTGCCGCGAAAGGGCAGCCGTGATTTCTCCTGTCCTAAGGTGATCGATGCAACTAGCGTGCGAGTGCGCCGAGGACACGAGAGCGATTCGAGGCATGTTCAAGCCGCTCGACCTGAAGTCGGGCCTGAATAACTGCGCTTCATGTAATGCTGCGAGAGAGATGATAGGCTAGACACGGATCCACCCGTCTGATCGCTGATTCCTGTCTGAATTACTCTCAGTCGGAATCAGCAACACCACTGGCCATTGCGGAAACTCGGGCTGGTCAGTTTCGCGTCTTGCCGTTCCTCTGTATTCCGATAGCTTGCTGCTCGATCCAGATCTCGCGATTGCGGCTCCTCGATTTTGAAGTTAGATGTTGACTCATTCAGAACGTTGGTGCTCAAAGTGGACAACTGAACATCGTTGGTCTTTCGATCGGTGACGGGAGCAGACACTACCTTCGGCGGCTGACACACGCGGACTCCTTGTGCCTGCGAGACGTCGGAAACATTGTCCCAGGCGTATTCACGCCAGTGTGCGCGAAACACTCGACGTCGTTCCAGTTCATCTTAGGATCGGGATGCAGCGGGGGTTTGAGCCGATGCTAACGCAGGGGAAAGCTTGGCAGGAAACGAATTGGCCACGTCACCGCGGGAAGGCGCTTTACGGCTTCCGGGTATAAGGTCCTTGCCCGATCGAGGGCTTCGGCAACGCTGTGGCAGATGTTCTCCTCGCCTACATGCTCATGGAATTCGGCCTCGTGCATTCGCATCTCCGGCTGCTCTCGTGCCCCACAAAGAATGAGTTGCCGGCCCGATTCGTGCACGCGGTCGGCAAAATTCTCCAGTGCCTGCAGGCCCGTGGAATCGATGGCGGTCATATTCCGCAGCCTAAGAATAAGAATAAGCGGCAGATCGGGCAGGCGGTTGACGATGACATCCAGCTTGTCGGTTGCGCCAAACAGGAAGGGGCCATGAATCCTGAAGATACTGACGTAAGCCGGGATTTCTTTGTGCTGCAGGATATGAACATGCCCCTCACGAATGTACTCGGCGGTCACCTCTGATACCGTGGTAGTCTGTGTGACTTTCCGGATGAACACGAGCACTGCCAAGATCATGCCGGCTTCAACAGCGACGGTCAGATCGGCGAAGACGGTCAGCGTAAACGTCACCAACCAGGCGACAATCTCAAACCGGGACTGCTTGAAGAGCTCCGGAATCTCCCGCCATTCGCCCATGTTGTAGGAAACCACCAGCAGGATGGCCGCTAGAACGGACAGCGGAATAAACCGGGCCAGGGGCGCGGCGAAGACAACGATCGCGAGAAGGGTGAGAGCGTGGACCATGCCAGCGACGGGCGTTTTGGCGCCGGAGCGAATGTTGGTGGCGGTGCGAGCGATGGCTCCTGTGGCCGGCAGTCCTCCGAACAGTGGCGAGAGAATGTTGGCAACTCCCTGGCCGACAAGTTCAACGTTAGGGTTGTGCTTATCGCGGCTCATGCGATCGGAAACCACCGCCGACATCAGCGATTCGATCGCACCCAGCATGGCGACGGTGATGGCTGGGGAGATCAGCGGACGCAACAGGTCCAACCGAAAGTGAGGAATTATGAGCTTGGGAAGTCCGGAGGGGATTCCGCCAAAGCGCGTGCCAATGGTTTCAACTGGGAGTTTGAAGATAACCACCGCTGCGGTTCCGGCAAACAACGCAACGATGTAACCAGGAACTCTTTTCGCAAATATCATGAAGAGGATAATCAAGACGAGCGCGCCAACTGCTAGGGTTGTTTCCAGCGGCGAGAGCGATGAAAAGTTATGCGCATACGTCAGAATGCGTGATCCGAATTCACCTGGAACCTTGTCTATCTTCAGCCCGAAGAAGTCTTTGATTTGCGTGCTGGCGATGATGACGGCAATGCCGTTCGTAAAACCAACGACCACGGGGCGCGGTATGAACTTAACCGCAGTTCCTAAGCCTGTCGCGCCCAAGATCAGAAGCAGAACTCCAGCCATTAGGGTGCACATGAAGAGGCCGTCAACGCCGTGGTTTGCAACAATGCCAAATACCACGACGACGAATGCACCCGTTGGACCGCCGATCTGAGTTGAAGATCCTCCCAGAGCAGAGATCGCAAAGCCTGCGACGATTGCGCAATACAGACCCGTTTGAGGGGGCACACCCGATGCGATGGCGAAGGCCATCGCTAAGGGAAGCGCGACGAGGCCAACGGTGATACCGGCAAGAAGGTCCGCCACGAACATACGTTTCGTGTAAGACTTGAGACAGAGCACAGATTTCGGTAGCCAATTGTTCATAGTTATTTTTCTAATGTCGAATCGTTCCGGATACTCTCCCGTTTAAACGATCGAAGGGAATGAGAATCCCCTGTACGAGGTTGGGCAACTTTCATAGTGTGTAGTGTAGCGGCAAGCGGCAGAGGTGCTTCGATATTTGGTGGAGCCATGAACTCTATCGGCCAACCTTCTGTGCTTTCTCCGATGGAGCTTTCTCCAGACCACTCTCTCCAGAGTGCAGCATTTGGAAAACAGCTTGCTGGTCTGCGCGGATTCGAGTGACAAGAACGTTCCCATCATTCTCGGGCGTGTGGATCTCCTGCGCAACGGAGAGTGCACGACCGTAGAGTCCATAGGCCACAAGGTAGTTGTGGTTTTCGCGATGCTGCTTTGCTTGTGTGCACAGGTTCTCTGCCATCGCTCGAAGCTGCCTGAGATGAATCGGGTCCACGCCATTGGAATTAGTCATCGAATGTTTCCTTTGAACACTATGTAGATTACGGCGAAAATCAGGGGAATCGGCACCGCCGCCCACAGGAAGGTGAGCGCCAGTTGCACCCTCGCCAAAAGGGGATGCGTCGGCTGCGGCCACACCTTCAGTGCCGATTTGCCCACCATTGGCCGCGACTGCATCTCCAATCTCACTCCTCTCAACTCGCTCAGGGCTCCAAGCAACGACGGGTTCCGGACGCCGCGTTAGCCGGCCTATCTGCATCGCCTCCTCGCGCACGACTTCAGGTACTCCTGCATCAACGTCAAGCGCCAGCTCGTAGTCAGCGCAATTTTTCAATGCAATCGTGATCAGTTCGGGTATGCGCCTATCCGGCATCAGCCGTCCCAAGCGTCGGGTCTGCTTGGCGAGAACCGTGCAGAGCAGAAAGCCATTGACCGACCCCTCGCGCCATAATTTCATCCGCGCCTGCGCTCGCATCGGTATCCTCTCGTCTATCTGCGACTCTCGGCCGCAGACCTTTCCTCCACAGGGTGGTCAACTCGCCTTTGCGCCTCTTCGAGCGACAAACCACGAGTCATGAAGAGGAGGATTCCCTTGAGCCGGTACAGATCCCGAGAGGAGTAAAAAACACGCCCCGCCCTGGCGATTCCCTTAACGATCCCTTTTTGCTCCAAGTTGGTGAGCTCCTGGGCTGAGATTTGCAGCTTGTCGAGTAAGTGTTCCGCAGGAAAGTACATTTAGGGCCTCTCCTTGTAAGCCAAACATCCCTGTGACAGCCCCCCAGCGGCGGTCAAGTCCCACCACCGGCGGACGCCGAATATGAAATGCCCGGACACGCACCACCCCGTTACTGGACGTCGAACTGGCCCAATTGCCGACTGTGCCCTCGTTGGCGGGCAGCGTCTTCCGCGCCATGCAAACCGTTGCTCCTCACCCCCGGCATTAATCAGAACCTTCTCGTTCTGCGCAGTAAGCTGGAAATGGGTGGGCCTGAACGAGAGTTCGACAGGAACGAGCAGCGTAAGCCCTCCAGATCGCTTCCGAGCGGCTCTTCATCGCAATTCCTTCCGCTGAGCGATTCGTCCTTACAAGCAGGTCGGAGTAGCACTCCAGCACCTCAGCCATCATGGGATGTTGCTGCCCCAGCGTCCTCTCAACCAGACCCCGCGCGCGTTGATAGAGTTTCTCGGCGGCTCCATACCGCCCCTTCTTGGAAAGCTCCTCTCCCCAAATCACGAAGCTTCGCGCTGCAACCGCACTGCTCTCCTGAGTAGCTCCTATCACCATCTCGTGAGTCCTCTAACTACGAGCCAATCGGTGTTCCTGGACGTTGGCCGGCATCGCGCTGCAACCGCTTGACGTTTACCGCACATGGCTGCTCAAACCCGTATTGAAGTTCAAACTCCACCCAGTGACCAACCCTGAGCTCATCTACTCCGTTGCGGCTTGCCCCAGACCGCTCAAAATGGATTTCCTTCCCGTCTTCGGCCAAAATGCTGCCTGCACCGTCCCGCGAAATTCGCGTAACTGAACCGCGCATCAGAGGTTTCTCCTTCTAGGGTCCAACAGAACTGGCCATGAATATCCGGACACTGCGATGGAATTGCTGGCACTCGATATCGGAGGTCTGGCAGCTTTGATCAAGATTGTCCCAACCCTTGACTCCAACGATTTGATCGGAGCTAATGCCAGAACTTCCCAGAAACTTCCGGACCACTGCGCCGCGTGCTTCAGCCAATGCGTGTTTGCAGGTCTCCGAGCCTCCCGAATCACACGAACCGACTATCAGAATTCGCACTTCGCGGTGCTGTCGCAGCCAAGCGGCCGCTCGTTTCAGCATGTTCCTCCCTGCAGCGGTTAGTTCAAGGCTGTTCGGGCCGAACTGGATCGGGTGCCTGAGAAAAGGAGGATCTGAGATTGCCACGGAAGCTGCCGGGGAGACAGTACCGGAGGCTTTGGAAGGGTTGAGGCCGGAAGCCTCCTGCTGACTGAAGAGAGATTCGGAAGGCACCACACTCGGGCTCCTTTTTGGAGGAAGCCCCGCTTGCAAAACAGGAGGCGCCGGAGAACAGGCTGTCCGGCCTTGTACCGGCAACAGGTCGCCGGCGAATAAAACTGAAGTACCTAATATTACGATATGTGAATATACGCTCACAAAAAATACGGCCTAGCCTCTGCTGGCAGAAGTGACGGCCAACTGCGACAACAGGTCTTTTACGTCGATCAGGTGGTTGTTAAAAATCTTCTTGGCGACATCCAACAGCTTGAAGATTTCCGGGTCGCGAACCGAATACAAAACACTCTGTCCGTCTTTCCTGCCCACAACAATGCTCCTGGTCCTCAGGACGGCTAATTGCTGCGATAGCGTGCTTTGTTCCACGTCCAGGCGCAAGCAAAGCTCATTCACGCCGACTTCGCCGCGGCGCAACTCGTCCAAGATCCTGATTCGCAAGGGGTGAGCGAGTGCTTTGAAGAACTCTGCCTTGAATTGACTCAGTTCGGCCATTAGATTAACACATTTGCATATTGCAATTTACAATGTCAAGCTGAATTTACACGCCGTTCAAGGTTTCGTGATGAAGTCAAAAGCTCCCCGGCCGCATGCTTTCGACTGCGATCTGAAGCGTCTGGGCAAGCCGAGCAGCAATTGCAGGACGGCACACTCCGCCAATCTTGTATCTCTTCAAGGCCCAAATGTGGAGCACTGTAGCGACCGGACGCGCGGATTTTCCGCGAGGGCTCGCGCAATTCCATTCCAGTTGAGGAGCGTATGTTTCAGAGACAAACGGGGCTCAATGGCGTGCTGGACTTGATGGAGGGCGAAGCTGAATTCACGCCACCGGCTCAGGGGTTGTCGAGCGCGAAAGAATGCATCCTCAGGGGGAAATATCGCGACCAATGCGCATCAGCTTTTGCGTGAGCAGGGCGACCAGCAGTTTCCCGTGTAGCCAGGCCCGAGAACTGCGGTCGTCGTGTTTGGGCAAGTGGCCCAGTCGGACCAGGCTCTTCAATTGCTTAAATACCAACTCAATTTGCCAGCGCGTCCGGTACCACTCCAAGATCTCTGCCGCCGATATACTGTTGCGAGTCGTGAACACAACCACGTACTTGGCGACTTCCAACGTCTCGGGCTTGGTGCTCATTTGCTTCTTACTGGCCCGGCGATACAAGCGCCGATGAGCCTGCTCAATTGCGTGTTCGCTCTTCCGCACGGCACACACTCGGCCTCTAAACGAGGACGTCGGGCCATGCAGAGTGACTTGCCACTCTCCGACCTGTCCCGTTTGGGATAACCCCCGCAATCGTGTTAGGAGAGCGAAGCGTTTGCCTAGGTGCGAGTATGCCACGAAGGCTTGAGGATTTACGCGAACCAGCACATCGGCGCCCCTTTGCTGGACATACTCGATCCCAGCAACGGAACAGTAGCCAGCATCCGCAAGAATCAGTTCGTGTCGAGCTACAGACAGGCGGTTCAACGACTCTCCGTTGCCTTCGCCATCCGATGCCGTTACTTCCAAGAAGTCACACATCAAACTTGGTAATTGGAGGCTGTACAGAATTCGCCACTGGCTCCCAGTTTTACCGGGTTCCTTGACAATCGTGCCATCCACGATCCGAACTGCGCCGACCGTTTTTTCGAGCACAAGAGCCCCGCTCTCCTGAAGGAGTGCGATGCACAAGAAACGTAGCCATTGTTCGCTATTGCGCATGCGTTTGAGCAAAGCCACATCGGACACAAAGCCACATCGGACACATTGACCCAATCCGCCAATCGTGCTCTCACTACTGTCTCCCGCAAGGAATATCCTAGGCCAACGTGCAGCAGTAATGTCCGCAACAGTGCCTCAGGAGAAGAGAATCCGCGCAGGCGCTTGACGGCACCGGACTCCAGTGCTGCCTGCTGCCACCCTGCAGGAAGTAGCGATAGAAGTACCTTCCAGTTCTCCCTTGAAGTCGCCATGTGCCAAGCATGTATAAGAAACCGCAAGAACTCAATTCCTTAAGTTAGCTTATGTTATGAGCTCCGCCCTGGGCATTGCCCTCGGGCTCCGCCCCGCCTCCACACCGCCTAATTCGACGTCCCCTCCAGGGTGCGGAGGTACTCGACGACTGACTCGCTCCAGCCGTCGATGTGCGTCCACTTGCCGTAGCTGATGCCATTTTTGTAACTGGCTACGTTGATCACGTAGCCCTTGCCTTGCGGGGCGGGCACCGTGTCGTGCGCCTGCTCGTCGGTGATGACAATCAGGCGATCGTAGTTCTCCTTCTTATTGAGCTGCTCGACCGCCTTTCCCAGTTGCGTGCTGTTGTGACGCTGAGACGTGTCGATGGCGTCGCGCAGGGCGAAGCCGCGACGCGCCGGCACCTCGACCAGTTCATCGGAGAAGCTGTACACGGCTACCTTCTCGCCGGTCTCGCGCAGCAGCACAGACAGGCCGTAGGCTGCGTCGGTGCGCTGCATCTCGGAACGACGGGAGAGCGAAGCCGTCATCGAGCCGGAGATATCCACCAACACCACGGTTTTGCCCACAAGCTTTTCCTGCCCCGCGACACAGTTCAGCATGGCCTGCTCGAGCGCCTCCTCCCACTGCGGAGCGTAACGCGCAGCAGCCAGGAAGCGGAACGGGAGCACGCGGGCCGTGCTCATGGAGCGCAGCGCCGAAAGCACGAGGCCGTCTTCCACACCTGCGTCACGCATGTTGCGCAGGTTGCGGAGCAGGGCCAGCGCGCCCAGCTTGTTTTCGGCCAGCAGACGCTGCCACGCCTCGCGTTTGTCGCCTTCCCGAGCGAGCGTTCCCCTCGAGCCAACGGAAGACAGTGCAAGCTCCCAGGTGTCAGGCGCATTGAGGCGTCCCCAGATCAACTTCTTCCACACCCCGGCCTGGGCCGCATCACGCGGCTTGGCGTGACACAGGAACAGAACGTCGCGCAGCTTGATCGGCCCGCCACGGTCGTACTTCGCCAGCGCGTACTCGTCAAACTTGGGAAAGGCCGCCGCCAACCCCTTCTTCACCTGGCCGGAAAGCGGCACGCGTCCGTCCTTCCAATAGATGGCGACGAACTCCGCCAGTTCATCGGCACGCTGAATCACGCGAGCCAGGGTGCCAGCGACGAGAGCGCGGTGAGTCTTGTGGCGCGCCATCTCGCGGACGGTCAGCAGCGGCGCGTGACGCAGCTTCATCTGCTCACGAGCCTCGACCGCAAGCGCGGCGACCTTCTCGGCCGCGACCTTGGGCACCAGTTCCGCAATCCGGCCGCCGATCTCCACGCCGTCCTCGTAAAACTGCGACTCCCAAAGCAGACAAGCCAGCAACGAGCGGCGCAGCTGGAGCTCCGGCGAGATGTGCCGGGCAGGCGCACCCTCGTGAGTGCGCGGGCCGAGGTTGAGGGTATTCAGTCGAGCCATGTTCGTCTCCTTTTAAGCTCTCGGCCGCCAGCCGTCAGCAAAGAGTGATTCCTATTGCGCTTGGACGTATGGTTGCGGCGAAAATTCCCGATGGTAAGCCGATCAGAGTGTTGCCACCAATTCGCGTCCATGCTCCCGCTCCCACCCCAGCAGCAGCCCCTGAAACTCCGCCATGGTTTCCGTGGAAGAATAAGCTTGCACAAACTCTCTCGCTTCAAACTCGGAGACTTCCGGGAAGAACCGGCGGTACAGTTCAATCTTTTGGCAGTCACTGGCCCGGCCCAGATGCAGCTTGTAATCAATGCGACCCGGCCGCAAAAGAGCCTCGTCCAGGATTTCAATCCTGTTCGTAGTCATCATGAACAATACATTCGTCGGCGCATAGAAACCGTCCAACACGTTCAACAGCCCGGAAAGGGTGACTCCATTCTGGTCGGCAACATTTACCTTCGGGTCGCGCGCCTGCATCCCATCGTTTGTGCGGGTATTCGAAGGCAGGCGGGCTTCACCGCTCTTCATGCAATCGATGTCTTCAAACAGCAGCACCGAACTGGGCGCTACCTGGTTGACCGCGTTCATCAAACTCCGGTCGTTAAAAACGGCCAGATTGATCGAATAAATCGCGAGTCCGAAATTCGCCGCCAACGCAGAAACCAGAGAAGTCTTGCCCGTCCCCGGAGGCCCGTAGAACAAATAGCCGCGATGATAAGGAACTCCTAAGCGCGCATATCTTCGCCTCGACTTCCGGAAATTTTCGATGTCTTGCAGCACGTGTTCTTTTTCACCTGACTGCAAGATTACCGAGTCCAGCAACCGCGGGGCATAGCCTTCCACCAAATCCCAGCCATCGTTGTATGCGAACAGAGACGACTGTACGCCCAGCCTCCTCCGGTGGCATGCCACCACATCGTCCACGAAATGCTGGAGAAAGAGCCGCCTTCTCCCGAGTGTTCTGAACCTCAACGATTCGATCCGCTTCGCTGACCGCTCCCGGGTGTTCTCGCTGCGGAAGAAGTAAGCGACAAACGGTCGCCATACCAGAACCAGTGACTGCCTGGCGCCGGGATGAGCGCAACGCGCTCGCCGCGCATGGTCGTGTCCAGGTCGCCTCTGCGAATTCGCTGGAGAAAGTTCTGCTCCAGGAACCACTCCTTCACCCACAAAAAGGCCGCATTGTCATCCTTCACCGTGATCATCATGGTGGTTTGATCGACGAGCCAATACCATAACCGCTGCGGCACGGCCCGCAGATAGACACTCAAGCCACCGATGATCATGAGCAGTAACCCGCCCGAGGCGAACTGGTTCTGGCCGGTCAACATGCTTTTCAGGGATGCCACCATGCTTGCTTACTTTCTAACCGGAACCAACGCCGGAGTTACAAGGTTAAGGTGATTGGCCGGGGAACAAGCGACAACGGCACCAGGCGCTCTGCCACTGAGCTACGCGGGCACAATTCCCGCGGCAGGATTCGAACCTGCGACCTCCCGCTCCTGAGGCGAAGTAACCGCAGTCTTCACCACCGGCCGAAAGTAATTGCTGGCGGGGGTGACGGCACCCGCGCCTCATCGATGAAATTCCGTGCAGCGCGGCGAGTCGCCCGCGTCCACACCTGCAGGAAATTGGGTCAGGGAACAAGCGGACACGACAGGGCTTGCGCCCGAGAGGATTCGAACCTCACAGCCCGAAGGCCGTTTCGCCAAAGAAGTATCCGTGGCCAATCACCACTGACCGGGTGAGAACTTTTGTTTTGCTGGCTTTACGTTTGAGGGCGCCGCAGACTAACTAGCGCGATCGGACGACGCCCTTTAAGCAACCTTGGCCTGTAACCGGCCGTGGTTGCCCGTTTAGCGATTTGCAGTTGGGTTCAGCCAAATCGGGCGTCCTTTCGTAAGAAGATATTTGAAGATGCCATGTTTGCTGATTTTTCGCAAGAGAAAATTTGTGAAATTCTTGCAAAAACTCTCGGACCTGAACGATCGGCTGGAAGATCATGGGGTTGCCGCGTTCCTGTTCGCCAGGGCAGTCATTTGGTACTGTAGACGGACGTTCCTTTTTCCGGAGAGCAGCGCTGGGGGCGAGACGCCCGCACGACAGCCGGCGGGACGACGGCGCCACCAAGGAGCCCGGATTGAGATTTCGGAACTGGTCACTGATTGTCATTTGTCTCCTGCTGGCAATGGCCTCACCGTCACAAATTGACGACACCACCAGGCAGCTCTCTCATGACATCTTCAAACAACTGATCGAAATCAACACCACGGATTCGGTCGGCAACGTGTCTACGGCTTCCGAGGCTATGGCGCAACGTTTCCGGGATGCCGGATTTCCCGAGAGCGACCTTCACCTCCTCGGACCGAATGATCGCAAGAAGAATCTGGTCGTGCGGCTGCACGGCAGCGGCAAGCACAAGCCGGTGCTGCTGATCGGCCATCTCGATGTAGTCGAAGCGCGGCGCGAGGACTGGACCACCGACCCGTTTCAGTTTGTGGAGAAAGACGGTTACTACTACGGGCGGGGCACGCAGGACATGAAAGACGGCGACGCCATCATGACCACGACGCTGATCCGGTTCAAGAAAGAAGGCTTTGTGCCGGACCGCGACATCATCCTGGCGCTGACCGCCGACGAAGAGGGCGGCACTTCCAATGGCGTGGATTGGCTGCTCAAGAACAACCGCGAACTGGTTGACGCCGAATTCGTGCTCAATCACGACGGTGGCGGCATCCTGGCCGAACACGGGAAGCCGCAGATGATGGTGGTGGATGCGTCGGAGAAGCTGTACTCGGACTACCAACTGACGGTGACCAATCACGGCGGACATAGTTCGCTGCCGGTGCCGGACAACGCCATCTACCATCTCGCCGACGGGCTGGCACGACTGGAGCGCTACCAGTTTCGATTTGAGCTGACCAATATCACGCGCGCGTATTACGAGCGCATGGCCAAAGTTGCAACCGGCCAGCGGGCCGCGGACATGCTAGCGATTCTGAGAAATCCTCCGGACCTGGAAGCAGTGGCGCGTTTGTCGCAGGATCCAATCGACAATTCGACCATGCATACCACTTGCGTGGCCACGCGCCTAAGCGCCGGACACGCCAACAACGCGCTGCCGCAAACCGCGCAGGCCAACGTGAACTGCCGCATCGTGCCGGGCCACTCGACGGAAGAAATCCGGCAGGAACTGGAGAAAGTGCTGGCTGATGCCAAGATTTCCGTGCGCGAGCTGGGCGGCCTCGGAGGGGTGATGAACCGTCGGTCCTTTGCGCCGCCACCGCTGCGCCCGGATGTATTTCAACCGCTGGAGAACGTTGTCGAAAGCATGTGGCCGGGATTGCCCGTGATCCCCGACATGGCGACTGGTGCTTCCGACGGGGTTTACACTAACGCGGCTGGCATGCCCACGTACTGTGTCTCCGGCGAAGCCATTGATCGCGACGACATTCGCGCCCATGGCAAAGACGAGCGCATCCGGGCGGATTCGTTTTATCGTGCGGTGGAGTTTTACTACCGGTTTCTGAAGGCGATCACGTCGCCGTAGCTACGATTCCAAGGACAGCTATCGGAGTGCTCCTTTGCCCAAAATGGCTCGCTTTGCGGCCATTAACCGCAAAGCGAGCATAAAGATTGGCCAAGATGGCGAAGACTTGACCCTTGCATAACTAAACTAAACCGTTTAGTATTGTCAACCTTCGAGAGGATGGCATGATCCAAGTCCAAAACCTGGTCAAAAAATTCGGCGACTTCACCGCAGTCAAAGACATTTCTTTTACAGTCGAGGCGGGCGAGATTTTTGCCTTCCTCGGCCCGAATGGCGCGGGCAAGACCACCACCATCAAGATGCTAACCACTCTCCTGAATCCCACCAGCGGAAAGATTGAGCTGGACGGACTCGATCCCACGGTCCAGAAAAACGAAGCCCGGAAGACATTTGGAATCGTGTTCCAAGACCCAAGTCTCGATGGCGAGCAGACCGCTTGCGAGAACATGGAGCTCCACGCCGTGCTCTACAAAGTTCCACGCAAGGTGCGGGCAGAGCGCATCGAGCAACTACTGAAATTGTTCGAGCTCTGGGAGCGGCGGGACGACTACGTTAAGACATTTTCCGGAGGCATGAAGCGCCGTCTGGAAATCGCCCGTGGATTTTTACACACGCCCAAGATTTTGTTTCTCGACGAGCCCACACTCGGACTCGATCCGCAAACTCGCAATCAGCTTTGGACTCACGTCAAGCACCTGAACGAAACGCAAAAGACCACGGTCTTCCTAACCACTCACTACATGGACGAAGCCGACCGCGTGGCCCATCGCATTGCCATCATCGACCACGGCGGCATCGTCGCCCAGGGCACGTCGCAACAACTGAAGCAACAAACCAACAGTGAATCGCTGGAGCAGGCGTTTCTTGCCCTAACCGGCTCTTCGATTCGCGATGAAAGCGCGACTTCTGCCGACCAGCTGCGGCAAGTTGCCAAAATGTGGAGCCAACGCCGATGAGCGCCATTTACATTCTGTGGTTGCGGGAACTGAAGCGTTACGTGCGCTCGCGCGCACAGATCGTGGCCTCGCTAGGCCAGCCACTGCTCTATCTCCTGGTGCTCGGCTTCGGCCTGGGGCCGGTCTTTCAGAAAGCCGGCAATGGAAGCTATCTGCAATTTGTTGCGCCCGGCGTGATCAGCATGACCATCCTGTTTTCCGCGATCTTTTCCGGGATCGCCATGCTCTGGGACCGCCAGTTCGGGTTTCTGAAAGAAACGCTAGTCGCGCCCGTTCCGCGGATTGAAGTCATGATCGGCAGAACTCTAGGCGGAGCGACAGTAGCGGTGATTCAGGGCACGCTTATCTTGGCGGTCTGCCTGGTGGCTGGCTTTCGGCCGGCGCGCTTGTCGCTTTTCCCCCTGGCATTTCTCTTCATGGGACTCATCGCCATCGTCTTCGCGGCCTTGGGGACGGCATTTGGCTCGATCGTTCAGGACATGCAGGGCTTTCAACTGATCATGAACTTCATGGTCCTTCCCATTTTCTTCCTCTCGGGAGCGCTGTTTCCGCTGACCAATCTTCCCAAGCCCCTGGCAATCATCACCCGACTCGATCCGCTCACCTATGGCGTGGACGCATTGCGCGGAGTCCTCATCAATGCATCGCATTTCGGCTTGGCACTGGACGTTTCCCTGCTCTGCGCCATCGCCGTTGCTTTTCTCTCCCTAGGCGGATATTTGTTTTCCAGAATTCAGTTATAGATCGTCAACCCGGTAGATCATCCGCACCCATGGTGAGAACCAGGAGCACGCAAGCCCACGAAAAAGTTCTGGAGGCGACGCTCGCCTTGTTCGAGCGCGGGATCGACACCACCAGTATGGATGCGATCGCCGAAAAATCCGGCGTCAGCAAGGCCACCATTTACAAACACTGGCCGGACAAAGACGCGCTCGCCCTCGAAGCCCTGTCGCTGGTGTTCGGACTGGACGAAGTGGCTCCCAGGTTCGACTCGGGAGACCTGCGTCAGGACCTGGTGGATGCGCTCACCTATCAGCCCTCACCGGAGCGCCAGGAAATGAAAAATCGCATGATGCCGCATGTGATGGCCTATGCCGCCCGCAACCGCAAGTTCGGAGAGCAATGGCGCACGCGCGTGATCGAACGTCCACAAACCCGCCTGAAGGATTTACTGCAGCGCGGCATCGAACACCGCCAACTGGTCAGCAAGATCAATTTGGATACAGGGTTAGCGCTGCTGCTCGGTCCCATGATCTATTGGCACATCTTTGTCGGCAAGAAATCTCTCACCCCCATGCCGAAGGATTTGGCGACTGAGGTGGTGAGTGCGTTTTGGAAGGTCTATGGGCGGGAATCCTTCGAAAAGCCCGCAGGCGTTCGTGAAGAATAGAGGGTTGAGGGCTCAATTTATCAAGATCCCTGAGGCTAAGGAATATCGGAAGCGTGGGGCGAGGCGTGCCAGGCAGGCAACGGCCACGAGTGCCTCATTAGTTTCTTGACTTCGCCTAATCTTCGCCTACAATTGGCCCATGGCGATCACGCGGCGACAACGGCAGGTGTATGACTTCATCTCCGAATTCGTGCAGAAGAACGGGTACTCTCCCTCGTTCGAGGAAATCGGCGTGGGCTTAGAACTCAGCTCGCTAGCCACGGTACACAAGCACATTTCCAACCTGGAGAAAAAAGGACTGCTGACGCGCGACTACAATCGCAGCCGCTCCATCGATCTGCTGCCGCCCAAGGGCCGGCTCAAGCAGGCCATGGCGGTGAATACCACGATGGTGCTGCCGTTGGTGGGGCGCATCGCTGCCGGTCAACCCATCGAGGCGGTGCAAAGCAACGAGACAATTTCTCTCGCCGATTTTGTGCGCTCGAAAGAAGTGTTCGTGCTCGAAGTCCGTGGCGATTCCATGCAGGACGAGGCCATTCTCAATGGGGACTATGTGATGGTAGAGAAAAGCAGAACAGCCCACAATGGCGATATCGTGGTCGCCCTGGTGGAGGGGACCGATGCCACGCTCAAACGCTTTTACCGCGAAGGCGAGAAAATCCGCCTGCAGCCTTCCAATGCCAACATGCAGCCCATCATCGTGCCCGCGGCCTCGGTGGAGGTGCAGGGAAAGGTGATTGGGGTGTTGAGGAAGTATTGACCCAGCTCTCGGCTCCTCAGTTATCAGCTCTCAGCCAAAAAAAACAACCCTAAAAACACCAACGCCCGGGCCATCCACCCGGGCGTTTGAAGGTTTTGGCTGACGACCGTCTTACACGTGCTTATCAATGGCCTTCTGAATGGTCTCTTTCGGTACGTAGCCTACGATCTGTTCTTTCACCTGCCCGCCCTTGAATACAAGGAGGGTGGGAATACCACGGACTCCGTAACGCATAGGCGTGGCGCTGTTGCTATCCACGTCCATTTTGCCGACTTTGATTTTGCCGGTATAGTCCTTGGCCAGCTCGTCGACTATGGGAGCGAGGGCGCGGCAAGGTCCACACCACGCCGCCCAGAAATCTACCAAAACCGGCTGATCAGACTTCAGAACATCCTGGTCAAAATTTGCGTCGGTCACTTCCAAAATTCCATTACCTGCCATTTTTCCTCCGGTGGCGCCGCCCGCTGCGAACGCAGGTACGGGAACGCGATCAGCCAAGCTGGCTGCATGTATCGTAACACCAGATTGGATGCATCGCGGCCGAAGAAGTCGCAAAAGGCAGGCGTGGGTTCGGTGCCAAGACAAGGCTTCCCGTTTCTGGATTCTTGGAAGCAAACGCTTGGGATGTTATGCCGGATAACCACCGGCCTCGACCGGGCTGCAACTTGCAACCTCAGCTCAAACTAAAAACGTCCTGAACTTTTCAGCTCAGGACGCCCGGCAGCCCTCCCCCAGAACTGCCAAACCACGAGTTGGATAGTAGGCCCACCCAGCACGGCTGTAAACGTCACTTTGGTAACTCGTTTATCTCTTCGCGGTCACATCGAAAATGGTCGCGGAGGTAATGGGTCGGTAACCCAACTGGAGATGACATTCGCAATTTCAAGATTGAACACAACCTACTGCTAGCTATCGGTCAGCGACGCTAGAAAGGTTGTTTCCCCGCCAGTTGCGCATGTATGTTGAACCACGAGAGGCGAACGACCGGTTAGCAACCCAATTTCAGCAAAGGCGCTGGCAATCCGAAAGCTGAATGAAATGTGTTCAATTGCGATGCCAGCCTGCTCCGCCATCGCCCGTGATCCAGGTTTCGCGGCTGCCGGTGATCAGCTTGCCGTGTTGGGCGTCGGTGAATTCGACGCTGATGATGTCAGCCGTTAGGGGCTTACCGTCCGCCAGCGGCTTGACCTGAGTCCAGTGCTGGCCCGAGTCGGATGAGTGATAAAGGGCGCCGGCGGCACCTCCAACCCAGATGTCAGAATCATTGGCCGAGAGGGCGCGGAAGGCGACGTGGCTCGCCACCGGAATCGTCTGCCATGTTCTGCCGGAATCGAGAGAACGCTGCAAGGCCCCGTCAGCAGACAATGTCCAGCTTGGCATGGTCTTGTTCGAAATTTTCAGGTCGTAAACGTTCCTTGAGACCAGCCCTGGGGCGCCAGCATTTTGAAGCTTTTTGTCCGACTCGTCCTTCGCCTTGCCCACCGCGGCTGGCGCGGTTTCAACCTGAGCGGACTCGGCCTCCACCGTCACCATTTCGCTGCTGCCTCTCGCGGCGTAATCGAGATTGTCATTGCTCTGTTTAGTTTGTGCCTCTGTATCCGCAGCCTTTGACCTGGTAGCCGGCGGAGACGAAGGAGCAGGAGCAGCTCCGCCAAGTTCCTCCTTCGGCAGCGCCGAAGGCTTATTCGCGGACTTGACCGCGTCGGCGGTTGCCAGCCGATTCTCTGTCAGCTGATCACGCCTGTTCTGATCTGTTGCCAACGGATTTTTTTCCCGCCCGTAGTTTTCCAGTCGCCCGGTTGCGAGCCCATTGACCGTAGACGCGCTGGCCGCGGACCTTGGGTCCGTATCCTGACGCTGTTTGGCCAACTTGCCCGCGACCGCGAATTCGCGGTCAGACTTGAACGGTGACGGAGGCGCCATTTTTGCCGCCAACTTTTCGTTCCCCTGGTTGGAGGCCTGGCCTTCTTGTGTGACAATCGCGGGTGGGGCCGGCGCGGGAGCTTTTTCCGCGACACTTGTCGCGACGCTTTGCCGTCGCTCATAGTGAAGGGTTACCGCTGCGCTAACCACCACCACGCATGCCGCCAGCGCTCCCCAGCGCAGCACGGGCCAAGCCAGCCAGGGGGATTTCGCCGGAATGGTGGAGGACGCTGCCATCTCTGGCGTCGCCACCGACACAACTTCCCGGCAATCGGTACATTGCCCCAGATGTTCGAGAACTTGGGCACGCTCGCGCTTATTTAACGACTTCTCGGCGAACCCGGCCAGAAGGTCGGGATCGGGGTGCAACCCGATCTTGGCAGTCGCCTGCAGTCGTTGCTGCACGATCTTGGGAAGTTGTTCCATTTCTCGTTTGTCCCGATTCTTCTAAGCCCTGACCGCCTGCAGAAAAATGGTGCTGCGGCCAAAAACCGCGAACCGCAGCGGCCAAAGCCGGGCCTGATGAACGCTTGGGCGGCGCTGAAGCGCCGCCTTCCGCCTCTTAGCCCGGAGGTCCGAGGCCTGTCGCCTCAGGTCCGACGTCCGACGCCCGAATTTCTGCCTTCTTCTCAGGGAACGTCCGCGGACCCGATTCTTGCGCCGCCAGACTGTCCCGGATATTCAATCGCAAGTCACGCACATCCACCTCCAAAGCTTCCTCGGCCTGGCGGCGGCTCATGCCCTTCCGCTCCAGCGCCGCCAGAATCTGTCTGCGCACCGATTTCGCCAGTTTATCGAGCTTGCGACTGATGGTGGATTCGTGGACCGCAAGCGTGCGCGCGATCTCCGCCAAGGTGCGCTGGTCCAGATAATACGATGCCAGAATGAATCGATCTTCTGCCGGCAGCGCCAATAAGACCTCATCGGTCGTGGCTTCGACTCGAGGATCGATACCCAGGGCCGGTTCAGTTTCTTTCGCGGCAAACTCCTTGCCATCTTCACTCTCTTCTTCAAGGCTTACCAGCCGCCGTTGACGGCGATAGCGGTTCACAAATTCCTGTGCCATCACGGTCCGCAGCCAGCCCTCCAGAGAACCACGGCCGGTGTACGAGGACAGCTTGGAAATACGCTGGCCGTCGCGAGTGGTTGTCCCGTAGAGATCGGCGTAGAGGGCATCTGCAAGTTCGCGCGCGGCGGAACTTTCTTTGGCGATGTAAGCCGCGATGTCGTACAGCTTCTCGCGGTAGCGCGACATAAAAATTTCCCAGGCACGCTCCTGGCCGGCGGCACAGGCACGGGCCAGGGCCAGCTCTTCCACGCGCAAGCTGGCGTAGAGCTCCGCGGTCTGTTGAGGAGAAGCCCCGAACGGCAAATATTTAGCAGCGATTTCGTTAAGAATCGCCACGAAATGTTCGCGACTGAGTCCGAAATTCCCGCTCTTTGCGTACAGCCCCGCGATCACGGATTCCAACTCCAAGACAGCCTCGCTGATGGGTTGGACACCCTGGTTGGTCATAGCGGGCAGAGCCCCTCCGGATGCTATCAACTTTTGTGCTGCAAGAACCTGAAAATCCAGCGTTCCTCAGGTAAGCGCGGGGAGGCGCTGCCGGCGCGGTGGGCGGAACGCCCACCGGACAGCCGGCGAGACGCCGGCGCTACACAGGAGGAACACCATGAATCCTAAGCTTTTGTTCTTAGTTCCGGCGTTAGGGCTGTTGGCCGGAATAGCTCTGTTTCTGCCCTGCCCGGCTCCTGCAGGTGGGATGCCCCCGGCATCCGGCTACACAATCCTGGCCCCCATCCGGCACGGAAACCTGACCGTCTTCCCGGTGGTGGCCGCACGCTCCTTTGACACCAAGGAATTCCTCACGCTCGACGAAGGTCTGCGCTCGGGCGAAGTGATTGTGACCGAGTCCGGAGGCGTGCAACCGTTGATTCGCCGGCGTCGAACTCCTTCCTCGCAGAGCGGCGCACAGGTCAACCAGTTGGTTCTGGTCAACAACTCCAAACGACCGTTGATCCTGCTGGCGGGCGAGATTGTGACCGGCGGGAAACAGGACCGGGTGATCGGCAAAGACCGTATTATCCCGCCTGAGAGCGATCCTATCGATCTTGGTGTCTTCTGCGTAGAGCCGGGTCGCTGGGTCGGCAGCAGCGACCGATTCGGAGTGGGAGCAATGGCGGGAGGCCCAGTGCCAGCGCCGGCGCCGATGGCGGCTCCGAATGTCCGCGGCAAGGCGATGGCCGAGAAGGACCAGCAGCAGGTATGGTCAGAGGTGGCGAAAACCAGGACAGCAATGGCCGAAACGGTGACGGTTGAGGCAGCAGCACAAGCGATCAACGGCACCAGTTCGTACGCAGGCGTAATGGGCAACGAGGAAGTAAAACAGCGAGTAGACTCGGTGGCGGAACCCATCCAGAAGAACTATCAGAGCCTGATTCAGCAGCTGCGCGATCAGAACGCAGTGGGAGTCGTGGTTGCGGTCAACGGCCGGCTGGTGTGGGCCGATATTTTTGCCAGCACCAACCTTCTGGAAAAATACTGGCCCAAGTTGGTGCGGTCGTACGCTGCGGAGGCAGTGGTAACCCGCACGAAAAGCGGCGAAGTGGACGTTAAGCGGGCACAGGAGTTTATCAACCGTTTGGAGGGACGTCACGAGACGGTGGATAGCGAACCTGGACTCTATCGTCACACAGAAATTGCGGGCGACGGCTTCAGGGCATTCGAGCTGACGTCATTGCTGCCGAAGACCGGCTTTGATTTGCATTTGGCGAAGATGGCGGAGTAGGAAAACAAGTCACAGCAGGCTTATGCCCTGCTGAATTGTGGGATAGGCGAGGGTTGGCAGCAGTTCACGTTTCATCCGCGAAGTATCGGCGACACAAGATGTCATGCCCGCCCTCACGATGTCTCGATTGAGCGGAGCTGGACTACCCAGAATCAGAGCCGCAACTTCGACGCCGAGACCGGCAATATGAAATATCGGCGCCGGCAGCCGCCACGGACGCGAGAAGCCGAAATGGTCGGCCAACTGGTCTAGAAAATCTTGCAAAGTGATTGGCGCGTCGTCGCAAATCTGGTAAATGCCGCTTGCCGTCTGATTCTCGATGACTGACTGCAATGCGGAAAGGAAATCCGGCAGCGCAATCAGGTGGGCCCAAGTCGGCTTGTTCCAAATCGCCATGAGTCGATGGCGCAGCATCCAGCAAGCCGCTTGGATCAGCTTAATTCCGGGTCCATAGACTATTCCGGCGCGGAATACCACCGGAGCCATGGCAGTGCCTCGGCAGGCTTCCAACAGGTAGTTCTCGGCTTCGAGGCGGGTGCGAAAGTGAATTACGCTTGACGGTCGGTCCAGGCGGCCCGTCGCTCGGTGGTCCGGATCACTCTCTCCTTCAACGTGGGGAAAGCTGATTAGAACGAACTTCCGAACACCAGCATCCCTGGCTACTGGGACCAGGTTCTTGACGTAAGCAACGTTGGTCTTGGGCAAGAACCTCTCCGGAAGCGGGGCAAACAGAACCCCGGCGAAGTGAACGACACAGTCAACCCCAGCACACACTTCAGGTAGCGAGTTCGGCTGGCCCAGATCAGCCCGACATACTTCTATATTCGAACGGTTGATAATATCGAACGGTAAGGGAGACTTATGTATTAGCAGGCGCAGTTGGTGCGCTGTAGCCATGAGATGCTGAGACACATGGGAACCCATGTTGCCGGCCGCCCCAGTGATCAGTACCTTCACTCTGATCGCTCCAGTCGAGTCATGAACCGTCGGAAATAGATCATTCCACCAGCATCAAATAGGGCGGGAGCGATCATTGGCGCCCATCGGTTCTTGGACCATGCCAAGAACAGTCCGAGATAGAGACCTTGAAATATCGACCATAACCTAATGATTCGAATTTCCTTCTTCCCAAAAGTGCCAGCACGAATAGAAGCGAGTAGTCCCGAGAGCTGGTTGCACAAAACCGCGGAAGAAGATTTCCCCGCCGCAATCCGCGCGGTTAAGCCTCCGAGGAGTATCTGAGCGGAACTCGCGTTCGCATACTCGCGGACAAGGACAGCGGTCAGTCGCTCCGAATAGGCCTTCCTATGATCAAGGCCTATCCGTACGGCACAGGCCGGTCCACAGTGCCCACCAAAGGGAGCCAGCAAGCCCCAGGGCGACTACTTGCGGGCTGGGCCTCAGGTTGAGCGGAAGAACATTTCGTCGGATGCCCCGTAGCCGAACCCGCCAAGCAGCAAAGTGACGCCGACCTCGAGACTCAGATAGCGCTTGATGTAGAAGCGCATCGTGCGGCGACTCTTTGCAGCGGAATAGTAGCAGACGGGAGGGGAACCTCGCTTCAACTCCCTGCGCTGCTGTACCAGTTTCTCCAAGAGGAGGAGTCGTTCGGCAGGTTCTTGCCGCTGATGTCGCGCAGGGCCTGGTAAACCCAGCCCTGAGTCTGGGGGTCCAGCGATGTGTCGTCGGCATAGTCCAGCAGGTGCGGAATCACGCTGTGGCGCTGCTCCTGAGTGAGCATGCCGGATTGCGCCAAGCTGCAGGCGGCGCGCTCGCGCACCATGGGCGAGGGATCGTCGTGAAACGCCTGTAGCAGGGGAGCGATGGTTTCGTTGGTTCCCAGATAGGCCAGGCCTTCGACCACCCAATGGCGAACTTCAGGGTCCGAGTCGCCGAGCTGGCTCACCAATATTTCATTGACGCGCTCCGGTACGACGCCGCGGTTGCCCAGAAGGCCCAGTTCCCACAGCGCCCACACCCGTTGCGACTGCGGACCGTTTTCTGCCTGCCGCGCCAACCGCTCCACCGTCGCGGGCGCCTTAACCGCGCCCATTGCTGCCAAATCCAATTCGATGCCCGCTGCTCGCACGCGCAAGTCGTTGGAGTTGAGCGCCGTGGTGATCAGTGAATTGAACCTGGGAGTAAACTTCAGCTTTCCCCACCAGCCTTCGACGCGGGTGGCAATTTGATCATTGGCACCCTCATAGTGGTTCACTGCGCGCTCCAGCAAGAGCTCCGCTTGCTGCTGTGGAGTCTTGTGATCCAGGCCCTCGATCTCATGCTCCGAAAGCACCGCAGGAGAGGCCGGTTGCGGCTTGCCCTGCAGGGTAAGGAACCTGGTGACCTGCTCGAATGCAGCCCGGGCGTTGCCTGTGGCGCAGAACACTGCCAACAGGATTCCCGCAGCCACGGCGAACAAAATACGCCAGCTGCCAGCTCGGGGATCGATGGACTGATCCAGCTTCAGCCTCGAGTTCGGCCGTATGGTGCCGTATTCCTGCACCGGCTCTGGCCGCGGATCTCCCTCCCAGGAATGCATGCTAGGAGTCTAGGGTTGTTGTCAGGAGCGGTAAAGTTACGACCGGGCACTTTGGTTATTACTTCTTTGTGAGAACTGACGCAAGCAAGGTTGCTTGAAGCACTTAGGCGCGCCAAGGGCTGGCGCCACGCCGGTTACCCCCGAGTGGTTACATCTGGTTCGGTTGCTGGACCAGATCAGGATGCGCGGAAAAGCGGCGGTTAGTCTATTACATCACCGCCGGCACGCTGATTCCCATCACAGCCAACACCCGGGTCAATTCCCGGCGAACGACTGCTACGGTCGCCAGCAGAAATCTCTTTCGACCCTGGTTAGTTTCACTCAGGATGGGGTGGCGATGGTAAAAGGCATTGAAAAGTTGAGCCAACTGGAATGCATGCTTGGCCAGGTAAGCCGGTTCGGTGGTGGCAATGCACTGGTCAATGATGTAGGAGGTCTTGGAGGCCGCCAGCCACAGTTCCCAGATCTCGTCGGCACCTTCACCACCGAGATAGGCGGCAAGATCTGCTCTGTCAGCCCACCCTTTCTCGATCTCGGAAATACTTTGCGGCGCCGCCCATTCCTCCAAAACTCCGGTCGCGAGCTCAACGTAAGGTTCGAAATTCAAGGCCGTGAGCGGATACTTGTCGGGATCAAAACCGCCCTTGCGAAAAATGTTGGTCGCGCGCACCACCGCATACTGCGCGTATGGGCCGGTCTCGCCTTCGAAACTTAAAGCCTCTTTGAAGTCGAACGCAATCACCGACGACTTAGTGAACTTGAGCATGAAGTAGCGCAGCGCGCCGACGGCGATTTGGGTGGCGATCGTGGCGCGCTCGGCCTCCGTCAATTGCGGATGGCGCGAATCCACTTCGTTCTTCGCCGACGCGATCAGCCGGTCCAGCAGATCATCTGCCTTTACCCCAAAACCTTTGCGGCCAGAGACTTCAATATAGGCTCGGCTCTTGTCTTCCTGGGAAAGCTGGTAACCGAGTTCGGCGGCACAACGCGGCGTGAGCGCGACCATCTCGTAGGAAAAATGCGTGTAGTGGTCGGCCTGCTGCTGATATCCCAGCCCGCGCAGAGCTTCGATCACGGTGTTCTGGGCTTCTGACTGACGGGCGTCAATCACGTTGTAGATTTCCGCCACATTGCCGAAATGGGGGTGGTCTAACGCTCCCACGGCGGTCGAAATCCAGCAATCACGCCCGTTGGGATAGCGATAAAACTTTCGATAGCCGAAGTCGCGCCCGAGCAGACCAAACTTCCACAGGTGGTAGGCGATGTCCTTGCCTACGTAGCCAACGGTGCCGTTGGAACGGACGATCACCTTCTGATCTTCTTCGGCGACCTGGTCTTCCTCCGTGCTCGCAGCGGATTTTGCCGCGCTTTCAGCGCTTTCAGATTTTGACGTCCCCGCCCGCCGCATCACCCAGCAGCCCTTATTCTTGCCTTCGCTCTCGAAAAAAATCACCCCGCCTTCTTTCAGCTTGGCAAAGGCGGCATCCCAGAAATGAAGGTGGAGGATCTCGCTTTCCCGCGGCAGGAAATCGTATTCGATGTCGAGGCGATCCATGGTCTCGAGATGGCGGCGCAAGACGGCGACGGAGATCAGATCGCCAACCGCGGCGGTCTCGTTGCCGCCTGCTTCAATCGAGTGCAGCACCTGCTGGCGCAGCTGCAGACTCTGCTGGTCCTGCGCGTACCACTGTGAGACCCGGGCGTAGAGTTCCCAACAGTAATAATCGAAGCGCGGCTGGCGGGTCAGCTGTTCGATTTCGCCCCGCGACTTCTTCTCAATGTTCAGAAATCCCACGACCACGTCGGCAACCTGCGCACCGGTGTTGTCGATGTAGTTCTGAATATCCACTTCCCTGCCAGTAAACTTCAACAGGCGGACAAAGGTATCGCCCAGAATGGCATTGCGCAGGTGGCCGACGTGTGCCGCCTTGTTGGGATTGATGCTGGAGTGCTCGACCAAAATCTTGCCAGAAGAAATTTCGGCGCCTGGCTTTTCGTCGGCGACCAGGGCTGCCGCCAGCTCTTGGCGCTTGAGACGCGCGTTGATGTAGCCCGCGCCAGCCAGTTCCAACTTCTCAAATCCCGGGATCGGGCCAATGCCCTTGACGATTTCTTCGGCAATTTTCCGCGGCGCCTGGCGCAGCTTTTTCGCCAGCTCAAAGGCCAGTGGCAAGGCGTACTCGCCGAACTCCACTTTGGGTGGCTGCTCGATGACGATTTTGGACAGCTCAAGCGAGTAGGTGCGGCTTATGAAGTCGCGCACCTGCTGGGCCAGCCGCCGTTCCAGATTGCGATACAAGAATTCCCCTAAGCTGTTGAAGAAAAGAGTGATTGTAGCAAACTGCGCGCGGGCGCGAGGTTTGACGCGGGATGCCGGCTTGCCTATGATGAAAACTGTCGTCGGTGGTTGGTTCTTCGCTAGCGGTCTCTCCGCAAATAGAGTTTTGACCAACAAATAGAGTTTTGACCAACGACGAACGACCCACGGCCCACGCCTATGCGCATAGCCTACCTCGACTGCTTTTCCGGCATCAGCGGCGACATGTTTCTGGGCGCCCTGGTGGATGCCGGGGTGCCGGCGAAACTGTTCGAGGACACGGTCGCGGCGCTGAATATCGGAGCTCGCCTGGAGATTTCGCGGGTGAATCGCAGCGGGATCACGGCCACCAAGCTGGACGTCTACGCCCACGGCGAAAAGGAGTTGCCGCGCGAAGTCTTCTGGGCGCAGCAGAGTCAGGCACGGGAACATGATCACGAGGGGAGTCATAGGCACGAGCGCGAGCCCGGACACGATCATGAGCGCGAGCATGTCGAGCTACGGGAACATAATTACAGCCAGACGCGAAATGAAGGCTCGCGGACGGGCGGGCCCGCGCCCCACCAGCATCAGCCCGGCCGCGGGCTGAAAGAGATTCGCGAAGTGATCGCCAAGGCCGGCATCAGCGACGGCGCAAAAAGCACTGCGATTGCGATTTTCGAAGCGCTGGGCGCGGTTGAGGCCAAGATTCACAACAGTGCCATCGAGAAGGTCCACTTCCATGAAGTAGGAGCCGTCGACGCAATGGTGGACATTGTCGGCGCCGCCGTGGGCGCCGAGGCCCTGGGAGTGGATGAAATTGTTTGTTCGCCCCTGAACGTGGGGGGAGGAACGGTGAAGTGCGCTCATGGAGTTTTCCCCGTGCCGGTTCCGGCCACAGTGGAGTTGCTGAGGGGCGCGCCGGTTTATTCGTCCGGCGTTCAGGTGGAACTAGTCACACCGACCGGCGCAGCGATCGTGAAGACGTTGGTTAAACGATTCGCACCGTTTCCGGCGATGAGCATAGAGAAATCGGGCTACGGCGCAGGCACGCGCGATTTTCCCGGCCATCCCAATGTACTTCGTTTGACCATCGGCGAATCCCAGGCAGAAGTTGTCGGAAATATTTCCAGCGAGACGATCTCCGTACTCGAGGCCAACCTCGATGATCTGAATCCGCAGGTTTTCGGTTACGTGGTTGACCGCTTGCTCGAAGAGGGAGCGCTCGACACTTTCGCTTTGCCGGTTCAGATGAAAAAAAACCGTCCCGGAATGCTGCTGACGGTGTTGTCGAGGCCCGAAGATGCGTCCCGGCTGACCCGGATTATTTTCACCGAAACGACGACACTCGGCGTGCGTCGCCGGGAAGAGCAACGTCAAGCGCTGGCGCGGAAATGGATCACGGTCGTAACCCGCTGGGGAGAGGTGCGATTGAAAGTCGCCAGCCTGAATGGCGCCGTTACCAATTACGCGCCTGAGTACGAAGATTGCCGGAAGCTGGCCGCCGAGCACCGTGTTCCGCTGAAAAGCGTGATGCAGGAAGCGGTGCAGGGATATTTGAAGCGGACTCGGGAATAGATGCCCGCAGCGGCCCTAGAACCCACCATGACCGATAAATTTTACATTACGACGCCTATCTATTACGTGAACGCGCGCCCGCACATCGGGCATGCCTATACCACAATTGCGTGTGACACCATTGCCCGCCGGCAGCGCATGATGGGCTTCGACACTTATTTTCTCACCGGCACCGACGAACACGGGCAGAAAATCGAGCGCGCCGCGCAGGCCGCGGGAAAGACTCCACAGCAACTCACGGGCGAAGTTTCCGCCGCGTTCCGCGGGCTGTGGGACCGGATGGGACTGACCTACGACGATTTCATCCGCACCACATCCGACAAGCACAAGCAGGGCGTGCAGGCGCTGTGGCGGCGCATCCGCGACAACGGCTACATCTACAAGGGGCATTACACCGGTCAGTATTGCGTGTTCGACGAACTCTACGTGGACTCGGTTGGGCCCGGCGAACCCTGTCCCGAATGCGGGCGGCCGACGGAAACGGTGCGGGAAGAAAATTATTTCTTCAAACTGTCGGCATTCCAGGACAAGCTGCTTCAGCTCTATACCGGAGAGCCTGATTTCATCCGCCCGGAGACGCGACGGAATGAGGTAATGTCGTTCGTGCGCTCCGGATTGCGCGATCTTTCTGTCAGCCGCAGCACGTTTTCCTGGGGCATTCCCGTGCCCGACGATCCCAAGCACGTGATCTATGTTTGGTGGGATGCGCTGGCGAATTACATTACCGCGCTGGGCTACGGATCGGATGACTCGAGCAAATACGACAAATATTGGCCGGCCGATGTGCAGATGATCGGCAAGGAGATCGTGCGCTTCCACTGCGTCTACTGGCCGGCATTTCTGATGGCGGCCGGGCTGCCTGTGCCGCACAAGATCATGGCCCACGGCTGGCTGCTGTTTGAAGAAAACAAGATGTCGAAGTCACGCGGGAACATTGTGCGGACAGAGACAATCCTCGACGTGCTGGGCACTGACGCGCTGCGGTATTTTCTGCTGCGTGAAATCGTGTTCGGACAGGACGGATCGTTCTCCTTCGACGCGCTAGTGCAGCGCTACAACGCCGATCTGGCCAACGGGTTGGGCAACCTGGCGAGCCGCACGTTGACCATGATTGCGCGCTATTTCAAAGGCGAAGTTCCCTATCCTTCTCGCGCCGGATCGCGCGCGGAAGAGAACGCCATAGCCGACGCCGCGCGCCAGACCATCGCTGAATTTCATGCGCTGTTCGAGCAACGTCAGTTTTCACGTGCCCTGGAAGCAGCCTGGAGCCTGGTCGCGGCCGTAGATAAGTACATCGTCGAGAATCAGCCCTGGGCCCTGGGCGAAAAGCAGGACGACGAAAGCCGGTCGCAACTGGCGACCATTCTTTACACCAGCGCCGAGGCTCTGCGGATCGTGACCGCGCTGGCGCATCCGATAATTCCCGACGCCACGGCGAAGATTTGGACACAACTAGGATTGGGGGACATTCGAAAACTCCCGCTTTCGGATTTGAAGTGGGGACAGCTCCATCTGGGTACGAAACTTGGGGAAATACAGCCGGTGTTTCCCCGCGCTGATAAGAGCGCCATCGAAAGGATGCAGCAGATGGAAGAACAGGGACGGAATACTTCTGCAGTCGTGGTGGCTGAAGAAAAGAGCACGGCCATCACGCCACCACCGACGCCGGCGGCGACGGTGCCCGACGGCAAGATCAGTATTGAGGATTTCGCCAAGGTCGAATTGCGCGTGGGCCAAGTGAAGGTCGCGGAAAGGGTAAAGGGTGCGGACAAGTTGCTGCGTTTGGAAGTAGATCTCGGAAACGAAGTGCGTCAAGTGGTTGCCGGAATCGCTGAGGCCTATACGCCGGAGACATTAGTGGGCCGCAAAGTTGTGCTTGTCGTCAACCTCGCGCCGCGAAAATTGCGGGGGCTAGAGTCTAATGGAATGATCGTGGCCGCTTCACCTGAGGGCGGGAAGCCAGTTCTAGCCAGTTTCCTGGAGGATGTGCCGATTGGAACCCGGCTGAAATAGTGCGGACCTGACGAGCAAAGAGAACTCGCAGACTTCCCTTCTCATTGTTGCTTGAGTGTGAAGGAGTATCCGAACCAATTGCCGACTACTCGATGGGGAAGTGCATAGGTGGGCAAGATCTCTGATATGTTTCGGAAGCGAAGCCTGGCGCGGCAAGGGTTGGCGGACAGCCTCCGAAAGGTACATTCCAAACTGAAAGAGGCACTCGAAATCTTGACCGCTGCCGCACCCGGCTGGGAGCCTTAGCGCGCCCCGTATGTTCATAGACTCTCACGCTCATCTCGAAATGGAGCAGTTCGATGCGGACCGAGATCAGATGATTGCGCGGGCGCGCGAGGCGGGGATTGAAAAGATCGTCGCGATTGGCAGCGGGACTGGCCCTGGGTCGCTCGACTGCGGCATTCAACTGGCCGAACGGGACGACTCGATCTACGCCACCATCGGCATCCATCCCCACGAGGCCAAGCTGGCCACCGATGCCGATTTTCTGGAACTGGAACAATTGGCGAAACGACCGAAGGTCATTGCCTGGGGTGAAATCGGTCTGGACTATTTCTACGATCATTCTCCGCGAGAGTTGCAGCAACAGGTCTTCCTGCGGCAGATGGAGTTGGCACGGACGGCCAAGCTGCCGATCGTGATCCATTGCCGGCCCTCCGACAAGAGCGAGAATGCCTGGGATGACTGTCTTCGACTGATGGAACAACATTGGCGAGCCAGCGGCCTGGGAGGAATCCTGCACTGCTTCACCGGAAGTTGGTCGCACGCCCAGCGTGGGTTGGATCTTGGATTCATGATTTCCTTCGCCGGCAACTTAACCTTCCCCAAGGCGCAACCCATCCGCGACGCCGCGAAGGAAGTGCCCTGGGAGCGCATACTGATCGAAACCGACTCACCGTTTCTGGCGCCGGTGCCCTATCGCGGCCAGCGCAACGAGCCAGCGTTTGTCAAGGAAGTGGCCCGGCAACTGGGCCAGATCCGTGGCCTGTCGACGGAAGAAACCGGCCATCGAACCGCGGTCAACTTCTACAACTTTTTCAAACTGCCCGAATCTAAGCAAAACAAAGAACGGCGGCGTTAAAACCGCTTCTTCTGATACCCTCAGGGGTTACATTCCACAGTGTTTCAGAGAGCACTACGAACATGCCGGAAAACACTTTCGACATCGTGAGCAAAATCGATCTACAGGAAGTATCCAATGCCATCCAACATGCGCTGAAGGAAATTCACACCCGCTTTGACTTGAAGGATTCCAAATCCAACATCGAACTCGAGGGCAAGGACGCGATCATACTGCACTCGATCGACGAATTTAAGCTGAAAGCGGTAAGTGATATTCTTCAGCAAAAGCTGGCCAAGCGCGGCGTGCCGCTGAAAGGGCTGACTCACGGGCCTGTGGAATCGTCCCTGGGAGGCGCCGCCAAGCAAAAGATCACCATGCAGCAGGGCGTCCCGATCGAAAAAGCCAAAGATATTGTGAAACTGATCAAGAACTCAAAAAACAAGGTGCAGGCGTCGATTCAGGGAGACTTGGTGCGGGTAAGCGGCAAGGACCGCGATGCGTTGCAAGCGGTCATCGCCCTGCTGAAGCAGCATGATTTTGGCATCGACATGCAGTTTACGAATTACCGGACGAACTAGTGAGCACACCCGCAGCCATTAACGGAAAAGAGCTGTTCGAGCTTCTGCGCGAAGACCTGGCCGCCATTGAGCGGGAGTTTGGCCGGGATACGGTCTCTGAGGTCGAAGCCATCACCGAGATCGGAGAATACCTGCGTGGAGGCGGAGGCAAGCGCATCCGTCCCGCGCTCCTGCTGCTTTCGGCAAAGCTGCTCAATTATCAGGGACGCGGCGCCATCCGGCTGGGCGCGGTGGTGGAGATCATTCACACCGCGACCCTGGTGCACGACGACATCATTGACGAAGCCCAGACCCGGCGTGGCCGTCCAGCCGCCAACACCCAATGGGGCAATTCGAAGTGTGTGCTGGCCGGCGACTGGCTTTACATGCAGGCTTTCAAAGTCGCGGTGCAGGAGCGCAACTTCCGCATTCTCGACACGCTGATCGAATTAACCCAGCAGATGGTCGAGGGCGAACTGCTGCAAATGGAAAAGCTGGGTAACCTCATCTCGCTGGACGAGCACTTCAATCTGATCTTCCGGAAAACCGCCTGTCTGTTTTCGGTGTGTATGCGGATGGGTGGAATTCTGGGCGGAGCCAGTCCCGAGCAGGAAGAGAGCTTGGCGCAGTACGGCCGCGATTTAGGGATGGCATTTCAGATTGTGGATGATGTGCTCGACCTGACGGCTTCAGAAAACGTTCTCGGCAAGCCCGTGGCCAGTGACCTGCGCGAGGGCAAGGTCACGATGGCCGTAATCCACGCCTTGGAACGCTGCACCCCGCAGGAACGAAGGTCGATCGAGACGGTTCTACGCGAGCGTGCCTTCGACGGCGTCACTCACCGCGAAATCATTGCCATCCTGGAGCGCTACGGCTCACTCGAAGCGGCCAACGCGCGCGCCTTCCAGTATGCTGCGTTGGCACGAAACGCGATTTGCAGCTTTCCCGACGGCGAGATCAAGCGCGCGCTGCTGTGGGCACCGGAATTTGTAGTTGCCCGAGAGAAGTAAGCCGACTTCGTCGTGGGTCGTTCGTGGTTGGCCACAAGCTTGTTGCCGCGGGCTCCCTGCTAGAAATCCTGAGCCCTTCACCGACGATCCCGACCAACGGCGAACGACCAGCGACTGCTAGCGACGAACCGCAACCCCCATCATCTCGAACCGTCCGCCTTTCAGTAGCGGTCCGGATCCGATGAAACCTCGCGCCGGCAGGTCTTTCGAGAAGCGCTTGAGGTAGGCGGTATTGAAGCGTTGCCAAAGGGACACGTCGGGCGAGAAAATCTGTACCGAGACCAGGTTATCCATGGTCATACTCGCCTGGGCAAGCACCGCTTCAAAGTCATCGAACAGCAGTCGCAACTCCTCGTCTATGCTGGCCGGAGCCATGCCAGTGCCGGGATCGATACCGATACGCCCGGAAAGATAAAGCGTGTCGCCCACCAGCACGGCGTCGCTGAACGGCAATATCGCTGGGCGGGGGAGATTGATACAATTACGAATGGGTGGGCTTCCCTCTGATGGCACAGGAGTGACCTCGCTGTTAGGCATTCGAATGAATTCCTTGTGGTCAGGGACGAAATCCGTTTCTTCCCCTGAACCGTAAATCCCACAGGCAGTTTAATCGAACCCCAAGCCTAACCCATAAAGGAGATCAAATTATGAAGAAGATGTTGATTCTCGCTCTGGCTGTTTCCGTCATGTTTACGGTGGCGGGTTTCGCGCAAGACATGTCCAAAGACAGCGACACGGCCAAGGCCGCGCCCGCAGCCCCGCTGAAGAATATCAAGGGAACGGTGAAGGCTGACGGCGACAAGCTGACCTTTGTTTCCGACAAAGACAGCAAGGCGTGGGATGTAGTGAATCCCGAGGCCTTGAAGGGACACGAAGGCCATCACGTTGAACTGAGCGCGCACGTGTACGCCGACAAGGGCCAGATTCACGTCATGAGCGTAAAGATGCTTAAGGCGGAGAAAATGGACAAGATGGACAAGATGTCAAAGTAGCGGCGCTTGCTCTGCAGTAGGAAGGGCGGCACCGGCCGCCCTTTTTCTTTATACTAACGCAGCCAGAAACCACGTCAATCGATGGAAGCTTTACTCTCAACAATCGGACGCCACGGATACCTACTGGTATTTTGCATTGTTCTCGCCGAATCTTTAGGGCTGCCCGTTCCCGCGGCCTTTGCCCTGGTGGCTGGGGGAGCCGCCGTGGCATCTGGAGTTCTGAAGGTAACCACACTGTTGGTGCTGGCAGTAGTCGCCATGCTGCTGGGCGATTCGCTGCTGTTTGTGCTGGGCCGCTACATGGGATGGGCCTTGCTTGGCTTGCTGTGCAAGCTGTCGGTCAATCCTGAAACCTGCATCCTGCGCTCTGCCGAATCGTTCTACAAACGGGGCAAGGCTACCCTGCTCTTCGCCAAGTTCATCCCTGGAATCAACACGATGGCTCCGCCCTTGGCCGGCAGCATGAGGATGCGCCCCGACATTTTTCTGCGCCTCGATATGGCGGGCGCCTCTCTCTATGCCATCGTCTACATCGGGGTGGGCTTTTTGTTCCGCGATATTCTGGCTTCTATGATGCATGGCTTTCGAACCGCGGGCCGGGCGGTCGAAGGCGTAACCGTGATCGCGCTCATCGTTTATACGGCGTATCGGGTATGGCTGTACCGCAGGAACCTGGTGTATCGGGTCGTGCCGCGAGTGCAGGTGGAAGAGTTGGCGCGCAAACTGGCATCGGAGGACAAAGACAAGATCGTTCTGGTGGATGTCCGCAGCCACGGCTATTACGATGCCGGGGCGGCCCGCATTAAAGGATCGATCCGGTTGGAGCCGAACAATCTGGAGGATGAGCTCAAGACATTGTCCAAGGACAGGGACATTTATGTCTACTGTACTTGAGCACGCGAAGCGACCAGCGCCCGGGTGGCGCACATACTGCGGGAGCACGGATTCAACGCGTTCGTAATCGTAGGCGGACTGGCCGCCTGGCGGAAGGCCGGGAATCCGCTGGAGTCGGTGCCCAGGGACGATCTGGTGAAGCTGCCCACGTTTTCATAGGCAGGCGTCGGGCGTCGGACGACAAAAACTCGGGCGATCCGAGGTCTGACGCCCGACGCCGATTTTCTCCATGGCATCCAACAAGGAAGTCGAGATCAAGTTCCGGGTGGCGAAGCTTCGCGCTCTAGCGCGCCGGTTGCGGGCTGCGGGGTTTCGGCAGGTAACTTCCCGGACCCGCGAGCAGAACACTTTGTACGATCTAGCCGGCAGAGTCTTGCAAAAACGTGGCGAAGTTCTGCGCCTGCGTCGGTATGGGCGCGAATGGCTGCTCACCCATAAAGCGAAAGGCAAGGTAACCCGGCACAAGACTCGAGTGGAGACGGAAACTAAAATCGCCGATGGCGACAACCTGGACAAGATCTTGCGGTCGCTTGGTTATGCGCCTGCCTTCCGCTATGAAAAATTTCGCGCGGAGTGGAGCGACGGCAAAGGACGTGTTGTCGTGGATGAGACTCCCATCGGATCTTTTGGCGAAATCGAAGGGCCGCCCGGCTGGATTGATCGAACCGCGCCACTGCTCGGAATCGACCGCAACTCGTACATCACGCAGAGTTATATGGAGCTGTTCTTTGCCTGGAAGCGGCGGACTCGAAGCCGAGCTCGCGACATGACATTCCCGGCAGTGCGAAATCCCAAGAGCTCGAACTAGTTTTTTAACAACGTTTTACATCCCTGGCGAAACGCCTACGCGATAACGTCGAGCATTCACCGGCGTCTAACGCAACAACACTTGGGTGACACGGAGGCGGCGTGCAGAGGGTGCGGCAAAGTCTCTACTACGGGACAGCGGTCGTCGCATTTTGCCTGCCCGGTATGCTGTTCGCTATGCCGCCGCCGACCTTTGGTCAGGTCACCATCCCGCGTGTCTCCAGCCCTCCTCAACTCGAAGACTTCCTGCAGATGAAACCCAGTCCCGTTTGGGAGGGCAGATTAGCCAAAGTCGACCATTTTATCCAGCGCATTCCCAGCGACGGAGAGCCGGTGTCACAGCGCACCGAGGCCTATCTCGGCTATGACGACAAGAACCTGTACGCCATCTTCATCTGTTACGACAGCGACCCAAACAAGATTCGCGCCCGGCTCTCCCGGCGGGAAGACGTGTTTGACGACGATACCATCGAAGTGATGCTGGACACGTTCCACGATCACCGCCGGGCCTATGCTTTCTTTTCCAATGCCCTAGGAGTGCAGGCCGATGCACTGTGGACCGAAGGCCAGGATTTCGATTTCTCGTTCGACACCGTCTTCGACTCGGAGGCAAAGATCACGGCAGAAGGTTTCGTGGTCAAGTTGGCGATTCCCTTCCGCAGTCTGCGTTTCGCCTCGAACGATCCCCAAACCTGGGGAATCCTGCTCGATCGCGACATCCGGCGCAACAACGAGAACTCGTTCTGGCCGCAGTATTCAAGCCGTATCGCCGGACGTTTGAACCAGGAGGGCGACGCCACGGGTCTTGAAAACATCTCTGCTGGACATAATTTTCAACTTATCCCCTATGGCATTTTTCGCTCGTATCGAGACGTGGATCTGCGCGACTTGGATCATCCCAAGTTCACCCAACGCGATGCTTTCGGGCAGATCGGCCTGGACGCCAAAGCCGTATTAAAAGACAAGTTCGTGCTGGACGCTACTGCGAATCCCGACTTCAGCCAGATCGAATCCGACGATCCGCAGGTCACGGTGAACCAGCGCTTCGAAGTCCAATTCCCGGAGAAGCGCCCGTTCTTCCTGGAGAATTCCAACTACTTCCAGACTCCTATCCCCCTGCTGTTCACGCGACGGATCGTGGATCCGCAGTGGGGCGCGCGCCTTACGGGAAAAGACGGGCCCTGGGCGGTGGGCTTGCTGGCGGCTGATGACGCTTCTCCGGGCGCGGAGGTCGCTCCCGATAATTCTTTATTCGGAAAACATGCTTACTTTGCGGTAGGCCGCATCAGCCGCGACATTGGGAACCAGTCCTCCATCGGAGTCATGTTCACCGATCGCGAAGTGGGTCCGTATTTCAACCGGGTCGGCGGCATTGATGGCCGCTTCAAGCTGAATTCTAACTGGGTAGCGAGCTTTCAGGGGGTGGAGAGCTCCACTGTTTGCAGCGACACTCGCGACGACGTCTGCACGCTCGGAACCTACCTGGCCGGCCCGGCGGCAGAAGTGACCCTGCAACGCGATGGACGGAAACTGAATTACTTCATGGACTACTCCGATCGGAGCGACGGATTTCGCACCTTCGCCGGCTTCGATCCGCAGCCCGATATCCACAATCTCTATCACCGGGTACAGTATAGTTTCCGCCCCGAAGGCAAACATCTGATTTCCTGGGGACCGCAGATGGAGGTCTACCATACCTTCGACCACGAGGGGAATTATCTGAACTCGGGCTACTTCCCCGCCCTGAAAGCCGAGTTCGTGGGCCAGACATTCATCAACGTTTTTTATGCCAAGGAGATGGAATTACTGCGGCCCAGGGATTTCAGGGTTTTGACCAGTAATCAGAAGTATGTTCGCCATACCACGGAAGTTGAGTTCAAGACGAGCCTGTACCGGCCCATCTCGTTCGTTCTGGATTATCGCTTTGGCAGCCGGATCAACTATGACTCGCCCGACAACGTCGCTCCCTTTCTCGCGGGCCGAACCAGCCTCAATACAACCCTGACCATCCGGCCCAGCAAGTCGTTGCGGGTGGATAACACGTACCTGCTTTTCCGCCTGCACAATCGGCTGGGACCCAGCGGCAGCCTCAACAACCACATCATCCGTTCACGGTGGAATTATCAGTACACCAAGAAACTCTCGTTTCGCTTTATCGGCGAGTACAACGCGGTGCTGGCCAACCCCGCTTTTACCTTTTTGGAAACTACCAAGAATTTCAACGCCGATTTTCTCATCACGTATCTGATTCACCCCAGCACCGCGTTCTACGTGGGCTACAACAGCAACCTTGAAAACGTGCTGTTGCCGCTTAGGAATGATGTGGATGGCGATCTTCTGCACGGCGGCCGCATGAGGAACGACGGACGGGGGTTGTTCGTGAAAGCCTCGTATTTGTTCCGCTTCTAAGTTTCCACAAAACACCTAGGCCCGGCCCCCGTAGGCGCGGGCGAGCGAAGCTTCGCCCGGACTGCGGAGCTGGGCTCCGCCGGGCAGGTGGGACACCTGCCCTAGGTGTTCATCTGCCATTCATGAGTTTCCGGGACGGCGGCGCTATGAAACCGGGGCGGGCTTGGCGCAGAATTTGTCGAAGGCGCTCTTCAATTCCGCGGCGATGTCTGCAGCCTCGCGATGTTCGATGTCGCTACGATGCATCATGTGAACCACCTTGCCATCGCGCAGTAACGCGATCGAGGGGGACGAGGGCGGATATCCGGCAAAATAAGAACGCGCGCGGTCGGTGGCATCTTTGTCCTGGCCGGCAAAGACGGTGAACAATTTTTCGGGACGGCTGGTGTGCTGAAGCGCGGCGCGGACTGCGGGACGCATGCGGCCTGCTGCGCATCCGCAAATGGAATTCACCACCACCATTGTGGTACCGGGCTGATTGGGTATCGCGTTGTCAACTTCTGCTATCGTGCGCAGTTCCTGAATGCCGAGGCGAGTTAACTCCTCGCGCATTGGGATCACCATGAGCTCTGGATACATTTTTTCTCCTCAAAGTTATTGTAATACGACCCGAAAATCCTCGATCTCCGGCGGCGCAAGTCACACCGGGATATGTCCCGACGTACCCCTGCATAGGCACTCAGCAGCCCCCTCTAGCCGTCGTATTATAGTGAACAATCATATCATCATGATTATTCTGGAAAACGTGCCTCTGGCCCCGCTGACAACCTTCAAGGTGGGTGGCCCGGCAGATTATTTCGCCGAACCCAAGACCGCCACTGAGGTAGTTGAAGCCATCCAGTTTGCGCGCTCGCGGAACCTTCTCTTGTTTGTGCTGGGCGGCGGTAGCAACCTGGTAATTTCTGACGCGGGTTGGTCCGGCCTGGCTTTGAAAATTGCAATTTCAGGAATCGACGAACGTAATGAAAATGGCAAGACGCTGTTTGAAGTGGGAGCGGGCGAGGAGTGGGACAGATTCGTGGCCCGTGCCGTGGCCAGAAATTGTGCCGGAGTGGAGTGCCTGAGCGGTATTCCGGGCAGCGTCGGTGGAACTCCCGTACAAAACGTCGGAGCCTACGGCCAGGAGGTCGCGGAGACCATCGCCTCGGTGCTCGCGCTGGACCTTAGAGACGGCCAGATTCGCGAACTTTGTGCCCAGGCGTGCGGGTTCCGCTACCGCACCAGCATCTTTAATACCAGCGAGAGCGGACGTTTCATCATCCTGCGTGTGACCTACGCCCTGACTCCTGGCGGAGAACCTCGCATCCAGTACCCCGACCTGAAAAGGCACTTCGCAGGCTTCCAGCAGACTCCCTCGTTGACCAGCACCCGGGAAGCGGTGCGCCGCATACGAGCCAGTAAAGCCATGCTCATCACACCGGGAGACGAGGATTGCCGCAGTGCCGGCTCCTTCTTTAAGAATCCCGTCCTCGCAGAGGAACAATACGACCAGTTGACCAAGCGGGCAGCAGCGAAAGGCTTGCAGGTCCCCAGTTATCCCGCGCTTGACGCGCAGAGGAAAGTTTCAGCCGCCTGGCTGGTGGAGTACTCAGGTTTCCGCAAAGGGTATAGCAGCAGCCGAGTTGGGATCTCCCGCAAACATGCTCTGGCCATCGTCAACCGCGGAGAGGCCACGGCCGCCGACATCCTGGCACTAAAAGATCATATTCAGCAGCGCGTGGAAGAGCTTTGGGGCATTCATCTCGAGCCTGAGCCCGTATTCGTTGGGTTCTGAGCCTGCGCTCGTCGCTTCCGGATGCTCACTGATCGGGCAGCTTGCGAAAGGGGTGTTCGAAACTGAGGTAGAGCAAGATGGCCCTTTCGCCCGCACTCGGTCCAACTCCAAGCGGCACGCCGACTCCGGGGACAATCTGCAAGCCATTCATGAAGTTATAGGACCAGCGGATACCCGGGCTGAGCAAGAGTGAGTTCGTCCACTGCGTCTGGTTGCTGGCCACGACGCTCTGTGAGCTGGCGAACACCGTCTCCAGCATGACGTTAAAGCGCGTATGAGGCAGCCAGATAAGACTCTGGCCGAAACTGTAACCAGCGCTGGCGGCGTGGTCCCCCGAGGCGTCCTGAGCTTGAGGGAAAAACGTGGCTCCGGCGTTCCAGTGGCTGACCAGCTTCTGGCCGATAACGACGCTCAAGGGAAGGCTGGTTTGCAGACCGAAACTTCCTGCACTCCGACCCAGAGTGGAATCGCCAGTGGGAAAAATAAGACTGAGTCTGGGAGCAAAGGCGACCCGGGTCTCCCCGCTTCCCACCAGTTGATAGCGATAGTTCAAGAAAACATCGCCGACGCCGCAACCGGGGAACGCGCCCGCGTGTAAAGCCGCCAGAGTGTAGCTGAGCTGGTGGCGCGCGTCCCCGGGAACGGGCCATTCCTGGGTGAAAGTGTAATTCCAGTCTTTGCTGTTCCAGAAACGAGCGAAGCTGGAGATGTGTTGGACCACGCCGAAATTCTGGTTATAAGCCTCCTCAACCAGGAAGCCGTTGTCCTGGATGCCAGGTGAACTGGCGGTGGAGGGGCCCCGCTGAGCAAACGAATTGGCGCAAAGCAAGACCATGGCCAACCGAGCCAGGCCGCGGGTGGGAACAAGGGGGCGGAATCTGTTCGCTGAATTAACCAAGATTAAGTAAATCACATAATCATCGGTTAATTCAATGATTGTCGAGTGAAGGCAGCGCCGCCCCCGGCACCTAACCCTATTGACTTCTAACCCCGCGCATGGGTGGGTAAGTGATCCGGCCCGGCGGCGGCCGCCTGTTCTTAGCTATCGGCCAATCGTGCGGCTTCTTTAAAGATAGCTGCGAACATTTGCCGCGTAAGCTTTCCGGTTTGGGTATTTTGATTTGAAGGGTGGTAGGAGGCCAACAAGGTCTTGCCATCCGGCATCCTGTAACTGGCGCCATGCCCGAACTGGTAAGACTTCTTGCTCGCGAGCAGGCCCCGGCGCTTCAGGTAGTTGAGGTAGGCTTCGAATCCGATTCTGCCCAGCGCCACCACCACTCGCAGGTTTTTGAGTCCGTCGATTTCGCGATCGAGGTAAGGCGCGCAGTTGGCCAGCTCCTGCGGCAGGGGCTTGTTGTCGGGCGGGGCGCAACGCACGGCGGCGGTGATATAGAGACGCTTCAGTTCGAGGCCGTCCTCGCGATCGGTGGCATGGGGCTGATTGGAAAATCCGGCCTCGTACAAGATCGGATACATGAACTTGCCCGATGCGTCTCCGGTAAATGGCCGTCCGGTGCGGTTCGAGCCGTGGGCACCGGGGGCGAGGCCGAGCACCAGCACGCGTGGGTTGGGATCGCCAAAGCCCGGGACGGGCTTTCCCCAGTACTCCCACTCGAGGTAGGCGTGCCGTTTCTCGCGTGCAATTCTTTCGCGATATTCGACCAGGCGCGGGCAACGAGTGCAGATGATGACTTCGCGGTTGAGGATAGTGAGCCAGTCAGACATCGGTCCTAGGTCGTTCGTCGTTGGGCTTTAGACCAACCGCAGTTGTTTGGCACCGCTTGGCGAAGTCGTCGCGAAGATAACTCCCCGCAAGCCGAGAATAACCGTTTGTGATCTCAAGACGATCGCCGAGCACGTGTGCGCCCTGAGCTTCGATCAATGTTGGTGCTTTCCATACCTCGTCTACGGCGTAGTCAAGGTCCCATTGCGCAAAAACCGCGAGTTCAATCATGGCTTTTACATCAGCCGCAGCCGTCACTTGGCCCCCCAGAGAAATCTTCCCGTCGACCCCGGGTGGCTACCCCTTGTGAATCATCGCAGAAAGTCGCACCTGTCGCCAATGAACGAGAGGCACGCACGGGAATCACCGAAGAGGGACAGGCGGGCGCCATTGTTCACGTTACGCTGCGCTTTAGGTGGGTCACATGCTCCCGCTATGGCCACAATCCGCGGAAAACGTGTCGCTCCTACAGCTGGACACCAACCGTGGTCTTGGCGTGGTCAATCCGCCTGTCCGCATCCTGTCCTTCTGAGGTTACGTTTGTCACCTTATTTTCGGCCTTCCGCGTTTGACGCTACTCTCCTCCAGTCTTTACACTCAGGGTTGCAGCCAATGCTGCTCAACTCTTCGTTCCGTTCCAAAAAGGGACGGTTCGACGGGTCGAAGTTTGAAAGGTACATGTGAGCCCCACTGAGACCAGCAGCAGCACCCGGCGGGAAATCGAGGTTGAAATTCCCGTCGAAGCAGTAAACCGCGAGACAGATTCCTTGATCCAGAAATATCAGAAGCTGGCGCGGATCCCCGGGTTCCGCCGCGGACACGTGCCCGCCTCTGTCATCCGCCAGCGCTTTTCCGAAGACTTGAAGAGTGATGTGGTCGAAGCCCTGGTCCCGCGCTATTTTCGCAAAGCAGCCGATAAGCAGGGACTGATTCCGGTATCGCAGCCCCAAGTCACTGACCTGCACCTGAAGGAAAACGAACCCCTGCGTTTCAAAGCCAGCTTCGAAGTGATGCCCGAAATCAAGGTTGAGGGCTACAAAGAATTGCGCGCGGAAAAACCTGAGATCGTGGTTACCGACGAGGAAGTCGAGCAATCCCTCACCAACGTGCGCGAGCAGCACGCGACCTACAGTGCGGTGGAAGGCCGGGCGCTGGCCGACGGAGACTACGCCCAGGTCTCACTCGACGGCCAGCCCAAAGACGGCGACGGCAAACCGGTTCACATGGACGAAATCATGGTTGAAATCGCGGGCAAGGACACCATGCCCGAGTTCACCGAGAACCTGCGCGGAGCTTCTGCCGGCGACGAGCGCGTATTCGACGTTGTCTATGCTCAGGACGCAGCCGAACAACGCCTGGCCGGCAAGACCTTCACTTACACCGTGAAGGTGCACTCCATCAAGCAGAAGAGCCTGCCCGAACTGGATGACCAGTTTGCCACCCAACTGGGAGAGTTCAAGAGTTTGGACGAAGTACGCCAGCGCCTTCGTGAAGGTATGGCAGCGGAGCGAAAGCACGCAGCCGAGCACGGGGCCAAGGACAAACTGGTGGCGGAACTGGTGAAGCGCAGTGAATTCGAAGTGCCGGAAGCGCTGGTAGAGCGGCAGATCGACGTTCGTCTGGAGCGCGGCTTGCGCGCCTTGGCGGCGCAGGGCATGAAAGCGGAAGACATCAAGAAAATGGATTTGAACCGTTTGCGCGTGGGGCAGCGGGAGCAAGCGCTGCAGGAAGTGAAGGCTTCGCTGCTGCTGGACAAAATCGCCGAGGAGGAAAAAATCGAAGTCAGCGATGAGGAAATCAATGGGGAGATCAATTCGCTCGCCCAACAGTCAAAACAGACGCCGGAAGCAATCCGGGCTCGTTTGACACGCGATGGAGCGCTGGATAGAATTCGAAATAGAATCCGCAGCGAAAAGACCCTCGATTTTCTATATCGCCAGTCCGCCTGACGCGGACACTTTCGATCCTCCCAGAAGAGCTAGTAGTCGGGAATAGGAGTGTGGCAGGTGAATGTGAACGAGCCCAAAATGATGCTGGTCCCCATGGTCATCGAGCAGACTGGCCGGGGTGAGCGGGCCTACGATATTTACTCCCGGCTGTTGCGGGACAACATCATTTTCATCGGCACCCCGATTGACGACAACATCGCCAACCTGGTGATTGCGCAAATGCTCTTTCTGGCGCAGGAAGACCCTGAGAAAGACATCCAGCTCTACGTCAACTCGCCGGGCGGATCAATCACCGCCGGCATGGCGATCTACGACACCATGCAGTACGTGAAGAACGATGTGACCACCATTTGCATTGGCCAGGCGGCCAGCATGGCGGCGCTTCTGTTGGCGGCGGGTGAGTCCAAGAAGCGGTTGGCCTTGCCCAACTCGCGCATCTTGATTCACCAGCCGTCCATGGGCGGACTGTCCGGGCAGGCCACCGACATTGATATTCACGCCCGGGAAATCCTGCGTATGCGAGAGATTACTAACCAGTTACTGGCCAAACACAGTGGTCAGAAACTTGAGAAAGTAGAGAAAGACGTCGAGCGGGACTTCATTATGAACGCTCAGCAGGCTAAGGAATACGGAATCATAGACGATATCATCTATAAGACGAGATAAGGGTATGATCGGGTTTCGCGTGATCAGTTTCCGAGCCGTCTCGGCGCGAAACGTTCTGTCCCGCCAAGTGGGCAACGGGCGCATGGAGAGCGGGAGAGAACGGGTTTAACAAGGAGTAAAGCCGAGTGAAAAACAGGACCGGTACCGAGGAGATGTTGCGTTGTTCGTTCTGCCATAAATCGCAAGACGCAGTCGCCAAACTGATTTCATCCCCCAGCGACTATCCCAGGGCTTACATTTGCGACGAGTGCGTGGCGGTTTGCAATTCCATCCTGGAAGACGACCGCACGGCGACGCCTCCTACCACCACCCCGAATCAGCTGCCTAAGCCGCAGGAAGTAAAGACCTTCCTCGACGAATACGTGATCGGCCAGGAGCAGACCAAGAAGAAGCTCGCGGTGGCGGTTTACAACCACTACAAACGCATCTACATGAACCGCCAGCGCGCCGGCGATGGCGTGGAGTTAGCCAAGTCGAATATCATGCTGATCGGGCCGACGGGCACGGGCAAGACCCTGATGGCGCAAACTCTGGCCCGCATGCTCGACGTGCCCTTCGCCATCGTGGACGCCACCACGCTCACCGAGGCGGGTTACGTCGGCGAGGATGTGGAGAACATTATCCTCAAGCTGCTGCAGGCAGCCGACGGCGACGTAGGCCGCGCTCAGACCGGCATCATCTACATCGACGAAGTGGACAAGATCGGGCGGAAAGATGAGAACCCCTCCATCACCCGCGATGTTTCCGGCGAAGGCGTGCAGCAGGCGCTGCTGAAGATTCTCGAAGGCACGATCGCCAACGTACCTCCGCAGGGCGGGCGCAAGCATCCCCACCAGGAATTTACCCCGGTCGATACCACCAACATCCTGTTTATTTGCGGCGGCGCTTTTGTCGGCCTGGAAAAAATCATCGGACGGCGCGTGGGCAAGAAATCGCTGGGCTTCAAGATGGGAGCGGAGGAGGGCGAGCCGGAGGAAACTCCAACCGCCAACCGCAAGCGGAATTTCGAACTGCTGAGCGACATCCAGCCTGAGGATCTGATCCGGTTCGGCCTGATTCCCGAGTTCGTGGGCCGTCTGCCGGTGGTCGGGGTGCTGGAAGATCTGGATGAGTTCGCCTTGATCGAAATTCTCACCCGTCCCAAGAACGCGATCATCAAGCAATATCAGCGCCTGTTTGAGTTCGAGAACGTGCGGCTCAAATTCAGCGATGAGGCTTTGAAGGCGATCTCACGACAGGCCATGGCACGCAAGGTCGGCGCCCGTGGTTTACGTATGATTCTGGAAGAGTTAATGCTCGATCTCATGTACCATTTGCCCAGCCAGAAGAAGGTGAAGGAGTTCGAAGTGACCCGGGAAATGGTGGAAAAGCGCAGCGTTACACTCGCAATGATGGAGAAGGCGGGGTAAACTGGAACGCCAGTACGGCCCAGGTTGGGCCCATTGTATTTGGGAGAAATAGTGACCACAGCTAAGGAAAAATTCGAAAGCAAAAAACTTCCCATGATGCCCATCCGGGACGTGGTCATCTTCCCCTACATGATGACGCCTTTTGTGGTGGGGCGGGAATCGAGCGTTCGTGCCCTGGAAGAGGCGCTAGCCGCCGACAAGAAGATCTTCCTCGCAACCCAGCACGACGCCAGCATCGACGAACCTAAGCCCAACGAGATCTACCAGGTGGGCACCATCGTCAACATCGTGCAGAGCCTCAAGTTGCCCGACGGCAATATCAAGGTTCTGGTCGAGGGCATCGAGCGGGGCAAGGTACTGCAGATCAGCGAAAGCGAAGGCTACATGCAGGTTTCGCTCCGCGTGGCCCGCTATGCGACCGAGACCAACCCCCAGATCGAGACCGGCATGCAGCGGGTCACGGCTCTTTTCGAGCAGTATGTGAAGCTGTGCCAGTCGCTGAACTACGAGACTATGATCGCGGCCGTGCGCATGGAAGATCCGGCCAAGCTGACCGACACCATCGCCGCCAACTTGCAGCTCTCCATCGAAGAAAAACAGGAACTGCTGGAGATTTTCGACCCTGCGGAGCGCCTGACCCGGATCGGCGACGTGCTCGACATCGAGATCGAAAAGTTGAACATGGACCGTACCATTCAGTCGCGGGTGAAGCGGCAGATGGAACGCGCCCAAAAAGAGTACTACCTCAACGAGAAGATCAAGGCCATCCAGAAAGAACTGGGGCGCGGCGAAAAGAGCGAGTTCGACGAACTGAAAAAGAAGATCGAAGCCGCCGGCATGCCCAAGGAAGTGCGCGACAAGGCGGTGCAGGAACTCAAGAAGCTGGAAGCCATGCCTCCGATGTCGGCCGAGTCCACGGTTTCGCGCAATTATCTGGATTGGCTGCTGGCCGTTCCCTGGAAAAAGCGGTCCAAGGAAATCCGCAACATTACTCGCGCGGAAAAGGTTCTCAACGAAGATCACTACGGGCTGGAAAAGATCAAGGACCGCATCCTGGAATTCCTGGCGGTGCGGCAACTGGTCAAGAATCCAAAGGGTTCGATTCTGTGTTTCGTTGGGCCTCCAGGAGTCGGCAAGACTTCGCTGGGGATGTCGATTGCCAAGGCGACCGGCCGGAAGTTCGTGCGTATGTCGCTCGGCGGGGTGCGGGACGAAGCCGAGATCCGCGGCCACCGCCGCACTTATATCGGCGCCCTGCCAGGGCAGATTATCCAGATGATGAAGAAGGCCGGTACCAAGAATCCGGTTTTCATGCTGGACGAAGTCGACAAAATGTCGATGGACTTCCGTGGCGACCCGTCGGCGGCGCTGCTCGAAGTGCTCGATCCCGAGCAGAATTTCATGTTCGTCGACCACTACCTCGACGTAGAATACGACCTCTCACAAGTTTTCTTCATTGCCACGGCCAACGTCATGCATACGATTCCGCCCGCTCTGCAGGATCGGATGGAAGTGCTGCGTCTCCACGGCTACACCGAGCACGAAAAAGTTGAGATTGCCAAACAGTTCCTGGTCAAGAAGCAGTTGCAGCAAGCCGGATTGACCGAGAAGAATCTGAAGTTCACCGATGACGCCATCACCGCCCTGATTCGCTCGTACACGCGGGAAGCTGGCGTCCGCAACCTAGAACGCGAAATCGGCAACGTTTGCCGCAAGGTCGCGCGCAAGGTGGTAAAAGACGGGGAAGGCTACAACGTCGCCATCGCTCCGGACAACGTGAACGATTTCCTGGGCGTGATTAAGTTCCGCGACACCTTGGCCCACGAAAAAAGCGAAGTTGGCCTGGTTACCGGCTTGGCCTGGACCGAAGTGGGCGGATCCATCCTGAGCACCGAAGCCACCGTGGTGGACGGCAAGGGCAAGCTCACGCTGACCGGCAAACTCGGCGACGTGATGCAGGAATCGGCGCAGGCAGCCATGTCTTATGTGCGCTCGCGCGCCCATCGCCTGGGATTGCAGCGCGATTTCTACCGCACTCTCGACATTCACGTGCATGTGCCGGAAGGCGCCATCCCCAAAGATGGCCCCTCGGCGGGCATCACGATCGCTACCGCTATTTCCAGCGCTCTGAGCAAGATTCCCGTGCGTCGCGATATCGCCATGACCGGCGAGATTACGCTGCGCGGCAAAGTGTTGCCGATCGGCGGATTGAAAGAAAAACTTCTGGCCGCGCATCGCGCCGGATTGTTCGAGGTGATCCTGCCTCAGGACAATGAGAAAGACCTGGCCGAGGTTCCGGAGAATCTGCGCAATGCCATGAAGTTGCGTTTTGTCGAAACCATGGATCAGGTTCTGGCCGTGGCCCTGGAGCAACCGCTCCCGCAAAGCAGCGAAGAGACGGCGCAGCCGATCGCGCCCATCGCGCCCCTGCCCGCCGAGAGTCCGGCGGCGCACCAGTAAGCTCCCATACCGCCCATACCGCCATGTCCATACCGCCATGTCCCGTGACAGTACGGTGGTCTGCCTCTAGAGTCTGCGCTCGAACAATCGGGGCTGATATAGTCGGGTAGCTCATGGTCCTGAAGTCAGCACCTCAGATTTCGCTGCTTCCCGGAGGTCCTAATGCTGGTAATTCCGCTGGTCACATCGGGCCTCAAGCGCACCGTTGTCGCTACATAAGAGGAGTTTCAGGCCGCTGGTGGCTTCGCCGGCCATTCACTCCTCATCTTCAACCTTGACGCAACTAAACTCGTAGGCAATGATCGAGGCTACAGACAAACAGTGTAACCAAGTAGGCCACGAAGTAAGGCGTAGAGTGAATCCACTTTCACTGGCGGCCGCGAAGGTGCATGTCGGCAAAAGCCAGGAATTGATCCCAATCGAAGGCGGTGACCGCATGCTTGCCGGTACGAATGTGATACGCGATGGTATGCATGATCGGCTGGTCGAGCGCCGGCATCTCACTGGTCCCAAGATCCTGCCGGCCCAGTAGCCGATAGACAGGGCCAGCAGCAATACATGCGAGGAACTCGCCCTTGGGATCGCCCCAGCGATCGTCTTCGGCGCCCGTAATATATACGGGGCGGGGAGCGATCAGGGCAATCAATTCGTGGGTATCGACGGGAAGCTGGTCGACATGATCAGGATATTTTTGGAAGTTGGTACTGAACCAGTAAGGAAACGCGTCGACAAGATGGGTGACAGTTTCGCCATAGTTGCGCCGCGCCAGTGAAGCTCCACCCTCTCCCGAACAACTGGAGAGCACCATGGCAAAGCGGGTATCGATGGCGCCTGCCCAGAGAACCGCCTTGCCGAGACGGGAGTGGCCCATAATCGCCACCCGCTTCGCGTCAACATCCTTGTCCTTCTCCAGATAATCCAGGGCCCGGCTTAAACCGTAGGACCACGCCGCGATGGCACCCCAGTCGTCGGGCGCGGGCTCGCTCTGTCCTGGTTTGAAGAACAAAGGGCGGATGCCGTCGACATAGCCGCCTTTGAAATCCGGCTCTATGTCTTGGTAGCAGATGGTGGCAAAGCCGTATCCCCGGGCCAGGATTTTCTCGACCTCGAATTCCGTGTCACGCCCGCGCGATTCTTCGGACGCTGGTTGCCGCCGGTGCGTCTTCGAGTCCCAGATTGTGGACAGCTTGATCCCTGGGTCGTTGATGACAGACTGGTTGCCTGAAAAATTAAGGGTGAGGATGATTGGAACCGGCTTGCGCGCCCCGGCAGGAACGTAGATGAGCACATCCTCCTTCGGCCCGTCCTTGTTGGCAGAAAAGTAAATGGTCACTTGCTTGCGAATCGCCTTGCCGCCAAGCGCAGTCTTGCCGCTATCAAACATCTCGAAAGTTATGCGTTTGGGCGCTTTTGGGCTGTGGCCGTACACACTCGTCGCAAAGAGTTCGACAACCTCCTCTCGCCGGCGTTTCCAGTCACGCGCGCTACGCACAGGCTTGCCATTGTTGAAGATCAGCGGATCGGGAAGAGTGTAGGCGCCGACTTTTGATTCATCGTAATTGGCGGACTGCGCCTGTGTGCCAGTCCAGCTGCAGACGAGCAATGTGGCAAGTAAGAATCGGTAGGGCAGTTTCTCTAACCCGGGTGACATTTATCTAAACCCCTTCCGGTAACGGATTGCAGCCGGCATTTCTCATTCCGTTGAGGCATGCAACTCGACGTAGTCCAGAGGTGCGCGTTCCTCGCTGTCCGGAATGCCCTGTATGCGGATTTCATCTCCTGGGCGAAGAGCTAGCCCGGGAATTCTGCGGCGGGTGGAAGAATCGCCGCCTGGCTTGGTCGCAGGCAGGCGATCGCTGGCCACCCATTCATCCACCTGCCGATTGCTTACAAAGATCCGGAACTTCGATTCCCCGTTGCTCTGATCGAAGTACTGCACATCCATCTCATATGTCCCTGCGGCCCAGTCGAACACTAATGTGGCCGTGCAACTCGACGCCTGCACACATTCAATGCCTTTGCCTCCCGAAGCGTTTTCCCAGGGAATCACGTCCATCGCTGTGTAGCCCTTGAGCGACATAGCTTCCGCCTCAATGCGACGGGGATGATTTCCCACGCGCCCCTGCGCGTCAGGAATCCCGGATGTTCGTAAAAACCAATTGCAAATCGCGTCGCGCCACACGATCGCATGCCCCGCCTGGTATTCAAGCCTGGCCAGCACCTCTGAATACAACTCGGCCGGCACCCGAAGTTCAAGCGATTTCCATTGCCGCACGAAATCGGCCGCCTGCTCCGCGCCTTCGTAATGCGAGTCATAGATGTGCTGGATTACCGTTTTACCCGAACGGAGGCGGTAGGTGTATGGAACATGATGGAAAAACAACAGCAGTTCGTCCGGAGTCGTCTGCACGGACTCGTACAAATCTCGAATCGCAGGCGGATATTGACCGTCATAACCAGTGCCGGTCGCCACAGTGCGGTCCATGCCGATACCCTGGTGATCAGCGCGATGCCACTGCCCCCAGCCATTGCGCTCGGAGGATTCAATTCCCGGCCCGTAATGGCTGCCCAGAATATCGGTCAACGTTTGTGCGCCCAGCGGCCCGGTGTAGTTCTCATAGGTATGCCAGGACGCAAGCAGCATGGCGGTGATCGTCTTCACCACCACCGGATCGTTGCCAAAGGTGAGACCAGTCCACTCCCGGGCGATGGTCTCCGCGCTCAGATTGGGGTTCCATGCCAAGCGCCCGAAACCGTAGAGGTTGGCCATGGCCAGCGGATGCCCGAGCCAGTTCGGGTTCATGCCGACATTGGCCACGCCCACAAAAGCTCCAGCGATGCGATGAAACACTTTGCCAGCGACCAGGTCTTTAACTGGTGTCCGGTCACCGTTCACGCGCAGGTCGAAGTCCAGCACCTGTTTCCACATCGTAGGAAGGAAGCACAGATGCCGCTGCTGCCCCGTGTACTCCTGCGTGATTTGCAATTCGATGCCTTCGTTGGTTTTCTCCAGCCCGCCGAAAAGCGGCGATACTGGCTCGCGTGCCTGAAAGTCGATGGGGCCGTACTTGGTCTGGATGATGACGTTGGCGTCGAACTTCCCGTCGAGCGGATGGAAAATGTCGTAAGCAGCTCGGGCGCGGTCATTCTTGGGGTTTTGCCAATCCAGGTGATGGTCATACACGAAGGCCCGATAAAAAAGAACGCCGCCATGCGGCTGGAGCGCGCGGGCAATGACGTTGGCCGCGTCAGCAGGTGTCCGGCCGTAGGAGGATGGACCGGAACGCCCCTCGGAATCTGCCTTGACCACAAACCCACCGAAGTCCGGAATCTGCCGGTAGATCTCGTCGGCCTTTGTCCGCCACCATTCGACCACCCGGGGATCGAGCGGATCGAAGCTGTCTAAGTTTCCTAAAGTCTTAGGGCTACCCAGATCGACGGACACCGCCAGCTGCACGCCCCAGGGACGAAATACATCCGCGATGCGCGCCAGTTGCGGAAGAAAACTATCGTCAACAATACGGGGATCAGCATTCACGTTGTTGATCGTGCAACCAGTGATGCCGAGGGAAGCAAGCAAGCGTGCGTATTCACCGGCGCGGGTTAAATCAGGGCGGACACTTCCCTTCTCAAAGAAGATGGAAGGGCCCGCGTATCCACGCTCGATGGTGCCATTCAAGTTGTCCCATTGATCCACCCAGCGAAGCGCCGCGTAGGGTTGCTGCAATTCGTGGAGCGGAGAAACAGGTTCGCCGCGTGCCACTTTGTTCAGGAACGCGAACACGCCGTAAAGAACGCCCCGCTCCGTAGGGGAGGTGACAATTAGGCAGTCGAAGCCACGAACTTGCGCAGTGATCAGCCAAAAGCCACCCGCTCCGAGCGGATTGGGTGGCGCCAATCCCGGGGCTGCAGCGTGGATGGTTGCGAGTGTTCCTAGGACAATCGCCCTCTCCCGGACGCCTCTCCCTGCATCCAGGGTTTTGCCGGTCATTCCCTTGAGGCCACGAATCATCTCTCCCTGTGCCGTCCTGAGCACGGCCGAATTCCCCAGAACAACCACGCTCGCCGGAAGCGATTCGTATTTTGAGCGCACCGCGCTCTCCAGGGGCGCATACCGCAACCATGCGTCTCGGCTCGCTTCGGCGTGCAAGGTTTCGAGGCCCCAGCCTCCGAGCAGGAGTACTACTAGAATTTCAAGGTGCTGGGGGCGCGTCATGACTTAGTTGAGAATTTAAGGTAAGGTTCGGCGCATAGATTCTATCTTGGCAGGTTACGAGGACTCGTCCTCCACGGTTGGCCGATAGGAGGCGTCACCGCTCCTCATAGACTTCCTCCTCGGCCCTCCCTCAGTCCAGGTCACTCAGCCCAAAACCGACACCACCGCCGGATATATCCGGCGGTATGCCGCGTAGCTCGCATTCATTCGCTCAACCACCGCAGGTTGCGGAGCCACACGTTGGGCGACCTTTACTACTTCACTGCAGGCGGTGTCGACCGAACTCCAGACTCCAGCTCCAACCCCGGCAAGAATTGCCGCTCCATAGGCCGCGCCCTCTTCGGCTTCGAGGACTTCAACTTCGCGTCCATAGACATCAGCCTGAATCTGCCGCCACAACGGAGATCGCGCTCCACCTCCGCCCAGACGAATGTTCCGGACGGGAACGCCCATCTCGGCAAAAAGTGTGAACGAATCCCTCAAACTGAATGCCACGCCTTCAAGAATCGCGCGGACCACATGCCCGCGGGTGTGGGACGCAGTCAGGCCAATCAAAGCTGCGCGCGCGTTCGGGTCAAGATGCGGCGTACGCTCACCCATCAAGTATGGAGCCCACAAGAGGCCGTCAGATCCGGGTGGGAGGGCAGCGGCCTCTGCCGTAAGGCGCTCGTAAGCATCACGCCCATCTTCATTTCCAGCCGCGCCGAAGCGGTCACGAAACCATCGCAAGGAAAGGCCCGCCGCCTGCGTTACTCCCATCAGGTGCCAACGACCCGGCACGGCATGACAGAAAGTGTGCAGCCTTCCTTTGGGATCAAGAGCCGGACGATCCGTCGCCGCGAACACAACTCCAGATGTTCCGATGGTTGCGCTCACCGCACCCGGCGCCACGATTCCCATGCCCACGGCTCCGGCAGCCTGGTCTCCGGCGCCGGCCACAACCGGAGTACCCGGCTGCAGACCGGTAGCAGCGGCTCCACTGGGAGAGACTTTCCCGCAGATTTCGGACGACTCAAACAGCCGCGGCAGCAGCGACTCGTCCATGCCGGCCGCCTGCAGCACTTCATGAGACCACCGGCGGTGGGCGACATCCAGCAGCAAGGTACCGGATGCGTCTGCCATGTCAGTGGCTCTCTCACCGGTAAGCCGGAAGCGGACGTAGTCCTTGGGCAGCATCACCGACCGGACCCGTTTCCAATTCTCCGGTTCGCTCTCGCGCACCCATAGGAACTTGGTTAAAGTGAAATTGGGCAGCGCAGGATTGCAGGTGAGGCGAATGAGCGCTTCGGCTCCGACTTTTTCCGAAAGCTCCTGACATTGTTTTTCGGTGCGCACGTCGCACCAGATCAGCGCCGGACGCACAACTTCGTCCGTGGCGTCCAGCATGACCGCCCCGTGCATCTGTCCCGAGAACCCGACGCAGCCTATCTGATCGCCAGCCAAGGCCGCGATGGCCAAGGCTTTCCGCACGGCAATCCCGCAGGCACGCCACCAGTCTTCGGGGTTTTGCTCGGCCCAGCCAATCTGAGGTGAGGCAAAGGGCTCGTGTTCCTCGGTAGCGGACGAGAGTATGCGACCGTTCTCGCCGACAACTACGGCGCGAGTACCACCCGTCCCGACATCGACTCCGAGAACCTGCATGGACATCCGGTTCAATTCCTCTGCCTCAGGAGATTGGCCAAACCAGGCGAACCAATCGTGTCTCTAACGATCTTCCGCAATGGAATGGGTGAGCTGTGGGTGTCGACGGCGGCAGAGGATACAAGGAGGCTCGCGAGAAGAGTGGTTAGCATGTTACTTGCAAGCCGTACGGAGGATTCTCTAGCTCATGAAGGCAGCGCAAAAGTGCCGATCGTGTACGTTAACGGCATGGTCATATTAACATGCGCCTCAGAGATTACAAGCGCGGGATGGCGACTCAAGACGTCCCCGTTGTTCTACAGGAATCAGATATCCAGTCAAGCATCACGCCCACTACAAGGCTGACGGGGGCTCGTGGTTCGTGCCAGAATCCCCAGCGGCATAACACGGTGTCAGCAACCGCCGACGATTTGCGGCCGCGTTTTGCTCAAGCTCAACTGCATTCCCGGCGGATTTCAATCAACAGAGAAAACCTGTTTTCCGAGCCGTAGGCAGGCGCGGCGTCAGGTTTTTTTCCAGTCAGTGAGGGACATCAACTCATCCCGGATGGCCTGCAATCTCTCAAGCCTTCGCTGGTGATCGGCTGCCGCTACTGCCTTTTTCCCGCCTTCGAAGTACAAGCGGTTGGCTTCGCTGATGTCGGCTATTTCTCTCCGCAAGTCTTCGATACGCTCCTTCATCGGTCGCGGCATGGGGCAAGCTTAACAAGCACCCGCAAAACCACGCAAGGCCGGCATGTGAATGTTTGATCGTAGAGCGACAGCTTTTGTGGAATACCCATTCTGCGCCGATCGAATCGCAACGCGATGGACGAATGCCAGTCGCAGAGGGGAATAACTGCGCAGGTTACGCTCTTAAACATCTCGGCTGCTGCTGGTCGCCGGGAGCTTTCTCCACGCGGGGTAGGGGCCGAGGGCGCAGCCCTTGCGGGTGGATGCGCTTCCATCCGGTTGTGAACGACAAAAGAGGGGCCGATTTCGGCGGCCCCTTCTTTCGCGCCAGAGGACGTGGATCGCGTCCTGTTTATTTTACGTGGATGGTTTTGCCGTCCGGGTCGAGCGTGCCGTTGACGCGAACTTTCTGGCCCTCATATTTTTTCATCAGATCCTGGCGATCGACGTCGTATGCCGTGCCACCAGCATCTTGCAATACGTACTTGTTGCCAGACTTCACAACCGTGCCTGCGAAGATTTGGCCTTGAGGCTGCTGGGACTGGGCCTGGGAATCGGGCGCTTGCTGTCCCGATTGATCCGGTGCCTGGGCTGGCGGTTGCGATTGTTGCCCCCCCGCCTGGCTTGGAGATTGCTGGTCCGGCTGTCGCGCCGGTTGCTGGGCGTTGAGAGCACTTGTCAAGCACGCGCTGAGAGACAGCACCAGCACAATACCCAACCATCGAGAACGAGTCGGTTTGTTCATGAAATCCTCCCGAGAGATTTTGGGGTTCTGACATTTCCGAGCAAACACCCTGCCAAAGTCCCCCCCTTGTGGCACCCTTTTTCCGCGACAGACGCCAAGACATTTTCTTTTGTTCATCTTACCTTGACTGAGCTAACCGCCTGAATCACTCTGCACGCTAGGCTTCAGAACTTTTTTCCGTAGAACTACAGCGAACGTGGTAGCGATTCAGCCTTTCAGCGTGCGCCGCATGAGAAAGCTGACGAGCAAAATATGCTCGGTCGGCGGAACTTCATACTAGCGGAACGCCATACTATCTATAGGTCGCGCCACCCAGCTCGTGCCCCCGCGTTGTGAAAGATGAGGGTGGCGACTGTTACTCCGCAATGCTCACGATCGAGGCTTTGCTGGGCTTCCCTGAGTATCCTTAGCGATTCGGTCGAAGTCATACAGGATTCACCCTATTTACCAATCTCTATCTTCGCAATAGGTTGGGTCTACTTTGCAGCTCCTTCGATATTATGAGCGTTGAAATTTTCAAGTTTCCAGATAGCAGCAGGGCTTAGGCGACACTGTTGGCTGAATGAGCACGTTTTTGCGCCGGGGATTCAAGAAAATGCAAACCGACAATCCGCTCTCCGCGCGAATCGCGAACCACCCGCCGGCGGGCTATACGGTCGCGCTCTCAGGGCTGGTAGTTGCTTTGCTCGTGTGTCAGGTGCTGAGTCCCTTTCTCGGCAACGATGTGCCCTACATCGTCCTCTTTCCAGCAGTGGCTTTCGCCGCCTGGTACGCTGGTTTGGGGCCATCAGTTTTGACCGTCGCTCTTGCCCTTGCCGGGGCCAAGTACTGGTTCATTCCGCCCCTACACTCACTTCGCATCCCTGGCACGGGCTACGTGTTGGGCAGTCTTGCATTCCTGTTTGCCTCAGGTGTCGTGGTAGCAATGGGAGAAGAACGTCGCCGTGATAATGAAAAGCTGCGGCGGGCGCAAGGGGAACTGGAGGAAAAAGTCAGAGAGCGCACAGCGGAACTCGATAGTGCCAATCAAAGTCTGCGCGACCTCAGTGCCCGTCTGCTCGAATCGCAGGATGATGAGAGACGACGGATCGCCCGCGAATTGCACGACAGCGTGGGGCAGACCATGGTAGCCCTCACTATGAATCTGTCCACCGCGCGAGAAGGTATCGAACGACTTACTAAGACCGTCGATGCCCTCACCGATAGCGAAGCCATGGTTCAGGCAATTAGTGAAGAAGTCCGCACAATTTCGCACCTTCTTCACCCACCTCTGCTGGATGAGGCGGGGCTCTCGTCGGCGCTTCGCTGGTACATAGACGGATTTGCCGAACGCAGCAAAATTAAAGTCGACCTTGAGTTCCCCAGTGATTTAGGCCGGTTCTCGCGGGAGTTAGAAACAGCCATTTTTCGAACCGTTCAGGAATGCCTGACCAACATTCATCGCCATTCGGAAAGCCCGATCGCCCGAGTTCGCCTAATTCGTTCCGATGGCCAGGTTCGAGTCGAAGTGCAGGACCGAGGCAAGGGCATCGCACCCGAGAAGCGGATTGCGATGCGCTCAGCGGGAGTGCTCGGAGTTGGAATCAGGGGAATGCGAGAAAGACTCCGCCAACTGGGCGGCAGTTTGGAAATCAGTTCTGACGGCAACGGCAAGGGTACCCTCATAGTCGCCCGGCTACCGGTAATCGGCGCGGCTTCGACAGCCGCCGCGTTGCAGAGCGCGTAACAAGCGCCGGGTCGCGCGTACGCTCGGCTACGGTTCGTTGAAGGAGTCGGTGAACGGTCCTTGGAGGGACTATTCCGCGGGGGCTGGAAGGCCCCTGAGCGGGTGCACCAATTTTGGGTAATTGACCCACGCCGCGGACCCTCATAGTGTTAGTCTCTTGCATGGTGTTGGTTTCTTGCACACACCCGTGTCTTTCTCCTCCTAATTTTCACTTCAGCCTTGGAGGGCACGAGGCAATTCGATGTCCAGGCAGAGTGTCGAACTCGCGATTGTGCGTAGCGAGGCCCAGAAGTCGCTCTCTGCCCCGAACCCAGTTGACGCCGAACTAGGCGAACTCGAAAAACAAATAAGCAACAATCGCGATCGGCCAATCTCTGCTCTCCTGAGCGAAGTGCTGGCTCGCGTTTACTCGCTGACGCACGCCGATGGCGCTGCCATTGCCATGCGCGATGAGTGGGGCATCGTCTGCCGAGCCAGTGTGGGCGATGCTCCTGCGGTGGGCTCACGACTGCAACCTGATTCTGCACTGACCCGGCAATGCTTTGAAACCGGGGCGGTGGTGGTTTGTAACGACACCGAATCAGATTACCGGGTCCGCGCAGCCACAGCCAAAAGTCTGCGGCTGCGCTCTGCCGTGGTTGTACCCATCCCGACACGACGCCCGGTTTTTGGCAGATTGCAGGTTCTGGGCCTTATCGAGATTCTGTCATCCCGTCCTTTCGCCTTCGATACGGCACGGGTTGACAGCTTGAAGCGGGTGGCCGAGCTGCTCGCGACTGCTTTGGCTCCAGCGCAGTCTCAAGAGCCTGACGAGAGCATGGTTGCGCCAGTTGCAATGCCAGTGCGGCCGGAGCGACCGCCTGACGAACCTAAGTCTGACGAACCTAAGTCCGACGAACCTAAGTCCAAAGGCCCCGCCCTCCGGCTCGCAGCGGTCCCTTTATTGCTTTTGCTTCTGCTTGTGTCTGCCCTGCTTCGTCGCCAAGCGCTGAGAGATGCTTCTACCCCAGACCTCCCGCCGGCTTCGACTTCAGCAAGACCCGCTCAGCCGACGCTGGGACAGCGAGGCGCGCCCTCTGGGGCCAAAGAAGCGCAGCGCGGCGAGCCTGACCGTCCTTTGCATCCTGAAGCTTCCGCTCCGACATCGCCTATCTCCTCTCCTGGAACAAGCGCGAAATCAGCGGCAGCCGCTCCAGAGAGGCTGCCGCTGGCTCAAAGCCACGTCGCTGAGGATCAGGCTTCGTCGGTGATTCGCCCGGCCGTGCCAGCTCTTGTGATTCGCGAGGTCCCGCCGGGAAACCAGATTTTGGTCGATGACAAGTTAGCCTCCGCAAAGCCATCCGCTCAGACCAGCATTTCGACAATGACGGCAGGGCTCGAGCCCCTGGCGCTGCCGACTCTCGGTGAACCCGCGAAGGCCCCTATCCTCGCGGTCACGCCGGTGGTTCCTCCGCCAGTCACGCCGACCCGTCCGTCCCTTCCCGATTTCGCGCTGGATCGCACCCTCAAAGCTCATTCCGGCTGGGTGACTGGAGTCGCGTTCAGCCCTGATGGACAGCGGCTGGTTTCGGGAAGCTGGGACCGAACTCTCAAGTTCTGGCAGGTTGCGACCGGTGAACCACTCAACACCGTCGCCAGCAAGATGAAGGAAGTTCAGTCGCTTGCCTTCAGCCGAGACGGACAGTGGTTGGCGACGGAGAGCTCCTCCGATACTGTAAGCCTGCGCGATCCGACAACAGGACGGGAGATTCTCGCGCTTCCCAGCGACAAGCCTCTGGGACCCCTGGGCAGCAACTGGGTCTATTCAATCGCATTCAGTCCCGATGGCCGATGGCTGGCCTCCGGCGTGGACGATAGGACAGTCCGGCTATGGGATGTACACACTGGGCGCAAGCTTCGCGACCTGACTGGGCTCCGGCGGCCCGTGATCTACATCGCCTTCAGTCCCGACGGGCGACTGCTGGCCACCGGCGATGACAGCAAGACGATCAGGATTTGGGACATATCCAGCGGCGAGCAAATATACAAGCTGAGCGGTCACAAGAAAGGGGTCTACGCGGTTGCATTCAGTCCGAACGGACAGCGGCTCGCTTCCGCGAGTGCAGATAAGACGGTGAAGCTTTGGGATCTGACGACGGGCCGCGAGTTACATACGCTGACCGGCCATGAAGACGCGGTGACCAGCCTGGCCTTCAGCCCTGACGGCCGCTGGCTGGTTTCCGGCAGTTGGGATAAGACCATCAAAATCTGGGATGTAGGAGGGGGACGGGAGTTGCAGACTCTGGCCGGGCACGACCATCCTGTATATTCCGTCGCTTTCGATTCTCGCGGGCGCTGGCTAGCTTCGGGCAGCGAAGACGGCACCATCAAGCTCTGGCGCCTGAACGACCCGGCAGACCGTAGCAAATTGCAGCGATGACTAAGTCTCTCTGGGGAACGAAGTCAAGTTCTTAGCAGTCTTGCTGGAGTACAAGTCATGCGGAACCGATCACATTTCGATCAAGTAGCACCGTGCGCTGGAAAATTCTGGACTATTCTGGCGGTCGTGTTAGCGGTTGTTCTGTTGCCTAGTGTCGGCGGCGACACCGCTTTCGCTCAGAGTCTCAACTGGGAGGGACAGACCGGGGTCTTCGTTACCCCGCTGGCTTATTCAGTTTCGACCGGTGACGCACGCCTCAGCTTACCGGTAGTTTCTTATCACTACCTCAACGGCGGGCCCGTCCTCGGCGGATTCCATCAGGTGTCGATCACCATGGGGGCCTTCAACCGGGTCGAGTTCGGCTATACCGGAAGTTTCCATCGGGACGGCAGCACAGCTGGCCTGAGCGGTTTGTGGAGCGGTGGTTTCAATACCTTTCACGGGAAGGTCAACCTTTTCAGGGAACGACGGGCTGGCCTGCCGGCTTTGTCCGTGGGCTTCGTCGCTCGCACCCAGGTTCGAAATGTGGGCGGCGTCCTTCAGGGTCAGGATACCCACAATCAGGACTTCTACGTCGTGGCCACCAAAACCATAACCCGCATACCAAAGCTACCCCTGGTCTTCAACGCCGGCTTCAAAGCCACCAACGCTTCGCTGCTCGGGCTGGCGGGGAATGCTCCCGGCTATTACGGCCGCGGGTTCGGCGCGGCCGGGTTTGCGTTTAAAGGGCCGGGACGAAGCACCATCCTGCTGGGTTCCGAAGTCTTACAAGAGCCGCGAAGCATTCAAGGCCTGCCCGGCGCGGTGGTTCCCACCACCATCACCTATGCGGTTCGCATCGTGCCTTCCGGGGCATTGCCGATTCACGGTTGGGGCGTCGAAACACCCAAGCTCACTCTGGATTTTGGTCTGGCCCAAGCCGCGGGCAATATCGCACCCGGGGTGGACCTCCAGGCACGGCATCAGTTCGCCTTTGGTATCTCATACGGCTTCTAGAGCCTGTCTGCGATCGACTCAGTCGGTGCTGTTCGTGAAAGGCTTCCCACGTAACTCGGTCACGGAAATCGGGGTCGAGCGCTAGTTGCCTAGCCATAAGCTTCGGGCCTCTGCACAGGGTAGTTTTCCGCAGTATACAATTTGACGGCGGTGGGGACGGCGATGCAAACGTTTCTTGGTACGCGCCGGTGCGATGTTGCCCTGTCTTGCCGAAACATGAAGACTGACACGAGGTCAAAAGTGAAACTGATCCTGATTCTTATCTGCTCTGTTTTCACTCTGTCGCCATTTGCGCGTACCGCAACCGAGGCGCAAGTCTTTCCCACCTCGGCCGGGCCGGTCCGAATCACGCCTCTGAATCACGCTAGCACATTGATCGAGGCCGGAGGAAAGACTATCTACCTGGATCCCGCCAAACCTGTGAAATTCTCAGGACACCCAAAAGCAGACCTCATTCTGATTACCGACATTCACGGGGACCACATGGACCCTGATTCCATCAAGGAAATTAGCAAGACAGATACAAACATTCTGGCGCCGCCAGCAGTGGTCCAGACCGTCACTAGCGCCAAGCCCATTGCCAATGGTGAAACCAAAACCTGGCAGGACTGGACCATTGAAGCTGTTCCCGCCTACAACCTGAAGCGCGGCCCGGCCCCGGGAAAACTCTTTCACGACAAGGGACGCGGCAATGGCTACGTCCTCACCTACGGTGGCAAGCGCTTCTATTTCTCAGGCGACACCGAGGGCGTCCCCGAGATGCGCGCGCTCAAGAACATCGACGTAGCGTTCGTGTGCATGAATCTGCCCTACACCATGCCACCCGAGGAGGCTGCTGACGCGGTCAAAGCCTTCCACCCAAAAGTTGTCATCCCCTATCACTATCGCGGTTCCGATCTCACCGTATTTCAAAAAGGACTGGAAGGGACGGGCATTGAGGTCCGGTTGCTCGACTGGTACCCAAAGTAAGAAGTAAGCGGACGCTGGCAAATCGTACGGAGAATGCTCGCGCGCGGCTCCCCAGCGCTACTTCAGCAAGTATTCCTGCAAGAACACTACGTCGGAGTAAAACTCGAAATCCTGGTTTGCCTTTTTCTGGAACCCGTGACCCTCGTCCTTTCCCAGGACGTACCAGACCGGCGTGCCCTGCTTCTTTAGCGCCTCCACGATCTGATCGGACTCACTCATCGGCACCCGGGGATCGTTCTTGCCGGCAACCACCAGCATCGGCTTCCTGATCCTCTCGATATTGTTCATGGGTGCGATCTTCTCCAGGAACGCGCGCATCTTGGGATCCCGTTCATCACCGTATTCGACGCGGCGCAAGTCGCGGCGGTAGCCTTCCGTGTGCTCGAGAAAGGTCACCAGATTCGACATGCCTACGATATCGATCGAGCACTTGATGCGGTCGCTGTAGAAAGTGGAAATGGCCAGAGTCATGTGTCCACCGTAGCTTCCGCCGATGATGGCAACGCGGCTGGGATCCAGATCGGGTTGGGCCCCGATCCAATCGAACAGTGCGTTGATGTCTTTGTAGGAATCTTCGCGCAGGAAACCATTGTCGAGCTTGGTGAAAGTCTTGCCGTAACCAGTGGAACCGCGCACATTAGGCAAAATCAAAGCGATCCCCAGTTCATTCACGTAGTACCAATCGGTTCCGAGAAAATCAGGGCGTGATTGGCCTTCTGGACCGCCATGAATTTCGATCAGGACGGGACGCTTGCCTGTAAATTTCGCCGGCGGGCGGGTCAGGAATCCAGAAATGGTCTTCCCATCAAAACTCTTCCACCGGATCAGTTCGGCGTCTACAAAGCTGGAGGTGTTGACTGCGGTTTCGCTGGTGGTCCAGCGCTCGAGCTTGCCGGTATCGGCATCTAGCGAATATGTGTCGACGGGCAGCCGGACGGTGGTCAGGCTGAAGGCGAGATCGTGGTTGTTGCGGTGCCACACAACGTCACCCACCACACCGACGGGAAGCTTGGGCACCGGCAGCTCTTTCGTCGTGGCCGTGTCGATAAGGTGTAGCGCGCTCAAGCCATCCTCGTTGGCCACGAAAGCGATTCTCTTCCCGTCGTAGGACAGAGCAAATTGATCGACGTCCCAAGGGATGTTCGGCGTCAAGACGCGCGCTTGTTTCGTAATCAGATCGAAGTAGACGAGACGCTGAAACTCCGAGTCTCTGTCAGAAGTGAAGTAAGCCCCTTTTCCGTCCTTGCTGAAGCGAGGATTGCTGTAGGCGACTTTCTGGTCTGGGTTACGCGGAGTTAGTTCCGTTTTCTCGCCGGTTCGACTGTCCACCAGCCACAAATGAGTTTCGTTGACCGAAACTTCTTCGAGCAGAAGGATATGCTTGTCATCGGGCGACCAATCTTCCGGAGACCACCCTCCACCCTGCAACTGCGTCAAGAGATGGTCGGTTTTCGGATCTGCCGGGTTCATGACCCAGAGGTCGGTGTCCTGCCCCGTGCGCCGGGTGGAGACGTAAGCAATAGACTCACCGCCGGAAGACCATGGCCCTTGAAGGTTGCGGGATTTTCCGTCGGTAAGAAGTGTGCTGGTGCCGGTGGCCATGTCGTAACGAAAAAGTTGGTACCACTCGCCGCCACCAACATCCTTTTGAAAAACGAAGTAGTCACCGCCCTGAGGGTGAAACGAGCCCCCATAAACCGGTTCCGGGAAAAACGTGAGTTGCTGTCTGGCACCGCCGGGCATTTTGACAAGGTGAGTCTGGTAGGTATTGGCAAAGCGAGTGGAAATAAGCAGCTCACGACGCTGGGGGTGCCAGGAAGGCGCGAACGCTGCCCGGTTGTCCTTGTACCGTCCAGCTGTCTCCGCCAAAGCGGCAGGAATTGCCGGTACACCCGCGGCCACAATGTTTTCCGGGGGAGCGACCGCCGCGTCCTGTGCCCCGACCGAAGATGCCACTACCAATATCAACGCCAATACTAAAGCGAGTTGCTCCTGCATCGATGCCTCCCAGACGGTTGTTCGAGAGCGCCTCTAGCGGCAAACCGACGATCGAAGCTTGCTGGTCCCAGGGCTTCACAGAGGTTGAATTCTTTGGCTCCCAAACCGCAGCATCATACCAGCGGAATCCGCTCTTCGGCGGTGAATATCAGGTCACCAGTACACGCTGCGCGAAAGGAAAGTCGGCAGCGTCAGGAGTCCGGACTTCAAGGCTGGGTCATGGAGTGGAGATTGTGAAGTTCACAGTAATACGGGTCTCAGTAGGAACCGCCTGTCCGGCCTCGAGGTGAGGCTTGAACCGCCACTGTCGGACCGCTTCCAGCGCGGCGCTGGTAAGAATGTCCGGGCCGCTCAAGACCTGCAGAGACTGCACGCTTCCGTCTTTGCCGATGCGGGCCTGCAGCACTACCGAGCCCTGCAAGTTGGTTTGCTGCGCCAGCAGAGGATAGATAGGCTCCACTGGGCGCACCACAGTTTCCATCGTCCGCAGCGAATAACTCACCCGTTCAGAAGCGTTGATGACGCCGCTTCCAGGGTCGGCCGGACTTGCCAAAACGGACTGGCGGGGATCGTGCTGGAAGTCGAGATGGATGGCAGAATTACGAGCCAGGAGAGTTTCGTGTTGACCGCTGGCATAAGTCACATCCACTCGGAGCGGGGCAGAAATAACTTCCGCTTGTTCTTGCGCCCCTGGCAACTCTGCCGTCGGCATCCCAGCTACGGACGGTGGGTGCTGCTTGCTGTTTTTCCGCGAGGTGGTGGAATTGGCGATTGGCTGACTCTCCTTAAGTTTATCGGAGTTCGTCTGCTCGGCTGCGTTTTCGAAAGTCAGAGATTCAAACCAGAAGTGCCGGTACCTCACCACCACCAAAATGAACGCCAGGAACAGCAGACTCAGGGCGAGCATTTGGCGCCGGCGGTTCTGATCGGAGCTGGCATCGAGACCAGCAAGATTGATTTGCGGTTGTTCGTTTTCACCCAGCATAAACACTACCTTCCAGCCGGCGGGGGGGCGGCGCGGGGCATAAGTATGCCCTGAAACCTTGGCTAAAGCTAGTCAGATTTTTATATCTCATTGGTTCTAAAGCCCGTTTTTCCCGGACCAACCTGGCTACTCAGCCTACCGAAACGCCGGGGACGTGGATGTCGGGCTTAACAAGAGTCTGCTGGCCGGCCCCCGAGGTATTCTAAACACAGCCCAAATAGGACGGGTATCTTTTGAAATTACTGAATGCAAGGTTCAGCTTCGCCGTACTTCAGTTGCTGGACCTGCTCACAACGCTGGCGGCGTTCCATGCAGGGGCCTTTGAGGTAAATCCTCTGGTCGCGCACCTGATCGCGCTCTACGGCCGAGTGGGCGGCGTTGTGTTTGGCAAGGTGATCGCTCTGCTGCTGGCGCTGGGAATACGAAAACGCCTCTGGGTCATAAATCTGTTTTATATGGGTGTCGTCTGCTGGAACCTGTTTGTCTTGGTATCTCTTGCGGTCAGGCGGCACTAGAATGCGCGCACCAACCACCGCGCCCTGGGTTTCGCAAAGAAACAAAATCCCATCGTAGAAAAATAGCTCCCGCCCGCCTTCTAGGGAGTCGGGACCAGGGCTTGAACCGCACCGGAGTACTGGCTCTGAGTCCCGCCCGCATCAACGGCGGTAGTCACATAGTAGTAGGTCTGTCCGGCCTGGACGGAGTTGTCGGCGTAAGTCGTACTCGCATCAAGCGACGAATTGATTTTCGTGTACGGTCCGGCAGATTGGCTGCTCCGGTAAACGTTGTAGCCCACAACCGCAGAAACGCCGTCCCACGTGAGATTCACCAGGTGCTGCGGGGGCGCCGTTCCCGCACCGGTCAAGCTCTCGGAAGCAGAGTTCGAAGCGTTGCTGGTGAACGAACCGATCGCCGACGCGCTCCCTGATGCCTGCGGCGTGAAGGTGAGCGTGAACGGCACGCTCTGCCCCGCTGCGATTGTCAGCGGCAAGGCAATTCCGCTGAGCGAGAATTCGGTGCTGCTCATGCTGACCGACGAGATGGCAACATTTGAGCCGCTGGCGGTCAACATGCCCGTCTGACTCTTACTGGTCCCGACCGTTACGCTGCCAAAATCGGCCGAGGCTGGCGTGACACTCAACTGCCCTTGCGCCATGCCTGTGCCGGCCAACCCCATCATCAACGTGGCGTTGACCGCATTGGAACTCACCGAAACCGTCCCGGTCGCGGTTCCCCCCGACAATGGAGTGAACGTCGTACTGAAGGTCACGCTCTCGCCCGCAGCCAGGGTCATCGGCAGGTTCAGGCCGCTGATGCCAAACCCGGCTCCCGCAGCCATAGCCTGCGAGATGCTGACGCTGGAACCTCCCGTATTCGTAATTGCCGCCGTAAGCGTCTGAGTCTTGCCCACCTGCACGCTGCCAAAACTCAGACTGCCAGGATTGGCCATAAGTTGACCCGGCGGCGGCGTACCGGTACTAGCGGTCGCCACTGCTGTCCCTGTGCCCGATAGAAAAACCGCCGTGGAGGTGATCGAAGCTTTACGTTTCTTACTGCCTCGCGGTACGGGAGCCCAGCTCAGCGAAAGGCCGCCGTTTACCACGCCGCTGGCTTGAGGAGTGAAGCTAACGCCAAAACTCGTGCCTTGCCCCGCGGCCAGCGTCAGTGGCAAAACTGGAACCCTCAGGCTAAATCCTGATCCCACCACTGCAGCTTGGTAAACCGTCAGACTCGACCCTCCGGAGTTGCTCAGAACCACCAGTTGAGTCGTGCTGCTACCGGTTGAGACGTTTCCGAAGCTTATGTTCAACGGGTTGACGGTTAGTTGCGCGGTCGCTGCGTCCGCGCACAAGAGAACGTTCAGAAGAACAAGACCGCACCCAACTACTCTCCATGGCAAACAAGGACGTTTCATTACGCCGCCTTCTTGCGCCGCGCTAGACGCGCAGCCCGGGGGAATATGGAGCGCCGCACCCTCCACCCCGGCGGGCGGGAAAACAGTTCTCGCGGCCCAGGCTGGGGAAAGGTGCGACTCTGCATCTTTATCTTCAGTCTGAATTCCGAAAGGCGGCAGGTCACAAAGGGGAATGTTGTGATGTTTGTTGGTCTAGTTACGTCAGTGGCCGTTCGCCGACGTTCGGTAATCTCGTCGACAACGCTGGTGCCCGGCGAACCTATCGGGCACGCTTCCTCACGGTGCAGAAAGGGCGGTGGAAATAGCCTGATTTTGGGTAGTGCGAGGTGTCAGAATCTCCGTGTGACCTTGAATTTCTACAGCATGCCAACACGGAAGCTGCCTACGCAGCCGCAAAGCACCGAGGGGTTCTTATGTCGGGTTGGCTTGGTCTTGGGTCGGGGTTCAAATCAGCCAGTACCCCCCGGCACCAAAAAGAAAAACCCGCCGACACAGAAGGCGGGTTCGGGGTGCTAACGAACGATGCAGACTGTCCAACTGTCCAAAATGAAACGTGCGTTGCGAATAAATCTAGACTCTGCGGCCACGCGCCCACAATACAGTACCTACTGTATTCCTTACAGAGGGGTGTGGGGTGGATCATGTACGTGAATTGGTAGTATATGAATTCTATGAGAGCGCAAGTTTTCATCACCCAGAGCGAAGGCGGGTTCGTTGAAGTCTCCGTAGTCCGGCACGGACTAAGCTCCGGCGCTGCGCACAAATACGGGGCAGTCGAAAGAGCCAAAGCCGTGCTCTTGGCGTTCGGATTTGACTCGGGGTTGGTTGATCGCCGACTCGGCTCTCTTTCAGAGATGCCCCCAAGCGCGCTGCTTAGGTTTCCCGTGGCTGAAATACCCGATGATGTCTTAACGTCACTCGGATTCACGGCCGCCGCGTTCACGGCTGCTTAAGCAGCTCCGGCCGGTGCGGTGATCGCTAAGCTCTTCACAGCACTTGGTTAAGACCGCGGAGACGACTGGCTGGGAAGGGTTTCTCACCGAGGCATCGACCCCGATCCTTTTCTTGTCGCGACTCTGACCCCGAACTCACAATACCTCATCCTTGTCTCCCTTGAGGAACCCTTCCGTCCTGTCGCTTTAAAATATTTATCGCGCTCGTTCGTCTACAACAGTAGATGGATGAGACGCTGAGAAAACAGTGGACGATGGCGGAGCAAGACCAGCGGATCTCGGAAGCGATCGATCGGGAGAAAACGCGGCTTCGCAACTTCATTCGGAGACATGTCGCCGACCCGAGCGACGCCGAAGACATCCTGCAGGAGGTCTTCTACGAGCTCGTGCAGACATATCGCCTGATGAAGCCCATCAGCCAGGTTGGCGCGTGGCTGTTCCGCGTAGCCCGTAATCGGATCACCGACCTGTTCCGCAAGAAGAAGCCCGAGGCGTCAACGAACGATCCAGCGGTCGCAGAGGATGGAGAGTCTCTAACATTTGAGGACTTGCTCCCGTCCCAGGATGCCGGACCCGAGGCTGCATACGCCCGAACGGTGTTGCTCGGCGAGCTCGAAGATGCTTTAGAGGAGCTTCCTGAAGAGCAGCGCGAGGTATTCCTCGCGCATGAAGTCGAGGGCCGCAGCTTTAAGGAACTTGCGGTAGAAACTGGCCTGAGCGTGAATACGCTGCTTTCACGCAAGCACTATGCAGTGATTTATTTGCGCGAGCGGCTTCGGGCCGTTTACGACGAATTTACGAAGGCATGAGGACAAGAGAAATGAAAAGGAATTGGATGTTGAAGGGGCTAAAGATCGCGCTGTTCGCCACCCTGCTCGTCGCGGTGCTTGGTTTTGTGGTCATGAGCCTCTGGAATTGGGTAATGCCGGCTCTGTTCGGATGGCATCTGATCAACTTCTGGCAGGCGGTGGGCATTTTGCTTCTGAGCAAGATCCTCTTTGGCGGATTTCGTGGCGGACCGGGCAGGCACATGTACTGGCGCCACCGCATGAGAGAACGTTGGGAGCACATGACCCCCGAGGAACGCGAGAAGTTCCGTCAAGGCATGCGAGGTCGTTGCGGTTCATTTGGATCGCCCTCAGCACAAGCGAAGGCTTCGGCAGAGCAGAAATCGTCTCTCTGAGTTGTCATGTTTTCTATGTACTTTCGTCTTTTATTCGCCTATGATGCACAGGTAATGGCGCGGCAGTTCCTTCTGCCGCGAACGAGTTTCAGGAGATCGAACCATGCTGACCGTAACTCTCAAAGATTCGCATGACGGGGTGGTTCTCGAATGTCACGGCAGGATTGTCCGAGGCGATGAGACCGCCATTTTGTGTGCGGCCGTTAGGCAAAAGGGGCGTAACGTGACCCTTGATCTGACAGAGGTTGATGCCATCGATGCTGCCGGAATCGGCTCTCTGGTTTCGCTGCAGGCTTCCGGTATTTATCTCAAGCTAATGAATCCAACGAAACAGGTGCGTGACATACTGAAGGTCACCCAATTGGAGTCCATTTTCGAGATCTGCAAACTTCAGTCCGCTGGAGAACCAATGGACGGAGTCGCCGCAACGGTCTGATCTGGTTACGGGGCCCGATACGTACCGAATGCACAATTCCTGAGCATTCCGTTCTGCAGCGAACTGATCCATTGCGCTGTGTAAGCCCTATGTTTTCATGGTGCAAGCGACGAAAGAGCGCAGGCAGCACTGTCGACCACCAGTGATCCCACGAACCAGGACTCGAACTCGACGACCTCTGCCGTGACAGCGAGCAATTCACTCGTAACTAACTGAAAACATGCGGCACCGATGGTGCTACAGAAACGTTTCAGTGAGGATTGGATTCGTGGACTGTTAGTGGACCATACTTTTTGCGGGGCGCCGATTCGTCCGTGAAGAAGGGCAGTTCTCTAAAAACGGAGATTGCGTTAACCCGCGAATTCATTTCGATTTGGACTGCCACAGTCCAAGAACCGCGCCGGTCGGATCTCGGATGAAGCTAAGCCAACCCATGCCGACTACTTCCGTGACGTCCTTCATGACCTCGCCGCCTAACGATTTCGCTTTCTTCGTCGCGACGCGAATGTCATCCACCTCCACGTAAGCGAGCCATCCCGAGGGTCCGCCCGGAATTTGCTTCATGATTCCGCCACCCGTGCCTTCTCCTACTTTGATCATCGTATAATTACCGGCGGGCACGGCGGGGTTTGGCGCATCTTCTAATTGCCACTGAAATAACTGCGAATAGAATGACTTTGCCTTCTCCGGGTCAGGTGTGTTCAGTTCCACATGGACGAATGGGTTCGCCACAATTTCTCCTTGCTGAACGTGACATTATGTGCTGTGACTCATTAACTTTAACATTGATCGTACCAATTAAAGTGCGGCCAACAGTTTAGGCCGCTTCGCGCGTTTGGACCAACATAGATGAATCAGGCTTCAGGAGCCGCGTCCCACTTCGGCTTCATTTCTTTGCCCCATCTCTTCGGGTCCTCGTTGTGCATCTTTTCCATCTGCTTGGCGACATCCGGGTGCTTCTCCATCACGTGCTTCGTCATAGCCTTCACCAGTTCATTCCAAGAACCGGCCGTCAGCTTCTGATCGCAGGCTCCGCCGAGGTCTTTGCATGTCATTGTTTTCATAATAGAGTTTGGTTCGGACTACGTTAAACGGGTTGGCCGATGAGGACGCAGGTTTTCGTTCGTGCTGCAATCTGTGCACCCTCGTCCGATGCCATTTCACTCTCAAACGTTTGCCGGCGACTTCGGTACGACAGCATTTCCGCCCCTCGCAAGAGAATGATCGGTATTCCTTTCACGCAGCGCATTATGGATTCCCGTACGTGCTAGGAGCGATACGCGGTGATTCAGGGGAGTACAGGTCCTACCGCGTTGACCGTATACAGGGAGCGACGGTAACATCGCAAGTTTTCGCGCCGCGTTACGCGGTTGAACTGACTTCGACGGGGGCCGCTTACCGTTGCGCCTTCAGCCGCGACGTCGCGCATGCCAAGCATAGGCCGTTCAGCGAGAACCAGACATCAAGGGCCAACCTAGGTCTATCAATGCACGGTTTGCGGAAAGACATTCAACAGGAAAAAGATGGATGGCTCTCTCAATCCTCACAAGAATCGTCAGGGCTCTCCATGTTATTAGAGCAAGAAATCCCTGTGGATCTGAGCTTTGAGACCCTCGGCCCTACTTTGCCTTTTCCTTAACCGACTGGACTGTGAGGGCACAGGGCAAGGAACGAAAGATCAATCGTGATTTTCATACGCCCTGATACACCAATCCGGCAAATGTTGTGGGACTTATGAAAGCCTGGCCCCATTCTGCGTCGTAGCGAGTGGCGGGTCTAGATGATCTCGAGCGAATCGCACACAAGAATGCCTGCTTGCTTTACCCCACAGTTGCTGCTCGAGCGGGCTATGTGATGGAACCGACAGGAGCGCTTTGTAAGGGCCGCACTTCTGTGTAACGTTCGTGTAGATATCGCTTACGACACCTACAAATCGTGCGAAGACGGCAAAGTCTCGTCGCAAGATCGAGGACGCAGTACGAAAGTACACAACCTGCCGAACAGTCGATGCAGCGAAATACGCTTCCTCGACGAAATCAGATTTCTTTCAGATTGATATGGGCCAGCTTTGAGGTACTCGGCGGCAAAATCCGTACAGCGCCATACAATGAAACCAAATCTTTCCGGCCGCCTCTGTACGGGACAAAAATAGCGAGCAGCCTTGCCTGAAGGGCGTTTGTGGTGTGCACGACAACCGTGTACACTGGTTACGTATGAAGAACATTACGCTAAGTGCAGATGAACAGCTGATCGAGCAGGCGCGCCTGCTGGCCAAATCCCAGCATAAGACGCTCAATGCGATGTTCCGCGAATGGCTGGAACAATTCACGGCACAAAGCGGCGGCACGAAGGAGTTCGACGCTTTGATGAAGCGCCTAAAGCATGTACAGGCGGGGCGGCGCTTCAGCCGGGAAGAGATGAATGAGCGCTAGGTTCTTTCTCGATACAAACATCTTCGTATATTCCTTCGACGCGAGTTCGCCGAAGAAGGCTGCGCAAGCCAAGAAGCTGATCAGAGGTGCAATCGAGACGCGAGGTGGAATTGTTAGCTATCAAGTAGTGCAAGAGTTCTTCAATGTTGCACTTCGCCGTTTTTCAAAACCTATGACTGGCGCAGATGCGGAACAATATTTGTCGACCACGTTTCGTCCACTCCTGTCAGTGCACTCGTCGCAAGCTTTGTACGGAGAGGCGCTGAGGATTGGAGCCAGGTTCCGGTTGCCTTGGTACGATTCGTTGATTGTCGCTTCGGCGATCGAAGGTCAGTGTGACGTTCTTTACAGTGAAGACTTTCAGGATGGGCAGCAAATTGGAGGTGTGACGATCTCCAACCCCTTTGCCTGACACGGGGACATTCTTGAGAATTTCCAAGCTCTGGCGACGGAAAGAAACGGCTTAAAAGGGAGCATCCTCAAAGCCGTTGCGAATCAATTGAAAATGGTTGCTCCTTTCTGGCTGCCGACAAGATGTTCTGTGTATATCTGGTCAAAGATGAGACGGTCATTCACCGGCACGCGGAACTAAGTGGTTTTCCTGCCACCAAGGTCACGGAGATCGGCAAGACCATTGACCCCACAACTGCCGCGCAGCGGTAGAAGAATGGAGCAGGCATTGCGCTTGTGGCCGCGAATGGGGCCCTGCCGTCAATCTATACCGCTCTTCGCTCCATAGGTCGCCTCATTCAGCGCATCAGCGAGCGCACATGCTAAAGTTCTCTATTACCTGGTCACCTCTTTTTGCCGGCGGACAAATTGTGGGCGACGGCGGCACGAATCAGATCCTTCAAGGCCGACGCGTCAATACTATCGCCTTCACTGAAGTCGATGGCTCGGGCGTTGAACATACACTTCGGATCTTTCAGAGATGCGCCGTTGAAGAAATTGAGCTTCACATGATCCTTGAAGGCACCGGCGCTGCAAACAAGCCCGTCGCGCGTCCACACCCCGGTATTCCACTTCCATTCCTCGGTGATATCGGAGTCGGCCTCGAGGATCACTTTGCGCAGTCGGGAAAGCATTTTGCCGCGCCAGTCGCCCAGCTCTGCTATTTGATGGGTGATGAGTTGCGAGGGCTTCAGGCCGACTCTTGAGTCTGCTTTCTTCATTTTCTCTCCTGGCAGTTGAGTGGTATGTCAAAGTTCCATGAGTCCAGCTACTCGGTAACTGTGCCAGTCGGTAAAGTCCGTAGCGGAACGAGCGCGCGCAGCCGCTCGTCGCGCAAGAAAAGCCCTCCCCAAACGAGCACGCCGATAACCACAGGAAAGAAGAACCATGGATCCTCGAGGCGCACTTGGGTGGCAGTTGCGCCGCCCAGATAGCCCGTGAGCAGGATCGCACCGAGCATCGAGGTACGCGGAATCCCAAAGAGGACCACACAGATGAGTTCGGCAATCCCAATAGCGAAAACCAGTTTTGTGGGATATCCCAGCCGGGCGGTGGCCTCGACAGCAGGAGCCAGCTTCATCACTTTTAAGCCACTGTCAAAAAGCAGGAACAGTACCACCACGGCGCAAATGATGCGTCCGGCCCACAGCCTTTTCTTCGAGACTGAAGCCGTTTGAATTGCCGATTGCATGAATTGTTCCTCCCTGTCTTTCAAATAAAATCAACAAAGAACTGAGTTTCCGGAGTGTCCGCGTCCGCGGAACCTCGTTCTATTGACGCGTGGTAAGGTCGCCGCCAGCGTGCGGGAGCAACCGGATTCCGTCGCATAAAACAGGCAAAGAAGCCGACGAACTCGCCCGCATGGATTCTTAGCCGAGAATGAGCCAGAGAGCGCTTTGAACGGTTGGCGACTTCTTGCAAATTCTGTAGCCAGCTTTCATTTCAGAACGAGCCCAGTCACATTGCCGGCCGGATCGGTGAACATGGCCAGCTTAAGGCCACCCGGGACTTCGGTTGGCGCAGGATCGTCTTGTCGCCGAGCTTCTCCACTTTATCCAGCGTTGTCTGCAAGTCGTCGACCTGGGCGTACACCGATACCCGTTTATGCCGTCGCCGCAGCCGGTATCGACTACGCCATACTTCATCGGGTTGTTGCTGTTTATCTTCCACCCAAGCTCGCCGTAGAACTTCTCGAGCTGATTCCCCTGTCCACCCGTGATCTCGAAATGAACGACCGGGACCCCATAAGTAGCCTCTCCCATCTGCTTGCCTTGAGGTCGCACGATCGACACGCCGACTCTGATTGCTCTGTCTAGGGAGGACTATAGATTCATCGAGGGGGGCTGTGTCTTGTATAAAAACGACAACTGCCTCTCTCCCTTAATGATTTTTGCGGGCGTCTGTCCGATGAGGTGCTTGAGTGATCGGGTAAGGTGGGCTTGATCGAAATAGCCAGCTAAGTGGACGGCGTCGACGATGGACACGCCCTCCCTCAGCAGATTCGTTGCATGTCGCGCCCGTTCGATTTGAAGAAAAGTGGCGCAGGTCATACCCGTGGCCCGGAGAAAGTGCCGCTGCGCGGATCGCAAAGACAGCGTCCGTGGTCGACCTTGTAATGCGGCGTCTACAGTCGAATCGCGCGATATGATGCCAGCCTTGGCAAGCCGCTTGACAAACGCTTCCGCATTCTCAAAGTCAGGATATTGCCACAAGGAACCATTCAGCCAGAAAGAGCGACCCGTCGCATCCGGCAAGGTCACATCTCTCTGGTTGCGGAGACTCCCAGGCAGCACTTGTGGCATGAAGGTGCCCAGTTTGAAGCGTATGCCGAGCCATTCACCCTCCGCGGGACAGTCGAGAGTGGTTGCCTTCGTCTCTGGTCCGCGTAACGTGAGAAACGTTTTGCCTCTGTATCGCGTCACGGCCATCTCAAAATGACTCGCCGCAACGGAGAGAAACTTTCCGGCACGCTCACTGTGGCAACGCCAGACCCTTTCAACAAAAGGCGAGTCTGAAAGTCTATCCTCGAAGAGGATGAACGTGCTCTTGTTTTCTGTTGTCTGACTTACACCAGGTCCCGCCGTCACTCTAACCCTCCCATTCAGCTTGCCAATTCGCATAGTGTACGGATATGCCGCACCGATTTGCAATTAAGTGCTGCTTATCCGCATGTTGCGACTGGTTCGGGTATGAGTACGTGGCAGGCAAAAAGCGGATTCTGTCACTCAAAGTGCAACTCGGAATTGGAGTTACAGAAAGGCAAAAGTTGTCAGCTTAACAGCTAATTCGATCCGCCTGGCGGGTTGCCCATCTTGCCCAAAAGTTCTTGGGGAATATTTCCGTACAGATTGTAGTTTTGCTTCGCACCGGCGATAAGTCCATTTGCGTTTGGCGTTACCATATGTAAATACGCTTACATATTGTACAGAGGCATTTCTGGCTAAAGCTGCTCGATGAAGGCTGGAAGACTCGATCCATTGTCTGGCTGGTTGGTGTCCGGGCGGGTCGGCAAAACCCGCCTCTGTCAGAGCCTTTCTGACGCTGAATATTTCGACTGCGAACTGGCTCGCTTTCGTCGGCTCATCGTCGATCCCCAATGCTTTCTCGACGATCTGCGTGGCAAGCGGCTCGTACTAGATGAAATCCACCGGCTGCTGAACCCATGGGAATTTTTCTCCGCGGAGGGTTACCGGTATTGGTCCATCCAATATACCTCCGAGACACTAGCACTGCAGATTGCATGTTGTCAAAATCTTTGGGTCGCAACGAAGATTTCCACTCGACTCTTCATTCTTAGTAAACACAGGGAAAGATGTTGAAAAGCGTCGCCGATTGAATAAATCTAATCGTTGACACGGGCTAGAGGGCCGAATAAAATCCCCGAACGATTGGATCATCCAATGATATCGAGTAAACACTCATTGGATTGCCACATTTAAAACCCAAGGAGAAGCGGGGTCATGAAGACCTTCAGCTCCACACTCGTTTATTTCGCAATTTTCGCTGCATTAGTGCTCCCCCCCTATTCCGCAGCACAATCGGAAGGCTCGGTTGCCCGATGGTCCTTTGACGAAAAGGACGGATCTGTGGCACGCGATTCGGTACGGGGCGTAGACGACAAGATCACGGGTCTTTTCAAGCATCTGGATGGCGTCACAGGCGAAGGTCTTCGATTTGACGGCGAAACCACGTCGATTACGCGGGCTGCCGAGAACTCACCGCTAATCACGAATGCCCTTTCCGTGGAGGCGTGGGTTGCGGTCAGCACATATCCGTGGAATTGGGTTCCGCTCATTGATCAGAGTAGGGGTGAAGAGCGGCGTAGGGGTGAAATTGGCTATTCCGTGGGAATCGATGCGTTCGGGCATTTCGGTCTGCAAGTCTCGGTCAACGGCAAATTCCACACTTTGGTCAGCAAGAATCCGTTGCCCCTGAAAAAGTGGAGCCACGTTGCAGCTACATTCGAGAACGATCATGGACTGAAGGTTTACGTGAACGGGCAACTGGCTGGAGAACTGCCTGTGCAGGGCGCCTTCACTGCCGCGAACGGCCAGGATTTGTTGATCGGTCGTATACGTGAAGCAACTCTGCCATTGGAGTGGATTCATCCGAAATTTCCCATCTGGTACTCGTTTGATGGCATCATCGACGAACTGCAACTCTACACCCGCAGCTTGAGCAACACAGAAGTGGTAGCGGACTTTGGCAAAGTTCATCTTCCGGAAGCCGATGCCTTGCCCTGGCCGAAACTTCCTTCGGGCCCCCCCGGGACCGGGCGTTTTGGCGCGTATTATGCCGATCTGAAATTCGATGACATGTGGGATTTGCCGCGCCGCGTTGGACCAGACTCCAATGTTGTCGTTCGCTTCGATCAGTCTCCAACCCGCTTCGTTTTCTGGCAGGGCACTAATTACATTCCGGCGTGGGTGACAGAAAACGGGAAGTGGTATACCGACGAGTTCATGGAGACCGGCGGAAGCCCGGGATGTCCTCTCGGAGAAGATTGTGAACCGATGTCCGACAAGCAGAACCGTTATTCGCACGTGCGCATCATCGAAAGCACCGATGCTCGCGTCGTGATTCACTGGAGGTACGGACTGTGCGAAGTGGAGCAATACATCTGCGCAAATCCGGATCCGTACACTGGCTGGACGGACTGGGCCGATGAGTATTACTCGATCTACCCCGACGGCGTTGCGGTTCGCAAAGGAATCGTCTGGAGTTCGAACTTTAAAAAAGACCGCGAGTTTCAGGAAACTATCATCATCAATGCCCCAGGCACACGTCCGGAAGACAACATCAACCCGGATGCGATTACTCTGGTAAATCTGAAAGGCGAGACCCAGATCTTCTCCTGGGCGAACCCGCCAAAGAAAGGCGACCGGTGGGAGAACGCCAATATCCAGTGGGTCAACTTGAAGTCGACGTGGAAGCCCTTCCAGATTGTGGTTCCCCCCGCCGCCATCCGTCCCTACACCGGAGAAAAAACCTACTCCATGTTTGAATGGTGGAACCACTGGCCGGTACAACAGGTGAAGTCGAGCGGTATCTCGGCCACCGCGCCTGACAAAGCATCGCACACTTCCCTTTCACACATCGAAGGCCAGATTGTTGGCAAGACAGATGACACCATCACCAAAGTGATGATGCATGGGCTCACCAACAAGTCCGCAGCGGAACTGGTGCCGCTGGCGAAATCCTGGCTCTCGGCCCCGAAGGTGGAACTCTCTGGACAGGGATTCCAAAGCGCGGGTTATGACCTAACCCAAAGAGCTTTTGTATTCACGCGAAATGGATCGACGGCTCCCTTCAACTCAGTCTTTCAGGCAAGCAACGATTCACCCCTGTTCCATCCCGCATTGGTCATCAAGAACTGGGGTGATGCGCAACCTCGTCTGAAGGTGGATGGTAAACAAGTCGCGTGGGGGCCGGACTATCGCTTTGGTCGCGTGTATACGCTCGAAGGCACCAACCTGGTCATCTGGATGAACAAGGAAGCAACCAAGCCGGTCTCGGTAGAGATTGCGAATAGGAAGTAGCGGCGAAAATGAGAATAAATGTCCTGCCGAGGGTAATTCTCGCACTCGCGACCACAGTGTTTATAACCGTTTCGGTGGCGGCGCAAAATGACGGCGTAATCGCGTGGTGGAAATTTAACGAAGGAGCCGGAAATACTGCAGAAGACAGTGCCAGCGGGCACGGCGACAGCATCCTGAACCACCATCAATGGGCGCAAGGTGTTTCTGGAACGGGCCTTAAGTTTGACGGCTTTACCACTGTCATTGAGCGCGCGCCAGAAGATGCTCCCCAACTTGGCCCGCAGTTTAGCATTGAAGCCTGGATTGCGGTCCAATCCTATCCGTGGAATTGGGTGGCGATCATTGATCAAGAAAAGGATCGCCACAGCGGCTACTACTTCGGAATTGACGCTGAAGGACGCCTCGGCCTGCAACTCTCCGTGTGGAACACGTGGGAAATCTGCGTTTCTCAAACCCGGTTACCGCTCATGCAGTGGACACATGTTGTGGGTACGTACGATCCTCGGAGCGGCATCAGTCTATACATCGATGGCAAACTTGCGGGAAGACTTCCGGTGACGGGACGCATGGATCCGGCCAAGAAAATCGGACTAAGAATCGGTAGAAACGTTCAAGACCTGCCTCCGACTGCGCTGGTCCGCCAGTCTGCATCCCTTCCCGCCTATTACTCACTGGATGGCATCCTGGACGAACTTAAAATCTATAACCGCACCCTTGCCGCGGAGGAAATTGCTCGCACTTACGACGCCAGCAAACCGTCGATCGCCCCAGACCTGTCTGCCCGCCATTGGCCATCGATTCCAAATACAGGCCATTTTGGTGCCGCCTACACTGGGCTGAAGTTGTATCCGGAGTGGGATGCACTCTGGCGCTCAGGACCGTATTCCGATGTCGTGGTCAGTTTTGCCGATGCGCCGTTTCATTATGTATTCTGGCGCGGCGCCAACTTCGGCGCCAGCGTGGTCACCGAAAACGGAATTTGGGTCGGCGACCAAAGCTTCGAAGCTGGTACCAAGGTGGGAACGGCCGAACACATGAATGACAAGCACAACATGCATTCGCACATCAGTATCGTCGAGAATACGGACGCCAGAGTCGTATTGCATTGGCGGTACGGTCTTGTTGACGTGATGGGAAACTTCTCCCACGTCGACCCCGCCACGGGCTGGGGTGATTGGGCAGACGAATTTTTCTATATCTATCCGGATGGGGTGGCAGTCCGTTATGGGACCATCCATGGCACAGACACGCATTACAGTTTTACCGAGCCAACAATTTTGCTGGAGCCAGGGAAGAAGCCTGAGGATTACATCTCGCTGCAAGCCGCGACTGTCGCAAACAGTAAAGGAGAAGCGCACACCTACTCCTGGGATCCATTCTCTCCCCCGTTTCCCTTCCCCGACCAGCCCGCCGACGCCAACATCGCAGTGATGAACCTGAAATCCGAATATAAGCCTTTTTATATCTATCAACCCGGCACGACGCTGGGGCCTTATGGTTGGCCTCCAGAATTGCGGCCGGAGTATTCTCACTTTCCTGTGTGGGACCATTGGCCCGTGAACCAAGTACCGACGGATGGGCGCTACGCTCTGTTTCCGGATCATTTTGCTAGTGCGGCGGTCATGTCACCTGATCCCAAAGTCTGGGTCCAAGGCCCCGGGCCCAGCAAAAGCGCCTGTTTCTTGTTCGGCCTGACAAACCAATCAGCGACGGACCTTGCTGTACTCGACCGATCCTGGTTGCAGCCGGGTGCCGTGACGATCACTTCCGGAGACTTCACTGCAAAATTCGATCGGTCACAAAGAGCATACGTTCTGGTGCGCAACCCTACTGGCGCAACGAACCCAAAGCAGAAGTTGGCTCTAACCTTGGAAGCAAGCGACCAATCGCCTGCGGAGAACCCCGCCTTTGTGATCAAAGATTGGGGCGACTTTCCTGCCACCGTCAAGATAGGAGGAAAGAACCTTCCTCCAGACGGTCTGCGAACTGGACTGGTCCACAGGTTGGAGGGGACGGATCTGGTGATTTGGGTACGAACGCAGTCCACACGACCGATGCGCCTGATGATATCGAGGTAGGCGGCACTCTGTGCTAGCCGGCTTCGGAGGACTTCGCTAGAAGCGCCTGGGCGTCCACGATGTGCTCTTGCATGGCGCTTCTTGCTGCTTGCGCATTTCGGTCTCGAATGGCTGCATAGATCTTCTTGTGGAATGACAACGGACGATCGACCGTGACTCTTCGCGACAGGTGGCCCATGCTGGTCAGCACACTGCGGTGAATTACCTTGAACAGCAGATGACAAATACGATTGCCGCTGGCCCGGAACACACATTCATGGAAAGCGACATCCGCTTCCAGCCTGGCTTGGTTGGTGCGGCTCCGCTCCATAGCCATGATGGCTTGGCGAAGTCCGGCAAGATCTTCGACCGTCGCCCGGTCCGCGGCGCGGGCCGCCAGCTCCGGTTCCACGATCAAGCGCGTTTCAAACAGCTCGTGATGGGAAAGGTCATCGAGCAAAATGAGAAAATCCAGCGGCTCCTTGAGGATGGTTTCTGCGCTGGCGCTTAGGTATGTGCCATCGCCCACTCGCTGGGTCAGCACCCCCATGATCTCCAATACCTTCAAAGCCTGTCGCAGCGATGCTCGGTTCACTCCGAATTCTTTTGCGAGTTCCCTCTCTGGAGGGAATTTTGATCCCGGAGCAATCGTGCCGCGGGAGATGAGTTGTTTGAATTTAGCGATGAGCATGGCGGTAACCCTGGTATCGGCTACGGGGCGGCGGCTCACTGACGAAGGGCTAGACATAGGTACAGCCAATTATAGCGGCCTTCCCTGCCGTCCTGGAAGTACTTGCCCCGGAAATTACGGGAGTGCGAGGCTTACCAAGTCGACAGCTATTGGTTCAACAATCGATGCGCCTCTTGATGCTGGGTGCGGCTCGTTTGCCATATTGTTCTTTGCTATGATAAACACTGGCTAAGAGCACGATATATACATTGTTTTCTTGACTCCCGTCGCAAGACTCCCTATAATCCGCAACGTTATATGGCTGGACCAATCATTCGATCGATCATCGCCTCCGTGGCTAGCCTAAGAAGGTGCTTATGAGACAGATCGTGCTTCGGGGACCGGGAGAGTTTATGGCCAGAGAGGCATCCGTACCGGTACTCTCCCCGGGGGAGGCGATCGTCCGTATTCGCAAGGTCGGGGTCTGTGGCAGCGATTTTCACGCATTTGCCGGACGGCATCCTGTTTACACCTATCCACGGGTTCTGGGGCATGAGCTTGCAGGAGAGGTGGTCGAGGTTGAAGTGAATGATTTTGGCATCTGTGTCGGCGATCGCTGCGCCATTGAACCCTATATTAGTTGCGGCAAGTGTAAACCCTGTAAAGCAGGCCGCACCAATTGCTGTGAACAACTTCGCGTGATCGGAATCCATGTGGACGGCGGCATGCAGGGGCTTCTTTCAGTTCCTCTGTCACTTCTGCATAAGTCGGAACAGCTCTCGCTCGACGAGCTTGCTCTTATAGAGACTCTCGGAATTGGCGCGCACGCAGTAAGCCGGAGCCGCATCACCAGGGGGCAATCTGCGATGGTCATCGGAGCCGGACCGATAGGGCTGGCAGTGGCCGAATTCGCCAAGGCGACCGGCGCAGAAGTTCGTATTGTAGAAAGGAGTCACTGGCGCAAGAACTTTGCGATCAGCCTGGGAATGAAGGCACTTGCGGAATTCGACGGAAATCTGGCAGATGTTGTTTTCGATGCCACGGGGAGTGCCGAGTCGATGTCAGAAAGCCTGTCTTATGTGGCTCCGACCGGGCGCCTGGTTTTTGTTGGACTCACCAAGGACCCGGTGACGCTGGACGATTCGCTGTTGCACAGGCGTGAGGTGACAATTTTCGCCAGCCGCAACAGTTACGGGCAATTCCCCCGGATTATCCGTATGCTCGAAGAACGCCAGATCTATATGCGCCCCTGGATCACAGACCGGATGGAGCTCGCGCAAGTGCCGACAGAATTTAAGGAGCTTCCGAGCCGTCCGACACTGATTAAGGCAATCGTGGATGTAGAGGAAGCAGAGGGCTAGACCTCCAGACCGGTGCGTCCGAAATGTCGAGTCACATTCGAATCCCTACCCTCGATCTTGGCATCATCATCACGTATATCGTGGCAATTCTTGCCATTGGCATCCTCTCCACCCGTAGGGTAAAGGTCACCGGACAAGTATTCTTCCTGGCAGGACGTTCTTTGCCCTGGGGAATCGTCGGTGCAGCGCTTTTTGCTTCCAATATTTCCACCATCCATCTGGTCGGACTTACCGCTTCTGGCTATAACGAAGGTTTGGTGTGGGGAAATTTTGAGTGGATGGCGTCGTTCACGCTGATTTTACTCTCGCTTGTGTTCGCTCCATTCTATTTCCGCAGCAAAGTGTCCACGTTGCCCGAATTTTTGGAAAGGCGCTATAGTCCCGCTTCGCGTTCACTCCTGGCCTTTATGGGCATTACCGCTGCACTCTTCATTCACATTGGCATGAGCATTTATGCCGGTGCCGCAGTGTTCGAACAATTCTTCGGAGTGAGTGTGGTCACGTCGATCTTGATCGTCGCCGTCGTAGTTTCCATTTACACGGTGCTTGGCGGCCTGCGAGCTGTGGTAGTGACGGAAACGGTTAACACCGGATTTCTGTTGCTGGGCGCGATCATTATCACGGTGTACGCCCTCCTGGCCTTGCCTGCGCACGGCATCCACTCCATCGTAGGCTTTCGGGCCGCCGTGAAACCCGCTCAGCTCAGCATGCTGCAGACGCATAGTCCGGTGGGATTGAACTGGTATGCGGTGTTTCTGGGTTATCCCATCTTAGGCGTGTGGTATTGGTGCACCGATCAAACCATCGTGCAGCGCGTGCTCGGCGCCCGCACCGAGCGTGATGCACAGCTTGGACCACTTCTCGCCGGTTTTTTAAAGATTCTTCCGGTGTTCTTTTTAGTATTACCGGGGGTGATCGCCTATGTCCTATTCCACGACATGATTGGTTCAGCCAGCAATCAAACTTTGCCGATCCTCATCAATGAATTGGTGCCTACTGGATTGAAAGGTTTGATCTCGGCCGCCGTCCTGGCTGCGCTGCTGAGCGCAGTCTCAGCGGCTTTGAATAGTTCCGGAACATTGGTCGCTGTGGATATCGTAAAGCGGATTCGGCCCGAGATCAGCGATCGTGGATTGGTGCAAATTGGCCGCATCAGTTCCACTGTGGTCATGATTCTGGCGGTCCTGTGGTCCACGCAAGGTGGCCGCTACTCCAGCATCTTTGAAGCCATTAACGTTATCGCCGCCGACCTGGCGCCCCCGATTACCACCGTTTTCCTGTTCGGTGTATTTTGGCGGCGTGGAACCAAAGAAGCGTCAATCGTTACCCTGATCACCGGCTTTTTGATTGGGGCGGCATCTTTTGTGCTCGATCTACCGGTGTTCGGTACCGAAAAGATTGTCACTCATCGCTGGGGAATTTCCTTCATGATGCAGGCCTGGTGGGTATTCTGCATCTGCAGCGCTATATTCGTGGTGATCAGTCTGCTGACGCCGCCTCCTGCTGCAGATAAGCTCGAGGGCCTCACCTGGAACAATCCTCTTGCTGTCATCTTCGGCAAAGAAGTTGAGGGCTTCTTCGATCCGAGAATCATCGCGGGCTTGCTGCTGGCCACAATGGCCGTTCTTTACTACGTGTTTCGCTAAGTGGGAGACGCTCCGGTGGAATATCGCGTGCTCGGCAAGACGGGTTTAAGAGTATCAGCGTTAGGGTTTGGCGCGTCTTCACTTGGCGGTGGCGTATTTGGCGCAGTCAAACAATCCGAAGCCATCCGCACAGTACACGTGGCACTCGATCTGGGCATCAACATCATCGATGTGTCGCCATTCTACGGATACACGCGAGCGGAAACCGTGCTGGGCAAGGCTCTAAAGGGCATTCCGCGGGACTGCTATTATCTGGCGACCAAAGTGGGACGTTACGGCGATGCGGAATTTGACTTTTCTGCGAAGCGGGCCACAGCCAGCGTCGAGGAAAGCCTCGCCCGAATCGGCGTCGAATATGTGGACATCATCCAGTCGCACGATAACGAATACGGCGATCTGAACCAGGTGGTGAATGAAACCATTCCCACCTTGCGAAAACTTCAACAACAAGGTAAAGCTCGATTCGTTGGTGTCACGGGTTACCCGCTGAAGATTTTCAGCTACATTCTCGAGCGCACGGATGTGGATACCATCCTCTCTTACAATCATTACTCTCTGAACGACGCTACCCTGACCGGACTTCTACCTTTTCTCGAAGGCAAGCATGTCGGAGTCATCAGCGCGTCTCCAGTATCGCAGGGTTTGCTCACCGACCAGGGAACACCTGCCTGGCATCCCGCGCCTGACAAAGTAAAACAAGTGTGCGCTCAAGCAGCCGTGTATTGTCGCCAGCAAGGCTCAGACATCTCCAAGCTTGCCATGCAATTTGCTTTGGCAAATCCGAAGATCGCGACCACCCTGGTGGGTACGGCCAGTTCAACTATCATTGCCAAGGACGCCCAGTGGATCGATGAGCCAATGGATTGGCAATTGCTAACCAAGGTGCGGGAGATGCTTCGTCCGATCCAAAACCAGACGTGGATTGTCGGTAAGCCAGAAAACAACTAGCCTGCCCATGCTGGACGAATCCATCGACGCTCACCACCACCTTTGGAAGTATTCCCAGGAACAATATCCCTGGATGCTCGCGGGGATGGAAAATATCCGACGAGATTTTCTCATTCCCGAACTACACTCGGTCACACGAGAGGCCGGCGTCACTGGTACGGTCGCGGTTCAGGCCCGCCAAACAATCGGAGAGACCGAGTGGCTCCTGGGTTTGGCCAGGGATAACGAGCTCATTCGTGGAGTCGTTGGTTGGGTTCCCTTGATTGATGCAGACGTCGCGAAGCATTTGGAGAGGTTTTCAGGTAATCGCAAATTGAAAGGGATCCGACATGTTCTCCACGATGAGTCCGATGATTTCTATATGCTCCGCGACGATTTCAACCGCGGAATCTCATTACTCAATGACTTTGGTCTGCGCTACGACATTCTGATTTTCGAGCGCCATCTCCTCCAAACAATTCAGTTCGTCGATCGCCATCCGAAGCAATTGTTCATCGTTGATCACATCGCAAAACCTCGGGTCAAAGATCGCGTTCGTTCGTCTTGGGAAGCCGAGATCGCCGAGTTGGCTCGACGCGACAATGTTTACTGCAAGCTCTCTGGAATGGCGACCGAGGCAGACTGGAAGGGATGGACGGAAAGCGATTTGCGTCCTTACTTCGACACTGTATTAGCAGCCTTTGGACCGGATCGGCTGATGTTTGGCTCCGACTGGCCGGTGATTCTGGTCGCGTGTAGCTACAAATGCTGGGCCGACACGGTCCGGTCATGGATTGCTGAATTATCGCCAGCCGAACAACTTTCTATTATGGGCGGTACGGCGAAAATGGCCTATTCGCTATGATCTCGCGGCGAGATTGCTTCGGCGGCCTCCTCCTAGCAGGTGAGGGAAGTTGAAGAGATTGAACAACAAAGATTCGGAGAGCGCGTTAGCGGCCAATCTTGTGGGTTGGATCAGAAATGCAAACGGACAGTAAGGCTAGTATCGGACGTCGCGGCTTTCTCCAGCGCCTATTTGCAACCACACTTGTTGGCTTACCCAACCTTTTTCCGGCCCTAAAAGCTACCTGCATGCCGGCCGTCCAAGAATATTCAAGCAGGCCTGGCGCTACTGAACCACTCAAAGTCACACCCGCGTTGGGCGAGCGAGAAACATTTCTGCTTCCATACGCTGTCTTCCGGGAATTGCAACTCGGGAGTGTGCGCCCGGAGGGCTGGCTTCGCGAAGAGCTGGTAAAGCAAGCCAATGGTTTCACCGGCCACCAGCCCGATTTTTGTTTTCCATTTAATCGCCACTATTGGGCTGGTAATGAACGCGGCCAGGATCAGGAGTCTCGCAACGGGGGGATTTTTTGGTATCCGTGGGAGCAGATGGGGTATTGGACGGATGGGGCATACCGCTGCGCGAAGCTGATTGATGATGCCCGTCTGCGTGAACGAGCGATGGAGCCCATCCGGTACACGGTTGAGCATCCGATTGATGGCTGGTTTCTTGGGCCGAGAAGGCTGCTTGTTCTTCCCGCCAATCCTACGGATGAAGATCCTGGCCGGTGGCCGCAGGCAGTCTTTTTCCGCGCGCTCGCAGGTGCAGCAGAGGGGGAAAACACGCCTGACATTCTGACCTCAATGTCCCGTCACTATCTCAACGACACCAAATGTGACTATCAGCACGGACCGTACGGTCCTCGCGACCGGGTAAATATCGAATCTCTGCTCTGGTGCTACGGCCATACCGGTGATCAACGAATCCTTGATATGGCGAAGAAGATATGGTCCAGAGTGCCTGTCAACGACCTGGAACAACTGACCGCCGACCGGCCTTCTGATATGCACGGTGTCACTTTTGCCGAAATTTCCAAGCTCGCCGCCCTGCTGTACATGTATACGGGAGACACGAAACAAAGAGACGTCTCTGTCGCAGCGATGCAGCGTGTCTTCAAATATCACATGCTTTCCGACGGAACCCCGTCCACCACCGAGAAGCTACGGGGAACCTCGGCAGTGGATGGACACGAAACCTGCGACATCGTCGAGTTCAACATCTCGTGGAGCTATTTAGTGATGGCAACGGGATCGGGCACTTATGGCGACCACATTGAACGCGCATTATTCAATGCAGGCATGGGCGCTGTCCGCAAGGATTGGTCCGGGTTCCAATATATTTCCTGCCCAAATCAAGTTCATATCGCTCGTAATTCCTGCCAGCCTACCCACGTAGGGACGGCCGCTGCGCTCTATGGCCCGAATAGTGACCATCGCCCCGAGTATCCATTCATCACAGCCTGCTGCGCGGGGAATGTGGCTCGTATGCTACCGACTTACGTTCAGCGGATGTGGATGAGCGCACCCAGCCAGGGACTCGCGGCCGTCTTATATGGACCAAGCCGGGTCACTGCAGTCGTCGGGAAAGAGGGGCGCGCGGTTGAGATCGTTGAGGAAACGTCCTACCCGTTCGAGGAGCGAATTACATTCCGGGTTCGCGCCGAACAGTCCGTCAAGTTTCCTCTGTACTTGCGCGTACCGGCGTGGTGCGACAGCCCGGCACTGAAAGCAAACGGAAAACTGCAAGCCATTCCGCGCATTGAGGACGGATTCGTCGTACTTGATCGAACCCATCGCGACGGTGACCTCATCGAACTTAACCTTCCTATGAAAACCGCGGTAGGCCATTCATCAGACGGCGGCACTTTCTTGGAACGGGGACCTTTGGTTTATTCCCTCCAGCCCAAGGAAATTTGGACATCTATCGCGATGCCCGAGTTCGAAATCACTTCTCCAGCATTTCCTATGTGGGCCGCAACCGCTGGATCTGCTTGGAATTTTGCTCCTTCCATAAATGAAGGGGCAGAGCTTAGTAGTCAGATAAAAGTACACCAGACTCAGTTGACCGTAGACCCCTGGAGCAATCCTCCGATTTCCATGACGGTGCGTGCCCGGCGCGTCTCTGGATGGGATCTGGTTCGTCCGAAAGGGGATAATGCAAGCTGGTTTAAGACGCCGCCTTTACCTCCAGCAGACTCTCCGCTTGGATCTGAGCAATCGATCACACTAGTTCCGCTCGGCAGTACCCATCTGCGCCTGACCGCGTTCCCTACCAATAAAGCTCAACCGCCCAAAGCTTGATGAGAGCGGGTCAGTCATGAAGAACAATTTGGAAGACGTAGGCGTACTTGCCCGGCGCCTGTGGTGGAAGGTCGATGCGCAGACCAGCGGCTTGCTGTTGAAACTGCAGTTTGGAGCTTGAGCCAAGCAACCCGACCGACTCAATCTTCTTGCCAGCACCCAGGGCATCAGTTCCGAGGGAATGGATCAGGGTTTTGCTCCCGGACGGCCAGGCCATCTCGATGGCATAAACCACATTTTCTTTGGCCGTAAAGCGGAAGTCTTCGGCGGTGTAGGGCTGACTTTTGGTGTCGCGCACCGGCCCTTCCGCCACTTTGGTTGGACCTTCGCCAAAAACCTTCCAGGGGCGCGTACCGTAGATCGCCTCGCCGTTAACCCCCAGCCATGCCCCGACATCCCGCAGAATCTGCTGGACTTCTTCTGGGATTGTGCCATCAGCGCGCGGACCAACGTTCAGCAATAGATTCCCATTCTTGCTGACAATGTCAACTAGCTCGCGGACGACGAAGTCGGGTGTTTTGAAAACATCATCCTTAATGTAGCCCCATGATTTGTTGCTGATTGAGGTGTCGGTCTGCCAATAATCAGGGCGAATGCCGGCAACCACACCGCGCTCGACATCGTAAACGGCGGATTTGGGATGCATGGCGTCGAGCTTGTAGTTGATGACACCCAACGATCCCCGACTGGAAGTTTCGTTGTAGAAGAAGGCAGCAAAGCGAGCGAGGTAAGAACGTACTTCCGGATGGCCAATCCAGAAGTCGAAATAGAAGAGCTCAGGGTGATATTTCTCGACGATCTCAGCATCTCTGGCCAGCCAGTCGCTCGCAAATTCAGGGCTCACATAGGTCCAGTCTTCGAGAAAATTGTCGGCCTCTTCATCCAGGGCAAACTGCAGATGAGATGGACCATAGAAGCCCGCCAGCCTAGGATCGTTAAGGTCAGACTCAATTCTGCGACCGGCGCCCATAAACCAGTCATGCTCGATCCGGTGCGAGGAAGCTCCCACATGTAGTCCCTCCGCACGAACTGCTATAGCCAGGTCTCCGGCTAGATCGCGATGCGGCCCCATCTTTGCAGCTGTCCAGTCGGAAAGATCGCTGTTGTACATGGCAAAGCCGTCGTGATGCTCAAACACAGGCACCACATACTTCGCACCGGCCTGTTTGAACAGGCGCGCCCATGCCGCCGGATCGTAGTGCTCGGCTTGGAACATGGGAATGAAGTCTTTGTAGCCGAACTTGTTGAGCGGCCCGTAGGTCTCAAGATGATGCTTGTAGATTTTAGAGCCCTCGGTGTACATCGCCCGAGGGTACTGTTCGCTGCCAAATGCGGGCACAGCGTAAAGGCCCCAGTGGATGAAAATGCCAAACTTCGCGTCTTTGTACCAATCGGGAACCTGATAGGTAGCCAGTGACTGCCACTCAGGGCGAAAGGGGCCATCGCTTGCCTGATGATCGACTCGCTTGAGGATTTGTGCCCGCTGCCCATCGTAGGCCGCACTGGCTTTCTGCCAAATGCGGTCGATCGTCAATGGATCCACAGTCGGGGTGGGAGCATCTGCCCCAGCTGAAACCTGACAAAACAGTGGGGCATAAAGCCCTAAGACGAGCGTGGCAACCACTAGCCGGATAGGGCCCCTGAATCTTCCTGACGGCATGGAACTCCTCTAGTCTGACAGTGTCAAATCGGCTCACTGAACCACCGTCATCCGAAAGAAACACGCCTGAATCGTCAGGGTCGCAGGCCACTTCTTCCAAGGATTAAAAATAAAACTTGAGAGCCAACTGTAGTTGCCGCTCGGTGTTCGCGGTGGATGAGACCTGGCCGAAATTCGGATCGGTGATGCTGTTGTCCGGTATTGCAAACACAGGAGTGTTGGTTATGTTGAATGCTTCCAGACGGAACTGGAGCCTTTTCGATTCACTGATGGGGAAGTCACGGAAAAGTGATAGATCCAGATTCTTGTTCCAATCCGACCGCAGGCTATTGCGCCCCATGTCCCCGAATGTGAAGGCGGCGGGAAGAGCAAAGGCGGCTACGTTGATTGGGTTCAGCTTCGTGGTTCCGGCATGGGGATCGCCCACGACATTGGGCCGCAAAGCGCCGCTGATGTTGTTCGTGTTTGCGATTTCAATAGGAGCCTGCACGTCATACGGCCGGCCGCTCGAGAGTGACAGGATCCCGTTCATCTGCCACCCCCCAATCAGCCGGTTCACGGCGCCGTTACCACTGCTCCATCGCTTGCCACGCCCAAAGGGAAGCTCATACACCACCCCGCTCGAAAAGATGTGGGTCAGGTCAAAACCAGCAACGCCCTTGTCCTTTTCGAAATGATAAGGATCCTGTACATCACAAAACGAGCCATACATATCGCAGCCGTAGTTGATGGCCTTTGAGTAGGTGTAGGCAAGTTTGTAGCTCATGCCATGTGCCGATCGGCCTTCTGACGATACTTGCAGCGCATTGTAGTTGCTCTTGCCGACGCTCCGCACATATCCATTTTGCGGCTGAATGTAAGGAAAGGGTGCGCGCAATTGAGGATCTCCCGGCCCTGGAGTGAGGGCGGTATTCCCTGTCATCTGGAGTTGTTCGCGATGGTTGAGAGACCCTACGTAGTTGACCGTGACCACCGAATTGGCTCCCCACGAGCGCTGGAACCCGGCGTTGTACTGGTCCGAATAGGCGTTCTTGAGACGGGGATCGAGAAATCCGTTGCCTTGGCCGAACGGATCTGGGGCCGGAGAAATGGGGCCGTTCCCCAGGTGCAAAGGATCGGTCGCGGGGGAGTCGGGGGTGGGATTGTTCAGGCCGTCGCCTGCAAGGAATGCGACGTTGGGCCAGCTCTGAGTAAAGTTCGCCGCGAATCCCACCACGGCCGCCCAGTTGTCAAAGAACCTTCCATAACCGGCGCGGAATACCGTCTTGTCGTTGATACGATATGCCACGCCCAGCCGGGGCTGAATATTGTCGTAGGTGTTGCTTATGATCCTTCCGTTTGGGGAAACCGTCACGTGCGGAGGCAAAGTCCCACCCGGAATACACGGGGCCCCTTGTGTGGCGGAGCAGGCCGGAGCGGCTTTTTGCAGGACGTAGGTGCCGTTGTTCAAGTCCATGTTCCCGGTGACACTGCTTCCGTTGGCGTCGATTCCCTCACGCGGCCAATCGGTCACGTCATAGCGAAGACCTAGGTTCAATGTGAGCCTGTCATTCACTCTCCACTGGTCCTCAAAGTATCCACCGAAGATCTTGCCTCCACGAACCTGGGAATATACGCTATCGATTTCCGCATACGTGGGAAGTCCTAGGAGCATCGAGGCGAGTGAATCTCCTCCCGCCCCCGCGCTCCCGCTCGACGTTTGGAAAGTATCGAACACATCAACGCTGCCCACGGTTGTTCCAAGCCGATTGTCGGTTGCGAGGCTGGCGCCAAATCGCAGCAGATGACGGCCGATCATTTTCGAAGAATCGCTTTTGTACTCGTAGATGTTCGAGAAGTTGTCGGTGTTAGTGAAATTCCCTTCCAGCAGATAGCCACCGATGTCGAAGGTCGGAATCAGAGGTGTGGATACGCTCCCCAGGGTGTGATCGGTGAAGCTTGAGGCAAAGCCAGCCTTTTGCAGGAAATCTGATGGCGCATTGGTGATTGTGTTGAGGTTGTCATTCTGTCCGCGTACCCGGCCAAAGGTGAATTGTGTCACGGCATTGCTTTTGAATGTATGCGACCAATTCACCGCGATGTTGTAGGTGTCGACGTTCTGGTGGAGTATGTTCCCTTGGATGCCACCTGAAAAAGTGTTCGGCTGCCAGGAGCCCGTATAGCGAAAGAAAAGGCGGTCATTGTTCCCGAGTTGCTGGTCGAGGCGAATCGACATCTGGTCGGACCTGACAATATTCTCGGTGCTATCGCGCCCATTGAATCCAGGAACCCCAGTGGCGATGGGCGCCGGCAACAATGTCTTGGCGTAGAAAAGAGTGCTGGGGCTAATCAGGCCTGCCGGAATCTTGTTGCAAGGGGTACCTGCCGGTTGGATTCCGTTAGGGTCCGCGGGGAGGGCGTTTCCCGTGCCGTCACACATGAACGGAGTGTTGACGAATGATCCTGGATTGGCAGGATCGGGTTGAGTACTGTATGGGTTATAAAGCTGTGACTGTACCGCGCTAAAATCGCCATTCAACTGCTCGGATGTAGGAGTCACATAGAGCTTTGAACTCGAGCCGCGCCTCCGGAATCCCTCGTAGGAGCCATAGAAGAAAGTTCTGTTTCGCCCGTTGTAGTGGGGCAGCATTACTGGACCGCCGATGGAGGCGCCAAATTGATTCTGTTTCAAATCAGTCTTGGGATTGAAATAGTTATTAGCATCCAGCGCGTCATTGCGAAAAAACTCCCACAGGCTACCGTGGAGAGAGTTGGTGCCTGATTTTGTGGCAAGGTTGACGATGCCACCCAAGACTTGCCCAAATTGTGCCTCGTCATTGTGGGACTGAACTTTGAATTCCAAAACATCGTCAATCGTCGGTTGAACTGTGTTCGTATCGGTGAGTCCACCGTAGTTGTTCACCCCATCCATAAGAAACATGTTGCTGCGATTGGATTGTCCATTCATCGCGGGGTAGGCAAAGCTACCAATTGCCCCCGGGGCCCCTCCCGCATTTTGCAGAGGATTCGCGGGACTGGCACCGGGTGTCAACAGAAGCAGTTCGGTGAAGTTGCGGCCATTCAAAGGCAGATCCTGCACTTCCTTGGTGGCGACGACAGAGCCTAGCTCGGCAGTGGAGGTTTCCAGCTGGATGGTTTGTTCTGTGACATTGATTACCTCGGTCGAGGACCCAACCTGCATGATGAAATTGACGGTAGCGGTCTGATTTACTTCTAGCGCAAACTCGGGCTGCCGCTCGGTTCTAAATCCCTCCCGCACAACCTCAAGCGTATAGTGACCGGGAAGAGTGTTCACAAAGTTGTAGGTTCCGGCATTGTTTGTATGTTTTTCTTCCGCCAGCCCGGTGTTGACATTCGCCAACCTGAGAAGGGCATCAGGAATCACCGCGCCGCTCGCATCCTTCACTGTGCCGTTGAGGGAGGCGGTACTCTGTGCACTGCAGGGCCGCATACCCAGTACACAAAAAAGTACAGACAACCCTAATATCAAGACGCGACTGCGGATTGGTTCACCCATGGACACCCCCGGAGGCGTTCCCTCTTACTCATCCCTGATTGCCTGACTGAACCCTAAGCGGAGGTTCGCGATTGGTCCAGCCAAATGCCAGACACGCTAACAACTGCGAATGCTTTTTGTCAAGACCTAATTTAACGCTTGGCCCTCCGGCTGCTGACCGAGTGTTTCATGATAGCGGCGCCACATTCTCTGACCATTTGTCTTGTTAGCTATTATGAAATCTCCGCCTCCGAAGGCCGGGTTTGATTTGACACCCAGTTTAGAAATGGCTAGGATGGACCGCTATTGGACGAACCATCTGTGACATCGAGTCCAAGAGCTCTACCGTGCAATGTAGATAGTAAACACGGTTCGGCAAGCGTTTCGTCATGAATGGCCAATTGGCCCTCGAATGTATTCTCATCGCCGATGACCTGACTGGCGCATGCGACACCGGAGTGCAGTTTGCGCGGCACGGCTTCTCCTCTGAGGTATGGGTTGATCCATCCCATGCGGTGAACCAGGCAGCGGAAGTAGTGGCCTTCAACACCGGCAGTCGCGGCGACGAGATCACGGCTGCAAGAGTTAAGATCCGACGGATTGCTGACCTTTGCTCAGACATCAAGCCGAGAATTCTCTTCAAAAAGATCGACTCCACCCTGCGCGGCAACGTGGGGCAGGAGGTTGCAGCAACAATGAGATGCTTTCGTCGAGACTGCGCGATCGTTGCTCCAGCGTTTCCGGCGATGGGCAGAACGGTCAGGAATGGAATACTGGAGTGGAAGGATTGTTCCGGAGCCGGCGGCGTCGATATCCAGGAACTACTCGAGCAACAGGGCATCCCACCCCAGCGGATTGTCAGGGCAAGCGTTGCGGCCCATGACGCCGCCGGCTTTGAGGCCCTTTTACGGACCAGGAACGCGAATCCAGGGATGTTCATCCTTGTGGATTCCGCCGAGCAGGAAGATCTGAAGATTCTGGTGTCCAGGGCCTACCATCTCAGACAGCACCTTCTTTGGGTGGGGGCGGCGGGACTAGGAATCGCTTTGGCCGGTCAACGGGGAAACGCGGCAGCCAAGCAATCAGCCAAGCAATCTAGGACGTCGCCAAAGGATGCGGCACTTCTCTTCTGGATTGGGTCCACACATCCCGCAACTCAACGTCAACGGGACGCCCTATTGAAGGATTCGGCTGCCATAGAGATTGTCGCTGAACCGGGCACAGTGGCCATTGCGCGCCGCGCAATCCAGGAAAAACGATGTCTCATCGTGAAAGTCGAGCGCGAATACGCCACCAGGCACTCCCTTGACGTCTTTCTCAAGGGGTTAAGAGATCTCCCACTTGCAGGAATGCTTTTCACCGGCGGCGATACAGCGACGCTTGTTTGCCATTGCTTAGGTGCGTACGCCATCCGGTTACTGGATGAAATTGCTCCCGGCATGCCCTGGGGGACTCTTTGCGGGGGCAGCTTCGACGGTTTACCGGTAGTCACTAAGGCTGGGGGATTTGGAGGTCGCGACGCATTACTGCATTGTGCAGAGTTCTTCGGTTTACGTCGGAAGGTAATGGCATGATCCGTGAAACTGGCACGCCGACAATCGCCGTGACTATGGGCGATCCCGCAGGCGTTGGCCCAGAGATTGTGCTCAAGGCTCTGTCGGCGCCTGAAATACAGAGCCTCGCGTCGTGGGTGGTTGTGGGAGATCGAGTTGCTCTGGAAAAAGCGGCCGCCACCTGCGGAATTTCTCCTACGACACCAGGTGCCAAAGTGCAGGACTTAGGAATGTTCCAGTCTCCTGAACAATTCACTTTCGGTGAGTTGAATGGAAAGTGTGGCCGGGCGGCATTGGAATACGTCAGGCGCGCAACTCAGATGTGCCTTTCAGGAGAGGCGCAAGCCATGGTGACCGCACCCTTAAACAAAGAGGCCGTCACATTGTCCGGCACAAGGTTCTCCGGACACACGGAGTATATTGCAGAGCTGTGCGGAGCTCCCGAGTCACGCATGCTGCTTGCCAGCCGGAGACTCAGCGTAGTTCACGTGACCACGCACATTGCATTGCGCAAAGCACTTGACCCATCGAGTGAAAGGATCCTCCGCACAATTGAACTGGGCAATGAAGCCATGAAACTTCTTGGAGTCGAGCGTCCGCGCATTGCCATGTGCGGCCTCAATCCTCATGCCGGCGAGCACGGGCTTTTCGGCGATGAAGAAATAGAACGGATCACTCCAGCCATCGCGGCCGCTACTCAGAAAGGCATCAATATAGACGGGCCGCACGCGCCCGACACGATTTTTCTTCTGGCCTCGCGCGGCGCCTATGACCTGGTTGTCGCGATGTATCACGATCAAGGTCACATCGCCATGAAGTTGATCGACTTTGAGCAGACGGTCAACGTAACCCTCGGGATCTCCATCATTCGCACCTCGGTAGACCACGGGACCGCATTCGATATCGCAGGCAAGAACAAAGCTGACCCGGAAAACATGATCGCCGCCATGAAGATGGGGGCTGCCATGGCCGCTCGACGGATGCGCCGTGGACGCTCGGACAAAACTCTTTTACATGCGGATTGACTAGGCTGTCAGTACCACGGCAGAAACCATTCTTGAGAGTGGACGATGGGCTTACGTTGGATTGATGCTGTGCTGGTGGTGGCGTACCTGGTCGCGATCCTCGCGATCGGGCTCCGCTTTGCCCACCGGCAGACGACAACCGAGACATATTTTGTCGCAAAGCGCTCGATTCCTGCGTGGGCACTTGGCCTGTCGATGCTGGCGACCATCATTAGCGCCGTAACTTTCATCGCCTACCCCGGGGCGGGATACGCGGGTGACTGGTCGCTGCTGGTTCCGGGAGTGATGGTAGTGGTCGTACCGGCGATGGTGGGCTTCGTGGTGATTCCGTTTTACCGGCAAGCAGTGGGGATGAGTACCTACGAATATTTTGGCAAGCGCTTCGGATATCCAGCGCGTGTGTACTCATCTCTCGCCTTTGCGCTGGGGACGTTGTCCAAAATGGCTTTTGTGGTTTACCTGTTGGCGCTGACCGTCGCCGGCATGACCGGTCTGCGGTTAGACTTTGTCATCGTTGGGGTCGCTGCCATCACTGTTGGCTATACGCTTCTTGGCGGCTTGGAGGCGGTGATCTGGGCGGATGTCGTGCAAGGGCTTATTCTATGGGCCGGCGTTCTTACCTGTCTGGGATATCTTCTATGGCTGCAGCCGGGAGGACCCTCTGCCGCGTGGCAACTGGCTCGCGCAAACCATAAGTTCTATATGGGAAGCGCTGCGTGGAGCTTCTCAAGACCGACCATTGCTGTGCTCTCGCTCTACGGATTCTTCTGGTACTTGCAAAAATACACGGCTGACCAAACGATGGTGCAGCGTTACCTGGCGGCAAACAGCGATAAGGCTGCGCTCAAGGGCGTATTCCTCGGAGCGGCGTTGTGCATCCCAGTATGGACGCTTTTCATGTTCTTGGGAACGCAGCTCTGGGCGTTTTACCGGCTCGCCGGAGAACCACTCCCAAGCCGGGTAACCAAAGGGGATCAAGTATTCCCGTATTTCATACGGACGCACATTCCGCCCGGAATTGCCGGATTGTTTGTTGCCGCCTTATTCGGTGCGGCGATGGCCACGCTGTCATCCGATTTAAACTGTCTCTCCCTCGTGGCAGTTGAGGATTTCTACCGCAAGCTGCGTCCGCGCGCGACCGATCGACGGCGATTGCGGGTGGCAAAGTACTGCGTTGCACTATGCGGCCTGGTTACCGCTGCATTGGCAATTCGTCTCGCACATAGCCGCGAGACCGCGCTTTCGCTCTGGTACACGGTGTCAGCCATCGTTGCCGGCGGCCTGGCCGGATTGTTTCTGCTTGCTTTTCTGAGCGAACGCGCCAATCGCTACGGGTGTTACACCGGCATATTTGCCAGCTTGGCGTTCACGCTATGGGCGGCGCTCACATCGAATGGCGGCAAGATTGTGGATCTTGGCCAGTATAACTTTCCTTTTCACGACTATACGATCGGAGCTATGGGCCATGTTGTTTTGCTGGTCGTGGGCTACTCTGCGAGTTTTCTATTTCGCGATTTGGACACGAGCGCGGAAGCACTCACGTTATGGAGTTGGCGGCGGAAGGCTGGTTATTCGAACGCACCTTTGCTCGCGGAATGCAGGGAGAAACCATGACTCGAATACGACGTCTCTTGCAGGAACACCCAACCAAGCCCGTGTTCGGAGCCGCTGTGTACTTCAACGATCCGGTGTTTATCGAGATCTGCGCTGGTCTCGGATTCCAGGTGATGTGGATCGAGATGGAACACGCTCACATCACCTTTGCGGAAGCTGTGAACCTGTGCCGGATCTCCCAGGGCTGTGGATTGCTGACGATGATCCGCATTCCGAATGGGAGCCGGGAAAACGTTCTCAAGGCGGCGGAATGCGCTCCCGACATTATTAACGTGCCCATGGCAAACTCTGCTCATGAACTCCATGAATTGACCAGGTACGCGCGGTTTGCTCCCTTGGGCGAGCGAGGGTACTTCAGTGTTTCGCGTGCGGTGAAGTACGGGGCTGTTCCGGACGTTCCCGCGGAACAGCAAAAGCAAAACGACGACTTGTGTCTGATGGCCCAGATCGAAACCACTCAGGCAGTCGCCAATCGCGAAGAGATTTGCAGCGTGCCCGGCGTAGACATATTTATTGGGCCTTCAGACCTGGCCGCGAGTCTCGGCGTTCCTGGGCAGACCGGACACAGTTGCGTGGAAGAGGCTGCACAACTTGCCATCAACGCCGCCAAGAAGCACGGCAAACTTGTCGCTGTCGGCGCGCAGCCCGCGGATTTCAAGTTGTGGGTGAAAGCCGGCGTTGACCTACTTTTCTGTACGAACGACACGTCTTGTCTGCGGATCGGTGCAGAGACTGTTCTACAAAGAGCGCGGGACGCTGTGTCACAAGCCACGGAAGAGGCTGTTCCAGAGAAATAGCTGGCTTCCCGGGATGTTCTTTAACTCTCCACTGTTGAACGGATAGCGAACGCGAATGGACTATAGAAAACTCAAGCACACCGATCTGAACGTTTCCCGGCTCTGCTTCGGCACCATGACATTCGGCAAACCGGCTGACCAGCCAACTGCCACGCGGATGGTTGAGCACTGTATCGATGAGGGAATCAACTTCATCGACACAGCGAACATTTATCAGGCGGGCATTGCAGAAAGCATGCTCGGAGAGGCCATTCGCGGCAAACGTGACAAGCTGATTCTTGCGACGAAGGTGCGCGGAAAAATGGGGGAGGGCCCCGATGAAAGTGGTCTCTCCAAACCAGCGATCCTGCGGGCGATTGACGACAGTTTGAATCGCCTCAAGACCGATTACATTGACCTCTACTATCTGCATCAACCAGACTATGCGGTGCCCATCGAAGAGACTTTGGGCGCCATGGAAGAACTGGTGAGCAAAGGCAAGGTTCGCTATCCGGGTACATCGAACTATGCGGCCTGGCAGATCTGCGAAATGCTTTGGGTCGCGGAGAAGCACGGGTACACGCCGGCCTATGTTTCGCAACCGATGTACAACCTTCTGGCTCGCGGAATTGAGCAAGAATACCTGCCAATGGCCACGAAATACGGTGCCTCCGTCATCGCCTACAATCCCCTGGCTGGTGGCATGCTCACCGGCAAGCACAGCCAGGCTGCCATATCGCCGGGAACCCGCTTCGACAAAAACCCCATGTATCAGGAGCGATACTGGCATCCAGAAAACTTCGCTGCCGTTGAAAAGCTAAAACAAGCGGCGCAACAAGTTGGTCGTTCATTGATCAGCGTTGCTTTGAATTGGATGCTTTGCCATACCCCCACCGACTGTGTGATTCTTGGTGCTTCTCGGGTGGAGCAACTCGAACAAAATCTAGCCGCCTGCAACGAAGGTCCCCTGCCTCGCGAAGTGCTGCAGATCTGCGATCAGGTGTGGGCGGACTTGCGAAATCCTGTTCCGATCTACAACCGGTAACGGAACGATGGCCCGATCAATCTGATCCAGTTGGCGTTCTAACTGCGCGATTGGCTCGGGAATAACTGCTGTGCTCATACGGTTCGCCCTCGACCGCTCATCAGCGGCTCAATGAACGTAACAGGATGGCCTAGCAGCCGTCACCCACCCTTGCCGAACACTCAGGTTGCTTCCACCTACGGAAAATTGATATAAGGCCCGCCTTCCCTCAGATTAAATCTCTTTGAGACCGGCTAAGTTGAGCACTATTGAACAGTTCCCGCGCCACCTCTGAACCAAACTCTAGGTCAGGAGAGAAATAAATCCATGTCTTCTTCAGGCCAACCAAATCGGCTGCTCCCAAATCACTCCACCACAGATCCTGACTCGCATCTGCGAGAACTGCTCAGAAACAAAGTAGAAGAAGAGACCGCGGATTCGCGCACAATCGATATGTCAACAGAAACTACCCAATATCGACCGGTTGGCTCCGGCATATTCCGTCCCTGAAGAGAGGAACGCATGTTGCCAATTGAACTCCTCAGCCCGACTCGTAACGTTCATTCTGTGTTTGCAACCGACATCGCTTTGCTAACCTCACCTCCCAACCACGGTTCCTCTCCACATTTCGCCATGGGAGTAAGCGAATTTTTCCAGGGTTTCTGTGCGAACTTGAATGCTGTACCCGGGTCTTTGGGGCAAGACGTAATGGCCCCTCGCGATGTAGACCGGATCAACAAAATGTTCGTGGAGATGGTCGACATATTCAATTACTCGATTCTCTAACGAGGCGGAAACGCACAGGAAATCGAAGATGGAAAGATGCTGAACGTATTCGCACAATCCAACACCTCCAGCATGTGGACATACCGGCACACCGAACTTCGCGGCCAGCAGAATGACTGCCAGATTTTCATTTACACCTGCTAATCTGCAGCTATCAATTTGACAGACGTCGATGGCCTGAGCTTGCAAGAATTGCTTAAACATCACACGGTTGTGGCAGTGCTCCCCCGTTGCAATTCGTACTCCTGGTACTTCTCGACGAATGCGGGCGTGACCGAGAATGTCATCCGGACTGGTCGGCTCCTCTAGCCACCAGAGATCGAATTCTGATAGCTCCCTAGCCCGCTCGATAGCTTCATCGACCCCCCACTTCTGGTTCGCATCCACCATCAGCTTGTTAGTCCAACCGATTTCGGTTCGTACCAGGCGCGCCCGGCGGATATCGTTTTTTGAATCACCGCCCACTTTCAGCTTGAAGTGTGTCCAGCCCTCTGCCATGGCATCATGGCACAGCCTGCGCACTTGATCATCGGTGAAGCCAAACCATCCAACCGAGGTTGTGTATGCGGGGTAGCCTTGTCGTTCGAGTAAGTCCAGGCGCTGTTGTTTGCCGGGGGATTGTCGTTTCAACAATGCAAGGGCTTCATCTGGCGTGAGCGCGTCCGTGATATAGCGAAAGTCAATGGCTCTCACAATCTGCTCCGGCTCCATCTCAGAGAGCAGCTTCCAAACCGGCTTCTGCTCAACCCGGGCATAGAGGTCCCAAACGCAGTTGATGAGGGCTCCGGCCGCCAGATGGATCACTCCCTTCTCCGGGCCTAGCCAGCGGAACTGGCTGTCTGCCGTTAGCTCCCGCACGAAACTGGCGAAGTCATCTGTAATGGAACTGAGGCTACGACCCATGACCGCTCGTGACAGATAGTTGAGCGCGTTCACGCACAGCTCCGTTCCGCGGCCTAGCGTGAACGTGAGACCATGCCCTTCCAGGTCGCCATCGGTCTCAAGAATGCAATATGCAGCGGAATAATCGGGATCCTCGTTCACTGCGTCAGAGCCGATCTTCTCCCGTGACGTAGGAAACCGCAGATCGATCACACGCACATTAGTGATGGTCAGGTCTTTCAATTCACATCCTCCATCAAAACCATAGCTCTTGCCGCTTTCTATAGAACATCGCCCAAGTTGGCCCGCTTCCGCGTGCCGCTAATCGACACGGCCATCGAAAGTTTGAAGCGCCGACTCCCCGTCCGACAACAGATGTACGCACGCTGCAGGGATTCCTAAGGCTAGTTTGCCGAGGCTAGGTATATGGGTTCTGTGCCGTCCTTATCATCACGTCCGACGGCTACAAGCCGCCCTTCCCTCACCGCCCGCACCCACAACTTGGCCCTCGATGAGAGCCTCCGATGAAAGAACTTGCGAATCTTTGCTTCTGACCTGGACGACTTTCTTGTGATACCGCTCATGGTTTCGAATACTTTGACTACGAACTAGCGCCATGCCTTAACTTTGACTCCGTCAGCTGATCGAAGTGCAGACCGATGTAGACGCGGTACAAAGGCTGCCACCCGGCTCATCATCACCTGGGCTTCAAACCTGGAACGTCAACTGACGATTCCATCGCCGTTCCTATTGAATGCTGTCAGCGTATTCAAGTTCGCCCGAAGACAGGACAGGTTGGTAGCCGCGGAGTGAGAAGTAAAGGACGCAGCAATGGCAAATTAGTGGCACTAGAAAAGCATTGCGAATATTGCTGAAGTCCGAAACGTAGCCCATAACGGCCGGAACGACGGCTCCGCCAATAATTGACATGACCAGAAACGATGAACCCAGCTTGGTGTAGGGTCCGAGATGTTTCACGCTCAAGGCGAAAATGGTGGGGAAGAAGATCGAATGGAAGAAGCCGAGAAGAACCAGGGCCCAGACTGGAGCAACTCCGGACGCCAACAGCACGATTGCCAGGCATGTCAAAGCCGCGAACCCAAACCACGAGAGCAGCCGGGGAGCGGCGATGTGTTTCATGATGGCTGATCCGGCAAACCGCCCGATCATGAAGCCCAGCAGATGCAGCTTAAGATAGTTGGCGGCCATTTTTTCTGGGGTGCTTGGCATGGAGTACTGAGCGAACCGAATCACAAAACTTGCCACACCCACCTGAGCTCCGACATAGAAGAACTGCGCAATCACACCTTTCACCAGATGTTTATGCTGCCATAAACCTCTCACTCCCTGACTCATGGTCTCGGGTTCAGCCTCCCTATCCTTCTCTCTGATTTCGGGTAAATCAGAGAAATAGATGAGAACCGCCACCGCGAGAAACAGACCTGTAATCACCAAATATGGCACTTTGACAGTACTGGCTTCTGCCGCTCGGTAAGCCTGTAACGCGCCGAGACTCATGGCCTGCAGCTCTGGACGCGAGTGCTCGATTCCGGAAAGTATGAAAGCGGCTCCGATGATAGGAGTAACCACAGCGCCGACAGAATTGAATGATTGAGCCAGGTTCAGCCGGCGTTCCGAACTCTCAGGCGGACCCAAGATCGTGACGTACGGGTTGGCCGCCACTTCGAGCACGCCCTGACCGCAGGCCATTACGAATAGCGCAAACAGGAAGAACCCATAGGCAAGGACTGACGCAGCGGGAATGAAAAGAAATGCTCCCGTCGCACAGATGATCAAACCAACCAGAATGCCCCGTTTGTAACCGATCTTTTCCATCAGCCACCCAGCCGGCAACGCGGCCAAAAAGTAGCCACCGAAGAATGCGGTTTGGATTAACGAAGATCGGAAATCGGAAAGACCGAATGCTTTTTTCAGATGGGGAATCAAAATATCATTGAGGTTGACCCCAAGGGCCCAGAGAAAAAACAAGCTCGTGACCATAGTCAGGGGCACAACGTACCGCTGCTCGGTAATGGGCACCGAAGACTTTTTCATAGGGATAGCAGCGAACAAGAACTGACTTTAGTCATTAGCCTCGGAGATTCATAAAACCTCCGTCGATGGGGTAGTCCACTCCGGTGATGAACGCGGCTTCATCAGAACAAAGAAAAAGTGCGAGCCCCGCGACCTCGTCCGGCGTGGCCATTCTGCCGATGGGCTGAGACTTCTCCAACTTCTCGAACATCTCGCGCTCTTTGCCAGGATAGTTGCGGCGAAGGAAGCCATCCACAAAAGGTGTGTGAACTCTCGCTGGCGAGATGCAGTTGCAACGAATGCGGTGTGGTAAGTAGTCCTTGGCCACCGAGTAGGTCATCGCTACTACCGCACCCTTGCTAGCGGAGTAGGCAAAACGATCCGCGATTCCGGAGGTCGCCGCAATCGAAGCCATATTCAAAATCACGCCGCCGCTGTTCTCCTTCATATGACCAACGGAGACGAGCATGCAGTTATACATGCCTTTCACATTTACACAATGAATTTTGTCGAAATCAGGTTCTGGGGTAGTTTCAAGATTTCCAATGTGCGAAATTCCCGCGTTGTTCACCAGGATATTTACGTGATCATCCTGAAATATCTTGTTGAAAGCGATTCTAACGTCCTCTTGAATCGAAACGTCACAACGACAGGCCTTCGCGTTCCCGCCAGCTCGGGTGATCTCGACCACCACTGCTCTAGCCGCGGCCTCATCGATATCGAGGACGTAGACACATGCCCCGGCTTGGGCAAACGTTGTTGCAATCGCCCGCCCAATACCGCTTGCGCCTCCGGTTACTACAGCGGCTTTACCAGCAAGACGATGGGAGTTGCTTCGAGTTTCCAGATGAACCCTCCTCCAACTGCGCTTACCTGAATTGCGTACCCATCAGCGATTTCACAGGCTGCTGGCGCTACCTTGCTGGTGCCGTCTGCAGGCTCTCCAGGACGGTCAAGGCCTTTTGGGCGTCCGCGTCATTGGGCTGCAAGTCGAGAGCAGTACTTAACTCCTTCTCTGCTTCACTGATCTTGCCGGTTCGCCCATAGAACAAGCCAAGGTTCCTATGCAGGTGCGCGCCTTGCGAACAGTTCCCGCAGAGCTGAATCGCCTCAATCATTTGCGCCACGGCCTGCGGCCAGTTCTGCGCTTTGGCCGCTTCTAGCGCGAAGTTGCCTAATTGGTCTATGCGATCGGTAACTTGCTGGCGCTTTTGCAGAGTGTCAAACCGGTCCTGATATTGTTGCGCTTCGGGATCGTGCAATTTCCTCAAGGCTCGCGCCAAGTTGTATAAAGCTTGGGACTGCTCCGGATCGGCGCGCACTGCGGCCTTCCAGTGTTCCAAAGCGGCGTCCGCCTTGCCCAGGTGCTCAAGGTTTTGGCCCAGCAGATATTGTGCGTCCGAGTTTTCCGGTTGCAGCTCAACCATTCTCTTCAGGTACTCGGTAGAACGCTCCAGCTGATTGGTTTGTTTTGAGGCCAAAGCCAGAAAGTAGAGTGCTCCCACGAGACTTGGCTGCAGCCGAACTGCTGTTTCCAACTCGCGGTTTGCGTCTTCATACTGGCCGGTTTCGAAGAAAAAGCGTCCCAGGTTGAGATGAGCTGCAGCAAAACCGGGGTTCAGCCGTGCCGCCTCGGTGAATTCCTTGAAGCCCTCGGGACGGTTGTACTGGTCCACCAGCGCAATGCCTAAGTTCAGGTGGGCTTCGGCGGAGTTCGGTTCCAGCGTCATGGCCTTTCGAAATGTCTGGATCGCCTCTGCCCCACGTCCGGTCTTGACCTGGAGCATCCCCAGAGCCGAGTAAGCACCCGGACTATTCGGATCCACCTGAATTGCAGCGCGAAACTGCTGCTCCGCCGGCGCCAAAGCCCGTTGTTTCAAAAGGGTAAGGCCCAAATTGACATAGGCTTTCGAGTAGTTAGGATCGCTTTGTATAGCTTGTTGGAAAAATGACGCCGCCTCTGCGTCCTTTCCTTGCCGGCTATAAAGGACTCCAAGATTGCTTTGCGCCTCGGCGTACTTGGGATCAATGGACAAGGCCTTCCTGAAGCGCTGCTCCGCGGTTACGACTTGCGCCTGTTGCAGATCAAGTAGACCCAACTGGTTGTGCGCCACGGCAAGATTGGGGTCAAGCTGGACAGCCTGCTCCAGCTCCTTGCGCTCAGCCGCACGCTCTCCTGCCTTGTCGAGGGCGAGCGAAAGGTTGTAATGCAGTTTGGCATCGCTGGGATTGAGTTCCAGGGCGCGGCGATATGCCTTGACGGCGGCGCTTGCGTTTCCGGCAAGCAGCAGTTGGTTGGCTTCGGCGTTCGATGTTCCGGCGGCGGCATACCCACCCTTTTGCTTGCTCAAAACCTTGGCCTTAGCATCCTCAGCCTGCGCGCTTTCTTTGTTCCCGGTTCTTTCAAACAGCAAAGCTAATTGACGGTGCGTATCACGATCAGCTGGATCCATGCGTGCGGCGATTTTCAACTCCTGGATGGCTTCAGCCGTTCGGGATGCTTGCGCCAGCGTGGCGCCGAGGTCACGGCGAATCTGGGCGTTGTTTGGATCCAAACGCTCGGCTCGTTTTAGCGACTCGACAGCATTATTCATGCGTCCAAGACATTTGTACGCCAGGCCTAGTTCATGGAAGCCCTGGGAATCGCCCGCCTTGTGTTTGGTGTACTCCTGAAGAGCGAGCAGCGAGTCCGAGCAGTTTCCGCGGGAGCGGAGGAGCGTCGCCATGGCAAGACGGCTAGGATCCATACCGGGATCTAGCCTTAATGCCTCCTCATATTGCGCTAGTGCGGCCTCTTGATCTGCGGGCTGACCGCTTTTGCCGTAGAGCAATCCCAGGCTAAAGTGCGCGTCACTGGAGTTGGGTTGCTTGGCAACCAGACTGTTGAGAATATCGAGGCCCTTGGTTAAATCACCGCTTTCCGCATACGCCAAGCCCAGGCTAGCTTGCAATGCCTCCTGCTGGTCGGCAGACTGCGATTGCTTGAGCGCGTCTTCCAGACAAACAATGGCAGCTGCGAGTTTGCCCTCGCTGGTCAAAACCTGGCTGAGCTTGAGCGAAGCGGGCACAAGCTGTGGATCGATTTTCAGAGCAGCCTTGAATTCTTCCGCGGCCTGATCCAAGTTATTGTCGCTTTGCAGGAGAGATCCTAGCGCAAAGTGCGAGCTAACGGAATCCGGTTTCTGCTGAATCGCAGCTTGCAACTCCCGCTTCGCTCCGATCCGATCTCCCGTCTTCACCAAAGCGAGCGCCAGATTGTAGTGGACCTCCCAATTTTGAGGTTCCAATTTCAAGGCAGTGTGAAAGGCTGGAACGGCGCAATTCAGACGATCAGCCTGAGCGAACAAGACTCCGAGAGTGTTGTAGGCTCCCGCTACCGGATGGTTTTGAATGCTCTCTATCAGGGCCGCGATCTTATCGGTCTGATGCTCCTGACTCAGACACGCCTTCGGCAACACAGCGGAACTCCTGGACGCTGATGTGCCACGGCGGGAGGTGAGAGCAGAATCTTGGGCAAACGCGCAGACCGCACCCACGACCACGATAACCGCACCAAGAGCCAGGCGAGGGAGCATTCTTGACTCGGTCCATTTTTTCCCGGTTCCACACCTTCCTTTGCCCGTCGGTTTCTGCCAGCGGGCGATTGCTTGGCTACGAGGTTTCGAGCGGCTCGACACTGTCCAGGCAGGCATCCGAATCGCAGTGCTACTAGTTAAAGAAGAGCGCGCTTTCTCCAGGCACCATTCAGACGGGGACTCGGCTAGCCGGGTACCCGCCTGCCTATTTCCATCGGAGTCCAAGTTCAGCTTGGGCTCTCGCATATCTAGTGGCCGCTCGCCGAGTAGGCCCGGGGCATTTCACCCCGAGCCCCTCACAGAATTCCGGACTTGAACCTTCGATTCATCCGGCTCGTGCCATCCGATGAGGGCTGCCGCCCTCCGTCAAAACCGGCGGGCTCCTCCTGTTGCCAGTTGGCCCATTATGGCTCCGACGTGGATAGCCTGCCCGCTTCGCTCCAGCGGACATTACTCCGCTTCATCACTACTACCAGGAGTCCGTCCCTCAGCATCGCATCCGTACTCTCGCCCTCGTGGTTCCAGCCACTTGTGACTTCTCCGTTAGCATCGACACCGAGGTTCTCATGTTCCAACGCCTCTTCCAGGCTCAGCCCACCTGTAT
>WNFA01000067.1_pt1 | contig 118628 bp, 117 predicted proteins | sample 5400481 | NCBI WGS metagenome assembly WNFA01 (sample SAMN13153340, study PRJNA577476) | soil metagenome | isolation source: 120 cm saprolite under Douglas fir tree site 2 hole 1 replicate 2 | place: USA:California | collected 2015-04-18 | reverse complement strand
ACAGCGCGTCCCGTACGGCGGAGCGGATCCTCGCCGACGGCCGCGCGAGAAACCGGGCCTACGACATCGACACGAAGCACGGCCAGACGCAGGGCGTCGTGCTCGAGCCGTAGGACCAGCGCCGCGGCGTCTCGCCGCCCGGCGGTCAATGGTCATGTACAGTCAGGGGACCGCTCCCGCATGGCTCCCTGCCCCGCTAAGTTCAAGCGCGACATAGTCGCTGGCCCCTCGTCCAACGGCAGGACACCAGACTTTGGATCTGGGTATGGTGGTTCGAATCCACCGGGGCCAACTTCCTTCCTGCAACTCCTTCGAATGAATGGCGTGGTGGCGTGACAGACTTCGGAATCACAACGAGGAGCAACATGGCGGCGGCGACACGCAAGAACCAAGAGCGGATCATCGCGAACGAAAAGAAGATTCTCGGGAATCAAGGTCGACTGGTTCGGATACTGGACAATCAGAGCCGCATATTGCGGGACCTCCACGCGATGCTGAAGAATCAAAAGAAGATCCTGGTCAATCAGAGTAAGATTCTCGCGAAGTAGATGTTGGCCTCGGTCTACCGCGCACCAATTACAAGGTCCACGGCGCCGGTGTAGACCCGCCAACGCGCGATCTCTTCACCCAGCGCCCGCTTTCCCGCCGACGTCAGGTCGTAGTACCTCGCTATGCGATTGTTCTCCGTGGCCCGCCAGTAGGACGTCACCCAACCCCGACTCTCGGATCGATGGAGGGCAGGATACATGGACCCTTGCCCGATCTGGAATGTGCCCTGCGACATCCGTTGAATGCGGTTGGTGATTCCCCAGCCATGCGTGGGTTCCAGCGAAAGGGCCTTCAGAATAAGCAGGTCCAGCGTGCCCTGCATGACATCCGCGACGCGCGTCAATTCTTGCTTCTCCTGTCGGAGCGATAGGGAAGTATGATAGTTCGTTCTTGTCGAAGCAATAGGGAAGTAGCCCTGGCGAAGGGCCGAGTGCGTCCGTATGTTCGTCCTCCGCTCTGAACGAGTTCCTCGGGTCGCGCGGTAATTCAATCCTGGACTGGGGGTAAGATGCGGAGCCTTCGGGCGATACTCCGGCGGACATCCGCTCCTCGGCTCCGCGAGCCGGCAGCCAGCAACGCGAACCAGGTGACGGCCGGCGTCGCAAGCACCGCGTTCAGGTCCCCGCAATCCCAGTCCCTTCGAGTCCACTCGTTCGTCGGGAAGCTCAATGGCCCGTGGCACAAGCGGGCGCTTCAGGCGTTCATGATCATTGTCACTGCCCACTTGGCCGAGCATCTGGTGCAGGCATATCAGGTGTACGTGCTGAAGTGGCCGATGCACCAGGCGCGCGGTGTCCTGGGGCAGCTGTTCCCCTGGCTCATACACTCCGAAGTGCTGCACTATGGGTATGCCCTGATCATGCTGGTCGGTATTTGGACGTTGTTGCCCGGCTTCGTGGGCCGGTCGCGAACGTGGTGGCTCGCGGCGCTCGTAATCCAGTTCTGGCACCACATCGAGCACGCGCTACTCCAGGGTCAGGCCATTGCCGGCCGGACGCTGTTCGGGGCCCCCGTGCCCACGAGCATCGTGCAGCTGTGGATCCCGCGGCTCGAGCTGCACCTGTTGTACAACAGCGTGGTCTTCGTACCGATGATCGTGGCCATGTACTATCACCTGTTCCCGAGCGCGCCCGAAGCCACGGGGATGCGGTGCAGCTGCGCGCTCCACGTCGGCCCGGGCACGGCCTGAACGTGGTCAGACGTCGCGGTGAGTGGCTTGACCGGCCGCCCGCCGGTCGGCTCGCGGGTTTCCGGTCGCCGCTGGGTCCGTTCGCGCGTAGTTTTCTGGCCGCTCCCCGTCGTGCGTGGGGTGTCGTGGCGGACTGAGTTCGAGAGCAGTGGCGAAGCGTCTCGCACCGCCGCCTCAGCCCGCGTGTTCGAGACGTTGCTGAAGCCGAGGGGATGAGAACTTCCCACCCACTCGGCCAGCTCCGTGACCAATTGGAGGTGAACCGATGGCTTTCCGAGTGATCAGGACGACGGCCTTCCTGACGCTGCTTACGGGCGCGCTGGAGGCCCAGACTCCCCAGACGGGGTTCTTAGACCGCCGCGTTTCGGTTACAGGCCAGTCGCACCACTACCAGGTGTTCGTCCCCTTCTCCTACACGGCAGCGCAGCGCTGGCCCGTCGTACTCTTCTTGCACGGCGCTGGCGAGCGCGGGGACGACGGTCTGCTGCCGACCCAAGTGGGGTTGGGCGCCGCCGTTCGCCAGAACGCCACTCGTTTCCCCGCGATCATCGTCTTCCCCCAGATGCCGACAGAGTCGCTGTGGGCGGGGGCGTCGGCGCAAGTGGCCATCGCTGCCCTTGAGCAAGTGAGCCGAGAGTTTCAAATCGACTCCGACCGCGTGTACCTGACGGGCCTGTCGATGGGCGGCTTTGGGGTGTGGTACCTCGCGTATCGCTATCCGTCCCGCTTCGCTGCCCTCGTCCCTATCTGCGGTTTCGTTACGTCCTTCTATCCTTCGGCCCGCCCGTTTACCCCCGTCGTTCCGGCCGATAGCGGCCCGCCCTTCGAAGCGCTGGCTCGTCAGCTGCGGCGCATCCCAACGTGGATTGTCCACGGTGAGATTGACGCGGCAGTCCCCGTAGAACAGTCGCGCCAGGCCGCAGCCGCTTTGAATCTCGAAGTACCGGGGACGAATCACAACGTTTGGGACGCGACATACGGGTCGCCGTCACTCATGAGCTGGCTCTTCGCGCAGCGCAGGTCGCGCTGATCTGATTGGTGGCTGGCCTACCGAATCGTACTGCGAGCGTCGCGACGGATTCGGCTACCGGGTTGCCGTGGCAGGTCGGCACCCGCCTGGGGAGGATGTACGGGGCCAATCGCCGTCGAGACTGAGCATCCCGACCGCCTCGGCAGCCTGGGCTCGGCACCAAACCTTTGCTCCTTGCACCTCAACTCCCTATCATGGAGCCGCGCCCCAACCGAACATATCCCGAAGAGAGGAGGCGGCGTCATGAAGCGCACGTTGCTCAACGCACTCGTGGTCGCGGCCGTGTCGGCTGCCGGTGCGGCTACGCTGCAGGCGCAGAGCGCCCAACTTGGGCTCGGCGGCGGCGTCATCATTCCGTCGGGCGACTATAGCACGGCCGACAAGGCCGGTTGGCACGGGCTCGGCATGGTGGAGTTCAGTCTTCCTGCATCGCCCGCTTCGATCCGCATCGACGCGATGTACGGACAGACGAGCCACAACAACAACGTCGGCGGCAACACGAAGCTCGCCGGCGGCACCGCCGATCTCGTGTGGCACGCGGGGGTGCCCAAGGCGCCGGCGCGGTTCTACGTGCTCGGCGGCCTTGGTTTCTACAACGTGAAGGTTGATGTCACAGGATTCGGCTCGGCGTCCGAGTCGAAGTTCGCGTTCGACCTCGGCGCGGGAGTGTCCGCCGGCATGGGGGGCGCGAAGTTTTTCGGCGAGGCGCGCCTCATCAGCGTTCGTACGAGCGGCGGCGCGACGAATTTCATTCCGCTCAGCGTCGGAGTCTTGTTCGGCCTCTAGGAGTTCGCCGCCGGAGCGGTCGCACGGCGTGCGATCCTCCGGCGGTCCGAGGGCCTCGCCTGTGGACCCTGCACAACACCGCGCTAGTGCTCGACGCCGATCCGCTCGCCGACCTCACGAATGTCCGCCAGATCGCGCTCGTCGTCCGGCGGGGCGAGACCCACACGCGACGCGAGCTCGAGTACCCGCCCTTGAAGATTCCGCGCTAGGCTGATAGATCGGCGCACCCGGTAGGCTCGTCACCCTCATCTCACTCGTGAGGTTGTTCCGCATGCGTACGCCCGCTCGCTCATTCGCGCCGCTCGCCCCGCTCACCGCCGCGGTGGTGCTGCTCGGCCTCACCCCCACGGCCGCGGGTGATCTCCGCGGTTTCACGGCTGAATCGGCGAAGGCCGAGCGGGAATGGGAGGCCAAGTTCCGGGCGATTCCCTCGCCCGACTCCCTGCGCGCGTACATGCGCCGGCTCTCGGCGCGGCCCCACCACGTCGGTTCGCCCTACGACAAGGACAACGCCGAGTGGATCCTCGCCAAGTTCAAGAGCTTCGGGCTCGAGGCGCAAATCGAGACGTTCGACGTGCTGTTTCCGACGCCGAAGGAGCGTGCCGTGGAGCTCGTCGCACCGACGCGGTTCGTGGCGAAGCTGCAGGAGCCCGCGCTGCCGGGCGACCCCACCTCCGCCCAGCAGGCGGAACAACTCCCGAGCTATAACGCCTATTCGATCGACGGCGACGTCACCGCCCCGCTTGTGTACGTCAACTACGGCGTCCCAGCGGACTACGAGCGGCTCGAGCGGCTCGGGGTCTCGGTGAAGGGGGCGATCGTGATCGCGCGCTACTTCGGGTCGTGGCGTGGCATCAAGCCCAAGGTCGCGGCCGAGCACGGCGCGGTGGGCTGCCTCATCTATTCGGATCCGCGCGAGGACGGCTATACCCAGGGCGACGTCTACCCTCAAGGCCCCTGGCGCCCCCGGGACGGCGTGCAGCGCGGGAGCGTGATGGACATGCCGCTCTACCCGGGCGACCCGCTCACGCCCGGCGTGGGAGCGACCAAGAACGCCAAGCGCCTGCCCGTGAGTGAGGCACCCACGATCACGAAGATCCCCGTGCTGCCGATCTCCTACGGCGACGCCCAGCCGCTGCTCGCGGCCCTCGGGGGACGAGTGGCGCCGCTCGACTGGCACGGTGGCCTCGGCATCACCTATCACATCGGGCCAGGCCCGGCGAGGGTCCATCTCCGCATCAAGTCCGACTGGGGCTTGAAGACCCTGTACGACGTGATCGCGCGCATTCCCGGTGCGACCGCGCCGGACGAGTGGGTGATCCGCGGCAACCACCACGACGCCTGGGTGAACGGCGCCGAGGACCCGGTTTCGGGGCAGGTGCCGCTGCTCGAAGAGGCGCGCGCCTATGGCCAGCTCCTGAAACAGGGATGGCAGCCGCGCCGCACGATCATCTACGCGGCCTGGGACGGGGAGGAGCCCGCGCTCCTCGGCTCTACCGAATGGGTCGAGACGCACGCCGACGAGCTGGCGACGAAGGCCGTCGCGTATCTGAACAGCGACACCAACGACCGCGGCTACCTGTTCATGCAAGGCTCGCACTCGCTCGAGAACTTCATCAACGATGTCGCGCGCGACACCGAGGATCCCGAGACGAAACTCAGCGTCTGGAAGCGGGAGCAGCAGCGCGCGATCGCGGGCGCCCGCACGGCGGAGGATCGCCAGGAGCTGCGCCAGCGCGCCGATCTCCGCATCGAGGCGCTCGGCTCGGGCTCGGACTACACGCCGTTCCTGCAGCACGTGGGAGTGGCGTCCCTCAACCTGGGGTACGGCGGCGAAACGGGCGGTGGCATCTACCACTCGATCTACGACGACTTCAAGTGGTACACCACCTTTTCCGACACCAGTTTCGTGTACGGCCGCGCGCTCGCCCAGACCGTAGGCACGGCGGTGATGCGCCTCGCCGATGCCGACGTCCTGCCCTACCAGTTCACCGGGCTCGCGGAGACCGTGGGGCGGTACGCGAAGGAGGTCGCCAAGCTCTTGAAGGACACCCAGGACACGATCCGCGAGCGCAACCGCGAGCTCGACGAGGGCCTGTTCGCGGCGACGAACGATCCGCGCGAGCCATTGGTACCGCCCGCGCGGCAGGACCTGCCCCCGTTCCTGAACTTCGCACCGCTCGACAACGCCGTGGACCTGCTCACGCGGGCGGCGGATCGCTACGAGCGCGCCTTCGGCCGGGCCCAGGCGAACGGCGGCGCGACGCTCGCGCGGCCCGAGGCGCGGGCCGTGAACGCCGCCTTGATTCAGAGCGAGCGCGCCCTCGCGAGCACCGCCGGCCTGCCACGCAGACCCTGGTACCGCCACGCCGTCTACGCCCCGGGCTTCTACACGGGGTACGGTGTGAAGACGCTCCCCGGCGTGCGAGAAGCCATCGAGCAGAGGAACTGGCCGGAGGCTGAGCAACAGATCGTGGTGGTCAGCAAGGCGCTGCAGGGGGCGGCCGACGTGGTGAACCGAGCGGCGGACCAGATGGAGAAGCTCGCGCCGTAACGGGTGAGGATCGGCGGCCCCCCCCGTGGCGCGCGCGGCATTGACGCCGCGGGCCGCACGGCGCCACTATGCAACCGGGATCAGGGCCGGGAGGCTCGCATGCCAGGCACAACGCGGGCGTCCCGGGCAGCCCGCTCGGGCGCGCTCGCCGCGATTCTCTTCGGGCGGTCGGCGCTCCCCGCCCGGGGGGCTTGAAGAAAGCGGCCGGGGGTGATTAGCATCACTCCGCCCTAACACGGTGTTTTCGCTGCCTCGCGTATGGCTCTCCTTGCGGCAACTGGTATCTCCAAACGGTTCGGCGGCGTGACGGCCGTCGACCAGGTCTCGTTCGCCGTGGATCGCGGGCAGGTTGTCGGCTTCCTCGGTCCGAACGGCGCCGGCAAATCCACGACCATGCGGCTGATCACGCAGTACTACGAGCCCGACTCCGGGACGATCACCCTCGACGGGATCCCGCTCGCCGAGGCCGCGCGTGAGGCGAAGCGCCGCATCGGGTATCTGCCCGAGAACAACCCGTTGTACGGCGACATGCTTGTGAACGAGTACCTCGCGTTTATCGCCGATCTGCGCGAGCTCGCGGGCCCGGGGCGCCGCCAAGCACTCGACGCCGCCGTCGCCGCCACGGGGATCGAGTCGGTCTACTACCGCCCCATTGGCGAGCTATCCAAGGGGTTCCGTCAGCGCGTCGGCCTCGCGCAGGCGATCCTGCACCGCCCGGACCTGCTGGTGTTCGACGAGCCCACCGAAGGACTCGACCCGAACCAGCGCGTCGAGATCCGACGCTTGATCGGGGAGCTCGGGAAGGATCGCACCGTGATCCTCTCGACCCATGTGCTCTCGGAGGTCCAGCACACCTGCTCCCGCGTCTTGATCATCAGCCGCGGCAAGATCGTGGCCGACGGGCCGGTGGACCAGCTGATCCAGCAGGCGGAAGGCGCCGTCGAGATCGCCGTGGAAGCGGCGGGCGCGGGGATCGTGGAGGCGCTCGGCCAGCTCCCCGGCGTGCGACGCGTCACGCCCACGCGGCCCCTCGCCGACGGCCGTGTCGCGGTCAGCGTCACGGCGGAGGGCACCCGCGACCTGCGGCCGGACATCTTTGCGCTCGCCAAGTCCCGCGGCTGGACGCTGTTCGAGCTGCACAAGGCCCCGGGCAGCCTCGAGGACCTGTTCCACCAGCTGACGCGCGAGCCGGGGACCTGACATGGGGCGGATTTGGACCATCGCGCGGCGCGAGGTGAAGGTGCTGTTTGACCAGCCGACGGCGTACATCCTGCTGGTCGTGTTCACGGGCCTCAACGGTTTCCTGTTCTTCCGCGAGGCGGACCTGTACGGCGCCGCGTCGCTGCGGCCCATGCTCGATCTGCTGCCGTGGCTGCTCTTGTTCCTCGTCCCGGCCGTGACGATGCGCGCGCTGGCCGAGGACAGCCGCTCAGGCACGCTCGAGGTGGTGCTGGCGCAGCCGATCACCGAGCTGGAGCTCGTCCTCGGGAAGTACCTGGGGCAGGTGCTCGTGCTGCTGATCGGGCTCGCGATCACGCTCACCATCCCCCTGGGGCTCGCCCTCGGTACGGCGCCCGAGCTCGGGGTGGTGGTGGCCCAGTACGTCGGTGCGGTCTTGCTCGTTGCCGGACTCGCCGCCGTGGGCGTATGGGCTTCGAGCATCAGCCGCAACCAGGTCAGCGCATTTATTGTGGCGGTGTTCGTGATGTTCGTGCTGATCCTCGTCGGCCTCGACCCCTTGATCGTGGGGCTCCCGGCGCGGCTGGGCTCGATCGCCGCGTCGCTCGGCGTGCTGTCGCATTTCACGCAGATCGCCCGCGGAGTGATCGACCTGCGGGATGCCGTCTATTTCATCACGCTCGCGGCGCTGTTCCTCATGCTCGCCTACTTGGCGCTCGTGTCCCGCAAGCTCACGGCGCGCGGCGAGGCGCTCAAGCGCCTGCGGCTCGGCACGCTGCTCGTCGCGGTGGCGCTCGTCGTCGTCAACCTGTTCGGTCGAAACATCGGCGGCCGACTCGACTTGACCCCCGGCGGGGCGTTCACGCTCGCGGCCGAGACCCGCAGGATCCTCCGCACGCTGCCGGACCTCGTCACGGTGAAGCTGTTCGTCTCGAGCGCGCTGCCCAAGGAGGTCGATTTCACCAAGCGCGACGTCGAGGACCTGCTGCGCGACTACCGCACCGCCGGGGGCGGCAAGGTGAAGCTCGTCATCCTCGACCCCTCGGCCGACAGCGCCGCGGGCCGCGAAGCGCGCACCCTCGGCATCCCACCGGTGCAGTTCAACGTGGTCGGCCAGGGGGAGTTACAGCTCAAGGAAGGCTACCTGGGCATCGCGGTGCGCTACGCCGACGGCGTCAAGACGATTCCCTTCGTCCAAGCAACCAACGACCTCGAGTACCGGCTGACCTCGGACGTCCGCGCCCTCACACACCCCGACCGGCCGACGATCGCGTTCGGGGAGCTCAGCGATGCCGTGTCGGTGCGCAGCCAGCGCACCTTCCAAGCGCTGCACGAACAGCTCGGGCGCAACTACGGCGTGCGCCCGTTCCAGCTCGCCGATACGACGATCGCGCCCGAGCTCAAGGTGATCGCCGTCGCCGGCACGCCCGATTCCCTGCCGAGCGCCGTGTACCAGCGGCTGCGGGCGTTCCTCGACCGCGGCGGGAGTCTGCTGCTGATGGCGAGCGGGATGTCGCTCTCCACCCAAGGGGCGTTCGCCGTCGGGCGCGTCGTCGGCTGGAACGAGCTGCTCAAGCCCTACGGGCTCTCGATCGCCTCGGACATGGTGTACGATCTGCGGTCGAACGCCTCGGTCGGGATCCCGTCGCAGTTCGGGCAGGTGCTCATGCCCTATCCCCTGTGGCTGCGCGCCATCAGCACGCGCGCCTCGCCTGTGAACGCCGACCTCTCCGCCGTGCTCTTGCCCTGGGCCAGCCAGATCGACACCGCGAAGGGGGCCTCGGGAGCGGTGACGCCGCTCTTCGTCACGAGCCGCGCGGGCGGCGTCCAGGCGGGCATGGCGTTGCTCGATCCGTCCCGCCAGTTCAGTCGCGACAGCCTCCGCCCCCGGATCGTGGCGGCGCTCGCGAGCCTCCCGCCCCCGCCGCAGGCGGCGCCCGGGCCGCGCGGCCGGGTCGTGGTGGTCGGCACGGCCGACTTCGCGAGCGACCGCTACGCGCGCAACTCGCCTGAGAACCTCGTGTTCGTGCAGAACGCGATCGACTGGCTCGCCCAGGACGAGGGACTGATCGCGATCCGCTCCAAAGACCGGGCGCCGCCGCCGCTCGTGTTCACGAGCTCCGTGACGCGGGGCGCGGCGAAGTACGGCAACATCATCGGTGTGCCCGTCCTCCTCATTGCCGCTGGGGCGCTGCGGCTGTGGCGGCGCCGCCAGACGACGCGCCGGACCTACGAGCGGCTGGCTCCGATGGTGGCCCCGTGAGGGCCCAGCACTTGAAGCTGATCGCCATCGGGCTCGCCGTCCTGCTGCTCCTCTGGGGCGGCAGCGCGGTGTTCTCCCGCGGCTCGGACACGGTGACCGGCACGCTCGCGCTACCCGCCCTGCAGGCGGCGGACGTGGACTCGATCATGCTCGGCAGGGGACCGGAGGCGCTCGTGATCGCGAAGCAGTCGGCGGCGGGCTGGACCGTCAACGGCGCGCGCGCGGCCCCCGCGAGCGTGAACGACCTCTTCCAGGCGCTGACGGACAAGGTGCACCCCGAGCTGATCGCGCAGGATGCCTCCTCGTTCGCGCGGCTCCAGGTGGACAGTGCAACCGGCCGCCCGCTGCGCCTCAGCGGCGGTGGCAAGCCCGTGCTGGAGCTCATCGTCGGTGTCCGGGCCAATGAGTTTCAAAGCGTCTATGTGCGGCGTCCGGGGGACGCCCATGTGTACCTGTGGCGCGGTGCGCTCGCGTCAGTCGTGCGGCGCGGTGCGGACGACTGGCGGGACAAGCGCATCGCCGCGCTCGAGCCCGACAGCATCGGCGCGCTCGACGTGCAGCGCGGCACGGAGCGCTACACGGTGCGGCGGGTGGGCAAGACCTGGGTGGCGAATGGCGCGGCCACCGATTCGGCCGCCGTGGCCCAGTACCTCGGGCGGGTGACAACCATCACGGCCGCCGGATTCGCGACCGCCAAGGAAGTGGACTCGACCCGGGCGCTCCGCCCCTCCCGCCGTCTCACGGTGCGTGGCCGCCAGGGCGTGCTCCTGACCCTCGCGTTCGACTCGACGGCATCGGGCTTCGTGGTGCGCCACCTCGCGGGGCTCGGTGGCGAGGGTGCCACGGTGTATCGCATGAACGTGTGGGACGTGGACGGGGTCACGCCGGCGAGCCGCTCGCTCGTGCGCCCGGGGTCACACTAGCCGCGCGCGGGCTACCCCAAGCCCTTGGCTTGGCACAGTTTGCCGTCTATTTTGCAAGGCTCACATGGCGGACCTCTCGCTCTCCCGAAGCCAGCTCTTGCTCCTCGCCGGGACGGCCAACCAGCCGCTCGCCGAGGAGATGGCCAAGCACTTGGGGCAGCCGCTGTGCGCGGTGACGATTCGGCGGTTCGCCGACGGCGAGATCTTCGTCAAGATCGACGAGAACGTGCGCGGCCGGGATGTCTTCATCATCCAGCCGACCAACCCGCCGGCCGAGAACCACTTGGAGCTGTTGTTCCTGATCGACGCGGCCCGGCGGGCGAGCGCCGCGCGCACGACGGCGGTGATACCTTACTTCGGCTACGCGCGGCAGGATCGCAAGGACCAGCCGCGCGTCGCGATCAGCGCCAAGCTCATGGCCAACCTGATCACGCAGGCGGGGACGGATCGGGTGCTGGGAATGGACTTCCATTCGCACCAGCTGCAGGGGTTTTTCGACATCCCGGTCGACCACCTGTACGCGGCACCGGTGTTCGTGAGCTACTTCCGCCAGAAAGACCTGCACGACCCGGTCGTGGTGGCGCCCGACGTCGGGTCGGCGAAGATGGCGCGGGGATTCGCGAAGCGGCTGAACGCCTCGCTCGCGATTATCGACAAGCGGCGACCGTCGGCCAACGTAGCGGAAGTCGTGAACGTGGTGGGTGAGGTGGCGGACAAGGACTGCCTCATTCCCGACGACATGATCGACACGGCGGGAACCATCACCGAGGCCGCGGCGGCGCTGAAGCGGCTCGGGGCGCGGCAGATCTACGCGTTTGCGACCCACGCCCTCTTGTCGGGCCCGGCGGTCGAGCGGCTGCGGGCGTCGGAGATCGACGAGGTCGTCGTGGCCAACACGATCCTGATTCCCGAGGAGCGGCGGTTCGAGCGGCTGAAGGTCTTGTCGATCGCGGGCCTGATGGCGAAGGCGATCGGGTACGAGCACAGCAACCAGTCCGTGAGCGCGCTGTTCGATTGAGCGTGGTCTTGACCCTGCAACCTCTAACGTGTAACTGACGCTATGGCCCATACCGTATCGCTTTCGGCGAGCCCCCGGCAGGCAACCGGCAAGGGCGGCGCGCGCCAGGCCCGTTTCCGCGGCAAGGTCCCCGCGGTGATCTACGGGCATGGGCGTGCCAGCCAACCGCTCGAGCTCGAAGCGAAGGCGCTCGAGAAGGCGCTCCACGGGATCGAGCCCGCGAGCACGATCATCGAGCTCAGCGTGGACGGCACGCCGGTGAAGACGCTGATCCGCGAGATCCAGCGCCATCCGGTGCGGCCCGACATCATCCACGTGGACTTCTACGAGATCCACGCGGCGGAGAAGGTGAAGCTCAGGGTGCCCGTCCATCTCGTGGGCAATCCCGACGGCGTGCGCAACGCGGGCGGCGTGCTCGACCAAGTGACGCGCGACGTCGAGATCGAGGTGTTGCCCGAGAACATCCCCGACCGCGTCGAGCTCGACGTCACCGCGCTCAAGATCGGCGACTCGGTGCACGTACGCGACCTCGTCATTCCGAACGCGAAGATCCTCACCGAGGCCGAGCTGACGCTCGCGACCGTGGTGCCGCCGCGCGCCGAGGAAGTGGCGGCGCCGACTCCGGAGACCGCGACCGAGGTCGCCGAGCCCGAGCTGATCCGCAAGGTGCGCGAGGGCGAAGAGGAAGAGGGTGCGGAGGGGGCCGAGGGCGGGGCCAAGCCCGAGGCGAAGGGCGGTGCCAAGACCGAGCCCAAGGGCGGTCCCGCGCCCGCCAAGGGCGAGAAAGTCGACAAGGCCGAGAAACCCAAGGGCGGCAAAGAGAGCTGACGCTTGCGCGCCGTGGTCGGCCTCGGCAACCCGGGGCCAGAGTACGCGGCGACGCGGCACAACGCGGGATTCTGGCTGGCCGATGCGCTGGTCGAGCGCTGGGGGCTCCCCCCCTTCCGCCGCGGCGAGCGGGCCCGCGTCACCGAGGGCCAAGTGGACGGGATTCCGGTCCGCGTCTCGAAGCCCTCGACCTTCATGAACCGCAGCGGCGCGGCGCTCGCGTCGCTGCGCGCCGATCCCGCCTTTACGCCCGCGCGCGATCTCCTCGTGCTGGTGGACGAGTTCCGCATTCCGACCGGCACGTTCCGGCTGCGCGCCGAGGGCTCGGCCGGGGGCCATAACGGCCTCAAGAGCATCGAAAGCGCGCTCCAGTCGCCCGCTTACGCGCGCCTGCGGATCGGCGTGGGCCCGCTCCCCGAGGGCGTGAGCGACTGGTCGGAGTACGTGCTCGCGCCGTTCACGCCGGCGCAGGCGGAACAAGTGGAGGCAATCATGCCGCAGATGGTGGACGCCGTGACGCAGTGGCTCAAGCAGGGCTCGCCCTAGGTGCTGCGGCTCGGGATCGTCGGCCTGCCCAACGTCGGCAAGTCCACCCTGTTCAACGCGCTCACCTCCTCGACGGCGGCGGCCGCGGAGAACTACCCGTTCTGCACGGTCGAGCCCAACGTCGGCGTGGTCGCGGTGCCCGACGCGCGGCTCGAGACGCTCAACCAGCTCGTCCAGCCCAAGAAGAAGGTCCCCGCGGTCGTCGAGTTCGTCGACATTGCCGGGCTGGTGCGGGGGGCCTCCCAGGGCGAGGGCCTCGGCAACCAGTTCTTGTCGCACATCCGCGAGGTGGATGCCATCGTCCACGTGCTCCGCGGCTTCGACGATCCCGATGTGGTGCACGTCATGGGGCCGGTCGATCCCGTGCGCGACCACGACGTGATCACGAGCGAGCTCGCGCTCGCCGACCTCGCCGTCGTAGAGCGCCGGCTCGAGAAGACCCGCAAGACCGCGCGCGCCGGCGACAAGGCGGCCGAGGCGGAGCTCGTGGTGCTCGAGCGCGTGGTGCGGGAGCTCGATGCCGGGCGCGGTGCGCGCGAGGCGGGCGAGAACGAGGAGGCGGTCACGTTCCTGCGCCAGCTGGGCCTGCTCACCGCGAAGCCGATCTTGTACGCCGCCAACGTCAGCGAGGACGATCTCGGCGCGCGCGGCGGTCCCTGGCTCGAGCGGTTGCGCGCCGCCGTGCAGGCGCATCACGAGGAAGCGGAGATCGTACCGTTCTCCGCGAAGGTCGAAGCGGAGCTGAGCGAGCTGTCTGGCCCGGAGCGCGTAGACTACCTCGCGAGCGTCGGCGTCGCGGAGCCGGGGCTCGACCGATTGATCCACGCGGGCTACCGGCTCCTCGGCCTCCAGACGTTCTTCACCGTCGGGGAGAACGAGGTGCGCGCCTGGACCATGCGCCGGGGCGCCACCGCGTTCGCCGCGGCGGGTGAGATCCATTCGGACTTCCAGCGCGGCTTCATTCGCGCCGAGACCGTGTCCTACGAGGACTTCGTGCGTGCCAGGTCGTACAAAGCGGCACGCGAGCAGGGACTAGTGCGGAGTGAGGGGCGGGACTACGTCGTGGCGGACGGGGACATCCTCTTGTTTCGGTTCAACGTGTAGCCGCTCGCCCGCGCCGGCCGGTCCGGCACAGCCCTCAGTCCTGACCCTCGGGGGCGGCCGCGCCCGCATGCACGCGGTTGCCGCGCTGTTGCGAGCGGGGCCCGACCGGGCGCGACGGGGCATCGCCGATCGGCACCTGCTGTTGCACGAAATCGCGGCTCAGCCAGACCACCCGATCCCCGCACATGATGGCGTCGACCGGATAATGCTGGCGTCCGAACGACTGCCCGTCCGAGCTCGCCACCTGCGTGCCCGGGAAGAAGTACCAGCAGCGCTCGCCTCCCGGATGACTGTGGATCATCCCCACCGTGCCAAGCCAGCCGGCGTCCTCGCACGTCTGCTTCGGCACCACGTGGGTCGCCGTGGACTGCCGGGGCTCGACGTCGGCCGGGGCGATGCGATGCACGATGACGGCGTTCCCGTGGATCTCGCCGATCATGCACCCCATGAACTCAGTGGGAAACGATTTGTACTCGAGCGTGAGAAAGCGACGCGCCTGGTCGGAGAGCACGAGGGCCCGTGCGTGCGCGCCGTCCCGGGGGGCGACCGGCGTACGCTCCGGCTGCAGCGCCAGCAGGGCCATCAGCCCTGCTGCCACTACGCCGACCCGCGCGGTGCGCGCCAGCAGCCCCAGATCGACACTGTGCATCGGAACCCTCCCTCGCCCATAGTGGATGGCAAGACCAGTGCCACCACTACGCCGTGGACGACGGCGCGGGCAACTCGTTATCCCCAAGATTGAGTGGGCGGCCGCTGCGGTGGGTGATCGCCGTCACCGGGCCCGCAGGCGCGTCCACAATCGGGGCATCCCGCGAGAGTCCGAAGCCAGGGGCAACGCTCCCGCAGGGGCGCCCTTCCCCGCCTGCACCGCCGCTCCTATCTTTCGCGCCGCACGACAGACCCCTACTCGGCGCCGCACCTGCGTCGGGTCGCCTATGACCAAAGGGAGGTGGCATGGCTCGTCGCTATGAGACGGTCTACATCTTCGATCCTGCGCTGGAAGAGCCCGCGATCACGGAGAAACTCGAGCGCTTCCACGCCTTGCTCACGAAGGACGGCAAGGGTGCCGTCTCCAACGTCGCCCACTGGGGCAAGCGGTCCCTCGCGTTCGCCATCAAGAAGAAGGACTCGGGCTACTACGTCGTCGCCCAGTACGAGACCGCGGCCCCGTTGCTCCCCGAGTACGAGCGAGCGGTCAAGCTCGACGAGGCTGTGCTGCGATTCCTCGTCGTCGTCTCCGAGGGCTTGCCCGCGAAGCCGGAGGCGGCCCCGGCCGTGATCGCCGCCGAAGTGGTTGACGAGATTGAGGAGGACGAAGCGTGAGACGCCCTGCCAAGACCTGCCCCGTGTGCGAATCCGGCGTTCGCGTGCTCGACTACAAGGACGATCGCACGCTCGGCCGGTTCCTGACCGAGCGCGGCAAGATTCTCCCGAGTCGGTTGTCGGGCATGTGCGCGCGGCACCAGCGCCAGCTCGCGACCGCGATCAAGCGAGCGCGCCAGCTGGCGCTGCTGCCCTACATCAAGGGGTATCTGGGCTGACGCGCTGGCTCGGGCTCGTGGCGCTGCCGTTCGCCGGGCTCGTCGCGGCGGCGCGACCCAGATCGCGGCGGGAATGGCTGGCCGTGGCGCTCGCCGGTGGCGCCGGGATCGCGCTGCTGTCCCGACCCGAGGTGGGGTTGCTCGATGCGCTCGGTCGCGCCTGGAGCGTGCTGGTCACGGTAGCGTTCGCCGTGGGCGCCACGCTCCGACCGTCGCGCTTCTGGCCGTTGGCGCTACGGACGTGCCTCTACACAGCGGTGGGCATCGCGGTGCTGGGCCCTGCCGCCGCGGGGCCCGCCGTCTGGCAGGAGGTGCAATGGGAGGCGACCCGCAGCGCGAGCGGCGTCGTGCGGCGCGTGATCGAAGTCGTGCCCGGCCTGTATCCGGCGTTCGAGCCGACCGTGCGGCTGCTGGCGGACGGTTGGCCCGTTTGGCTCATGCTCGAGACGCTCGTCGGGCTCGCGCTCGCGTGGCGCGGGTATACCCGCTTCGCGCGCGCCGCTCGGTCCCATGGGGGCGGCGTCCTGAACCCTTGATAAGGAAGACGGACATGGAAGTGATCCTGCGAGAGAGCGTGCAGCACCTCGGCGCGGCTGGGGAGGTCGTCAAGGTGAAGGACGGCTACGCGCGTAACTATCTCCTCCCAAAGGGGCTCGCCTACCCGGCGACCGAGGCCAACAAGAAGAAGATCGCCTACGAGGGCGCGCGGATCGCTACGCAGCGCGCCGCCGAGAAGGGGGCCGCGGAAACCGAGGCCGCGCGCCTGGCTGAGGTCCGCCTCACCTTCGCCGTCAAGGTCGGCGAGGAGGACAAGCTGTACGGCTCCGTCACGGCGAGCGACCTCCAGCGCAAGCTCGAGGAGCTCGGCATCAAGATCGACAAGCGCAAGGTGGACCTCCCCGAGCCGATCCGCGAACTGGGCGAGTTCCGCGTCGGTATCAAGCTCCATGCGGACGTGCGACCCGAAATCCAGGTGAGCGTCGTCAAGGAATAGCGGCCCGGGCGTGACTGCGGGGATTGGCATCGCCTGCGTCGACGGCCCCCGGCCGCGTCGCTCGCTGCTCACGGTCGCCGGCATGGACCGGCTGCTCCGCTCCGGTCCGGTGGGGGGGGTCGCCCGGTGGCGCGGCCCGCGACTCAACATCGAGCCCACGATAACCATATCTGTAGAGGACCCGATCAATCCGGAGCCTCACCCGCTGGGGCCGGCCGCCGCTCGGCACTGCCGGCGCGAGCCCCTGGGCGCGCTTCGCGCCGGGCGGCCGCGCGAGCTGCCGTGGGCGTGGCCCAAGCCGACCGGCGGGCCTGGGCCAACGAACGCGCCGCCGAGCTCGTCGCGCGCGGTCGACCCGAGGCGCGCGTCGCCGAGCGCGATCACTCCGGTGATCGCTGCGCTCGCGGTCTGGGGCGTGTCTGGTCGGGTCGCTGACGGAACAAATGCCTGTCGGGTGCGCTATGACTAAGCGGAGCGGGCACCCGGCGGGGGGTTCCACGGAGGCGCGCGACGCGCTGCACGTCGTGACCGCGGCGCTGACGGATCGCAAGGCGCTCGACCCCATCGTGCTCGATTTGCGCGGGCTGACGGCGGCAGCGGATTATTTCGTCATCGTCTCAGGGACGTCGGACGCGCACGTGCGGGGGATGGCGGAGCATCTTATGACGGCGCTCGAGCCTCGCGGGCTCGTGCCACATCATGTCGAAGGCCTGACGCAGGGCCGCTGGGTGCTGCTCGACTACGTGGATTTCGTGGTGCACGTTTTTCATCCAGAATTGCGTGAGTTCTATCAGCTCGAGCGCTTGTGGGGCGATGCCCCGGTGCTCGCGGCGGGCGCCCCCGAGGGCGGGTCGAAAGGATGAGGTCCATGCGACGCATCGGCGGGATCGCGGCAGCCCTCGTGCTGTTCGGGGTGGCGCCGCTCCTGGCGCAGTACTTCGGGCAGAACAAGGTCCAGTACCAGAACTTCGACTTCCGCATCATCCAAACCGAGCACTTCGAGGTGTACTACTACCCGGCCGAACGCGCCGCGGCGCTCGACGCCGCGCGCATGGCTGAGCGGTGGTATGCCCGTCTGTCGCGGGTGCTGCATCATCAGTTCCTGAGCCGCAAGCCGATCATCTTGTATGCGTCGCAATCGGACTTCCAGCAGACCAACACCGCGGGTGAGGAGATCAGCGAGGGCGTCCAAGGCTTCACCGACTTCTTGAAGCACCGGATGGTGTTGCCCTTCTCGGGCTCCTACGAAGAGCTGGAGCACGTGATCGGGCACGAGATGGTGCATCAGTTCCAATACGACGTGTTCAGCCGGGGGCGCGCGGGCGCCGGGGTGCAGACCCTCGTCAACGTGAACCCGCCGCTCTGGTTCATGGAGGGCATGGCCGAATACCTCTCGGTCGGCCCGATCGACCCGCTCACCGCGATGTGGCTGCGCGATGCGTCCGTGGAGGGGCATCTCCCCACGATCGAGCAGCTGACCTACCAGCGGATCTTCCCGTATTACTTCGGGCACGCCATCTGGGCGTACATCGGCGAGAAGTGGGGGGACGAGGCGATCGGGCAGATCCTGCAAGCGTCGACGTCCGCGGGGATCGAAGGCGCCTTCAAGCGGACGCTGGGGGTGTCGCTCGACGATCTCTCGAGCGAGTGGCGCGACGCCGTGCAGACCACCTACCTCCCGCAGCTCGCCGACCACTACCGCGCCCGCCGCATCGCGCAGCCGCTCCTGACCGAGAAGCGCTCCGAGGGGACGCTCCACATCGCCCCCGCGCTCACGCCGGATGGCCGCGAGATCGCCTACTTCAGCGAGAAGAACTCCTTCTTCGTCGACCTGTATCTCGCCGACGCGGAAACGGGCAAGGTGCTGCGCCGGCTCGTGAAGTCCACGCTCAACAGCAACTACGAGACCCTGCGCTTCATCAATTCCGCGGGCTCCTTCTCCCCCGACGGCCGCTACTTCGCCATCGCCGCCAAGCACAAGGACCGCGACGACTTGGTCCTCCTGGACGTGAAGAAGAACGAGGAGGCACGTCGCATCCCGCTGCCGCTGAACGGCCTCACGACGCCGTCCTGGTCGCCTGACGGGAAGGCGCTGGTTTTCACCGGATACGACGGTGGGATCTCGGACCTGTTCGTCGTGAACGCCGACGGCACGAACCTGCGGCGTCTCACCAACGACCGCTACGCGGACCTGCAGCCCTCCTGGTCCCCCGACGGCAAGACGATCGCGTTCGCGACCGATCGTGGCCCGGGGACCGACTTCACCGATTTGAAGTTCGGCAACATGCGGATCGCCCTCTTTCATTTGGACAACGGCACGATCGACGTGCTGCCCCACATGGAGCAGGGGAGGAACATCAACCCCGTGTGGGCGCCCGACGGCCGGTCGCTCGCCTTCGTCTCCGACCGCAACGGGATCAGCAACATCTTCCTGTACGACGTCGCCGACCGGAATCTGTACCAGCTGACCGACGTGTACACCGGCGTGTCCGGGATCACACCGCTCTCGCCCTGCCTCTCCTGGGCGCACGAGGCAGACCGGCTCGCCTTCGCGTACTACGAGGACGGCGAGTACAACGTGTACGCCGTGGACAACCCGCGCTCGCTCAAGCGGCAGCCGTATCAGCCCCCGGCGACGCTGCCCGTGACATCGCTGCTCGCGGCGCAGCGCCGCGCCACCGCCGGCGCGGCGCCCGCGCCCACGCTCGCGAGCGCTCCTGCGGTGCCCGAGCCGCGCGCGAGCGCGTCGGTGTACCGCTCGTCCACGGGCTTCCGCGCCTCCGGCGCGCAGACGTCCGATTCGAGCGCTCCGGCAGCGCTCTCGGTCAAAGCGCTCCTCGACTCCTCGCCAGCCCTGCCGGACACAAGCGAGTTTACGTTCAAGCCGTACCGCACGCGTTACACCCCCGACTACGTGGCGCGGCCCACCGTCGGGTATGAGCGCGACAACTTCGGCCGCGGCTTTTTCGGCGGTACTGCGATCTCCCTGTCGGACATCCTCGGGAATCATACGTTGGTGTTCTCGGGCGCCGTGAACGGGCGCCTGGCGGAAGCCCAAGTGCTCGCCGCGTACATCAACCAGGCGCACCGACTCAACTGGGCGATCGCCGGATCGCAGCAGCCCTTGTACTTCTATCTGCCGACGACGATCCAGGGCTCGGGGAGCACCTACACTCTCACCCCCCAGATCGAGCGGTTCGTGATCCGCGACGCGTTCGCGCAAGGGTTCTATCCGTTCAATCGCTTCACGCGGGTGGAATTGGGCCTCCATTTCGCGAGCATCAGCCAGGCCGTCCTCAGCCAGGACTATTTCTTTCAGGGCGGTGGCCTGGTGGGGATCAACCCTCCCGTCACCACCGACGGGCCGACGATTAGCTACTATGGCCCCCAGATCGCGCTGGTGCACGACAATTCGTTGTTCGGGTTCGTCGGGCCGTTTTCCGGCGCGCGCTCGCGGCTCGAGATCAGTCCGAATTGGGGCTCGTGGCGGTTCACGTCGGGCGTCGCCGACTGGCGCCGCTATTTCTTTGCGCGGCCGTTCACACTCGCCGTCCGAGGCATGTTCTTCGGGCGCTTCGGACGCGACGGCGACCTGTTCCCGCAATTCCTCGGGAACACGGACATGGTGCGGGGCTACACGGCGGGCTCGCTGCTCAACAACGAGTGCCTCACGCAGCCCACGAGCACGACGGGGCAAACGGGGTGCCCCGCGCTTGACCAGCTGATCGGCTCGCGCCTCGCCGTGGCGAACGTCGAGCTGCGCTTCCCGCTCACCCGCAGTCTGGTCCTCGGCTTTCTCCCGGTGGGTCTGCCGCCGATCGAGGGGGCGCTGTTCTACGACATGGGACTGGCCTGGAGCTCGAACTCCGCCATCGTGTGGGATCGGGCGGCGAATCAGCAGGACCTCGAGAAGTTCCGCGCGCCGGTCAAGAGCTGGGGGGGCTCGATCCGGGTCAACGTCCTGGGCTTCGTCGTGCTGCGATTCGACATTACCAAGCCGCTGAGCCGCCCGCGCGACACGGCCTACTGGACGGTGAGTGTGGGGCCGACCTTCTAACTCCGCACCGCTAAAACACTTGTCCTGGCCTCGCCGGTTATCTATCTTGTCCGGCGAGGCCCTTTTGCGCACCCGCGGATCCTACCATCTGCTCGCCAGCCTGGCGCTGTGGGGCTGCCGGTCCCGGGCGCCGGCTACGGTATCGTCGCAACCCCAAATCAGGCAGACGGTTAGTAGGGAAGCCGCGGGCTCCGCTCGGACCGCGGGCGTGGCGATCCGTGTGCCCGCCAAGGGCGGGTCGCCGCGAGTGTACCGGCCGGCGGGGCTGGTCGAGATCCCGGGCGCCCTGCGGGGCAAGCTGCCGGCGCTCGACCGGGTGGTCGGGCTCGACCCTGAGGCGGGGTTCCTGTACGTGGCCACGTCGAAGCACGAGGTGTTGGGGCTCGATTTGGGCAGCGCGCGGGTCGACACGGTGGCAACGGGGATCGAGCGCGCGACCGTAGGGCCGGATGGCACGCTGTACGCAGTCGACGTGAAGCGGCACGTGGTCTCGGTGGGGCGGCGCGTGCGGGTGGCGTGGCCGCAGCCACTCCCGAGCGTGCCGCGCCAGCTGTTCGGGGCTGCCGACCGACGGCTCATCGCGGTCGACTCCGCGAAGCTCATCACGGCCGCCCCCGACCAGCCGGCGACGAGCCGGCCGCTTCCTGCCGGGAGTCCCGTCGCGGCGACGCGCTGGGGAGATCTGGTGGGCGTCGCGGCGGACTCGGGTGTCGTCCTCATGGATCCGCTCGGCCGGCGGGAGGCCACGTTCGTCGCACTCGCCGACCATCCGCGCGCGCTCGTGTTTTCCCCGTCGGGCCATCGCGTGTACGTGGCGCGGCAGACGCAGGCTGGGCTCGCCGCGATCGACCGCTACGACCGAGCGGAGATCGACGGCGTCGCCCTGCCGCGCCCGGCGGCGACGATCCGGCTCGACCCGCTCGGGCGCTGGCTCCTCGCCAAGCCCGCCGCCGGAGACTCGGTGTGGGTCGTCGACCTCCCGGTGAAGCAGCTGGTCGGGTCGGTGCCGAGCGCCTGGCGCGTGGACCTCCCGGCGATCGGTCCCGACGGATCGTTGCTCGTGCGCCAGGGGGACGACGTGGTGGCGTACCGTCCGGACTCACTCGTCGAGACGGGGCGCGTGAAGGGAGGCGCGGCGGATTTGTGGGTGCTCACGCCGTGGCGACCGCGGGGCAGCTACCGCGGCGCGTTCGCGGACGCGGACGCCGGCACCGCTCAGTCGGCCGAGCCGGGCGCCGCGCCCGATACGACCGGGTCTGCGGGGCCCTTGTACGTGCAGGTTTCGACGTCGCAGAACGAGGCCTGGTCCGCCGGGATGGCGCAGCAGCTCACGCGCGCCGGGCTCGCCGCGCGCGTGCTCGACCCCAAGAACCCCGACGACGGCTATCGCGTGGTGCTCGGCCCGTATCCGACGCGGGGGCAGGCCGAGGCGATCGGGCGCAAGCTCGGCCGGCCCTTCTGGATCTATCAACCGACGCCATGACCGGCCGTCCGCTGCCGCGCTCGCGGCTTGACGCCCTCGTACCGTCGCTCCTCGCCGGCCAGGCACTCGTGGCACTGGTACCGGCAACGGGGGACCAGAAGTGGGCCGCGGGCGCCGCATGGGACGTAGCCCGGGCCGCGGCGCGGGGCGAGCGACGCGTGGCGCTCGTGGACTTGTGGCTCGAGCATCCCACGCTGCACGAGGTGGTGGGCTTGAGCCCCACCGAAGGGATAGTGGATGCGTTCGAGTACGAGGTGTCGCTCACCAAGGCGGCGCACGAGGTGGACCACGTGTTCTTCATCGCCGCGGGCACCGTGACGGCGCACGCCGGCGACCTGTTCGCGAACCCCCGCTGGAAGAAGCTGCACGGCGGGTTTCGGGTGGAAGACGCGCTGCTCTGCCTCTACCTCTCGGCGGGCGCGCTGGCGCGGCTGTCGACGGTTCCGGACGGCTTGATCGTGCTCTCGCCGGACGGCTACGAGCCCGAGTCGTCGATCGGCCAGGGAATCGCCGCCGCGATGGAACGCGGCATCCCGCTCGTCGGCGTGGTGCGCGAGCGGTGGACACCGGCCGGCACGCCGGTTCCGGAGGCGCGTGCCACTGCGCCCCCGCCCGGACGCATCTCGGCCGCGAACGGGCGAGCGCCGCGGCGCCGGGCCCGCCCCGCGGTCGTCGCCGTGACGCTGGCCGTGGGTACGGCCGGGGGCTGGGCGCTGTTGGCGCGCGAGGCCCCGCAGCGGTTCGCCCTCGCCCCCGCCCCCGCCCCGCCGGCGCGCCCGGCCGCCGTAACCCCGGCTCGCGCGACCCCCCTAGCCTCCCCGACCCCACCCGCTCCGCGTCGCGATTCCCTCCCCTGGACCGTGCAACTCATCGCCTACGCGCGACTCGACAAAGCGCTCGGCCTCGCGGATCGGATCGGCGCGGGGGGCATCATCTCGTTCGTCACGCCGGTGGCCATCGGGCCGCGGCGCAGCACGATCTGGTACCGCGTGCTCGCGGGTGGGTACCGCACGCGCGACTCGGCCGTTGCCGTCCGGGCGGCCTTGTGGGACCGGGGTCTCAGCCGCCGCGGGCAGGGCGACGTGTTGCGAGCACCCTATTCCTATGCAGTGAGCGGTTCCGCGTCAGCCGATGAGCTGCGGGCGCGCGGCATCCCGGTGGTGTCTCGGGCGGGCGACGGCCGTTTCTGGGTCGGCGCGTTCGAGACGCCCGAGCAGGCGAATGTCCTCGCCACGCGGCTCCGGCGCGCCGGCGTGCAAGCCACCCTCGTCACGCGGATGGGGACCACACCATGAGACTCGCCCGACTGGAGCTGTCAGGCTTCAAATCGTTCGCCGGCACGGTCGAGCTGCCGTTCGAAGCCGGCGTCACGGCGATCGTCGGGCCGAACGGCTGCGGGAAGTCGAACATCTCCGACGCGGTGCGCTGGGTGCTGGGCGAGCAATCGCCGCGCCTGCTCCGCGGCGGCAAAATGGAAGACGTCATCTTCCAGGGCTCGACCGGCCGCCGTCCGGTGAATGTGGCTGAGGTCTCGCTCGTGTTCGACAACTCGGACGGCACGCTGCCGATCGCGTACCAGGAAGTGGTGGTGACGCGCCGCCTCTCGCGCTCGGGCCAGAGCGAATACCTGCTGAACCGCTCGCCCGTACGGTTGCGCGATGTCCAGGACCTGATGCGGGGCACGGGGCTCGGGGCCGATGCCGCGGTCGTGATGGAAGCGCGGATGATCGAGGCGCTCCTGTCCGAGAAGGCCGAGGAGCGGCGGGCGCTGTTCGAGGAGGCCGCAGGGATCGGCCTGTATCGTGACCGCAAGAAGAGCACCGAGCGCCGGCTCGAGGAAACCGCGGCGGACCTGGCCCGACTCGACGACCTGATCAGCGAGGTGCAGACCCAAGTCCGCAGCTTAGCGCGGCAGCGCGGCCGGGCGGAGCGCTACGGCAAGATGATCGAGGAGCGCTTCGGGATCGCCCTCACGCTGGTGCGGCGCGAGCTCGAAGACTTCGATCTCGCGCTCGGCCGCCTCGGCCAACAGGCCGCGGAGCTGGCGGCGACCCTACCCGCCGAGCGCGCGAAGCTGGCGGACGCCGAGCGAGCGCGCGAGGTCCAGGTGCAAACCCGGCACACGGCCGAGGCGCGGCGCACCGACGTGGAGCGCCGGCTCGCAGACGCGAAGCTTGAAGCGGGCCGGCTCGAGGGTGACTTAGCCCTCGCCGCCGAGCGGCTGCGCAACGCCGGCCAGCGGCGCGCCACGGCGGGCCAGCGCCGCGACGCGGAAGAAGGGCGCGCCCTCCAGGCGGAGCGCGAGCGTGCGGCGGCCGCGGCGGAGTGCGCCGCGGCGGAGCGCGACCTGGCGGCGGTCGGGCAGGAGCTCGCCGCCCGGACCGCCCGCGAGCAGGAGGTCCGCGACCGGGTGCTCGCCCAACGCGCCACGGTCCGGGAGCTCGAGGAGGCGCAGCAGCGCCTGGCCGAGGGGTTCCGGGCGCTCGAAGGCGAGCGCGCCGCGCTCGAGCGGGAGCGCGCCGAGCTGCGCCAGCAAGCGGGCCAAGCGGCCCACGAGCGCGACGCCCGGCAAGCGAGCGAGCAGGTGGCGACGGCCGCGCTCCAGACCCAGGCCGAGCGCGCCGCGGCCGAGGCGCGCGGCGCGGCACAAGCCGCCGAGGCGCTCGAGCACGCGCGGCGCCGCGTGGCCGAGTTCAAGGAGCAGGAGACGCACGCGCGGGCCGCGCGCCGGCAGGCGGAGGAGGCGGTGGCGCAGGTAGCGGCGCGGCGCGACGCACTGGCCGAGCTCGAGCGCGAGCGGGTCGGGCTCGCCCCCGGGGCGCAAGCGCTCCTGAAGGTGCGCGCGCAGTTCGGCGATACCGTGATCGGACCGCTCTCGGACTTCGTACGGACCGGCCGGCCCGATGCCGAACTGGCGGAGCAGCTGCTTGGCGAGTGGCTGCACGCCGTACTGGTGCGGGACGAGGCGGACGTGGCCGCGATCCGGCGCTGGCACGAGCAGGCGCAGCCGGGACCCCTGGTGCTCCTGCCGAGCGTGCCCGGGCCGGCGCGAGCGGCCGACGGGCATCCGCTCGAGGATGCGCTCCGGGTGGACGGCCCTGCGGCGGCGTGGGTGCGTGCGCTGCTCGCCGGCCACGCGGTGCTCGACGGCGGGCGCGCGCTGCGCCGCGCCAACGGCGCCGTGTTCCTTACCGGGCGGACGTCGGGCGGACCGCTGCAGCGGCGCGCGGAGCTCGAAGCACTCGGGCAGGAGGTGCGCGACGCGGAAGCGACGCGCGGCGCTGCGGCGGCGGCACTGGAGCGCACGCTCGCCGAGCTCGCCCGAGCGGAGGCCGCCTTCGCCGCCGCCGGCCAAGCCTCGGAGCGGGCGCGCACGCAGGAGCTCGAGGCGGGTGCGTCGCGGGGCGACGCCGAGCGCGCCGCGGCGCATGCGCAGCGGGAGGCCGCCGACGCGGCCACCCAGGTGGACCGGCTGTCGCAGCGCCTGGCGGAGGTCGAGGCACGACTGGCGGCGCTGCACACGCAACTCGAGCACCACGAGTTGGCGCGGGTGCGCGGCGACCAGCGGCTCGGGGGCGAGCGGACGCGCCTCGCGAACCTCGAGACCGAGCAGGAGGCGGCGCGCGAGCAACGCGTCCGCTGGCAGGTGGACGCCGCGCAGCTGGAGGCGCGGCTCGTTGCGGCGCGGGAGCACGTCGCGCGCGCCGCCGCGGAGACCGACGAGGCGCGCCGCGAGGGCGGCACGCTCGCCGAAGAGATGGCGACGCTCGACCGCGATACGGCGACCGTCACGGGGCAGCAGGTGCAATGGGCGGACGCGCTGCAGGAGCGTCGTCTCGCGCTCGGCGCGCTCGAGGCCGCCGCCCAGGACGCCGCGGCCCAGGTCGAGGCCGCGGACGCGCGTCTCGCCGAAGCGGAGGCGGCGCTCGAGCAGGTGCGCACGGGGCTCGAAGCCCGCGGCGCGGCCGAGCACAAGCTCGAGCTCGAGCGCACGGAGGCCCTGGGGCGGCGGCGCGGCCTCGTGGCGCAGGTCGAGGCCGAGTGGCGTCGGCCGCTCGAGCAGTTGCTCGCCGACGCCCCCACGGTGGCCGGAGAGCTCGAGTGGTTGCGCCAGGAGAACGAGCGGCTCCGCACGGCGATCGACGCGGTGGGGCCGGTGAACGCGCTCGCGGTCGACGAGCACGCCGACGAGACGAAACGGCTCGAGTTCCTCATGACCCAACGGGACGATCTCGTGGCCGCGCGCCACGCGCTGCAGCAGGCCGCCCGCGAGATCGACCAGACGGCGAAGGCCCTGTTCCTCGAGTCGTTCGGCAAGGTGCGCGAGCACTTCCGCACCGTCTTTCAGACGCTGTTCGGGGGAGGCGAGTGTGACGTACGGCTCGCGAACGAGGACGAGCCGCTCGAGAGCGAGATCGAGATCCACGCCGCGCCCCGCGGCAAGCGGACCCAGCGGATCCATTTGCTCTCCTCCGGCGAGCGGACCCTCGTGGCGGTCTCGCTCCTGTTTGCCATCTTCCTCACGAAGCCGAGCCCTTTCTGTCTGCTGGACGAAGTCGATGCGCCGCTGGACGATGCCAATGTGGGCCGCTACGTGCATCTGCTCGCCGAGTTCAAAGACCTGACGCAGTTCATCGTCATCACGCATAACCCCCGGACTATGCAGGCCGCGGACGCCGTCTACGGCGTCACGATGCAGGAGCCCGGGGTATCGACCATCGTTGGCGTGCGGCTCGGACAGATGGAGCCGGCCTAAGATGGAGCTCGTCACCGTCGGGACTGGCACCGTCGCGCCGTCGGCGACCCGGACCTCGGCATGCCACTGGGTCGCCCGGGGAAACCTGAAGATCCTGCTCGACTGCGGCGCTGGCGCGCTCCACCGGCTCGCCCAGTTTGGCTTGCCCTGGCACGCCGTCACGCACGTGATCTTGTCGCACTTCCATCCGGACCACTGGGGCGAGCTGCCGATGCTGGTGTACGCCCTCAAGCACACCACCGTGCCGGCGCGCAAGGAGCCCCTCGTGATCTTGGGCCCGCGCGGCGTCGTCCGGCTCGTGAAGCAGCTAGCCGAAGGGTATGGGCCCTGGCTCTTGGACCCCGGGTTTCCTATCGGCATTCTCGACATGCAGGACGGCGAACCGTTCCCGCTCGATCGCGATGTGAACCTCGAGACCTTCCCGGTCCCCCACACCGCCGAGAGCGTCGCACTGTCACTCACCGCTCCGGAGGGCCGCCTCGTGTATACCGGTGACACGGGGCCGTCGAGCAAGCTCGCGCGCTGGGCTGCGGGGGCCGACCTGCTGCTGGCGGAGTGCTCGCTGCCCGCCGCCATGGCCCTCGACACTCACCTCACGCCCGAGCAGGCGGGCGAGCTCGCCCGCGAGGCGGGCGCGCGCCAGCTCGTCTTGACGCACTTCTATCCGCCGGTAGAGAATACGGACCCGGCCCGCGTGGCCGGGGGCCGCTTCGGAGGACCTGTGACGGCGGCGCGCGACGGGGACCGGTTCACCATTGGAGGCGGCTAGCAGTGCTGATCGTGATGCGGCATGGCGCGACCGAGGAGGAGGTACGGCGCGTCATCGCGGTGATCGAGGAGATGGGCTACAAGGCTCGGCCCATGCCGGGCGTGCAGCGCATGGCCGTCGGCCTAGTCGGCAACGATGGGCGGGTGGACGCGTCGCGCCTGGAGGGCCTCCCGGGCGTCCAGGACGTCATCCACGTCACCAAGCCCTACAAGCAGGTGAGCCGCGAGTGGAAGCACGAGAACACGGTGGTGCGCCTCCCAGGTGGGGTCGCCATCGGCGGCGCAGAGGTGGTGGCGATCGCCGGACCCTGCTCGGTCGAGAGCGAGCGGCAGATCATCGACGCCGCGCGGCTGGTGAAGGACGCCGGCGCGGTGATCCTGCGCGGCGGTGCGTGGAAGCCACGCACGTCGCCCTACTCGTTCCAGGGGCTCGGCCGGCCCGGGCTCAAGTTGCTCGCCAAGGCCCGGGACGAAACCGGGCTCCTCATCTGTACCGAGGCGATGGATCCGGAGGCCGTAGGCTACGTCGCCGAGGTGGCGGACATCATCCAAATCGGCGCGCGCAACATGCACAACTTCTCGCTCTTGAAGGCGGCCGGTCGGACCCAGAAGCCGGTGCTCTTGAAGCGGGGGATGTCCGCGACGATCGAGGAGCTGCTCCTCTCGGCCGAGTACCTCCTCGCCGAGGGGAACCACGACGTGATCCTGTGTGAGCGCGGCATCCGTGGGTTCGACACGGCGACACGCAACGTCTTCGACCTGACAGCCATTCCCGTGGTGCACAAGCTGTCGCACCTGCCGATCATCGCGGACCCCTCGCACGGCACCGGGCTGCGCGACAAGGTCATCCCCATGGCGCGGGCCGCCGTGGCGGCGGGAGCCGATGGGATCATGGTCGAAGTGCATCCCAATCCCGACCAGGCGCTCTCGGACGGGGCGCAGACACTGTTCCCCGACCAGTTCGCGCAACTGATGCGGGAGATCCGCGTGATCGCCGAAGTCGTCGGGCGGCGCTTGGCGGAGCCGGCGTCGGTGGGGGCGTGACGGGCGCGCGGTATCTCGCACGCCATGGCGGTCGCGTGCTCGTGATGGTCGGCCTCGGCGTCGCCGCCCGGGCGGCCGCGCGCCTGAGCGCCCAGGATCCCTGGCCGATTCTCGACCGCGCGAGTGCCGCGTACCAGACCGTGGCCACCCTTTCAGCCGATTTCGTGCAGGTGGTCACCAACCCAATGCTCGGGGCACCGGACACGACCCGCGGTCGGCTGTACCAGCGCCGGCCGGCGCGCTTCGCGATGCGGTTCACCGAGCCCAAGGGTGACCGCATCGTGGCCGACGGCCGCTTCCTGTGGCTCTACACGCCGAGCACGACGCCCGGCCAGGTCATCCGGTCGCGCATTCCGGAATACGGCGCGACCGGTCCCAATCTGATCGGGCAGTTCATCGAGCGTCCGCACGAGCGCTATGCAGCGCGCTACGTGCGGGCCGATTCCCTCCCGGACGGCACCCGAGTTGATGTGATCGCTTTGGTACCCAAGGCCGCTGACCATCCGTACAGCGAGGCGTTGCTCTGGGTGGGTCGGCAGGACAGCCTGGTGCACGGGCTCGACATCACGGAGGCGTCGGGGCAACTGCGCACCGTGATGCTCCGCCACATCACGGTGAACACCAGCGTGCCGGGCCGCGAGCTCACCTTCTCCCCACCCGCGGGCGTGCGCGTCGTCGATCAGTAGTTCATCGTACGCGAGCGGGACGACGAACGGGTTGGGATTCCGGTTCATTGCCGTCAAATAGCAGACCGCAGCCGCGCGGTCCCGGCTGGCGCCTTGGGAAGACCAGCTCGTCTGGCGGGCGCTAGGCTGACCCCGGCCGGATCACGACGGGCCGATCCGTGGCGAGCGCGGCCGCGACCCGCTCTGCGGTGACCGCGTCCATGCCCCGCTTCTGCGCCAGCTCAAGCGCCGCCCGTCCGAGCGCCCGGTACAGGGCCGCGTCGTCGCTGGTCAGCGCCTCGAGGTTGCGGCGGACCGTGGTGTCATCGCCCCGCGCTACCGGGCCGGTGAGCGCCGCCGCCGGCTCCTGCCGCGTGAGACTCTCGAACGTGCCTTCCACGAGGGGGCGCAGTGCCTGCCACGCCTCCGTGTCGGAGAGCCCAGCGTGGCGCAGCAGCCGCTGCGCCACCGCTTCCACGACCACGAAGTAGTTCGAGGCGAAGACGGCCCCGGCGTGGTAGATCGCCTTCGCCTGCGAGGCGAGGTGGAACGTCCGCATGCCGAGGTCCTGGGCCAGCCCCTCGGCCGCCTGCACGGCCCGCGCCATTCCTTCGACGGCGGCCCAGGCGCCGCGCAGCCGCTCGGGTGCGCGCGCGGGCTCAGACAGGGTCTGGAGCGGATGGAGCGAGCCGAGCGCTGCCCGCGAGCCCACGAGCGGCCCGAGCGCCTCTTGGCCCTGGGCACCGGAGAGATGGAGCACCACCTGGGTGGCGCGGATCACGCCGGCGCGGGCGAGCATGTCGGCGAGGGGGCGAATCGCATCGTCGCGCACGGCGAGGATCACGACCGGGGGCTCGGCCACCCACGGCGGTGGCTCATCCCCGGGCCCGACGCTGAGCGTGAGCGGCGCGGGAACCGACGTGTTGTGGCGCCCATGCAGCCGCACAACGTATCGGGCGCGTGCCAGTGCGAGTCCCAGCCCGACGCCGGCGCGCCCGGGCCCGATGATCCCGACCATGGGATCGGCGATCATGCGGGATCGCCCCTTCAACATCAGTTGCGCGGGGTCGGCGAGGGCACAGCGGCGAGGGCGACGAGATCCTGGGGCGACTTCGCCCGCCGCACCAGTGCCAGGGCGGCCCGGACCTGCCGGTCCTCCTCGCGCTGGCGCCGCACCTCCGCCGAGCGCCCGAACACATAGCGCGCAATCTCGAAGCCCAAATCCTGGGTGATGACGGCCCGCGCCCCCGGCAGGACGCTGTCGGGGACGGCGACGCCCCGCGGTCGCAGGCGCTTAAGCACCTCGTCCACCATGTCGGGCGTCACGGTGAAGTCCGCCGTCTTCACGCGGCCCGACGCTTTGACCTCCAGCGCGTACGCGGTGCGCACGTCCCAGTACGTCGGGATCTTGTTCCCCAACGACTTCATGAAGGCCCGTTCCGCGGTCGTGAATGTGTCGGGGGCTACGAACATGTCGGGCCGGATTCCCCCGCCCCCCCGCACGACCCGGCCGCGGTCCGTGTGGAACACGAGCGACGAATCGAGCTTGGTGGTGTCGCGCCCGACCTCCGCCGCTTCCGCCTGCGCGACCTGCTCTTCCTCGTTCCGGCTCTTGCGTTGGATGGTGCGGCCGCTGGGTGTGTACCAGCGCGCCGTCGTCAGCTTCAGCGCCGTCTCGGGGGTGAGCTGCCACAGCGACTGCACCAGTCCCTTGCCGAACGTCGGCGTCCCGACCACCACGGCGCGGTCGTGGTCCTGGAGCGCGCCCGTGATGATCTCCGCCGCGCTTGCCGTGCCGCCGTTCGCGAGCACAACGACGGGGAGGTTCGGCCACGGCTGCGGCTTCGTATCCCGATACGTCCGCGTCGTGTTGGGCGCGCGGCCGCGGGTAGCGACGACTTCCTGCCCCGGGTCGAGGAACAGCTCGCTCACCGCCACGCCCTGGTCCAACAGTCCGCCGGGATTGCCCCGCAAATCCAGGACCAGCGATTTCATCCCTTTCTGGAGCAGCCCGTTCACCGCGTCCGTGAGCTCCTGGGCCGATGTTTCGCTCACCGGGTTGAGCATCACGTAGCCCACCTTGGCGTCGAGCATCATCGAGACGGGAATGGAGCGGACGTGGATCGTCGCGCGCGTGAGCTTGAAGGTGAGCGGCTGCTCGATCCCTCCGCGCCGCGCCTTGAGTTCGACGGGCGATCCCGCCTCACCGCGCAGCTGCTTCACCGCCTGATCCTGCTTCCACCCCTCGGTCGAGCGTCCGTCGAGCGCGATGATCTGGTCGCCGGTCTGGATGCCGGCGCGCTCTGCCGGGGTGTCGGGCAGCGGGGCGATCACGGTGATCCAGCCATCGCGCACTTCGATCTGGAGACCGAGGCCGCCGTAGTTGCCGGTGGTGGCTTCGTTCAGCGCTTTGAAGTCGTCTCGCTTGAGGAACACCGAATACGGATCGTGCAGCTGATCGAGCATGCCGTCGATCGCCATCTGGTACAGCCGGCGCTCGTCGAGCGAATCGACGTAGAAGTCGGCCACATGCGCGAGCACGTCTTCGAACAGGCGGGCCTGTTGGTACACCGATCCGACAGGGACGGCCTGGCGTTGCAGGAGCCATCCGCCGGTCGTCAGCGCCAACCCGGCGATAGCCGTGACGATGAAGATCTTGCGGAGCGTCATGACAAACCTCGTGTTGAAAGGGCGGTCACCGCCAGGACCTCTTTCCAAGCGGCATCCAAGACGGTGTGTTTCGCCTGTGTCGCGTCGAGATGGACGATCCCCGGTCCCCGGGCGCGGCGGTACGCCTCGAGCACGCGCCGGTGAAACGCATCATCCTGGCGCTCAAACCGGTCCTGAACTTTCCGCGCCGCCCGCTGCCGTTCGCGCCCCAGTTCGACCGGGATGTCGAGCACCAGCGTGACGTCGGCGACGAGGCCAGCGGTGGCGAGCCCGATCGCGTGGGCCACCTCAGCGGACGCTAACCCACCGCCCGCGACCTGGTAAGCCATCGTCGACAGGTTGAAGCGGTCGGCCACGACCACCTCGCCCGCTTCGAGCGCCGGCCGGATGACGCGATGCACCAGGTCGGCTCGCGCCGCGAGAAACAGGAACAGCTCCGCCGCCGGGGCGATGTCGTGCGGAAACCTGAGCGCGACCTTGCGCGCCGCCTCTGCCACCGGTGTCCCGCCCGGCTCCCGCACCGTGACGACCGATCGCCCGTCGGCCTGGAGCCGGGTCGCGAGCGAGCGCACCAGCGTCGACTTACCCGCGCCCTCGGGGCCCTCCACGACGATGAACGCGCCCGTCACGTTCAGCCCAACGTGATGATGGGGCTCGCCGCCCCCTGTTTCATGCCGTCGTAGATGCGCGCGTTCACCTTCGCCATCAGCTTCTCGAAGTTAGCCTGCGCCGCCACGACCTGCTGATACACCGGATTCGCCTGAACACTCTGCAGCGCCCGGTCATACTGCTCGACCTGCTCCTTGGCCGGCTCGCGCCCCTGCTGGGCTGCCCGCTCGATCTCCTGCGCGATGCGCTCGATGTCGGCGAGAAGCTGCCGGCATGTGGCGTCTTCTTTCATCCGCTCGCTGGCCCGGAGTAGCGCCTTGTATTCGTCGCTCTGGCCCAAGACGCGGCCCAGTTCCGATGCCTTCTGGTCAATCACGCACCCTCCTCAGGGCTGGGCCAGCAGGTAGCGCGGCCGGCCGAACAGGTCTTCGTACACTCGGGCCCGCGACCACGCGAACGCGTGCGCGAGCTCACGCACGCGTGCCGCGCGGCGCTCGTCGATCTCAAGCGCGAGCAGCCCGTCCGGCTCGAGGAGCGCCCGGCCGCCCGCCAACAGCGCACGCGTGGCGTCGAGCCCGTCCCGCCCACTCACCAGCGCTTCGCGCGGCTCGAAGCGGCGCACGCTGGCGTCCACGGCGTGATACTCGGCCTCGCTGAGATACGGCGGGTTCGCCACGATGGCGCGGCAGCGCTCGGCCAGGAGCGGCGCCAGCAGGTCACCCTCGCGCACCTCCACCGCCACGGGCGGGGCAACCCGGGCCACGTTGCTGCGCGCCAGCGCCGCGGCCGGGCCCGAACGTTCCACGGCGATCACGCGCTCGAACGGCCCCTCGACGGCGAGCGCCAGGGCCACGCACCCGCACCCGGTTCCGATGTCCGCGACCACGCCCTCCCGCCCGCGGGGCGGGGGCGTCAGCTGGCGCTCGTGTGCCCAGTGCAGCACCAGGTCCACGAGCCCTTCGGTCTCGGGCCGGGGAATCAGCGCGCGCTGATCGAGCTCGAGCTCCAGCGTGCGGAACCCGATGCGGCCGACGGCGTAGGCGAACGGCATCCCGGCAGCGCGCCGCTCGAGCGCCGCCCGGAAGTGGCGGACCATGTCGGACCCAGCCGCGCGGTCGCGCGCGAGCCACACCTCACCCCGCTTCATCCCGCCCCCCGCGACCGCGGCCCACAGGGCCTGCGCCTCGCGGCGCGGCGCCGCGATCCCGGCGCGCGCGAGGCGTTCAGTGGCGGCGTCCACCGCCTCCCCAACCGAGGACGGCGCCGCAGCACGCTCAGGCACTCAGGCGCTCCCTTTCCCCCGCGAGCCGGAGGGCGGTGATCAAGTCGTCCAAGTTACCATCCAACAGCTCCGACAGGTTGTGGACCGAGTAGTGGATGCGGTGATCCGTGACGCGGTTCTGGGGGAAGTTATAGGTCCGGATCTTGGCCGAGCGATCACCCGTGCCGACTTGGGCACGCCGGTCGCGGGCGCGGGCGGCTTCCTGCTCAGCGATCCGCTTGTCGAGCAGGCGCGAGCGCAGCACCTCGAGCGCCTTGATCTTGTTCTGCAGCTGGCTCTTTTGGTCCTGGCATTGCACGACCAGGGCAGTCGGCAGGTGGGTGATCCGCACCGCGCTGTCAGTCGTGTTGACGCTCTGGCCCCCGGGCCCCTGGGAGCGGAAGACATCGATGCGGAGATCTTTGTCCTCGATCTTGACGTCGACCTCCTCCGCCTCGGGCAGCACGGCTACGGTGGCGGCGGACGTGTGGATACGCCCCTGCGCCTCCGTGACCGGGACGCGCTGCACGCGGTGCACGCCCGATTCATAGCGCAGCGTGCCGTAGGCGCCCGAGCCCCGAGCCGCGAAGATGGCTTCCTTGAGCCCGCCGAGGTTCCCCTCGGACAGGGAGACGATCTCGACCTTCCAGCCCCGCCGCTCGCAAAACCGCGTGTACATGCGGAACAAGTCGGCAGCGAACAGGGCCGCCTCGTCGCCCCCGGTGCCGGCGCGGATTTCCACGATCGCGTCCCGATCGTCGAGCGGGTCGGCTGGCGTGAGCAGGTCCGTGAGCCGTCGCTCGAGCCGTTCGATCTCGGGTCGCAGCCGGTCCACGTCCTGGCGCGCGAGCTGCGACAGCTCGGGGTCACGGTCGGCGAGCACTTCCCGCGCCTGGGCGAGCTCCTGCTCTAAGCGGCCAAGCCGGTCGTGGGTCTGGCGGATCTGGTCGAGGCGGGCGTACTCGCGGCCCAACTGCCTGAGCTTGGCCGGTTGCCGCGCGGTCTCGGGGTCGGCCAGCTCTTGGGCGACCTCCTCCGCCCGCGCGAGCGCCTGGCGGAGTCGGGCCTCCACGGGTCAGCCCGCAGCCTTCTCGGTCCCGTATTTCTGGCGGAAGCGTTCCACCCGCCCGGCCGTATCGAGCAGTTTCTGCTTGCCGGTGAAGTACGGGTGGCACTTGGCACAGACCTCGACGTGAATCACGGGGACCGTGGAGCGCGTCACGAAGCTATTGCCGCACGCGCACTGCACGGTCGCGCGCCTGTAGGCGGGGTGTATTCCGGGTTTCACTGCACTCAATCCTTGACTAGAAGTCGAACGGTACGAAGAGCGGAAATATAGCTGGCACCGCAAGTTGGCGGCAAGCGTTGCGGTGTGCTGTGAATTGACACCAGCCTAGCTTGGACGTAAGCTTGCGCCTCCATCACGCCCCCCAGCCCCAGGGGAAGCCTATCGTGTCGGTTACGGCCATCCTCCAAAAGGTCCCGCTCTTCAGCCAGCTTGCCCCGCCCGAGCTCGACCGGGTGGGCGAGATCACCCGCGAGCGCAGTTACCCGCGGAACTCCGTGATCCTGTTCGAGGACGACCCCGGTGACGCCCTGTACGTCGTGGCCACGGGCCAGGTGAAAGTCGTGCTCATCGGGGAGGACGGGCGCGAAGTCATCCTGTCGGTGCTCGGCGAGGGCGACTTCTTCGGCGAGATGTCCTTGATCGACGAGGAGCCCCGCTCCGCCCACGTGATCGCGATGGAAGACTCCAATCTCCTGGTCATACGGCGCGAGGATTTCCAGACCATCCTGCAGCAGTCTCCGGGCATCGCGATGGGGCTGTTGCGCGAGCTGTCGCGCCGGCTGCGACGCGTCGACGAGAAGGTCGGCAGCCTGGTGCTGCTGGACGTGAACGGGCGGGTGGCGCAGCTGCTGCTCGACCTCGCCGACGAAGCGCGCTCGGAGCGCATCACGCGGCGGCTCACGCACCACACCATCGCCCAGATGATCGGCTCTTCCCGCGAGACGGTGAGTCGCACCATGCGCGAGCTCGTGGACAAGGGCTACATCGAAATCAGCCGGCGCGAGATCCTGATTCGCGACCGCGCCGCGCTGGAAGCATCCGCCGGACGCTCGTGAGGTGCATCACGGGGCACGAGTGAGACGGCGGCTTGCCCTAGCTCTCGAATTCTCCATAACTTAGCTCATAAGACCACACGTGCCGGGACCGATGGCCTACACGGTGACGTTCTGGGGAACGCGGGGCTCGATCCCCACACCTGGGGCCCACACCGCGCGCTACGGGGGCAACACGCCGTGCGTGGCCGTCGAGGCCACCGGGGGGCCGGAGCACGGTCAGCTGGTGATCCTCGACGCCGGCACCGGCATCCGGGCGCTGGGGCGCGAGCTGGTGGAGCACCAGAACGGGGCCGTGCAGGCCGAGATCCTCCTGTCGCACGCCCATTGGGATCACATCCAGGGGCTGCCCCACTTCAAGCCGTTCTTCGCCCCGGGCAATGCCGTGCGCATCTGGGGCTCGCGCCAAGGGACGACGTCGCTCGAAGCCATCCTGCGCCAGCAGATGGACCCGGCCGTGTTCCCCGTGCCGCTCGACGCGCTGTCGGCAAAACTCACGGTCCAGCAAGTGGATCCGGGGGACTTTACCGTGGGGACATTCCGGGTACGGGCCATGAAGCTCCGGCACCCTGGCACGACTCTCGGGTACCGCCTGATGCCCGGGCCGGGGGGCGCGGGCATGGCGTACCTCACGGACAACGAGCTCGGGCCCGGGGGCCACTACCACACGTCGCCGTCGTGGCGCAAGGAGCTGATCGCATTCCTCGGGGGCGTGGAGCTCTTGATTCACGATGCGATGTACACGCCCGAGGAGTTGGAGGAGCACCGCGGGTGGGGGCACTCGACCTTCGAGGAGGCCGTGGCCCTCGCCGGCGAGGCCGGTGTGAAGCGCCTGGTGCTGTTTCACCACGAGCCGGAGCACGGTGACGAGGCGATCGATGCGCTGGTCGCCGCCGCGCGCCGGCAGGCGCGGGCGAAGGGGATGCCCACCGAGGTCGTGGCGGCCCAGGAAGGCATGACCCTGACTCTCTGATCGAGGAGTTCATCTATGCGTTCGCATTCGGTAACGGCGCTCGTGTCGCTCGCCCTCGGCGCCCCGGTGGCAGCCACCCTCGGTGCCCAGGGGCGGGGCCCGGACACGCGGCCGGGCATCGCGGTGCTGGCGTTCGACAATAGCGGCTCCTACGGCCAGGCCAAGGAGAACTTCGACGCGCTGGAGAAGGGCATCGCGGGGATGGTGATCTCGGAACTGGCCGCCAATCCGGCGGCGCGCGTGGTCGAGCGCGAACAGATCGAGAAGCTGCTCACCGAGCAGCACCTCGGCGCGTCCGGCAAGGTGACGCCGGAAACCGCGGCGAAGATCGGCAAGCTCGTCGGCGCGCGCTACGTGATCACCGGCACGTTCATCGACTTCTACGGTGAGTTCCGCCTGGATGCGCGGATCATCAGCGTGGAGACGAGCGAGATCGTCAAAGTCGAGTCCGATCGGATGCAGCGCGACCATCTGTTCGACCTGATCAAGAACGTGGCCGCGCGGCTCATGAAGGACGCCAATCTGGCGCCGCTCCCGAAACAGGCGTCCGACCAGCGGATGAGCCGCGAGATCCCGACGGAGGCGCTCACCTTTTACTCGAAGGCGCTGTTGTATCAGGATCGGGGGCAGAAGGACAAGGCGGTCGAGATGTACCAGCGGGCGCTGGCGCTCTTCCCGGCCTACACCGAAGCGCAGCAGGGGCTCGAGCGGGTGAAGACCTCGTGACGCTGCGGTGAGAAACCCGAACCGCCACACCAGCCGCGTCGCGACGCGCCAGCGCTCCTGCCCGGGCGACGCGACGCCGTGAGGTACCAGCTGCTCCACACGCCGGGCTGGGATCCGGCCAGCGTCGGGCCCGCACTCGAGCGCGCGCAGATCGAGCCGCGCGAGGCGCGCCTGCCGGGCGAGCTCGCGGTCGACGGCAGGCCAACGGTGCTCGTGCTCGACGCGGCGAGCCGCGCGGCGTTCCCGCTCGACGTGCTGCGCGCCTTCGTGGACGCCGGCGGCGCGATCGTCGCGCTCGGGCACGCCGGCGAGCTGGACCTGCCGCCCGAGATGCCGTCCGAGCTGCTCTCAGGCTTCGCGCGCCATCCGCTCGCCCCGCGCGAGCTCCTCGTCGCGGTACGCGCCGGGTACCGCGAGGCGGCCGCCCGCATGGAGACGGCGCGGGCCCGGGCCGAGGCCGCGACCCGCAGCCGCGAGATCGGCGAGCTCACCCGCATCGGCGTCGCCCTCGGGACCGAGCGGGACCTGAAAGCGCTGCTCGACTTGATCCTCACGCAGGCCCGGCGCATCACCAGCTCCGACGCCGGCAGCCTGTACCTGGTCGAGACGGGTGAGCCGGGCCTGCAACACCTGCGGTTCCGACTGGCGCACACGTATTCCAAGCCGGAAGCGCCGTTCGTCGAGTTCACGATTCCCGTGGACCGCTCGAGCCTCGCCGGCTACACGGCCGTGACCGGTGAGCCGCTGGTCATCGACGACGCGTACTTCCTGCCGCCGGACGTCGAGTACAGCATCAACCGCTCCTTCGACGAGCGCTACGGCTACCGCACTAAGTCGATGCTCGTCATCCCGATGAAGGACCACAAGGAGCAGGTGATCGGCGTCCTGCAGCTCATCAACCGCAAGCGCAACCCTGAGGCCGTGCTTGCGACGCCCAGCGACGTGGAAGACCAGGTCGTCCCCTACTCGAAGCGCACGGTCGAGCTCGTGACCGCGCTCGCGGGCCAGGCGGCGGTGGCGATCGAGAACAGCCGACTGTACGACGACATCGAGAAGCTATTCGAAGGGTTCGTGAAGGCCGCGGTGCACGCGATCGAGCAGCGCGACCCGACGACGTTCGGCCACTCCGGCCGCGTCGCGAACATGACCGTCGAACTCGCCACGGTCGTGGATCGCGCGCCCGACGGCACGTACGGGGGCGTGCGGTTCACTCGGGAGCAGATCCGCGAGCTGCGCTACGCCGGCTTGCTGCACGACTTCGGCAAGGTCGGAGTCCGCGAGCAGGTGCTCGTGAAGGCGAAGAAGCTCTATCCGCTGCAGCTCGAGCTCATCCAGCAGCGTCACGACTTCGTGCGCCGTACGGCGGAGCGCGCCTTCTGGCGGCGGCGGACCGAGTTCCTCGAGGCACACGGTCGCGACGGCTACGAGACGTTCCTCCGGGCGCTCAAGCAGGAGCACGACTGCGAGCTTGCGGCCCTGGACCGTTTCCTCGACGCCGTGACGCAAGCGAACGAACCGACGCTGCTGCCCGCCGGGCAGTTCGAGGAGCTCGTCACGCTGGCGCGTCGCACCTACGAGGACGGGGCGGGCCGACCGCGACCGTATCTGAACGCGGAGGAGGTGCGCTACCTGACGATCCCGAAGGGATCGCTCGACGAGTCGGAGCGCCTCGAGATCGAGAGTCACGTCACGCACACGTATCGCTTCTTGCAGCAGATTCCTTGGACGCGCGAGCTGCAGCACGTCCCGATGATCGCCTACGGCCATCACGAAAAGCTCGACGGCGCGGGCTATCCCCGGCGCGTCACCGGCGACGCCATCCCGATCCAAACCCGCATGATGACGATCAGCGACATCTACGACGCGCTGACCGCCGCCGACCGCCCCTACAAGGCGGCGGTGACGTCCACCAGGGCCCTCGACATCATGACGGACGAGGTCCGCACCGGGCAGCTCGACCAGGAGCTGTTCCGGCTGTTCGTGGTCGCGAAGGTGTACGCCGCCAACGCCTAGCGCACGATCAACCGGACCGCGACGACCATCAGGAACACCGCGAACGCCCGCCGCAGCGCGACCTCCGAGAGATCGCCCGCCAGCCTCGCCCCGAGCCAAGCGCCGAAGAACAGGCCGACCGCGATGATGAGCGCGTAGGGGACGTTCACCTGCCCCCGCCGGTAGTACTCGAGCGCCCCTAGCAGGCCCACCGGCAAGAGCAGCGCGGCGAGCGAGGTGCCGCTCGCCGTGTGGTGCGGCAGCTTGGCGAGCAGCACCAATCCCGGGATGATCACGACGGCCCCCCCGACGCCGAACAAGCCCGACACCACACCGGCCACGAGGCCGATCACTGCCACGAGCGCCCACATCATCGCTGGTCTCCTGGTTGAGGTCCGCGCCGCCCCTGCCCCCAGCCACCGCCACCCGGCGTCTCGACACGCAGCACGTCGCCGGGCACGAGTCGCGTGCTGACTTTCGCCGGGAGCGGCGCGCCGTTCAAGAGCGTGCGCCCCACGGCCCCCGGGCCGCCGCCCTGGACCCCGTGCGGTGCGTGCCGCCGCCGCTCGGTCAGGAGGCTCGCGTCGAGCCCGGCGAGCGCCTCGAATTCCCTAATCACGCCCTCGCCCCCCATCCATGTGCCCGCTCCCCCGCTTCCCTCGCGTAGCGCGTAGCTGCGCACCCGGAGTGGGTACTCGAGCTCGAGCACTTCGATCGGCGTATTCCGCGTATTCGACAGGCCCACGTGGACGCCGGAGGGTCCCGGCCGACCGCGGCTCGCCCCCTGCCCACCCCCGATCGTCTCATAGTAGGTCCACCCGTCTCCCATGCCGCTGCCGCCGAACGTGACGTTGTTCATCGTGCCCTGCCCCTGGGCCGGGACGGCAAGTCCACCGCTCGCGAGCGCGAGAAACACCGTGTCCGCGATGCGCTGCGAGGTCTCGACGTTCCCAGCCGCCACCGCGCGCGGGAACTGCGCGTGGACGAGGCAGCCCGTGGGAGCGGTGATTCGCACCGCCCGCTGCACCCCGCCATTCGTGGGCACGTCCTCGGGCACGAGCGTGCGCACGACGAACAACACGGCCGAGCGCGCGACCGCGAGCGGGCAATTCACGTTGCCGCGCGCGGCGGGCGCCGTCCCGGTGAAGTCGACGTGGAAGACGCCCTCGCGGATGTCCACGCGGACCCGGATCGGCAGGTCCTCGTCGTCGACGCCATCGCCTTCGAGCCAGTCGGTGGCGGTGAGCCCGGTCGCCACCAGGCGTCCGAGCGCCTCCCGGGTACGCCGTTCGGCGTAGTCCAGGAGATCCTTGGCGGCGGCGTACAGGGCGGCCTGGCCGTAGCGCGCCGCCAGCGCGCGCAAGCCATCCGCGCCTCGCTCCACGGCTGCCCGTTGGGCGGCGAGATCGGCACGGCGGGTGGCCGGCGTCCGGACGTTGGCGAGCAGGAAGCGCTCCACGTCCGCCGTGAGGCGGAGCGGCGGCACCACGACGCCTTCGGCGAAGATGTCGCGCGCGCCCGCGGGCATGCTTCCGGCCTGCATGCCACCCACGTCGGAGTGGTGCGCCCGCACGACACTGTAGCCCCCGACCGCGCCGCCAATCTCCACCGCGCCGATGAGCGTCAAGTCGGGCAGATGCGAGCCACCAGTATACGGATCGTTGAGGATGAAGATCTCGCCGGGCGCGGGCTCGAGCGCTCGGACGGCCGCGACGGATTCGTGCAGGGCGCCGAGATGCACCGGAATGTGCGCCGCCTGCGCGATCATCTCGCCCGCGGGATCAAACAGGGCCGCCGAGCAGTCCCGCCGCTCGCGGATGTTGGGCGAGACCGCGGAGTGGATCAGGACGAGCCCCATCTCCTCGGCGACCGAGGCGAAGGCGTGGCCCATGACTTCGAGGCCGACCGCGTCCAGGCTCACGCGCGCTCCAGCAGCACCGCACCCGATGCGTGTACCGTGCCGCGCCACCCCGGCTCGAGGAGCGCCGTCGCGTCGTGCCCGGCGAGGACGGCCGGACCCGGGATCGTCACCCCGGCCGCGAGCTCGTCCAGCGACCACACCGAGGCCGCGGCCCGCGTTCCCCCCACGCCGATTGCACGCCGCCCGTCGGCGCGGCGGGCGGTGCGGTTCGCAGTCGTGAACCGTGGCAGCGGGCCTTCGCGCAGCGCCACCACGCGGAGGTTCACGATCTCGACCCCCTCCCCTTCCCCTTGGTCGCCGCCCGTGTGCCCGTAGCGCTGGCGGTGCGCGGCGAGGAACGCCTCGCGGATCCGACGGGGGTCAGTCTCCTCGATCGGCACCGTGACTTCGTAGCCCTGCCCGCGGAACCGGCAGTCGGCATAACGCGCCAGCACGGCCCCCGGCACTTGCGCGGCGCCCTCGCGCAGCAGGGGGGTGAGCGCCGCGTCGATCGCGTCTTGCTCGAGCTCCTCCACGGCGCGATGGAACGACGTCAGCAGGTCCGCGCGTTCGACGGCCGTGGCGAGCCCGAGCGCCGACAGGGCTCCGGGATGCGGTGGGATGACGATCGTGCTCATACCCAAGGCGTCCGCCAGCGGGCATCCAAACAACGCCCCGGCGCCGCCGAACGGCAGGAGCGCCATGCGCCGGGGATCGAGGCCGCGGGCCACGCTCACCCGCTTCAACGCACGCGCCATCACGGCCGTGGCCACGGCGACGATGCCCGCGCCGACGCGGGCCGGATCCGGGCCGAGTGATCGCAGCGCGCGCTCGGCCGCGCCAGGATCGAGCCGCACCTGGTCGGCGAGCGGGCGGTCGGCATCGAGCCAGCCGAGCGCCAGGCACGCGTCGGTCACCGTCGGCCGATCGCCGCCGCGGCCGTAGCACGCGGGACCGGGCACGGCGCCGGCGCTCTCCGGTCCGACCCGCAGCGCCCCGCCCTTGTCCAGGCGGGCGATGCTGCCCCCGCCCGCGCTCACCGTCTCGATCAGCACCGCCGGTAAGGCGAGCGCCGTGCCGGCCACGGCGCCGCCCCCGTCCGCGAGCGGTGCCCCGCCGAAGACGAGGCTGGCATCGGCGCTCGTGCCCCCCATATCCAGCGTCAACAGGTCCGGCAGGCCTACCGCGGCACCGACCAGGCGGGCGCCCACCACGCCGCCGGCCGGCCCAGAGAGTGCCAGCGACGCCGCGTGCTCCGCGGCGGCTGCGGGTGAGCGCGTGCCGCCGCTCGACGTCATCACCCGCAGCGTCCCAATGCCGCGCTCTCGAACCTGGGCGTCGAGGCGGCGCAGGTAGGCCGACACCCTGGGACGCAGATACGCTTCGACCGTCGTCGTGCTGGTGCGCTCGAACTCGCGGTAGAGCGGGAGGACCTCATGACTGGCCGCCACCGGCACCTGCGGCAGCGCGTCCCGCAGCGCGCCGGCGAGGCATCGCTCGTGGGCCGGGTGTCGGAACGCGAAGAGCAGCGACACGGCGACCGCCTCCGGGGCGAGGGCCCGGACCGCCGCGACCACACGGGCCACTTCGCCGGCGCCGAGCGGCTCGAGCGCTCCGGCTGGCCCCATGCGCTCCGCGACCGCCACCACGTCGCTGCGCGTCACCAGGGGCGGCGCGTGATCGCGCCCGAGATCGTACAACGCGGCCCGGTCCTGACGCCTGAGCCAGAGCAGGTCCTCGAATCCGCGAGTCGTCACGAGGACCACCCGGGCACCGCGCCGCTCGAGCAACGCGTTGGTGGCGATCGTGGTGCCGTGGACGAGGAGATCAATGGCGGGTGCGGGTGCGTCGGCCACGCGGGTGAGCGCGTCGAGCGCCCGAAACAGCCCGCGCGTGGGGTCGTCGGGTGTGGTTACCACCTTGCGGACCTCGATGGTCCCGCTGTCCGTCACGGCGGCGAGGTCCGTGAACGTGCCGCCGACGTCGACGCCCACCCGCATCAGTGCCCTCCGCCGATGACGCCGGCTGGCCACGGCGGGCGCCACCCGGTCCATTCCGCTCCGCGCCGGCTCAGCCGGGCGCGCGTCGCCGCTTCCATCGGTCCGCCAGCAGCAGACCGACGCCGCCGAGCGTCGCGGTCACCGCGAGCGTCCCCACCCAGTCCCCCAGCCGCACGTAGAGCGGGATCACGTCGCTCGTACGCACCCGCCCGGCCGAGACGGCTTCCACCTCGAGGCCGGTGGCCGCGTAGCTGCGGCCGAGCGGATCCAGGAATTGGGAGATGCCGTCGTTCGCCGCGCGGGCGATCCCCATCCGGGTCTCGATCGCCCGCAGGACCAGATGGAGGGCGTGCTGGTACGGCCCGGCGGTGTGTCCGTACCAGGCGTCGTTCGTGATGTTCACGAGGAACTCCGCGCCGGCGCGCCGGTAGTCGCGGCCGAGATCCTCGAACGCCGACTCGTAGCAGATGATGGTGCCGAACCGGCCGAGCGGGCTCGGATAGAGCGGCAGCTCGCGCCCCCGCCCGAACCCGCCCGACCAGTGCCCCACGCCCGGGACCCGCTGCAGCAGCCGCGCCGGGATGAACGGCACGCGCTCGACGATGGGGACGAGGTAGTGCTTTTCGTAGACCGGATAGGGGCGCCACCGCCCCGACATGTCGACGTAGAAGGCGGCGTTGAAGTACTCATAGGAGCGGTCCGGGCCGACTTCGTCGTAGAGGCCGCCCGTGAAGATCGGGACGTGATGCGCGCGTGCGAAGCCGCCCAGGGCCGAGTCCCACGCCGGCGTCTGCGCCAGGTAGCCCGGGATCGCCGCCTCGGGCCAAACGAGGAGATCCATGTGCTCGCGGGCCACGAGCCTTCGAGACAGGTCCACGAGTTTCGCGACCACGCTGTCCGCGTGGCGCGGGTCCCATTTCTCCCGGAATCCTTCGTTCGGCTGCACCAGCCCCACCGTGCCGAGCTCCCGGAGCGGGAGGGTGCGCATGCGCCACACGCCGTACGCCAGCACCAGGGCCAGCGACGCGGCCACGGGCGCGAGTCCGCGGACGATCACCCGGCCCTCCCGGTCGCCCGCGGCTCCGTTCCGCGCGAGTGCCTGGACGATCATCACGTTGCACCACACGAGCCACAGCGTCACGCCGCGCGCCCCGGCCAGGTCGGCCCACTGGACCAGCACCGGGGCGTCCCCGAGCGAGGTCCCGAGGCCGAGCCAGGGAAACCGAACGTCCCCTTGGTGGCCTACCGCCCATTCGACCGCCGTCCAGGCGAGTGGGAACACCAGCGCGAGCGGCAGGGCGGGCCGGCTCAGGCGGAGCCGGACCACAAGCCAGAAGAGCAGCGCATGCCACAGGCCGAAGACCGCGATCGTGGCGAGGTAGCCCAGCGCCGACAGCGGTGTGAAGTGCCAGAGCGCCACGACCAGCCAGTAGAGCACCGCGCCCTGACTGAGGAAGCCATACCAGAACCCCCAGCGTAGCGCGCCCCGCAGGTCCTGCTCGCGCTCGCACCGGCGGAGCAGCGCGACCGCCGGAGCGACGGCGACGAAGCTGAGGAGGGGGAGGCGGAACGGGGGATAGCTCGCGGCGAGCAGGATGGCGCCGAGTGCGACGAGCGCCGCGGACGCTCGAGTGGCGGGACTCACAGGAGCACGTCGCGCCCTTCGTCAGCGGAGCGATACACGGCGTCGAGCACCCGGTGCACCGCCAGCTGATCGCGCGGCGGCGGCGCGTTCACGTCGCCTTTGATCACGGCCAGGAAGTAGGTCCACTCAGCCCGGTAGGACTGGGTGAACGGCGTTTCCCGCCCGCTCGCGCCGTACGGTGTCAGGTCGTTCACCGTACCGTGCGCCTCCTTGAAGACCCGCAAGGGTTGGACGCTCGCAGAGCCCTTCGTCCCCGCCAGGTCGAACCAGAACCGCTCGGCCTCGCCCATGTGGCGCCAGCTGACGTCGATCGAGAGCGACACGCCGTTCTCGCATACGACCAATGCGGTGGCCATATCCTCCACCGCGTCCTTGGACGACCCCATGGTGTGAGCGGAGACCCGCTTCGCGGCGGGCCAGCCCGCGAGCCAGAGTCCGAGATCGAGCAGCTGCAGCCCGAGATCGAGAAAGGCGCCGCCGCCCGCCTCCTGCCGCCGCAGCCGCCAGCCGATCATCTGGCGACTGGGCCGGAAGGTGTACCAGCCGCTGCGGATGGCCTGGAGGAGCCCGATGTCACCGCCCGCGAGGAAGCCCCGCACCGCCTGCACGTCCGAGCGGAACCGATGGTTCATCCCCACCATCACGCGCTTCCCGTACTTCTCGCTGGCCTGGAGCACGCGCTCCACACCCGCGACGGTGAGCGCGAGCGGGCGTTCGCACAAGACGTGCGCGCCGGCGGCCAGCGCCGACAGGATGTGGATCTCGTGCAGGTGGTTGGGCGTGCAGATCGCCACCGCGTCCGCGTGGGCGTACTTCAACACTTCTTCGATGTCGTCGAACGTCTCGCGCACGTCGAAGCGCGCCGCGAGCGCCTGCGCTTTACTGAGATCGTTGTCGCAGATCGCCGCCACCTCGACGCCGGGCAGCCGCCGCAGCGCCGGGAGATGGGCGACCTGCGCGATGGCGCCCGCGCCGATCACCGCGACGCGGAGGGGCTCGCTCACCGCCGGGTCCTCGGGGTCCCGTCGCCGATCCCCGCCCAGCGGTACATCACGCCGGTGCGTAGCGAGACCGTCGACAGCCCGCTCGAGAGCACCCCGCGCGCCTCGAGCGTGAAGCGCCACCGCTGGGCGCCGATTTCGGCACCGAGCGTGCCGTTCAGTCCCGCCGTGATCTCGTTCAAGGCATCCTGCACGAACGTGCCGTTGATGATGGGGCCGCTGCCGTGACGGACGTGGATGCCGAGCCCGACCCCGGTGTAGGCCGTCACCGCGTGCCCCTGGGCCAGCGCGTACTGCAGGTCCAGGTCCCCGGTGACGTCGCTCCACGTCATCGGGCCGAGATTGATCGTGTAGTTCGAGTCGGGGTCGCTCACGACGCCCCGCAACCGCTGCACGAAGCGCTGTCGCGCCGCGGTGCTGAACTCGGCTTTGAAGTAGGAGAGGCCGAGCAACACCCGCACCCGCGGCGCGACGCGGCCGTAGTCGAGGCGCAGGCCGCCCGCGAGCGTACCCCGGACGTTGTTGCCCCCGAGCGGGCCGAGATCGAGCTGGAGCGCGCTGGGCTTCAGGTTCTCGTAGGAGAACTGCTCCAGGAGACCTTGCGCCGCGAGCGCTCGGGGGCCGGCGCACCACGCGGCGCCGAGCGCGACCATGCCGCCGACACGCGCGCGAAACCGGCCGGCCGCGTTAGTACAAGCGCGCAACGGTGGTCCCCGGGAAATAGGTGATGACGATCGTTCGGTAGTCCTGACCGGCGCGGGCGCGGCCCACGGCACCCCACTGGCAGAATCCCACGCCGTGGCCCCAGCCCGCGCCGGCGGCGATGAGCCGCGTCACCTGGCCTCCGTCTTTCTCGATCGACAACTGGAACGCCGCGCTCCCGAGCAACTGGTCCGCCTCCGGCCGGAGCACGGTGCGCACGTCGGGCCCGGCCACCCGGACCTCGCCGTGTTCGAACGCGATCCGCAGCTCGCCCACCCGACCCGACGCGGTAGTGCGGGTCACCGCGACATCCGTGATGCGCTCGAGGGCGCCGCCGCTTCCGTTCGTCACGGCCGGCAGCGTCCGCGACAATATAGCGCGCAGCTTCGCACCATCCCATTCCTCGCGCCAGTGAAATCGCGGTGACAGGTCGCAGTAATAGTGGCCGCCGCCCGACGCGTCCGAGACGGGCCGCAAGTAGGGGAGGCGGTGTGCCGTCTTGAACGCCTCCTCGACGCCGGCCGTACGGAACCCGCAGGTCGAGTGGAAGTAGGCGTCGACCAGGTCGCCGCGGTAGCGGAGCACCTCACCGCGCGTCGCGCGGAGGGCGTCCCACACCTCGGGGGTCTCGCCTCCCACGCCGGTATACACTTGATCCCGCACGTCGGCCCACGCGTCGAACCCTTGCGACTCCCACCGTCCGCGGTTCTTGAGCGCGAAGGTCCGCGACACCACCGCCTGCGCGAGCATCGCCTGGCGCTCGTCGCGTCGCCGGGCTCCGAGCTCGCCGCCGATCACCCCCGCGAGGTAGCTCTCGAGCGGCACCCGGTTCACGAGGGTGAGTCCCGCCGGGTCGCGGGTCACGTTCACCCGCCCCCGGTAGCGGCGACCGCCGGCCATCGCGAAGCGGTGCTCGGTCGCGTTGACGGCCGAGAGGCCGAGGCGTCGAGCGGAGCGTGTGCCGTCCGGTTGCACCAGCCGCACGCCCGGCGTGTCGACGACGACGGTCCAGGTGGCGCCCGCGGGAATCGCGCCGATCGGCTCGCCGCTCGCGTCGTCGGTGACGAGGAGCTCGCCGTCCCCACCGAGCGTGATGCGTTGCTGGCCCGCCGAGATCCCAATGCGCACCTCCGGCTCGGTGAGCGGGGGGTGGGGGGTAACCGGCTGCGGTCGCCCGCAGCTCGCCCCGGCGAGGATGAGGAGGCTAGCGAGCCTGGGCTTCGCCGAGCGCAGCGTCAAGTTGGGCGATCGTGAAGTCGATGTCGGCATCGCTGTGTGCGCTGGAGACGAAGCCCGCCTCGAACGCCGAGGGAGCGAGGAACACGCCCCGCGCCAGGGCCGCCCGGTGCCAGCGCGCGAACAACGCGGTGTCCGTCGCCCGCGCTTGCGCAAAGTTCCTGACCGGGCCGGGCGCGAAGTAGATCCCCCACATTGAGCCCGCGTGTCCGCTCGACGCGGCCACGCCGTGACGCGCGGCGGCGCTCCCTATACCCGCGACCAGCCGCGCCGTTCGCCGTTCGAGCGACTCGTAGAACCCGGCGCGCCCGGTCTCGCGCAGCGTGGCGAGCCCGGCGGCCATCGCCACGGGATTGCCCGACAAGGTCCCCGCCTGATAGACCGGGCCCTCGGGCGCGATCAGCCGCATCAGGTCCGCGCGTCCACCGTACGCCCCCACGGGCATACCCCCGCCGATGATTTTCCCGAGGGTCGTGAGATCCGGGCGCACGCCGAGCCGCTCTTGCGCTCCGCCGGCCGCGACGCGGAATCCCGTCATCACCTCGTCGAAGATCAGGAGCGCGCCGTGGTGGTCGCACTGCGCGCGCAGCGTGGCGAGGAAATCCGGGTCGGGCGCGATGAAGCCCGCGTTGCCGACGTAGGGCTCGACGATCACCGCGGCCAGCGCGTCGCCGCGGCGCCGGAACATCTCCACCACCGCCGCGGGGTCGTTGAAGGGCAGGGTCAGCGTCAACGCAGCGAGCTCGGCGGGGACGCCCGGGCTATCCGGGAGCCCGAGCGTCGCCACCCCGCTTCCCGCCTTGACGAGAAAGCTGTCGGCGTGCCCGTGATAGCACCCCTCGAACTTGAGGAGGGCGCTCCGCGCCGTCGCCGCGCGGGCGAGCCGGACCGCGGCCATCGTCGCCTCCGTGCCCGAATTCACGAACCGCACCCGCTCGAGCGCCGGCATGCGTTGGCGCACCAGCTCGGCGAGTTCCACCTCCGCCGGGCACGGCGCGCCGTAGGTCCAGCCCGCCGCCGCGGCCGCGCCGATCGCTTCGAGCACGGCGGGATGCGCATGGCCGAGGATCAGCGGGCCCCATGAGCAGACGTAGTCGAGGTACGATTTGCCGTCCACATCGGTGAGACGGGGGCCGGCGGCCCGGGCCACGAAAAAGGGCGTCCCGCCCACCGCCCGGAACGCCCGCACCGGCGAATTCACCCCGCCGGGAAGCACCGCTTTCGCCCGCTCGAAGAGCTCCTCCGAGCGGCTCACGTCAGCGCGACGGCCCGGTAGTCGTAGTCTTCGCTCCCCACGAGCCGAGCCCGGACGAGGTTGCCCGGCCGCGCCCAGCCGCCCTGGACCAGGTAGGTCACCCCGTCCACATCGTCCGCCTGCCACGGCACGCGCCCCACGTGCGTCGCCCCCGCTTCGTCCGGCTCGGCGAGCCGGTCCACCAGCACCGGCACATCGCGCCCCACGAAGCGGGCGAGTCGCTCGGCCGAGATGGCGCGCTGTACCTCGAGCAACTCCTCGAGGCGGTCGCGTTTGACGGCATCGGGGACGTCGTCCGCGTAGCGGGTGGCGCGCGTGCCCTGCTGCGGCGAGTACGCGAAGGCGCCCAGCCGGTCGAACTGCGCCTCCTCGAGGAAGGCGAGGAGCTCGCGGAAGTCCGCTTCGGTCTCGCCCGGGAAGCCCACGAGGCAGGTCGTACGGAGCGCGAGATCGGGGATCGTGCTCCGCAGCCAGGTGAGCTTGGCGCGCAGCGTGTCCTGACGCTCCGGGCGGCGCATGCGCTCGAGCAGGCGATCCGCGGCATGCTGGATCGGCATATCGAGGTACGGTACCACGCGGGGCTCGCGGGCGACCAACTGGACCAGCTGGTCCGTCAGCCCCGCCGAGTAGACGTAGAGCAGCCGATACCACGGTACCGTGGTAGCGCCGAGCAGCGCCGCCAGCAGCTCGGGCAGTTTCGGTCCGGCGCGTCCCAGGTCTCGCCCGTAGTGCCCCAGGTCCTGAGCCACGAGGTTGATCTCCTGCGCGCCCTCGGCTTCGAGCAGCTGCGCTTCGCGCACCAGGCGTTCCAGCGGCTCGGAGCGGTGCTTGCCCCGCATCAGCGGGATCGCGCAGAACGCGCAGGTGTGGTCGCAGCCTTCGGAGATCTTGAGGTAGCGTACGTGAGGCTGGTCGCCGAGGAACTGGCGCACACCGGGGTGGACCGCCACCGGGTCGTCGATCAGTCCGCGCGCGGCGAGGTCGGGCACGAGGTGATGCAGATCGGAAAACCCGAGGAACAGGTCCACTTCGGGGATTTCCTGCTCGAGCTCCCGTCGGTAGCGTTCGACGAGGCAGCCGACCGCCACGACGGCTTTGACGTCCCCTTCCCGCTTGAGCCTCGCGGCGCCGAGGATGGCGTCGATCGACTCCTGTTTGGCCGCGTCGATGAACCCACAGGTGTTGATGAGGATCACGTCGGCCGAGGGCAAATCGCCAGTCACGACCGCGCCGTGCCCCACGAGCTCCCCGACGACCCGTTCCGAATCGACCGTCGCCTTGTCGCAGCCGAGCGAGATGACGCCGAGCTTCATCCGCGATAGTTCCCGAACTTGAGCTCAATGCCCCAGTCTGTGGAGCGCAGGAACGTGATCACTTCCTGCAGGTCATCCTTGGACGGCGACTGCACGCGGATTTCCTCACCTTGAATCGAGGCCTGGGCCTTCTTGAATTTCTTGTCCTTGATCGCCTTGACGATCGCCTTTGCCTTTTCTTGCGGGATGCCCTGGGTGAGCTTGATCTCGCGGCGCACCGTGTCGTTGGCGGCCGGGGTGACAGGCCCGAGCTCGAGGTTCTTCACCGGGACGCCGCGTTTGACGAGTTTCGCCTGCAGGACGTCGAACAGCGCCTTCATTTTGAAGTCGTCGTCCGCGACGAGGGTGAGCGTCGCCTGGGCGCGATCGAACGTGACGGCGGCCTTGGAGCCTTTGAAGTCATAGCGCTGGGCGACCTCCTTGGTCGCCTGATTCACGGCGTTATCGACTTCCTGCAGGTCGGCGCCGGTCGACACGTCGAAGGACGCGAGGTTGGTCATGGCGGGGGAATATAAGCGGCGGCGCCACCGGCGCGGCCGCTGCGCGGCCGAGCCACAGCCGGCGACCGCCGACCCAGACCCAGGAGCTAGAAGAGGAAGGTCTCGAGCGCCCGGGCGCGACTCACGTGCCGCAGGCGCGCCAGGGCTTTCTCCTTGATCTGGCGCACCCGCTCCCGGGTGATGCCGAGCAGCGAGCCGATCTCCTCGAGGGTCATCGGCTCCTGCCCCTCCAGGCCGAAGTACAGGCGCAGGATCTTCGCCTCGCGTTCTTTGAGCGTCGCCAGCACTTGCTCGATCGACTCGGTGAGCGCGTGCTCGAAGATCTCGTCGTCGGGCCCGGGGTTTTGGGTATCGGGGAGGTAGTCGAGCAACTTGTTGTCCTCGCCCGGGGTAAGCGGAGCATCGAGGGAGAGGTGCGCCTGGGAGATGGAAAGCGTCTTCGCCACCTCCTCCTCGGAGATGTCCATCCCCTCGGCGATCTCTTCGACGGTCGGCTCCCGACCCAGTTCCTGGAGCAGCGCCGAGGAGCGCTTGCCGATGCGGTGCAGCGTGCCCGCCCGGTTGAGCGGCACGCGCACAATACGGGACTGCTCGGCGAGCGCTTGGAGAATGGCCTGGCGGATCCACCACACGGCGTACGAGATGAACTTGATCCCTTTGGTCTCGTCGAACTTGTGGGCCGCCCGGATCAGGCCGAGGTTGCCCTCGTTGATCAGATCCGAGAGCGACACGCCCTGGTTCTGGTACTTCTTGGCCACGGAGACGACGAACCGCAGGTTCGAGCGGACGAGCTTGTCCAGCGCCTCCTCGTCGCCCTGCTTGATGCGCTGGGCCAGCGTGACTTCTTCCTCGCGCGTGATCAGCGGGTACTGGCTGATCTCGCGCAAGTACTGATCGAGCGATCCCTCGTCGTACGAGGCTCGCTTCGCCGTGTTCAATTGCATGGCCTAGTCACGCCTCCAGGCGCGCACGACGCCGCACGATACGCTCTCGGGCCCGAGCCGACGGCGCGGACTCGGGGCCTGGACCTCCGCACTCGGCGCTAGCGTACGATCGAGCCGAGCCGGTGCCAGCGAATATCGGTCAGCCAGGGAAGCGCGTCGTGCGCCTCCCGGTCGTAGCTGAAATACACGACGAGCGGCCGTCCCTTGACCGCCGTGGCATCGACGAACCCCCAGTAGCGGGAATCCGCAGAGTTGTCGCGGTTGTCGCCCAGCACGAAGTACTTGCCGCGCGGCACGGCCAGCGGACCCCACGTGTCGCGCGTGGGGTGGTAGGTGCGGGCCATGGCCGGGTCACCGACCAGGTAAGCCCGCTGCCAGTTGAACTCCGGATCGTACATGTCGGCCGGGCCGACCCGCTGCACATAGGGCTCGGCCAGCGGCTCGCCATTGACGCGCACTTCGCCGCCGCGCATCTCCACCGTATCGCCCCCAACCCCGATCACGCGCTTGACGTAGTTCAGCTCGGGATTCTTGGGGTAGGCGAACACCAGCACGTCGCCGCGTCGCGGCGACTCGAAGCCTGGCAGGCGCGCATGCGTACCGGGGATCTGCGCCCCGTACACCGCCTTGTTCACGAACAAGAAATCGCCCGCCAGCAGCGTGCGCTCCATGCTACCCGAGGGGATCTGAAAGGCTTCGACGAGGAACGTGCGGATGATGAGGAACAGCACGAGCGCCATGCCGAGCGATCGCATCCAGTTGTCGAACCAGCGGGCGAGGCGGGAGCGACCGGGCTCGGGGGGGGTGAGGGGGACGGGCGCGGTGCGCGCGCTCGTGCCTGCCGTCGGGGCCCCCAACTCATGCATGCCTGTTACTCTAGCCAAGCTGTCTCGGCGGCGCAACGGCAGCGACCCATCTCGGGGGTCCGGCGTCCGGCGTTGGGGGGGTCGGGCGGACGTGTCGGGGTCGGTCGGGGAGTCGGCGGGGGCGGGGGCGCGGGTCGGTCGTTGGTGCCGCGTGTGAGCCACGTCACCCGGTCGGGGCGAGCCAGATCAATCCCGCGTGCGATGCGTGCGGCACTCAGGTCTCCGTGTCGATCTGCGCGCGCTGCAGCTTCCCGGAGAAGTCGACGTAGATGACCTTCGTCTCGGAGTAGAAGTCGTACACCTCCCACCCGCCTTCGCGGTGTCCGTTGCCGGTTTGCTTGACGCCGCCGAACGGCAGGTGTGCCTCAGCGCCGATCGTCGGCGCGTTGACGTACGTGATCCCGGTGTCGAGCTCGTTCATCGCGCGGAACGCCGCATTCACATCGCGCGTGTACAAAGAGCTCGAGAGCCCGTACTGCACGCCGTTGTTGACGCGGATCGCTTCGTCGAGGGAGCCCACCCGGATCACCGATAAGACGGGACCGAAGATCTCCTCTTGTGCGACGCGCATCCCGGCACGGACGCCGGCGAGGACCGTGGGCTGGTAGAACCAGCCGCGCTCGAGCCCCTTCCCCGTGGCGCGTTCCCCACCCACCACGACCCGTGCGCCCTCCTCCCGTCCGACCGCGACGTAGTACTCCACCTTTTGCCGGCCGTCCTCGTTGATGAGCGGACCTACCTCGGTCGCCTCCTCGAGGCCCGAGCCGAGCCGTAGGGTGGCCGCCCGATCGCACACCATCTGCAGGAGGCGGTCATGCACGACCTCGTGCACGATCAAGCGGCTGGTCGCCGTACAGCGCTGCCCGGTAGTACCGAACGCCCCCCACACCACCCCGTCGAGCGCCAGCTCTAGGTCGGCGTCGGCCATCACCAGCATCGCGTTCTTGCCGCCCATCTCGAGCGACAGCCGCTTGTGCATCCGGCCACACGTCTCACCGATCGCCGCGCCGGTCGCGGTCGAGCCCGTGAACGAGATCACCGGTACCTCCGGGTGCTGGACCAACGGGGGGCCGACTTCGGCGCCGTAGCCATGCACGAGCTGCACCGCTTCGGGAGGAAGCCCCGCTTCGAGCACGAGCTCGACCAGGAGGGTCGCGGTGTGGGGGACGTCCTCGGCGGGCTTGAGGATCACGGCATTCCCGCACAGCAGGGCCGGGAACATCTTCCAGGTGGGAATCGCGAGCGGGAAGTTGAACGGAGTAATCAACCCGGCGACGCCGATGGGCCGGCGGAAGCTCATCGCCCACTTGTTGCGCAACTCGGACGGGACCACCCGCCCGAACCAGCGGCGCCCCTCGGTATGGGCGTAGTACGCGGTATCGATCCCCTCCTGCACGTCGCCCCGTGTCTCCGTGAGCACCTTCCCCATCTCCCGGGTCATGGCGCGGGCGATCTCCTCCTTGCGCGCGACCAGCAGGTCGCCCACGCGCTGCAGCACCTGGCCGCGGACTGGGGCGGGCGTGCTCGACCAGCGCGCGAAGCCCCGCTGCGCCGAGGCAACGGCCCGCGCGACGTCTTGGGGGCCGGAGCGCGGGAAGCAGCCGATCACCTCATCCCAAGAGGCGGGGTTGCGGTTCTCGAAATAGGCGCCGGTCGCGGGAGCGACCCATTCACCGCCGATGAAGTTCTTGAAGGTTTCGGGCATGCGATCAGCGCCGGGGCGCGACATCGGGACACAACCATGGGGCCGACGCCTTGGCGTACCCGATGCGTGGCAGCACCTCGCGGGCGGCGAGCACCAAGCCCCAAATGATCAAGCCCTGCGAGAGGACGTGCGCCCAGCCGAGGCGGCGGCGCCAGGACGAGATGCTACTCCACACACCGGCGGCGAGCACCGCCAGAACGCCTGCCAAATAGAAGATGAGCCGCAAGTCGCAGCCGTGGGTGTACGGCCACTGCGTCATCCCGATGCCGATCAGCAGGCCGAGCGCCACGCGCGCCCACGTGCCGAGCGCCTCGCGGCCCGTGGTCCGCCCGGCCGCTCCCGGCGCCGCACCGCCCGCCGGGACACTCGCGCGTTTCACGGTCGGGTCCCCGCCCCCGCGCAGCCCGGGTTCCGCGTACGGCAGCTTCTTGAGCAGCCGATCGACTTCAGCCATCTCCTTGTCCCAGTCCCGCTCTTTCTGGTCTGCCGCCACTACGCCTCCCGGGCCAATCCGTAGCGCTCGATCTTCTTGTACAGATTGCTGCGCGGCATATCCAATGTGCGCGCCGTCTCCGACACATTCCAGTCGTTCTCTTGCAGCTTCGCAAGGATGTAGGTCCGCTCCGCGATCTGCTTGAACTCCTCGAACGTGGCCGCACGCGTCCACGGCGCGCCCGCGAGCCTATCGGTGCGGCGCGCATCGCCCGCCTCGCCCTGGCCCAGACCCGCGATGCGTTCGACCGCTTCCCCGGTAACGACGGGCCCGTTCGCGAGGATCAGGAGGCGCTCGACGGCGTTGCGCAGCTCGCGGATGTTGCCGGGCCAATCGTACGCGGCGAGGCGCTTCACGGCGTCGGGATCGAAGCGCTTCGGCTGGAGCCCGGCCTGCTCTGTCAGCTGGTCGGCGAAGTGCTCGATGAGTTGGGGGATGTCGCCCCGGCGCGCGCGCAACGGCGGCACCTCGATCGGCACGACGTTGAGGCGATAGAGCAGGTCCTCACGGAACCGGCCCGCCGCGATTTCGGCCGTCAGGTCCTTGTTCGTGGCCGCCACGACGCGCACGTCCACGGGCACCGTCCGCCCCGACCCCACCCGGGAGATCACGCCCTCCTCGAGGGCGCGCAGCGCCTTGGCTTGGGCGGAGAGGCTCATGTCGCCGATCTCGTCGAGGAACAGCGTACCGTCGTCCGCCAGCTCGAACTTGCCGGCCCGGTCGGCGAACGCGCCAGTAAAGCTGCCCTTCATGTGTCCGAACAGCTCGCTTTCGATCAACTCACTGGGGATCGCGGCGCAGTTGACCTCGACGAACGGCCCGCGGGCGCGCGGCGACAGGGCATGGATCGCGCGCGCCACGAGCTCCTTGCCGGTACCGTTCTCACCGGTGATGAGCACGCGCGCGGCCGTCGGCGCCACCTTTTCGATCCGCTCGATCACCGCTTTGATCGCCCGGCTCGTGCCCACGATCTCGTACTGGGCGTGCACCTCCGCCTTGAGTCGCACATTCTCACTCGCGAGGTCGACGTGCACGAGGGCGTTGCGCAGCGTCAGCAGGATCCGGTTCGTGTCGAGCGGCTTCTCGAGGAAATCGTAGGCGCCGAGCTGGGTGGCCTCGACGGCGGTCTGGATCGAGCCGTGACCCGAGATCATCACCACCTGGGCATGCGGGTCGAGCTCGCGCAGCTTGCGCAGCGTTTCAAGCCCGTCCATGCCTTGCATCTTGACGTCCAGCAACACGAGGTGCGGCCGCAGCTCGGCGTACAGCTGCAACGCCTCCGAGCCGGAGCCGCATGCCCGCACTTCGATATCCTCGTACTCGAGGACCTGAGTCAGCGCCTCGCGGATCCCCTTTTCGTCGTCGACCACCAGGACGCGCCGACTCACACCTTCCTCCGCTTCACGCGGTAGAGCACGATCCCTGTGGGATGGATGGCGAGGTCGCGGAACGTCGGGGAGACGCGCAGCGGCACGGCGCCGCTCGAATCGGCACCCGCTACCCGCTGCGCGAGCTGCTTCACGAGCGGCCCAGGGAACGCGAAGCCGCGCAGCGTAAGCTCGGTCACCGTGAACCGGGCGATGCCGGGACGCTCGATCGTGAGCGGGCCAGCGATGCGCAGGGGCTCCACCGGATTGAGCATTCCCGCCAGTGGGCCGAGCACGTCCGGAGGGATGACCCGTGTGTCGAGCCGGCAGTGCACGGCGATCATACCCTCGAGCAGCTCCACGCGGAGCGAATCGAAGCTCTTGCGCACCGACCAATCGATCCCGCTACCGACCATCGACGCGATTTCGTTGGGTGAGAGCACGACCGAGTCGGGGCTCGCGCTCTGCTTGAAGCGGTCGACTTTGGTTTGGCTGGAGGAGAGCGCCTTGGGCGTGGGCGCGCCCACCGTGTCGGCCACGGGCGGGAGTCTCGTCGGGTGCGGGCCGAGCCAACGCGAAGCGGTCCGCAGGATCGGCCCGCGAAACCACCAGGCGGCGAACGCCGTCACGAGGACGATCGCGAGGCACCCGAGCCGCAGGGCGCCCTTAAGGCAGCCGTTCACTGTGTCTGACCTTGTACACCGCACCTCCTGATTGGAGCGTGCTGTCCATCAGATCGACGGCCGCCACGAGGGCCGTGTCCGCGAACGTGAGCGCCGCGAGCGCCGCCTCGAGGCCGCCGAAGTCCCGCGGGCCCGCGTTGCGGGCCGCCCGCCCGAGCGTCGCGTGGGGGCGGAACGGACGCCCTTCGGTCGGAAAGCCGAGCGGCGCGAACTCCTGCTCGACGCGGTGCTGCAGGATCTCGAGTGCGGGGTCGGGGGCGATCCCGACCCACACGATGCGCGGCCGGCGGAAGTCGGGGAACACGCCGAAGCCTCCGAGCGCGAGCGTCAAGGCGCGAGCCCCGCTCGCCGCCCGCGCCAGCGCCGCCGTGAGCTCCGGCGCGCGTTCGTCGGTCGCGTCGCCCAGGAACTTGAGGGTCAGATGGATTCCCTCGGGGCGCACCCATTTGACCGCGGCGGCGCGCTCCCGCAGCGGTGCCGTCGCCTCCCACAGCGCCTGCCGTAAGGCCGGGGGAAGGTTCAGCGCGACAAACAGCCTCACGCGCTGGCGGCGTGCTCGCCGAGCAGGCTGCCGCGGCGGTAGCCCCGCGGGTCCACGTCGACCGCGATAAAGCCCAATTCGCCGAACCGCGCGGCGATCGCGGCGAGCCGCGCGCTCACCCACGGGACGACGTGCGGCTCGACCTCGATGCGCGCCCGGGCACCGTGATGGCGCACGCGCAGGTCTCCCGTCACGCCCACCTCGCGCAGGTACGCCTCGGCCTGCTCGACCTGGCCCAAGCGGCGCGGTGTGATCGCGAGTCCGTACGCGACCCGACTCGACAGACAGGGCGCCGCCGGCGCGTCCCAGACCGGGAGCCCGAGCTCGCGCGCCGCCTGCCGCACGTGCGCCTTCGTAAACCCCGCCTCGGCGAGTGGGGAACGAACGCCCGCCGCGCGTCCCGCCGCAGCGCCGGGGCGATGCTCGCCGAGGTCGTCGGCGTTGGTGCCGTCGCACACCACCGCGAGCCCGCGGGCCCGGGCTTCGGGGACGAGCCGGCGCCACAGCTCGCTCTTGCAGAAGAAGCAGCGATTGGTGGCGTTCGCGAGATAGTTCGGGTCCTCGAGCTCGTGGGTCTCGAGTTCGAGGAGCGGCACGTCGAACCGCGCCGCGACGGCGCGGGCCGCTGCCCACTGAGCGGCGGGATAAGACGCGCTGCGGCCCACCACCGCCAGCAGCCGCTCGCGCCCGAGCTCCTGGCGCATCACGACCGCGAGCAAGGCGGAATCGACGCCGCCCGAATAGCCGATCAGGGCGGAGGGCACGGCGCGTACCAGCTCGCGCAGCGCCGGCAGGGAACCGGACACGGCGGAATAGTAACGACTTACACTGTCTCCCACAAAGGACATTGCGCCGGCCCGGGGAATTTCACCGCAAGAAACGGATAGATCGTAGGTCTGGAACCAAGTACCCTTAGCATACGTTCCCGATACGTGTAAAGCATCGACGTCTAGTAGGTGAACAGCCGGCCTGAGGTCCGAAATGGCACACAAAACCGAGCTGGACGCTGTCGACCGCAAGATCGTGCGTCAGCTGGCCCTGGACGGCCGGGCGAGCTACCAGGCGATCGCCGATGAGGTGGGGCTGTCGCGCCCGGCCGTGATGGAGCGTGTGAGGCGCCTCGAGGAGGCGGGCTACATCACGGGCTACGGGGCGCGCGTGGATCGGCTCAAGGCCGGATTCCCGGTGACGGCCTTCGTCGCCGTCCGCTACACCAATTCCGACTACGTCGGCGACGAGCCGCGGATGCGCGAGCTCGAGCAGCACCCCGGCGTGCTCGAGTGTCATCACGTCGCGGGTGAGGACTGCTACATCCTCAAAGTCGCGGCGCCGGATCTCGAGCGGCTCCAGGGTCTATTGCGCGACCTGCGGGGCACCGCCGAGCACTCGCAGATGAACACGCGCACGACGATCGTGCTCAGCACGTTGTTCGAAAAGCCGGGCTTCGTTCCAGTGGAGCTCGACTGATGGCCGGGCTGCGTGGCAAGGCGCTCATCGCCTACCTCGTGGTGTGTGTCTTCTGGGGATCGACCTATTTAGCGATCCGGGTGGGCGTGGGCGTGCTCCCCCCGTTCCTGTTCGCCGGGATTCGCTTCCTCGTGGCGGGTGTCCTCTTGCTCACAATCGCCCTGGCGCTCGGCGACCGCCTGCCGCGCCGGCTCGTCGACTGGCGCACCCAGGCGATCGTGGGCGTGTTGCTCCTCGCGGGAGGCAACGCGTTCGTCGTCTGGGCCGAGCAGTACACCCCGTCCGGGATCGCGAGCATCTTCGTCGTGACGGTGGCGCTGTGGATGGCCTTCTTCGACGCCGTGATCCCAGGTGGCACGGGCGACCTGAACTGGCGCGTAGTGGCCGGGCTGCTGCTCGGGTTCTTGGGCACCGCGCTGCTCGTCGGCACCAGCCCCGCGGCGATCCTGCATGCCGATTTGCGGGGGCCCATTGCCCTCACCGGAGCGAGCGCGGCGTGGTCGCTCGGCTCGGTCTACGGCAAGCGGCATCACACGGAGACGAGCCCGTACGTCGGGGCGGCGCTCCAGATGATCGCCGGGGGCGCCGTAGTGGCCCTGCTGGGCAGCGGGCTCGGCGAGTGGCGCTCCTGGCATCTCGGCGCCCGGGGCCTGGGCGCGATCGCCTACCTGGTGGTGTTCGGCTCGATCCTCGGCTACAGCGCCTACACCTATGCGCTGCGGCACGCCTCGCCCACGATCGTCGGCACCTACGCCTATGTGAACCCGGTGATCGCGGTGCTGCTCGGTTGGTTGATCCTGTCGGAGCCCGTGACCGCGCGGACGTTCCTCGCGATGGCGCTCACGGTCGGGGCGGTCGTATGGATCCAATTCTCGCACAAGCTGCCGATGGCGCGTTCGGACCGCGCGGCGCCGCGACCGCCCGTCCCAGCGCCCGGCTCGGACGCGACCCCGGCCGCCACGGCGCGTCCGCCCGTCCCGCGGTCCACGCCGGGAGGCGCGCGCGATGCATCGGTTGCCCCATAACACCGCGTTGCTCCTGATCGACCTGCGCGACGGCCACGGCGTCCCGCGCGGCACCGCGCGGCGCAACAATCCGGCGATGGAGGAGCACGTCAGGCAACTCGTCCAGGCGTGGCGCACGAGCGGCCGGCCCGTGATCCCCGTGGATCACACCACGCGCTGGCCCGGAGCGCCGCTGCACTACAGCGCGGTCGTCGGGACGACCCTCGAGGGCGAACTCGCGCGGCGCGGCATCGGCACGTTAGTCCTGACGGGCCTCGCGACCGACCGTTGCGTGTCCACGACGGCGCGCATGGCCGCGAACCTCGGGTTCACCACCTACGTCGTCGCCGATGCGACCGCGACGTTCGAGCGGCTCGGACCGGGCGGCCGGCGCTACTGCGCGGACGACGTGCATGCGATCGCGCTCGCCGAGCTCAACGGGGAATTCGCCACCATCGTCGACACCGCGTCGGTGCTCGCGACGCTCATGGCCGAGCCCACGCTCGATCGAGGAGGTCCGCAGTATGCCCAGACCACCGCAGCGGTCGAAGAACCCTGAGCGCGCGGCGCGCACCGCCTCGCGCGCCCCGACCCGCCCCCTCGTCGCCCGGATGTGGCACGGTGTGGTGCCGACCGAGCGGGCGGACGCCTACACGGCCTACTTACACCGCACGGGGGTGAAGGACTGTCGCGCCACGCCCGGGAACCGCGGCATCCACGTGTTGCGGCGCACGGTCGGTAGCACGACGCACTTCCTCTTCATCTCGTTCTGGGCGTCGCTCGATGCGATTCGCGGGTTCGCCGGGGAAGACATCGAACGGGCCCGCTATTATCCGGAGGACCGGACCTACCTGCTCGAGCTCGAGCCCACGGTCACGCACCACGAAGCCGTGGAGGGATAGCCCTCACTCGTTGGTGTCGTGGACCTGGCTCGCCCGCTGCGTGCGCCGGGCCCGGCGCGTGATCTGCTTGCCCTCTTCGGTGAGCTTGAACGAGCGCACGGTGTGGTAGCCGAGCTCGACGTCCGTTGTGGCCTCGAACTCGGTGAGGATGTCCTCCCAGATCGCGTGCTCGGTGCCGCGCCGCTTGCGCGGCTCGATCAAGTAGCGGATCGTGAGTTGGACGCCGCTGTCGACGACCTTGGTGTAGACGATCGGCGTGAGCTTCGTGTAATTGATGAGATATTGCCGGGACGCGGAGAGCAGGTCCTGCTCGGCTTGCGCGGTGAGGTGTTCGGCGTGCTTGAAGGCGATGCGCGTGAGAATCTCCTTCGCCAGCTGCCAGTCGCTTTCGAACGTCACGAGCACCGCCACCTCGTTCCAGATGTAGCGGAACCCGCGATCGTAGTTCGCGACGGGCGCCGTGAACACCGAGCCATTCGGGATGTGGATGATCCGTCCGCTCGACTGATCGGCGGCGACCCAGTTCCCGATCTCGTTGAGCGTGAACTGCTGCAGCCGGATGTCGATCACGTCGCCTTTGTTGCTGCCGATTTCGATCCGGTCCCCCACTTCGAACGGCCGTCGCCACACGATGAAGACCCAGCCGGCGAGGTTGACGACCGGATCTTTGAGCGCAATGGCGAGCCCAGCCGAGAGGAGGCCGAAGAACGTGACGAGCGTCTGGATGCCGACGAACCAGGTCCGCCCCACCAGGAGGACGCCCAGCCCCAGGGCCGCATACGTAATCCCCTTGCGCCACCGGTACCGGGTCCATGCATCGGTCACGCGGCGGTACATGAGCGCGAGCGCGAGCCGGTGCAGGATCCAGAGCACCGCGATCGTCAGCAGGGTCAGGAGCAGCTTGCCCTGGAGCTCGGGGGACAATCCGAGTCGGGTTTGCAGCCAGTCGGTCATCGCGTGGCAGGGTGAGTGGCGGAACACAAGGTAGGGAGCGGCCCGGCGCCGCGCCAGCCGCGCGTGTGTAGATTACGGGCCATGCGGGCGCTTGCTCTTGCCGTCGCGCTCTTGGGACTCGCCGCCGCCGCGTGCCGCCGGCCGCCGGCGGGACCCGTCAATCCGCAGGCCGAGGTCGCCGTTGCCGTCAACAACCAGAATTTTCTCGACATGGACGTGTTCATCGTGCGCGGCACCCAGCGTATCCGCCTCGGGATGGTGCCAGGGCTATCGTCGCGCGTGCTGATGGTGCGGCCCGAGTTGATCGGCTACAGCCAGGAAGTGCGCTTCGAGGTGCACCCGATCGGCGGCCGGGGCGACCCGGTGACGGAGACGATCTCGGTCCACCCCGGCGACGTGGTGCACCTGACGATCCCGCCGACCTAGCTCGCCAGCATCTTCCCCGCGAACTCCTTCACGAGCTTCGCGGCCACCACCGCAGTTACCCCGCTGGGGTCGACGCCCGGGTTCAACTCGACGACGTCCGCCCCGACCAGGGGCACCGCGAGCCCGTGGAGCACGGTGAGGACGTCGCGCACGGTGAGCCCCCCTGGCTCGCGGTGCGACACGCCGGGCGCGAACGCCGGATCGAAGGCGTCCAGGTCGATCGATAGGTAGACCGGCTGCGCGAGCGTGGGCCGTCGCCCCGCGACCCACGCGCGCATGTCGATCACCTCCACGCCGTAGCGCTCGGCCTGGGCGCGCTGCGCGGCGTTCATCGTGCGGATTCCCACCTGCACCAGGCGATCGGCGAGCCGCTCCTCCATGATCCGCGCGAAGGGGCAGGCGTGCGAGTAGCGGTCACCTTGAAACTCGGCGTACAGATCGGGGTGGGCGTCGAAGTGCAGGATGGCGAGCTGCGGGTGCCGCCAGCGGATCGCGCGCACGATGGGGTAGGTAACCGAGTGATCCCCGCCGAGCGCGATCGGGCGGGCCCCGGACTCGAGCAGCGTGCGCACCGCTTCCTCGATCTGAACGCGCACGTCCGCGGCCCCCGTACCCAGGGGAACGTCCCCCACGTCACCGAGCGCGCCGTCGCGGCTGAGATCGACTCCCGTTTCCGTCCAGGGATTGCCCGCCGGCGAGTGCAAGGCCTCCCGGATGCTCGGCGGGGCGGCGGCCGTGCCCCGCCGGAACGACGAGCTTGCATCGTACGGGAGGCCGATGAGCGTCGGCGTGCCGAGCGTCGGGGTGGACATCGTGGGTCGCTTGGGAGCGCGAAAGATAACCCCGCAGCTGGGGCCCGGCGCGGGGGTCTCCCAGGATCCGGACCGACGTGTTGCGTTAACGATGGGCGGCCGGAAGATTCCGCCATGACCGAAATCAGTTGGGATGACTTCGCGAAGGTCGACATCCGCGTCGGGCAGATCGTGCAAGTCGACGACTTCCCCAAGGCGCGCAAGCCCGCCTACCGCCTGCGCATCGATTTTGGCGAGCTCGGCATCAAGACCTCGAGCGCGCAGATCACGAAGTACTATGCGCGGTCTGACCTGGTGGGGCGGCTCGTCCTCGCAGTCGTCAACTTCCCGCCGCGTCAGATTGCGAGCTTCGCTTCCGAAGTGTTGACGCTCGGCGTGGTGCTGGCGGAGGGGGACGTGGTGCTCGTTCACCCGGAGCGCGCCGTGCCGCCGGGCAGCCGGATCGCCTAGGGCGTGACCGTCCCTGCGCGCGGGCGCGCCCCGGCCGGAGCCCCCGCCCCCGCTTCTGGCGCAGCCCCTGCCCCGGGGCCGTAGCGGGCGTCGATGTACTGCTCAAGGATCTTCAGGAACTCCGCGACGATCGTGTCGCCTCTGAGCGTCAGCTTGAGCCGGCCATCCACGTAGACCGGCGCCTTCGGCTCCTCGAAGGTTCCGGGGAGGGAAATGCCGATGTCCGCGTGTTTGGACTCGCCCGGGCCATTGACGACGCACCCCATCACCGCCACGCGCAGCGCCTCCACGCCGGGATAACGCTCCCGCCACGCGGGCATCTGCACCGTCAAGTGCGTCTGAATCTGCTCGGCCATCTCCTGAAAGAATGTGGAGGTCGTGCGCCCGCATCCCGGGCAGGCCGACACCTGCGGCGTAAAGCTGCGGAGACCGAGCGACTGCAGGACCTGCTGGGCCACCTGCACTTCCTCGGTCCGATCGCCACCGGGGCGCGGGGTGAGCGATACGCGGATCGTGTCGCCGATCCCTTCCGCGAGCAGGATCGACAGTGCCGCGGTGCTCGCGATGATGCCCTTCGTCCCGAGCCCCGCCTCCGTGAGGCCCAGGTGCAGCGCGTAGTCCGAGCCGCGCGCCAGCCGACGGTACACGGCCACCAGGTCCTCGACGCCGGACACCTTCGCGGAGAGAATGATGCGGTCGTGCGCGAGGCCGCACTCCTCGGCGAGCTCGGCCGAGCGCAGCGCACTCGCCACCATGGCCTCGCGCATCACCTCGCGCGCGTCGAGCGGGTCGGGCTGGTGGGCGTTCTCGTCCATCATCTCCGTGAGGAGTTGCTGGTCGAGGCTGCCCCAGTTGACGCCGATGCGAACGGGCTTCCCCTGGGTGGTGGCGACGTCGATGATGGTGCGGAAGTTCTCATCGCGTCGCTTGGCGCCCACGTTGCCGGGGTTGATGCGGTACTTGGCGAGTGCCGCGGCGCACTGGGGAAACTTCGTGAGCAGGAGGTGGCCGTTGTAGTGGAAGTCCCCGATGACGGGGACATCCACTTGGGCAACGATCTCGGGCACCGCCGCGGCCGCCGCTTCGTTGTTGACGGTCACCCGCACGAGCTCGCTCCCTGCGGCGTGCAGCGCGCGCACCTGCGTCGCCGTAGCCGCGGGGTCAGCCGTGTCGGTATTCGTCATCGATTGGACAACGATCGGGTGGGTCCCGCCCACCTTCACGCCGCCCACATCGACGATGGCGGATTGCCGGCGCTTGCCCGGAGTCACGCGTGCAATATACGAAGGCGCCCGCGCAGCGCCGCCAGCTCGTTCCCGCGGGCAAGCTCAGAACAGCTTGGGCTTCATCACCACGGTGAGCAGCAAGGACGAGAGCGTCATTCTCCCCGCAAATGGGCCGGCGCCCGTGTTCGAGGCCGTAACGGCGACGCGCGCCCACACTGAGTCTCTGTTGAAGAGCGAATTGGCGCTCGAGAGAAGGAGACAGCTGGAAGGTCGAGGCGGGCAAGCGATCGTGTCCACCACCGTGGCCGGGCCCGGCCCGACCGGCTTGGCGGGCACGCTCAGTACCAGATTCGCCGGCAGGCGCGTGCCGGCCGAGTCGGCGGCGAGGTACAGCTTGAACGCGAGTGTCCCACTGCCCACCGAATCCCGGAGGTCCGCGGTGCCCGAGATGATGACCGAGTCAACGATCGAGGAACCGGCACCGAGCAAGCGCAGCAACTGCGGAGCGCTCGACGTATCGATGCTACCCGGCAGTGGCACGACATAGGGCACGACGTCCTTGCCCGTCCCCTTGATGAAGCTGTAGACATCGAGGTTGATGACGAGGCTCCCCGAGCCGCACGCCGCGAGGAGTCCCCCGAGCCCACCCAATCCCGCGAGCCACAGCGCCCAGAGTCGCTTCACGCGCATCCCTGCCTCCCTAGTAGATCGAGACCGACGTCGCCATCGTGATGGCGCGCGTGTTCGACAGCGAGTTCGTGTGGGTCCAGAAGCCGAGGTCAAACCCCACGCCGCCCAGCCGCACGCCACCGCCCCACCCAAACTCGAGTCGCTTCCGCTGGTCGCGCGCGATCCCGCCCCGCACCGCCCACGGGCCCAGGCGCTGCTCGCCGCCCACGTGGACCACCGTCCCGCGGCCGGCGTTCAAGACGTCGGCGCCGAGCGTCACCGCACCCACCGTATACGCGATGTTGGCGATGTAGGAGACCGGCAGCTTGGTCGTCGTCTCCACGTGGAGCGCAACGGGCCTCGAGTAGCCGACGCGGGGACCGTTCTTGGCGACGGTCGAGTCGCGGTAGAAGGCGCTATCCTGGCGCGTGTCGGGCCACGTGATGGTGGCGCCGATATCGTTGACCCCGATGCCCGCCTCGATCGGCCCCGCCACCCACGCGACGCCGACGTCACCGCCGACACCGTGCCCGGGCGAATTGCCCCACTTGGAGTACTGCGAGAGCCCCGTCCCGGTAGGTGTCACGGGAGTCGCGCCGAACAGCGGGTTACTGGTCGTGAAGCCCGCGATGCCATCGGTCCGGAAGTACGCCACGCCGATGTAGTAATGTACGGCGCCACCGACGTAGAATCCCTCTGCCGAGTCGCCCGTGATGCGCCCGGCGTACCCAATGCTCGGTGCGAAGCCCCCTTGCAGAAGACCGTTCACGGAGACGGTGTAAGGAGCGCTGTGCTGGGCGGGGATCGAGTCGGCTAGGAAGCCGAGCAGCGTATCCCGCAGCAGCAGCTCAACGTCGTCGTGCAGCCAGCCCATCACACTCACCCGCACGCCCTTGATGTCGATCCCGGGGTCGAGGACGCGGCTCGAGCCGCCGATGCCGAACGCGTCCTGCGGCACGACGGCCGCGAATTGGCCGAGGTTGATGCGCAACGAGTCCTTGCCGACGCCGACGAACACATTGTTAGCGGGCGTGGGTGCCTTCTTCACCTCGTAGTAGAGCGGCAGGTTCAGCAGCGTATTCACGGCGAGGACGGGGTTGAATCCGACCGAGCCGGGCTTGAACGCAGGATCGTTGCTGATGTTGGGGTGGTCGTGCAGGAACTGGATGATGCCGAGCGGGATGGGGATCGTGACCTTGGGTTCACCCCACCCACCGGTGCGTGCCGGAACCGCGCGGTACGCCGCGTTGTAGCGCACCATGTTCCCCGAGCGGCCGAGCGTGAGGCCGCCCATGCCGATGCGCCGCGCGTCGGTGACGAGCCACTGCGCCGAGGCGGGTGCCGCGTAGCCCATGATGAGTAATGCCAGCCCGAACCCTAGGACGGATGTCCGCACGGTGTCCCTCGCGAAGGATGGCTCAGCCGCCCCAACATTGTGCATGATCGCGGTTTCCGCCACACTCGGGCGTGAGCCGCATCACGCCACAGCGGTGCCGGGCGCGCCCGCGAAGGTGATCGTGACCGTCGTGCCCCGGGCGAGGACGCTCGTGAGCCCGATCGTGCCACCCCAGCTCTCGACCAGCCGCCGGGCGATTGCCAGGCCGAGGCCGGACCCGCTGGAGGTGGTCGAGAACGCCGGATCGAAGACCCGGGGCAGGGCGTCCGGTGCGATACCGGCGCCGTCATCCTCCACGACGAGGCGGCGCCCCCCGTCTGAGACCCGCACCGTCACCGTCCGCGCGCCCGCGTTGCGCGCGTTCTCGAGCAGGTTGACCACGACCTCTTTCACTTCGTCGCGCCGCGCGAGCACGCGTACGCCCGTCTCCCCCGCGACGCGAAAGCGTGCCCCCCCATCCCCGGCGCCCAGCGCGTACAGCTTCACGACCTCGTGCGCGACGGCGTGCACGTCGACCGGCTCGAGGGGCAGCGCCTCCGCCGCGGGCGAGGCGAAGCGCGAGAACGCGCGGGCGATCGTGTCGAGCCGATCGATTTCGGCGAGGATGCGCTCCGCCGTCTCATCCAGCGTGGCGTTGAAGGCGTGCCGGTCCTGCTTCTCGCGCGCGCGCTGCAGATGCTGGATACCGAGGCGGATCGGGGTGAGGGGGTTCTTGATCTCGTGGGCGACTTGGCGGGCCATCTCCCCCCAGGCGAGCACGCGCGCCGCGCGCGTCAGCGCCGTGGCGTCGTCGAGCGCTACGACGCAGCCGTCCGGGGCCGGCCCGAGCGAGGCGAGCTGCACGCGGATCTGGCGTCCCTGGACGGCGAACTCGCGCTCCGCAATGCGCTCGCTGCGGCGCTCGAGGAACTCCGTCACGGCGTTCCAAACCGGGACCCACTCCGGCGGAGCGGCGCGGAGGAGCAGGTCTCCCGGCGCGAGGGGCACGCCCAAGAGCTCGCTCGCGCGCGGGTTGGCCAGGGTGACGCGCAGCCCCTCGTCCACCGCGACCACGCCCGTCGCGACGTTGGCGAGCACCTGCGCGGTGCGGCTGCGCGCCTCCTCGAGCGCCGCCTGGCTGCGCGTGACGTCGGTCGCCATGCGCGCGAAGGCGGACATCACCGGGGTGAACTCGCGCGGTGCCCCGGGCGCGAACGCCGGCACCGGCGCGCCGCGCCCCACCGCCTCGGCGGCATCCCGCAGTGCCGCCACCGGCCGCGCGAGCCCACGGGCCGCGACGCCCGCCAGGGAGCCGGCGGCGACGAGCCCCACGAGCGTGGCCAGACCGAGCGCGAGCGCGAGGTCCTGCTGCTGCTGGCGCACCCGCGCGTCGTCTATGAGCTGGGGAGCGGCAAGCACCGCCTGCCCCTGCGGCGATTCCGAGCCGACGACCAAGTAGCGGATGCGAATCGTGCGGCCGGCGGTGCGCCCGTCGTCGGTGAGCTCGAGCTCGTCCTTGAGAGCCAGTCGCACGAAGTCGTCCGGCGGGAGGAACGGGTCGACCAGGCCGAGCTCGCCGAGCACCGGCGCGCTGGTGCCCGCGAGCACCCCATCGCGGTACAACCAAAAATCGGCGTCCAGCCGCGTGCCGAGCTCCACGATCGAGCGCGCCACGGCCCCGGGGCGGTCCGGGACGAAGCTGCCGGCCGTGGCCGCCGCATCCCGCAGCGCCTGGCCGATGAGGAGATCCCCCGCGCGCCGCGCCTCGTCGCCCAGGCGCGTGAAACTCCACACGGCGAACGCCAGCAACGGCAGCACGACGCACCCGCCGAGCGCCGCCGTCAGCTGCGCCCGATAGCTGGCGCGCACGGTCGCGACGAGTGGGGGCAGACGGGGCCGCCACGGCCCGGTGAGGGCGAGACTCAAGAGCCAGCACGTGGCGAGCAGCGCGACATCGACCACGACGACCAACGCCCCCCGCACCAGGAGGGCCCACGGACCCCGCAGGTCCACCGTCAGGTGCACGTGGCGCACGCCACCCGGGAGCGCGAGGCGGCGCTCCCCTCGCACGGACCATCCGTTCCGCGTCCAGATCACGCGCGCGCTCGGCGTGGTGGGCGGCGCCGCCACGGGCGAGAGGGTGATCTGGTAAGGGGGCTGGACGCCGACGTCCCCTTCGAGGAAGCGGGCGACGCGCGCCGCGGGGATGAGGAGAGTGCGCGGGCCCGCTCCCACGCTCAGCACGTCGCCGCCCGCGAGTGGTGCGATGAGCACGTAGTGGATCCCCGGAGTGCGCTCGAGCCGCTCGACCCGCGGCCCGCGGGCAGTCTCTCGGGAGCGCACCAAGGCCGCGACGAGGGAGGGTGGCAGGTCCACGCTCGCGAGGCGAATCTCGGCTTCAGGCTCGCCCGAGCGGGTCCACACGGCCAGGCTGGCCGGATAGGAATCGGCGGCGAGGGGCGACGTGAGCCACCAGGCGTACAGCTCGCCCGGCGTGCGGGGAGGCGTGGCCGGGGGCGTGTGCCCGAGGCGCTCGAGCAGGGCGGCGGCCCGCGGGTCCGCCGCGCTGCCGAGCCCCTCGGAGTCCCAGGTGGCCAGGCCGAGGCGCCCCTCGAGCGCCGCGCCCCAGGTGATGAGCGCGGCTGCGGTGCCCGCGACGGTCGCGATGCCGAGGACCGCCCAGCGCCGAGGCGCCGGCACCACCACGCCCACCAGCGCGGGGAGCCACACCCAGGGGTACCACTCGGGCCACGCGCCTTCCGGTTGCCAGAGCCACAGCCCGGCGAGGGCGGCCAGCACGGCACAGGCGCACGCGACCGGCAGGGCCCAGCGCACGCGCGCGGGCTCGACCGGCCCGCGCACCAAAGCGGCGGCCGTAAGTACCAGGGCCATGGCGGCCGTCGCCACCGCTACTTCCCACCCCAACCACAAGGTGAATCCGACGCCGCTCGCGGGCGGGGTGATACCGCGACCGAGGTAGCGCACCACGTAGGGGGCGGCGATCACCAACAGGCCGGCGCCAGCCACGTTCCACCAGCGGCGCGCGAGCCCGCGGCGCCACAGCGCCGCCGCGGCGAGCAACAGCACGACCCCGAGCACCGTGAGCGCTCCGGCCGACGCGCTGAACACTCCCAGCAACGGGCGGGAGAACGCCGCCGGTGAGAACAGCTCCGCCAGCCGCAGCGACCCTTCGAGTGCGCGCGCGCCGCTCCAAGCCGCGCTCAGTACCACGAGCCAGCGCCACCGGCCGGCCGGCGCCGCGACGAACAAGAGCAGCAGGGCGAGGGCGAGGGCCGCACCGGCGCGTGTGGTGGCAGCGCGCCGGGCGGCGAGCCGCGCGGCGCCCTCGGAGGGCGGCACCGGTTGCACGCTCACGAGTGTTTCGCCGCGGTCGCACCGGGTGGGGCAGAAATCGAACACGTCGCTCGTGTGCGGTCCGAGGCGCGGGGCGTAGAACCGCAGCGCCACGCCGTGGGCCTGCTCGAAGTGCGCGCTCACCGTGCGGCCCCGATCCGGCGCGGCGGGAGCGGCGTCGAGCAGCACGCTGCCCACGGCCGTGCCCCCGACCGGCGTCTGGCGCCGAGCCTCGAGCGATACGTAGAATGGTGTGATGACCGCGCGCAGCTCAGCGGTGTCTCGTGCGGGAACGAACCGGTGGCGACCCGCCCAAGCGACAGGCTCGCCATCCGGCGCGAGGAGCGCGACGCCGCGCTCCACGCCGGGCGTGCGCGTACCCGACGTCACGGCCGCGCGCAGCCGGTCGAAGGCGACCTCTCGGGGCTCGAGCGCCGCGGCCAGGGCACGCTCGGCGAGGCGGCGAGCTTCTGTGACCGCGGCGGCGAGCGCGCTCCTCAAGTCGGATGAGTCCGCGGGGCTGCGGTTCGCCTGCAGCGTCGCCCAGCAGCAGTCGATCCGCCGTAGCGTGAGGGCGCCGAAACCGAGCACGCTGCCGAGCACGAGACAGCCGAGTGCCGCGATCGCCACGCGGCCCGGACGCGGTCTCCGCCCGAGCACCAGCAGCGTCGTCGCCAGACCCGCCGCGCCCGCCGCCGCCGCCCATCCCCACGCGGCGGCGTTGCCGTGCAGCCATTCGGCGGCGGCGGCGACGGTCGCGCAGCCGACGAGCGCTACGTGAGCGCCCCGCTGCTCCTGAAGAACCTCGTCCCCGACGAGGTGCGTTTCATTCTCGAACGTGATGCCCGCCTCCTCGTACCGGTGGGGACGTGCGAGCAGCATGGCCCGCACCTCCCGCTCGGCTGCGACACGATCATCGTCGAGCGCCTCGCCGACGACCTCTCGGCCGAGCTCGAGATCCTGCGCGCGCCGACCATCGAGTACGGCGTCAACAGTGCCACGAAACGGCCGTTCGCTGGCAATGCCTCGGTCCGCCGCAAGACCCTGCACCGCTGGATGAACGACCTGCTCGGGTCGTGGGAGCAAGCCGGCGTCGATGCGTTCATCATCCTCACCGCCCACGGCCACGACCCGCACCAGGAAGCCCTCTCGACGCTGCGCACGCGGCGGGCACGCATCTTCACCGTTGACGTATTCGACCTCGACTTCAGCGGCCACCTCGAGGACAGCGAGGGGCCGATGCACGGCAGCGAGCTCGACACCTCCCTGCTCCTCTTTCTCGCCCCGGAGCTCGTCCACATGGAGCGCGCCCAGGACTTCGTGCTGTCGGAACGGGAGCGCACTCGCTACGTGCGCAGCCGGCTCCGTGCCCTGCCCAAACACTCCCCCGGCTCGCTCGGCCGGCCCTCGGTCGCGACCCGCACGAAGGGCGAGCGCCTGTATAAGATGATTCGCGAGCGTATCGCGACGCGAGTCCTCGGGGCGCCGGTCCCGTGACGGCCCTGCTTCTGGCGCTCGTCGCGCTTCAGGGTCCGGTTGACGAGGGCACCCTCATCGTCCGCCAAGACACGGTCGAAATCGCGCGAGAAGCGTTCCGGCTGACCGCGGCCCGCAGCGGCGCGGGCTGGACGCTGGCGTCGACGGTCCGCTACGATCGGACTCGGCCGGTGGTCGTGCTCGATCCGATCGTCGAGCTCGGCCCGGATTCGAACCCCACGAGCCTGGAATACACCGTGGCCGACCCGCGCGCCCCGCTGCGCATCTTGGGACAGCTCACCCGTGGCCGGTTCATGGTCCGCCTACTGGGCCGGCGCACGGAGCACGCCCGCGAGTTCCCTGCTCCGCTCCCGGCGGCAGTGCTCGACGACTCGGTGTACGGCCTCTATCTCCCGGTGGCCTGGTTCGGCGGAGCGCGCCCCGGTCCCGTCCCGGTGACGGCGCTCTTCCCCCGGGCCGGGCGCCGCGAGCACCTGTCCGTCCAGGATCTGGGCGTCGAGGCCACCACGCTCAACCGCGACCCGGCCTCGCTGCGGCACATCACGGCCACCGGGGGCGAAAACCGACTGGTGCACGTCTGGGTGGGCGGGGACGGCCGGCTGGCCAAGGTCGAGATCCCCTCGCGGCGGCTGATTGTGGAGCGCCAGCCTGCGCCCTGACTCTTCGTTCCCGCGCGCCGGGGCGATAGATTCCCGCCGGCCGGCCGCCCGCCGTACGGCGACTCGAAACCCGCAGCGCCCGCGCCGCGTACGAGGAAACGTCCCTACGACTGATCCAAGGACTCTCATGAGGCCTCTGTTGTACTCCGTCGGGCTCGCCGTCTGCCCGGTGCTCGCCGTGTGTCAGCGCCCCGTTCCGGCGAACCTCACGCTGGCCGACGCCATCACCCTCGCTCGGGCCAACAACCCCACCTACCGTCAGGCGATCAACGATCGGGCGCCCGCAGCCTGGGAAGTCCGCTCGGCGTGGGCCAGCCTGCTCGTGCCCACGGTCACGGCGTCCGGCGGTCTGGGCTACGCGGGGCCCGGGCAGCAGACGTTCCTCACGTCGAGCTTTTCGCAGAGCGTCTCCACCTGGTCGTCGAGCTACGGCTTCAATCTGGCGTGGGCCCTGAGCGGGCAGACGCTCACGCAGCCCGGGCTGCGGAAGGCCCAGTTGAACGCGGCCGACGCCGACGTACTGGGTGCGGAGACGAGCGTCGTCAACGCCGTGACTCAGGAGTACCTGACCGTGCTCCAGGCACGCGACAACGCCGAGGTGGCCCGCCAGCAGCTGCAACACGACGAGGAATTCCTCAAGCTGGCGCAGGCGCGCTACGACGTGGGCCGCGCGTCGCTGATCGACGTCCGGCAGGCGCAGGTCGCCCGGGGGCAAGCGCAGGTGGCTTTGCTGCGGGCGCGGACCGCCGTCCAGGTCGAGAAGCTACGACTGTTCCAGGCGATCGGTGTCGCGGCGCCCCTGGACATCGCGAGCGTGCAGCTGAGCGACAGCTTCAGCGTGCAGACCCCGACGTGGCAGTTGGCCGAGCTGCTCACGCTCGCCGAGCAGCAGAACCCGCCCCTCAAGGCGCTGCGAGAGCGGGAGCGCGCGGCCAGCTGGGGGGTGCGTGCCGCGGCGACGAGCTATGGTCCGTCGCTGTCACTCACGGCCGGCTGGTCGGGGTTCACGCAGAAGCTGTCGGACCTCACGCCCTCGCTCGCCGGGATCGACGCGAACGCCGCCATCAACGACTCGACGTGCCGGTACGCGAACAGCTACTGGCTCAACTCGGGGTTGCCGCCGCTGTTCTGCGGGGTCTACGCCACCCAGGCCGCGACGCAGAAGCAGGCGCTCCGGACTCAAAACAGCGCCTACCCGTACCACTTCACGCCGCAGCCGTTCCAGGCCCGGCTCACCGTCAGCATCCCGCTGTGGGGCGACTTCCAGCAGCCGCTACAGGTATCGCAGGCCAAGGCGCAGCAGGCGGACCTCGAGGAATCGGTTCGGGCGCGCGGGCTCCAAGTGCAGACCGACGTCAATCAGGCGTTCTTGCAACTCGAGACTGCCTATCAGGCGATCGCAATCCAAGACACGAATCGCATCCGGGCGCGTGAGCAGCTGCAGCTCGCGACCGAGCGCTACCGGGTCGGCTCGGGCACGTTCTTCGAGCTGCTGGACGCCCAAGTGGCGGCGCTGCGCGCCGAGACTGACTACGTCAGCGCGGTATACGACTATCACAAGGCGCTGGCCGCGCTGGAAGCGGCGGTCGGCCGGCCGCTGCGGTAAGAGCGGTAAGAGAGGAAGCGATGGCCATGTCCAAGCGGACCAAGGTATTGATGGGAGCGGGCGCCGCGGCGCTGCTCGTGGGCCTCGTCGTGATCAGTGCGGGGGCCCGGCGCGACCGCGGCCAGGAAGTCCGCTTCGAAGCGGTCGGCCGCCGCGACCTCGTAGCGGTGGTGACGGCGAGCGGCAAGATCCAGCCCAAGAAGAAGGTGGACATCAGCGCCGATATTACCGGCCGGATCACGAAGATCGCGGTGCGGGAGGGCGACTTCGTGCGGCCGGGGCAGCTGCTGCTCCAGATCGACCCCACCATCTATCAGGCGACCCTGCAGCAAGCGGAGGCCAACATGGCCTCGGCGCAGGCTTCGGCCGTGCAGGCCAAGGCGAATCAGGATCAGGCCGAGCGGGCCCTGCGGCGCACCCGGCAGCTGCACACCGAGAGTTCCAATCTCGTGCCCGAAGAGCAGCTCGAGCAGGCGCAGACGGCGTTTGACATCGCCGAGGCCAACCTCACCGCGGCGCGGCATCAGGTCGATCAAGGGCGGGCCGCGGTACAGTCCGCTCGCGACAACCTCCGCAAAACGACGCTCATCGCCCCGATGGCGGGACGCGTCACCCGGCTCCCGGTCGAGGTCGGCGAGGTGGCCGTCCCGAGCACCTTCTCCAAGGACATCGGCCTCCTGATGACGATCTCCGACCTATCGGTGATCCAGGCGAAGGTGAAGGTCGACGAGACCGACGTGGTGCGGGTCCATCTCGGCGACTCGGTCGAGGTGTCGATCGACGCGTTCCCCGACGCCACGTTCACGGGCCACGTGACCAAGGTCTCCGACTCGAGCGTGCTCGGTGTGGCCCAGTCGGCGACCGGGCAGAACGACCGAGCGGTGGACTACGAAGTGGAGGTCACGCTGGACAAGCCGCCGAGCGACATCCGGCCCGACCTCTCGGCGACGGCGCGCGTCGTGACCGCCACGCGCAAGGACGTGCTCTCGATCCCGATCATCGCGCTCACGGTGCGCGAGCACAAACCGGTCTCGACCGAGAACCGGCCGATCGACACCACCACCAGTCGCAAGAAGAAGGAAGCCGAGGGCGTGTTCCTCGTCAAAGCCGGCGTGGCGACGTTCCGGGCCGTGAAGGTCGGGATCGCGGGGGACGAATACTTCGAGGTGGTGGACGCGCTAACGCAAGGGGACACGATCGTGGCGGGTCCCTATCAGGCGATCCGCGATCTCAAGGACGGCGCGCGAGTGCGCGCGATGAAGCAGTCGGCCGACTCGACCAAGAAGAAGCCCGCGGCATGAGCGAGACGCAGCCGTTCCGGACCGGCGACACGCCGCTCCCCGAGATCATCATCCTCACGCACAAGTTGACGCGGGAGTACGACATGGGGGGCGAGGTGGTGCGCGCCCTGCAGGGCGTGAGCTTCCAGATCAAGAAGAACGAGTACGTGGCCGTGATGGGCCCCTCCGGCTCCGGCAAGTCCACGCTCATGAACCTGATCGGCTGCCTGGACACGCCCACCGCTGGCGAGTATTGGCTCAACGGCCAGAAGGTCTCCGACTTGGACGACGATGCGCTGGCGCGGATTCGCAACAAGGAGATCGGGTTCGTCTTCCAGACCTTCAACCTCCTGCCCCGCGCCACCGCGCTGCACAACGTGGAGCTGCCCCTGATCTACGCGGGGCGCGCCACCCGGGAGCGGCGCGCCCAGGCGGTCCGGGCGCTCGAGCGGGTGGGGCTCGGCGACCGGATGGCGCACCGCCCGAACGAGCTGTCAGGCGGCCAGCGTCAGCGGGTCGCCATCGCGCGCGCGCTCGTGAACGAGCCCTCGATCCTGCTCGCCGATGAGCCCACCGGGAACCTCGACTCGGCCACGAGCGGCGAGATCATGCAGGTGTTCCGGGATCTGCACCGCCAAGGCCAGACGATCGTGATGGTGACCCACGAGCACGACATCGCCGCCCACGCCGCGCGCGTCGTGACCCTCAAGGACGGCGCGATCGCCACGGACCAGCTGCGGGCGGCCTAGATGCCGGTCTTCGAGGCCGTCCGGCTCGCCCTCCAGATGATCCGGGCGCAGAAGCTGAAGAGCGGCTTTTCTCTGCTCGGCGTGTTCATCGGTGTCGCGTCGCTCATCGGCGCGTGGTCGATCGTGAACGGCGTCAACCGCTACATGACCGAGAAGTTCGCCCAGACGCTCTTCGGGGTGAACACCTTCCAGCTGCGGCGCCGCCCGATGTTCACGCCGAACGTGCCCGACTCGGTGTGGCGGGCGTGGGCGCGACGCCCCCGCATTCGGTTCAGCGACGCGGAGGCCTTGAGCGCCGCCTTCACCGTGCCCGTCGTCACCGCCTGGCAGTCCAGTGAAAACACCACCGTATCCTACCGCGACAAGCAGGCCCGCGACATCGAGCTGACGACCGCCAGCGAGCGGTACTTCGACATCAAGAACCTGCGGCTCGCGATCGGGCGGGCGTTCACGGCGCAAGAGAACCGCTCCGGGGCCGCCGTGGCCGTGCTGGGCGACGCGGTGGCGCAGCGGTTGTTCGCGGATCGCTCGCCGCTCGACCGCGGCGTGCGGATCGGGGGCATCGCGTATCGCGTGATCGGCGTAGTGGAGAAGCAGGGGAGCATCCTTGGCTTCCCGCTCGACCGCTTCGTCGTCGTGCCGGCCCTGTCGCCCGCGCAGAATCTCGTGAATCCCCCCGGGATCCTTGACGCCTTCCTCGTGAAGGCGCACAGCGAGCCCGAGATGCACCTGGCGATGGACCAGGCCGAAGGGATCATGCGCGGCCGCCGCCATCTGCGGCCGCGGCAAGACGACAACTTCGCGCTCGACACGTCGGAAGGCGTGCAGCGGTTCTGGGCGGGTATCAGTCGGATCCTCGTCGTGGTCCTGCCCGGCGTCGTTGTGATCTCGCTGGTGATCGGTGGCATCGTAATCATGAACATCATGCTCATGTCGGTGGCGGAGCGGACGCGCGAGATCGGCCTGCGGAAGTCGCTGGGCGCGCGGCGCCGCGACGTGCTGCGGCAGTTTCTCGCCGAATCGGCGGCGATTGCGACCGTCGGCGCCGCGTTCGGTGTCGTCGCCGGCATCGGGCTCACCTTGCTCATCGCCGCGGCCTCGCCCCTCCCGGCCAGCCTGTCGCCCATGTCGATCCTGCTGGGCGTGGTGATGGGCGCGGGCGTCGGCGTGATCGCGGGCGTCTATCCCGCCAGCCGCGCGGCGCGGCTCGATCCCATCGCCGCCCTGCGCCAGGAGTAGCCGTGACCGCCCTGTTCGAAGGGGTCGGCATCGCCCTCGCGTCGCTCCGCGCCCACAAGATGCGCGCCGCGCTCACGATCCTGGGCGTCGCCATCGGGGTCACGGTCGTCATGGTTATCGGAGCACTGATCAGCGGGTTCAACAAGGGAATCTCCGACATGCTCTCCTCGCTCGGCCCCAAGACGTTCTGGGTGGGGCGCTACTGGGGCGGTCAGGGCGACGTGGACCCGGAGGACCCGGATCCGTGGCGGCGGCGTCCTCCCATGACGATGGACGAAGCCGCCCGCCTGGGACGGCTGCCCTCTATCGCGTTCGTGGTCGTCGACGAAAGGACGTCGGCCGACGTCGACTTTGAGGGCCACCGCATGTCGGCCATCAACATCCGGGGCCGCAACGCCGATTGGCCGATGATCGAGGGCGGTACCATCCACCCCGGGCGCTCCTTCAGCCACGTCGACGACGCGGCCAACGGTCACGTTGCCGTGGTCAACACGAAGCTTGCGGAGAACCTCTTCGGCCAACGGGACCCGATCGGGCGGCGCATCAAGATCAGCGGCATGCCGTACGACGTGATCGGTGTATACGACCCGCCTCCCCACCTGTTCGGCGGGGAGGAGCAGCCTCAGGCCATGATCCCGCACGGGACCTTCACCAAGGATCTGCAGTACTGGCGGGGCTGGATGGACATGTTCGTCGTTCCCCAGGACTCGGTGTCGCTCGAGCGCGCGATGGACGACGTCACTATGGCCCTGCGGACGATGCGCGGGGTCCGGCCGGGGCAGCGGAACAACTTCGACGCGGTCACGCAGGAAGTCTACGTGAAGGCCATCAACAGCTTCACCCTGGTGGCCCGGGTCCTGATGATCGCGCTCTCGATGGTTGGCCTGATGGTCGGGGGCATCGGGGTCGTCGCGATCATGATGATTTCGGTCACGGAGCGCACCCGGGAGATCGGCGTGCGCAAAGCCCTTGGCGCCACGCGGCGCGAGATCCTGTGGCAGTTCCTGGTCGAAGCGGCGACCCTGACGCTGGTGGGCGGGATCGTCGGCATGGTCGTGGGCTGGCTCGTGTCGCTGGTGCTGGCCCGCGCCACACCGGTTCCCGCCTACGTGCCGCTCGGCTCCGTCATCCTCGCCCTGGGCGCCGCCGCGGTCACCGGCCTGCTCTTCGGTATCTATCCTGCGAGCAAAGCGGCGCGACTCGATCCGGTAGAGGCATTGCGGTACGAATAGATGGCCTTCTTTGAGGCTGTCCGTCTCGCCCTGCAGACCATCCGGGCGCAGAAGCTCAAGAGCGCGTTTTCGATCATCGGTGTGTTCATCGGTGTGATGTTTCTCATCGCCGTCGTGTCGGTCGTTCAAGGGATGAACCGCTACATGACCGACAAGTTCGCCGGGACCATCCTCGGCGTGAATACGTTCCGGTTGCGGCAGTTCCCCGATGTCCAGCTGGGCAATGTGACCGATTCCACGTGGCGGATATGGCGCCGGCGGCCGCGGGTGACCTACGACGACGCGCAGGCGGTGGTGCGCGGCGTGACGATCCCGGTGCTCGCCGCGTGGGAGTCCAGCACCCGCACCGCCATCACGGCAGGGCACAAGCGGGCAAAGGACGTAGAGGTCACGGCCGCGACGGAGCGCTACTTCGACATCCGCTCGCTGGACCTCGAGCGAGGCCGCCCCTTCACGGAGCAGGAGGTGCAGGCCGGTGTGCCGGTGCTCGTGCTCGGCTACGAGTTAGCCGATAAGCTGTTCGAGGGCCAGGATCCAATCGGCCGCGAGGTGAAGATCTTTGAGCTCCCCTACCGGGTGATCGGCGTGGTCGAGAAGCAGGGCAACCTGTTCGGCCTGTCGCTCGACAAGTTCGCGGTGGCGCCTGCGAGCGCTCCGCTCAAGCACTACGTCAACCAGCCGCGGGTGGTGGACGCCGTGGCGATGAAGGCGCGCTCGCAGCTTGAGATGCGCGACGCGATGGCGCAGGCCGAGGCGATCATGCGCAACCGGCGCCACCTGCGGCCGCGTCAGCCCGACGATTTCACCCTCGAAACCGCGGACGAGGTGCTCGATTTCTGGGGGAAGATCAGCCGCGTGCTGTTCGTAGCGCTCCCGGGCCTCGTAGCCGTCTCGCTCGTGGTCGGAGGGATCGTCATCATGAACATCATGCTCATGGCGGTGGCCGAGCGGACCCGCGAGATCGGCATCCGCAAGTCGCTGGGCGCGCGGCGGCGTGACATCCTGCGACAGTTTCTCGTCGAGGCGACGCTGCTCGCCACCGTGGGAGCCACGGGGGGCGTCGCCCTGGGCATCGGACTGGCGGGAGCGGTGGCCGCGCTCACTCCGCTTCCCGCCGCGGTCGCGCCCTGGTCGATCCTGGTCGGCATCGTCCTGGGCGGCGGCGTCGGAGTCGTCGCCGGCGTGTACCCGGCGAGCCGCGCCGCGCGACTCGATCCGATCGCCGCCCTGCGGCACGAGACATGACCGGTCTGTTCGAAGGCGTCGGCATCGCGCTCGATTCGCTGCGCGGCAACAAGCGGCGGGCGGCGCTGACGATTCTCGGCGTTGCCATCGGCGTGACGGTCGTCATGGTGATGGCTGCGATGATCAGCGGGGTCAACCAGAGCGTCTCGAACGTGATCGAGTCCATCGCCCCGCGGACGTTCCTGGTGTGGCGCTTCTTTCAAGCAGGGGTCAACGTCTCGGACGGCTCTGACGAATCGAGCCCGTGGCGGCGGAACCCGGAGATCACGGACGTCGAGGCGGACCGGATCGCCCTGCTGCCCTCCGTGCGCTACGTCACCCGACGCGACGAAAGCTCCGCGACCGTGCAGTACGGCGACCGGCGACTGGAATCGGTCGAGGTGTCGGGCTTGTCCGCGCAGTGGGTGGAGGTGAACGGCGGTGACGTCAATCCCGGGCGCACCTTCACCCGACTGGAAGACCTGGCCAACGATGCCGTGGGCGCGACCCGATCGGCCAGACGATCCACGTCGCCGGCGCCTCGTTCAAGGTGATCGGCGTCTATGCGCCGCCGCCGAGCCTCTTCAGCGGAGCGACGCCCCCGTTCGTCGGCATCCCGCACGGCGCGTTCGTCAAACAGGTGCCGTACATGAAGGGACGGATGCGCCTCGCGGTCGCGCCGGGGCCCGACCACACCCAGCAGCAGGCGATGGACGAGGTGGTGGCCACGTTACGCTCCCTCCGCCGACTCAAGCCAGGGCAGGAGAACAACTTCTCGATCGTCACTCAGGACAAGCTGTTGGACTCGTGGAACAAGGTCACCGGAATGTTCTTCCTCGTGATGCTCGTGCTCTCGTCCATCGGGCTGGTGGTCGGGGGCGTCGGCGTGGTCGCGATCATGATGATCTCGGTGACCGAGCGCACCCGGGAGATCGGCGTTCGCAAAGCGCTCGGAGCGACGCGGCGCGCGATCCAATGGCAGTTCCTCGTCGAGGCCTCGACCCTGACGCTCGTGGGGGGCGCTGTCGGGATGCTCGGGGGTGGTCTCCTCGCGTTCGCCGTCTCCCGACTCACCCCGATCCCGGCGCACGTGCCGCTCTGGTCCGTCCTCGCGGCACTGGCGGCCTCCGCCCTCACCGGGATCGGATTCGGCCTGTATCCCGCCACCCGCGCGGCCCGGCTCGATCCGGTGGAGGCGCTGCGCTACGAGTAATTGCGGAGGGCGGAGGCAACCCGGCCTCTCCGATCCGCAAACCGAAGTCCGCGATCCGCAATTAGTTTTACGCCATGCCGCTCTCCGAAGCGATTCTCCAGGCGCTCCAGACCGCGTGGAGCCACAAGCTCCGGTCGTTCTTCACGCTGCTCGGGATCATCGTGTCGGTCGGGTTCCTCGTGGCGGTCGTTGCGGTGATCCAGGGCATGAACGCGTACGTGCGCGAGCGCATCGCGGGCGCGATCGTGGGGATCAACGCCTTTCAGATCCGCCGGGACCCGATCCAGGTCGGGTTCATCGACGACGAAGCGTGGAAGAAGATCCAGCGCCGGCCCATCATCGGACCCGAGGACGTCTCCCACGTGGAACACGCACTGCCCGACGCGCAGGCGATCTCCCTCCAGTCCGGGTGGCCCACGCCGATGGCGGACGTGCAGTGGCGCAACCGCACCGTGGGCGACGTGCTCGTGTTCGGTGTCACACCGCCGTTCGTCGTGGTGCAGGACTACGCGTTTGCGGCCGGGGCGCCGTTCACCGACGTGGACGAGCGGCAGCGGCGGCTCGTCGCGGTGCTCGGCTTCGACGTGGCGGAAAAACTGTTCGGCACTCCGGAGCTCGCCGTCGGCAGCGCGATTCGCGTCCGCGGTTCGCAGCTCATGGTCAAAGGTGTCATCGCCAAGAAGGGCACCGTGCTGGGGCAGTCCTGGGACGGGTTTGTCATGCTCCCGCTCACCACGTTCGAGGCCCTCTACGGACGGCGCCAGACCACCGTGATCTCGGTCAAGATGCGGGCGGCCACGAGCGTGGCCGACGGGATGCTCCGCGCTCAGGAGGCGATGCGGATCGCGCACCGCCTGCGCCCCGCGCAAGAGGACGACTTCACCGTCGACACCGGCGAAGGACTCATCGCGTTCTGGGGGAAGCTGACGCGCGTGATTTTCACGGTCGTGCCCGCCGTGGTGGGCATCGGGATCGTAGTCGGCGGCATCGTGATCATGAACATCATGCTGATGAGCGTCACCGAGCGCACCCGCGAGATCGGGATCCTCAAGTCGCTCGGCGCCTCCCGGCGCGATATCCGGCGCCAGTTCCTCGCCGAGTCCGCGATCCTGTCCCTGCTCGGCGGCGTCGCGGGACTCCTCGCGGGGAGCGGGCTCGCCGCGCTGGTCGAAGTCGCTTCCCCGCTGCCCGCCCGCGTGACGGCCTGGTCCGTGGCGGTGGCGCTTGGCCTCGGAATCACCGTGGGAATCGTGTTCGGCGTCTACCCGGCGCACCGCGCTGCGCGCCTCGACCCAATCGAAGCCCTGCGTTCCGAGTAGCATGGCCCTCCACTCCATTCGCGAAGGCTGGCTGATCGCGGTCGACCAGCTCCGGATCAACAAGCTGCGCTCCGGGCTCACGATCCTCGGCGTGGTCATCGGGATCGCCACGGTCATGGCCATGGCGTCGATCGTGGCGGGCTTCCGCGAGCAGATCGTCAACACCCTCGAGGTCGTCGGGCCGACCACGTTCCGCGTCCTGCGGTTCTTCTCGTCCACACCGCTCAATCCCGACGCGTTGCCGCGCGAGGTCCGGATCCGCCCCGCCCTCGCACCCCGGGAAGCCGAGGCGATCGCCCGCTTGCCCGAGATCCACTACGCGGCGATCTGGACGCAGGTGTTCTACCGGTTCGAATACGCCGGGACCCGCACCCAGATCCTGGGAGTGTTCGGCGCGGACGATCGATACATGGAGATTCTGGGCGGTGGGCTGGTCCGGGGTCGCGTCTTCACGGCGGCGGAGTTGCGGAGCGGGGCGCCGATGGTGGTCGTCGAGCAGCGAACCGTGGATCGGTTGTTCGGGGCGCACGACCCCATCGACGAGATCGTCCGTGTCGGCGGCCACCCGTTCCGGGTCGTGGGCGTGTGGCAGCGTCCCACAAACATCTTCGAAGTGCCGGGCGCGCCGGAGATCGCGGGGGTCGTGCCGTTCGAGGCGGCCCGCGAGCGCTTCTCGATCGACCGGGTGAACGGCCTCATCATCCTCGTGAAGCCGCGACCTGAGGTGAGCGTCACGCGCGCGATGGACGCCGCTACGCTACAGCTGCGGCGGCTGCGCGGGCTGCGGGTCGGCGAGCCTAACAGCTTCGACCTGCTGACATCAGACCAGGTCCTTGGCATCTTCGACAGCCTGACGTTCGCGTTCTTTTTCGTGATGCTCGTGCTCTCGAGCATCGCGCTCCTGGTGGGCGGGATCGGGGTGATGGCGATCATGATGGTGTCGGTGACGAGCCGAACGCGGGAAATCGGACTGCGCAAGGCCATGGGCGCCACACGCCGCGACGTCCTGTGGCAGTTCCTCGTGGAGGCGGCGACCCTGACCTTGATGGGCGGCATCCTCGGCATCCTGCTGGGGACCGTCACCGGGGAACTCCTCAAGCGCCTGCTCAATTTCAACACGACCGTGCCGGTGTGGAGCGCCGCGATCGCGACGATCGTGTCGATCGCGGTCGGAGTCGTCTTCGGCATCGCGCCGGCGGCGCGGGCGGCGCGGCTCGATCCCGTCGACGCACTGAGGTACGAGTGAGCCAGCACGTCGATCTGCTCGCCATTGCCGCTCACCGCGACGATGTGGAATTGACCTGCGGCGGCACGCTCGCCAGGGCCGTGCGGGGGGGCCACCGCGTGGGGATCGTCGATCTCACGCAGGGCGAGGCCGGTACGCGCGGAGACGCCGCCACGCGCGCCGCCGAGGCGGACCGCGCGGCCCAGGTCCTGGGTGTGCAGGTGCGGCTCAATGCCGGACTCCCCGACGCGCACCTGTACAATGACGAGCCGTCGCGTGCGAAGGTCGTCGAACTGATCCGCGCCACGCGTCCCCGCGTGGTCATTCTCCCCTTCCCCGTCGGCCGACACCCCGATCACCGCATCGCGTCGGAGCTGGGCCGCGACGCCTGCTATCTCGCCGGGCTCGCGAAATACGGACCGGCGGGTGCGGCGGCGCCTCATCGCCCGTTCAAGGTGCTGTACGCCCTCGCCTATCGCGAGGACCCGGTGAAACCGACGTTCGTCGTGGATATCTCCGATGTCTTCGAGCTCAAGATGGCGGCGGTCCGCTGCTACGGATCGCAGTTCGACGGCGCCCAGGCGGCCGGCGAGATCCACCCGACCGGGCAGGACCTGTACGAGCTGATCCGGGTGCAGTCGGCGCACTACGGCTCGCTCATCCGCAAGGCCTACGGTGAGCCGTTCTTCTGCTACGAGACGCTCGAAGTGCAAGACGTGCTGCAGCTTGGCGTGCAATCCCTCTAGTCCCTAGATTTCCCGCCATGCCACCGCGGCTCGTCTATCTCGACAACGCGGCTACGACGCCGGTGCGCCCCGAGGTGCTCGAAGCGATGCTGCCCTACCTCGGGCGAGAGGCGTTCGGGAACCCGTCCTCGGCCCACCGCTTCGGGCGCGCCGCGCGCGCCGGAGTCGAGGAGGCGAAGCGCACGATTGCCGAGGTGCTGGGGGCCGAGCCGGGGCAGGTGATCTTCACCTCCGGGGGCACCGAGGCGGACAATCTGGCGGTGATCGGGTGCGCGCTCGCCGCGCGCGATCGGGGTGGGCCGTTCCGCGCCGCCGTCTCGGCGATCGAGCACAAGGCGGTGCTCGCCGCGGCGCACGCGGTCGCCCATCTCGGCGGCGAGGAGATCGTGCTCCCGGTCGACGCCGCGGGCGTCGTGGTCGAGGACGCGCTCGTAGCGGCGCTCGGCCAGGGCGTGGCGGTGGTGAGCGTGATGTGGGTGAACAACGAGGTGGGCGTGACGCAACCGGTCGCGCGGCTGGCGGCGCGATGTCGCGAGGCCGGCGTCGCGTTCCACGTCGACGCCGTCCAGGCCTTCGGCAAGATCCCCGTGTCGCTCCCGGATGTCGGCTGCACCTTCCTCACCATCTCCGGCCACAAGATCGGCGCCCCGAAGGGGATCGGGGCCCTCATCGTGCGCGACCGCCATGCCGTGGCAGCGATCATCCATGGGGGTGGCCAGCAGTTCGGGATCCGGCCGGGCACGGAAAACGTGCCGGGCATTATCGGGCTCGGGACGGCGGTCGAGCTGGCGGCGCGCGAGCAGGCGGAATTCGCTCGCTGCGTGGGGGCGTTGCGCGACGAGCTCGAGCGCCGGATCCTCGCGGTCGTGCCCGACGCCGTGATCAACGCCGGGGAGAGCCTGCGGGCGCCCCACGTCTCGAGCATCGCGATCCCCGGGACCGACAGCGAAGCCCTGCTCATGCACCTGGACCTCGCGGGGATCGCCTGTTCGTCGGGCTCCGCCTGCAGCACGGGCGCGGTCGAGCCGTCGCACGTGCTGAGCGCGATGGGCGTGCCGCGCGAGCTCGGGATCGCGGCATTGCGGTTCTCGTTCGGAAAGGACAACACGCTGGCCGACGTGGAGGCGGTGGCCGCCGCGTTTCCCAAGATCGTCGAAAAGGTCCGCGCGCTGTCGGCGGTGCTGCACCGATGAGGGAGCGCGTGCTTGTGGCGATGTCGGGCGGCGTCGATAGCTCGGTCGCGGCCGCGTTGCTCGTCGAGCAGGGCTACGAGGTCGTCGCTGCGACGATGAAGCTGTTCTGCTACGGCGAGAGCGTCCCCGATCGCCCCTGTTGCTCGCTCGACTCGATCACCGACGCGCGACTCGTGGCCCACCGCCTCGGCATTCCCCACTACGTGCTGAACTTGGAGGACCGCTTCGGCCGGGACGTGATCGGCGACTTCGTGCGCGAGTACGCCCGCGGCCGCACGCCGATCCCGTGCGTGCGCTGCAACTCCTTCACCAAGTTTCGCGACCTGCTGCACCACGCCGACGCGCTCGACTGCGCCTACCTCGCGACCGGCCACTATGCCGTGGCCCGCGACGGGGCGCTCTACCGCGGGCACGATCCCGAAAAGGACCAGTCGTACTTCCTCTGGGGGATCGACCGCGCCGTGGTGGCGCGGATGCTGACGCCCGTCGGTACGCTCGCCAAGCGCGAGACGCGCGAGGTCGCCAGGCGCCTGGGTCTCGCGACGGCGGAGAAGCCCGAGTCGGTCGAGATCTGCTTCGTCCCCGACGATGACTACGTGAGCGTGCTCGAGCGCCACCTCCCCGCGGACGCCCCGGCGCTCGCCCCCGGACCGGTCGTGACAGCGAGCGGCGAACTCGTGGGACAGCACGCGGGCTTTGCGCGCTACACGATCGGACAGCGGCGCGGCGTGCCCGGGGGCTTCCGCGAGCCGATGTATGTGGTCGCGATCCGGCCCGAGACCCGGGAGGTCGTGATCGGGCCCGGAGGCGACCTGTTCGGCCACGCAGTCGCGCTCGGCGAGGTGAACTGGCTCGCGCCCCCGCTCGCCGTAGGCGACGACGTGTTCGTGCAGTGCCGCTACCGCGCCCGTGCCGTGCCCGGCCGCGTGCGGGAGCGCCTGGGCGACAGCCTAGCGCTCGACCTCGCCCAGCCGGTGCGGGCGATTACGCCGGGGCAGTCGGGGGCCTTGTACGACACGGACGGCCGCCTGCTCGGCGGCGGCGTGATCGCCTAACTCTCACCACCGCAACGCACTCGCAGGCCTCGAGCGGAGCCGGTGCGCCGCATCACGGTCCCGACTCGGCGGCCGGGCGTAGGTTGCGGGCCAGCACTACCTCTACGGGCCGCCTACGGCGGCCCACGTCGTCCGTCCCACGCCGGAGGGAGCAGTATGCCCGTAACTCTTGGTCATGTCGCTAGGGGGCTAGCCGCCGCCGCAGCGCTCGTCGCAGTCGCGTGCAGCTCGAGCACCGCCCCCCAGCCGCAGCTAGCCAATCCCGCGCAATTGAGCACGAATCTGCAGACCGTCTCGGGCGTCGTGAGCTCGCCGACCTTCAATAGTTTCGGCGCGCTGCGAACCGCCAGCGGCTCACCCGTGGCAGCGCCGACCGTGCCTGGGGCCTTGCTCGGCGCCGCTCCGATCACGCCGCCCGCCACGTCGACGCAAGCCTACGCGGGCGCGCCGGCCCGGCTCCAGGCACTGCGCCTCGCGGCCGCATCGCTCGGCTCCGGGATCGCGGCCAGCGTGATCCCGCCGACCCAGCTCGGTAAGACCTACGTCTGGGACGTGACGACGCACGCGTACGTCGCCCAGAGCGGCGGCCCGACGAACGGCGTTCGGGTCATCCTCTACGCCGTCAACAGCTCCGACCAGGTGATCGAGCCCACGACGGCCGTCGGCTACGTCGACCTGCTCGACGAGAGCACCAGCAGCACGAACACGCTGCACGTCCTCGTGTACGGCGGGACGCCCACGAGCCAGGGCACGAAGTACGCCGACTACAGAGTGAGCGGCACCGTCACGGGGAGTCCAGCAACCGCCTTCAATGCGAGCGCGACCGGGTCCGTGACCGACGGGACGCACACGCTCACGTTCAACGCGAGCTTCGCAGCGACGCAGCTCAACACGACGACCCCGAATGTCCAGATCGACGTCACGTGGAGCCTCGACAATCCGGCCGTGAGCGTGACGCTGTCGGAGACCGTCGCGGCGTCGGACGCCAACCATCTGACGCTGACGATCCACTTCACGGAGACCTACGCAGGGGAGACGGTCGGGGTGGATGGCACCCTCGCGGTCGTGGTGTCGCCGCAAAGCGTGACGGCCAACTTGACCGTGAAAGTGAACGGCCAGACGTTCGCCACGATCACGGGCACGGCGGACGCGACCCACCCCAACGGCATCCAAGTCACTCACGCCGACGGCAGCGCGCTGTCAAACGCCGAGCAGGCTGCGTTGGCCAGCCTGTTCGATCTGCCGGACAAGCTCGAGAAGGCGATCGACGACCTGTTCCACCCGTGTGAGCACCTCATGGGCGCCTAAGACGCCGCAGCTCGAACGGCGAGCCCCCGCCGGGCCTAGCCCGGCGGGGGTTTTCGTTTTATTAGAGTGGTGGTGAAGATGCTGTACCGCCTGCTCGCCGACGGCGTCGTGGTCGTGCACGCCGCCTTCGTCGGCTTCGTGATGCTGGGTGGGTTTCTCGCCTGGCGCTGGCGCGCCCTTGTCTGGGCGCACCTCCCGGCAGCCGTGTGGGGAGCGGCGATCGAATACGGCGGCTGGACCTGCCCGCTCACTCCGCTCGAGAACGCGCTGCGGGCGCGCGCCGGGCTCCAAGGCTACCGCGGCGGCTGGGTGGAGCACTACCTAATCCCGCTGGTCTACCCGGCGGACCTCACCCGCCCCACCCAAGCCGTGCTCGGGACGCTCGTCGTGGTCGTGAACGTGATCGCCTACGGGGTGCTCGTGCGACGCGGGCTCCGGCACTAGAATGAGAACCATGACTCGCACGCTGATCATCGGGCTCGTCCTCGCGGCGGCCTGCGGCCGCTCCGGCAGCGGGGACGCGAGCCGCGACACCCTGACCGAGCGGCAGCACGACTCGATCCTCGCGAAGTCGAGCATCCCGGGCGCGAGCGCGGTCGGTCGCGCGCTGAAAGCGGCCGACTCGACGAACGCCCGCATCCACGGGACGGACAGCGTGCCGCCGTGACCCGAGCCGGCGCGCGGGCGTGGCTCGTGCCGTGCCTCGCGCTCGCCGCCAGGTGCGCGCCGTCCGACCCTTGCCACGCCTCCCAGATGCACCTCGCCGGGCGCTACGCCGAGCGCTACCTCGGTCACTGGGTCGTAGCCCGCGGCGATACGCTGACCCTGCCCCAACTCGGGGATCGCTTCAAGCTGACCGACGTCGTGCTCGACAGCACGCGCGTCGTCGTGGGCCGCACCTGTCACTTCGCGGGCACCCTGGTCTTCCGGGTACCGCGCGACACGCTGCCCGTCACGTGGATCGGGTATCCGGAGCAGGTCCTGGTCTACGGCTGGCCCGCGGAGCTCGGGCCCTTCGCGGGAGTCAGCGCGACCCGGGTGGGCGACTCGCTCGCCGGCGCGATCCTGTACGACGCGCGGCTGGGTTTGCAGGTGCGGCCGGGGGCGACGGCGCGCTTCATGGCCGGCCGAGCGCGGCGCTAGAGCAATCCGGTATCTTCCAAGCGGCCCGTCGAGGGGGACTGGCTCCGCTCGGCAGACCGCGACTTCGTTCCCAGGAGGCCTACGTGGCGTTCTCCGCTGCCGAGCGTGCCGCGATGATCGAGCGCTACGCCCACGGCCCGACGCTGCTCAAGCGCGCGCTCGCCAATGTGCCGGCGGGGGCGCTCACCTGGAAGCCCGCCGCCGGGCGGTGGTCCGCGCATGAGATCGTGGTGCACTGCGCCGATAGCGAAACCAACGCGCACATGCGGCTGCGGTTTCTCATCGCTGAGCCCGAGCCCCTCATCGTCGGGTACGACCAGGACCGCTGGGCGATGAGCTTCGACTACCACGCCCATCCGCTCGACGCCGCGCTCGCCACGGTCGAGGCCGTACGCGCGAACACGGTGCCGCTGCTCCGCCGCCTGACCGATCTGGACTGGCGCAAGGTGGGCCGGCACACGGAGTCGGGGCCCTACAGCACCGAGGACTGGCTGGCGATTTACGCCGAGCATCTGGAGAAGCATTCCCGCCAGATCGCGCGCAACGTCGAGGGCTGGGGCAAGCGATGAAAGGCTTTCTGTTTCGCCTGCTGATCACGGCGCTCGGCTTGTGGCTGGCAGCGACCATCGTCCCGGGCGTTCAGTTCAAGGGCTGGGGTGCCCTCCTCGCCGCGGCACTGGTCTTGGGCATCGTGAACGCCGTGATCCGACCCGTCATCCTCATCCTCACACTCCCCCTCACCGTGCTCACGCTCGGGCTCTTCATTCTGGTGGTGAACGGGATCTCCCTCTACCTCGTGGCGTGGCTCGTCCCCGGCTTCTCGCTGAGCGGGCTCGGGGCGGCGATTCTCGGGTCCATCGTGGTGGGGGTCACGGGGTGGCTCGCGTCCACCTTTGTCGGGGGATCGGGCCGCATCGAGCGCTATCGCCGTATCGAAGTGAGCGGGCGCCGCCTCGACTGATGGACCGGGCGTTCGCGGCCTTCGGCGCGGTTTCGGCGCTCCTCGCCGTTGCCGCCGGTGCCTTTGGCGCGCACGCCCTGCGTGCACGGCTCACCCCCGAGCTACTGGCGGCGTTTGAGACCGGCGCCCGCTACCAGATGTACCACGCCCTCGCGCTGCTGCTCGTGGCCATGGCGGCGGCCCGCTTGCCCGCGCCCCCGATCCGGATGGCGGGTTGGCTGTTCGTCGCAGGCACCCTGCTGTTCTCTGGAAGCCTGTACGGGTACGCCCTGACGCAGGCGCGCTGGCTCGGCCCGGTGACGCCGCTCGGCGGCCTGTGCTTCCTCGCCGGCTGGGCGGCGCTGGCGCTCGGGGTATGGCGGAGCTGACGCCGCGCGCGCGGCGTGTCCTGTGGGGGCTCGGTGCCCTGTACGCGCTCGTCAATGTATTCATCGGCGTCCACTCCGGCGGCGACTTCGTGTACGAGCTGCGCTTGACCGAGCGCCTGTTGCACGGCCTGCCGCTCTACGCCACGGTCGACCCGTCGGCGTTGCGCGGCCTGCCCTGGCCCCCGTTTGCGACGTTGGCGCTCATTCCCTTCGCACTCATCGCGCGCGTCAGCCTTCCGGTGGCGAAGGCACTATGGGCAGTGGGCAACGTCGCGTTGTTCGGGTGGTGCCTCGTGCGGGCCTTCGGGTATACCCGCCGCTGGAGGCCCGTCGTGCTCGCGGTCGCGGCGATCGCCCAGCCGCTCCAGAGCAACTTCCAGCACCTGAACGTCAACCTCGTGTTGTTGGGGCTGGTGTGCCTCGCCATCCGCGAGCTCGAAGCAGAGCGGGAGGTACGCGCGGCGCTGTGGATCGGCGTCGCGGCGGCGCTCAAGGGCTACCCGGCAGCGATGTTCCTGTACTTCCTCGCCCGCGGGCGCTGGCGGCCGCTCGCCGCCGGGACGGTCACGGCGCTGGGGCTGACCCTCGTCGCCGGGCTCCCGTACGGCCTCGCCGGCTGGGGCGTGATGCGCGATTACGTCCAGCTGGCGCTCGCGGCGCCCAGCACGCAGGCGCTCGGCGGTCAGGCCATCGGCGGCCTGGTGACCCGCTTGGGCGGCGGCCTGCCGACGGCCATCGCGCTCGACCTCCTGTGTGCCGGCGCGGTGGCGGCGGTGCTCTGGTATCACCGCACCGCGGGCGAGCCGGTGACCGATCTCGGGATGAGCGCCGTCCTCGCGGTCTTGCTCGCCCCGCTCGACCGCCTCCACTACTACGTCCTCGCCTTCCCGGCGTGGACGGCGACATTCGCCCAGGGCGCACCCACGCGTGACCCCACGATCGGGGCCCTCGCGCGCGGCGGCTGGTGGGTCACCCTCGCCCTCGGCGCGCTCCTGACATCGGGCATGCTCAGCCAGATCACGGGCCGGCTCCCCGACGGCCTGCAGGTCATCCGCCAAAACACCTACATCCTCGGTGCGCTCCTTCTCTTGGCGGTGCTCGTCATCCAACGCGCCCGCACTCCAGCGCCGGGCCACGTCGTGCAACCGAGATGACCCTGGCCCTCGATCGGGAGCCGCCGGACCGAGCGCGGCGGGCGCCGCTCGTAGCGAGTGGGGCCATGTCCGATCTGGAAACGCCCGCGCTGCTACTCCACCTGGACGCAGTCGAGCGCAACATCCGGCGGATGGCCGAGCGAGCGCGGCACCTCGGGGTCGCGCTCCGGCCCCATGCGAAGACACACAAGTGCGTCGAGCTGGGCCGCCTCCAGCTGCAACACGGGGCGCGGGGCCTCACGGTGGCGACGCTCGTCGAGGCGGACGTGTTCGCGCGCGCCGGGTGCGCCGACCTGACGTGGGCGTTCCCGCTCGACCCCGGCCACGTGGCTCACGCCCGCCGGATCGCTCAGGAGACGGGGGCCACGCTCCGCGTCGTGGTCGACGACTTGGGTGCCGCGCAAGCGCTCGCCGGCTCCGGCCTGCACGTGTGGCTCAAGGTGGACTGTGGCTATCACCGCGCCGGCGTGGACCCGGCGTCACCTTATGCCCTCGCGGTGGCCAGCGAGCTGGCGCGCGAGCGGGGACTCACCTTCGACGGGATCCTGAGCCATTCCGGACACGCCTACCGCACGAAGAACCGCGAGGAAGCGGCGGATGTCGCGGAAGCGGAGCGGAGCGTCATGGCGGGGTTCGCCGCGCGGCTCCGCACCGCAGGCATCGCCGTGCGCGAGGTGAGCGTCGGGTCGACGCCGGCGATGGCGGCGGTAGCGAATTTGACGGGCGTGACCGAGGCGCGGCCTGGGAACTACGTGTTCCATGACCGCACGATGGTGTTGATCGGGTGTTGCGAGCCAGCCGATGTCGGCGTGACGGTGCTCGCGACGGTCGTGTCGCACCAGCCGGGCGCGTCCCACTTCGTCGTGGATGCGGGCGCGCTCGAGCTGTCGAAGGACCCGGGCCCCGCGCACGTGGGACCCCAAGCGATGGGCGCCGTGCGCGGCGCTCCCGAGCTCACGGTGGCCACGCTGTCGCAGGAGCACGGGCTGATCCGTGCCGCGTCCCCCGCGGTGCTCGACGGCCGCTTCCCGGTCGGCGCCAAGCTCGAGATCGTTCCCAACCATTCCTGCCTCACGGTGGCGCAGTTCGACGCCTACCAGGTGATCCGAGGGTCGGGGGACCCGGCCGCGGCGGGCGAGGGGGGACGCGTGGTCGATCGCTGGACAGTTGAGCGGGGGCGGTGAGGGCCCCGCCCGCGGCGATCGCGGCGCTCGGCGGGGCCGTGGTCGGGCCGCCACCCGTGGTGTTCGCCGCAACCCGCGGGCGGCGGGGCGGAATCGCTGTCCATGTGACCCTGATGAATGTGAGCGTCATCATCGAGGTCGGAAGAGTTGTCGGCTTCTCTTTCCTCATGGCACCAAGTCCCCGTATGGCACCAAGTCCCCGTCGCGCGGCCCTGCCGCACCGATTGACCGGTCCGTCCGGGGTGCTGGTGTGGTGCCTGGCGCTGCTGACGGGGATCTCCAACTACGTCTTCTCTCCGTGATGGCCCCACCATGAAGATGTTTCTCAGGCATCTCGCGTTGTGTGCGCTCCCGCTCGTCGGCGGCATCGGTGCGGGCTACGGGTTCGCCGCGAAGCAAGGCTCGTGCGGCTCGCTGGTCGGCCCGATCTTCGCCGCCAAATGTCACGGGCGACAGCTCGAGTACCAGCTGAAGTTTCAGCTCGCCGGGACGGGCGTCGGTACCCTGCTCGCGGCGGGCTTGGGCGCGTGGCTGGAACATCGGCGGCGGCGCGCCGTACAAGGGACACCCTCACCAGGAGAGCCGTCATGAAACGCATCGCGACGATCCTGACGCTGGCGGTCTGCACCGCCCCTGGCCTCGCGGCCCAGGACACGACCAAGGCCGCGGCGCCAGCCGCAGCAGCGCCTGCCGCGACGGCGGTGGACGTGGCCGAAGCGGTGGTCGCGCGATCCGTCGTCGATCGCCAGCCGCAGGACACGGGGACGGCGTTCCCCGCCGACGTCGGGCAACTGAACTGCTGGTCGAAGGTCACGGGCGCAGGCGGCGCCGCCATCCATCACGTGTGGTTCCACGGCGACACTCAAGTGGGTGACGTGGAGCTCCAAGTGAGCGGGTCGCCGTGGCGCACGTGGAGTCGCAAGACCGTGCCTCCAGATTGGACCGGAGCATGGCACGTCGAGGTGCGCGACGCCGCGGGCACCGTGCTGAAGAGACTCGACTTTACGGTGGGCCAGTAAGCGTCACCCCGACGCGCGCGACGCCACGTTCCCCGGCGGGTGAGTGCCCGCCTTCCCGAACGTGGCGTCGTGCGTTGGTGCGACGTATGTTGTGACGCATGGACTTGGTGCAGCAAGTCGCCGCGAACCTCAAGGTCGAGGCCGCCAAGGCCGAGAAGGGCGTCGGTGCCATTCTCATGGCGCTGCGGATGAACGTCGACCCGAAGACGTTCGCAGCCGTGAAGGACGCTCTGCCGCACAGCGAGAGCTTGATGGGTCGGGCCCTGATGAGCGGTGCCCGCACCGGCGAGATGCCGTCGCTGGGCGGACCGTCGGGGCTCCTGGCGGCGCTCGCCGCCGCGGGCTACGCGAAGGACGAGATTCCGCGCCTCGGCCGCCTCGTCCTCGAGCACCTGCGTCCCATCATCGGCGCCGACAAGCTCGAGCAATTCCTCAAGATGGCGCCGGTGCTCGGCGGCTAGGTCCTAGCGCCGCCTGACGGGGATGCCGGGTCGGGCGGACGCGACACGCGCCCCAGCATTACCCCCAGCGCCAGGTGACAACGCGACACCGCGGGTCACGCCTGCGCTGCTCGCGACCGTGGTCGCCGCGGCGGGCCCTGGCATGCTCGGCGGGTTCCCCGCCGACGCCATGACGCGGCCCTCTCCCACCCGATCCCGGGCAACCTGCTGCACTTGCGGTGCGTGTGCTTCCTGCCCTCCGCTCGCCTCGCTGCCCGCACGAGGCAACACCCGGCCGAGCGAGCCAGGCGCTGCGAGCGTCCCGGGCCGCGCCACTGTCACGCCTTCCGCTGGGGCGAGGGCGCGTCCGGTGCCGTTCCGCACCGCGACCACGACCATCGGTGGCTCGGGCGTAGGCGCGGACAGGTGGGTGAACCGCACATGGCTGAGCGGGCCTCGGGTGGCGGCGAGCGCGACTCGCGAGAGCGGCTCCCTATTCGTCCCACTGCGCGTGGCGCTCCTGGGTTCGGGTGCCTGCGGGCGTGGAGCGCTCGAGACGAGCGCCACCGCTCGGATCGGTGACGGCGTCCGACGGCGCACCGGGGTCTCGGGCCCGCGCGGACGAGGTGCGATGGGGGTGGACCCGCTCGCGCCGCGCGGTGTCGCGAACCGCCGCCCGGGAGAGAACGTGGCCAGTGCGGGCGGAGGTACGGGGCCCAGGGCGAGCGCCAGGGCGCTTGGCGGCGGCGCGCCACACGGCGATAGCGAACCGCACAGGTCTCGATGCGCAGCGAACCCGCGACCGCCGAAACACGCGGAGAGGAATCCGTCACAGAAGCTGAAGGGCTCCGCGACAATCACCTGCACGCCGATGAACGTGCAGTTGAGACACGGCGGGTAGGTCGGAGCAGGCGCATCGCTCGCATCGCTCGATGCGGTGTCCTGCGGGGGCAGGTATTGCTGGGCGTAGATCGGGGGAGCGACGGTGTAGGCGACGAGGTCGTAGTGGAAGTACCCATCGCCGAGCATCCGCTGCACGACGTCGCTCATTGCCCCTTCTCCGTCGGAGCCGGACCAGGTCGGGACTAAGGCGTCTGGATTCCACGCCGCCTCTCGCACGAACTCGTCGACCCGTACCGGATCGGGCGACAGCGCCGCGAGCACCATCCCGGTTCCGTCGGGCTCCCTCACGACCCAGCCGGGCCGATCGTTGGGCCCGCGAATCTCATAGGTGCCGGCGCGGACGGCGGGATCGGCCGCGGGGGTGTTCGGGAACAGCACCTCGATGTGGCCGTCCGTCCTGCGACGCAGGACGATGAGGTTTCCGTCCTCGGCTGCTTGCACGTACACCCGGACGGAGGCACCCCGAGTGAGCGCGTTGGCATCGAGCCACACCCGCACAACCTTCGCCTCGGGAAGCGGGGTGGCGGAGGGTGCCACAGCCTGAAGCAACAGCGCGGCGAAGGGGGCGATCATGGGTTCCTCCGCGCAGTGGGGTTCCTGTCGCGGTCGCAGGGACGATGGGGCCTATGTACCACACCTTATAGAACACCGCCCCGTGCCGCGTGGGTCCGCCAGGGGGCGGTTCCCGCTCGAGGCGGAGAACGGGTCGCACAACGGGACGTGGTGCGGTTGACATGGTGGCTCCCGGAGGGGGCGCCGGCAACGGCCCAGCCACGCGCGAACGAGCGCGAATATGAGGCAGCATGTCACCCTGTTCCCACCTTGTGCTCAGCACCACAAATTGCAGGCGCGAGACCGCCGCTGAGCGCGGCGCTTGGCATTCGAGTTGATCGTCGAGTCGCGAGGTCCCAAGACCAGGGTGCATTCCAGGAGCCCGCGCCTTTCTTCGCTGAGTCGCGCACACTGGCCGGCGAGCGCCTACCGCCGGGAGGGGCTACCCGAGCGCGTGTTGCAGTTCGGCACGGGCATGCTGCTACGCTCCTTGTGTGCGACAGCCGTCGATACGGCGAATTGCGCGGGCGCATTCCACGGCCGCATCGTCGTCGTGCAAAGCACCTCGCAGGGGAACGCGCACGCCCTCAACGCGCAGGACGGTTTGTTCACCCTCGTGGAACGCGGCCGGCGGGACGGAACGCGAATCGAGCGATCTCGTCTGATCGGCGCCGTCTCACGTGCGCTCGTCGCCGACGCCGAGTGGCAGGCGGTGCGCGAGTCCGTGGCGCAACCCGAGCTGCAGGTGATCGTCAGCAACGTGACCGAGGCTGGCTTCCGACTGGACGGCGACGTCGCCCGCATCGGCGGCAGTGGGGAGCGCGCGCCCGCCGGCTTCCCTGCCAAGCTGAGCGACGTCCTCCACACCCGTTTCGAGCGCCTGCCCGACGGCCCACCGCTGTACGTTATCCCGACCGAGCTCGTCCCCGACAACGGACCCCGCCTCGCCGCGATGATCGACCAGGTCGCATCCCGATTCGGAGAGCGATTCCGCGAGTGGCGCTCGACCCACGTGCGGTTCTGCTCGTCGCTCGTGGACCGCATCACGACGGGCGCCGCCTCGCCGGAGGCGCGCGCGGCGCTGGAGTCGAGTCTCGGCTACACGGACGCGCTCCTCACGATCGCCGAGCCGTACGCGTTGTGGGCGATCGAAGCGGACCCGGCCGCACTGCGGCCCGCGTTCCCGATCGACGTTGCGCCCGACTCGGTCGTGTTCGCATCCGACATCGGCATGTATCGAGAGCGCAAGCTGCGCTTATTGAACGGGTCGCACACCGCGCTCGCTCCGCTGGCGCTGCTCGCGGGGGTGCCGACGGTGCGGGAGGCAGCGGCGCACGCCCGTCTCGGCCCGTTCCTCGAGCGCGTGCTATTCGACGAACTCGTGCCCGGGACCGATGTGCCCGCCGCCGCCGCACGGGCGTTCGCGACTAGTGTCGTGGAGCGGTTTCGCAATCCCTGGCTCGAGCACGAGTGGCGGGTGATTGCTACGGACCAGACCACGAAGATGCGCGTGCGCGTCGCGCCGGCGATCGAGCGCTTCGTGGCGAGAGAGCGCCGCGTGCCGGCGGCGCTCGCGGTCGCGTGCGCCGCGCACCTGCGGTATCTGCGTCCGGTCTCGTGTGGTGCGGAGCCCGGGCCCATGGCGCGTGGTTGGTGGCGCGGGGCGGTCTATCCGATCGTGGATGCCGCTCTGCCGCTCGTCACCCGACATTGGCTGGCGGTAGACCCGGATCGAGCGCCGGCACCGGTGCCGCGCGATACGCTGGAGCGCCTCGCCGCTCGCGCGCTCGCGGATGAGGCGCTGTGGGGCTCCTCCCTCGCTCGCCTGCCCTACTTCCTCGAGGCCACCATCGGCGCGCTCGACCGGCTGGAACAGGGCGGCGTAGAGGCGGCGCTCTCATGACGGATGCAGCGCTCGCGAGCGGCGTCGTCGCAGTCGTGAGGCTCCCGCAAGCGACCGACTTTGGTGCGCTCGGGGGCGCGCTGGCAGCGGGCGGCGTGAGCGTCGTGGAGATCACGCTGACCACGCCGGGCGCCCTCGAGGGTATTCGCGACCTCGCCTCGCGCGCCGATCGGTCGGGCTGCATCGTCGGGGCCGGTAGCGTGCTCGACGAGCAGTCCGCGCGGGACGTCCTCGCGGCCGGCGCCCGGTTCGTGGTCAGCCCGACGTTCGATGCGGCGGTGCTGCGCGTGTGCCGCGAGGCGAATGTCCCGTGCATGCCGGGCGCGCTCACCCCGCGGGAGCTACTCGATGCGTGGCGCGCCGGCGCGTCCCTCATAAAGCTCTTCCCCGCCTCCCTGGTCGGGCCCGGCTACATTCGAGACGTGCTCGCGCCGCTGCCGTTTCTGCGTCTCGTGCCGTCGGGCGGCGTGTCGCTCGAGAATGCCGGAGCGTGGATTCAGGCGGGAGCTGCCGCGGTGAGCATCGGCGGCGCGCTCGTGAGCGCATCGCTCGTGGCCGAGGAAGCCTGGGACCGCCTGACCGCGCGGGCCCGGGCACTGGTCGAGCGCGTGGCGGCGGCCCGGCGCCCGCCGGCGCCAGCTTCAACGTGAACTCCCCCTCCGCGCGCGTGGTCACGTTCGGCGAGTTGATGCTGCGGCTCAGCCCGCCGGGGCAGGAGCGGCTGTTCCAATCGCACACGCTCCGCGCCGATTTCGGCGGCTGCGAGGCGAACGTCGCGGTGGGGCTCGCGCATCTCGGCGTGCGCGCCGCGTACGTCACCCGGTTGCCCGATTCCCCGATCGGCCACGCGGCCCTGCACGCGCTCGAGGCCGAGGGCGTGGACACGGGACAGGTCGTGCTCGGCGGCGAGCGGATGGGGATCTACTTCGTCGAGCCCGGCGCCGACATGCGGACCAGTCGCGTCATCTACGACCGGGCGGGCTCGGCGTTTGCCGGAATCGCGCCCAGTATGGTCGATTGGGCCCGGGCGCTCGCAGGCGCCAGTTGGTTGCATGGCTCCGGGATCACTCCGGCGCTCGGCGAAGGCCCACGGGGAGCCCTGGCCGCGGCGATCGACGCCGCCCGCGCGAGTGGGGCTCGCATCAGCCTGGATCTGAACTACCGGCCGGCGCTCTGGCAGGGTCGGGACCCGCGAGCCGTGATCGCCCCGCTGGTCCAGGGCGCAGACCTCCTGATCGGGAACCCCGACGCGGTGCGGGCGATGCTGGGCGTCGAGGCGCCCGACGATTCGCTGGCGCAGCGCCTCGCTGAGCGCTGCGGCTGCCGGCGCGTGGCGCTGACCCGGCGGGAAGTGCTTTCGGCGAACGAGCACGGGTGGAGCGCCGTGCTGTACGATGCCGCATCCCGCGGGGCCTGGAGCAGCCGGCGCTACCAGGTGCGCGTGGTCGACCGGGTCGGCGGCGGCGACAGCTTCGCGGCAGGTTTGATCGCCGCGCTCGCCGCCGATCGGGAGCTCGCCGACGCCGTGCAGTTCGCCGCCGCGGCCGGCGCCTTGAAACTCACGATACCGGGTGACTGGAACCGCGCCACCCCTGAGGAAATCGAGCACCTGGTTCGCGCATGCACATGACGTTCCGCTGGTTCGGGCCCGCCGACCCGATTCCGCTAGCCCACATCCGGCACATCCCTGGCGTCTCCGGGGTCGTGAGCGCGCTGTACGACGTGCCGGTGGGCGCCGTCTGGAGTCGCGAGCGACTGGAGCGCCTCAAAGCGGAGATCGACGCGGTGGGCCTCACGTTCGCCGTGGTCGAGAGCATCCCGGTACACGAAGACATCAAGCTCGGCCGCCCCAGCCGCGACCGACTCATCGCGACCTATTGCGAGAGCGTGCGCGCCATGGGCGCGCTCCGCATTCCGGTGCTGTGCTACAACTTCATGCCGGTGTTCGACTGGGTGCGCACCAACCTCGCGCACCTTCTCGCCGATGGCTCGACGGCACTCGCGTACGACCACGGGTCGCTCGCGGCCCTGGACCTGTCGGGCGGAACCGGCAATCTCCCCGGCTGGGCCACGGCCTACGGCCCCGACGAGCTGCGGGCGCTGCTTGCCGCTTACCGCGACGTGGACGCGGAGCGATTGTGGGACCATCTCGCCTACTTTCTCGAGCGCGTCGTGCCGGCCGCCGAGGACGCGGGGGTGCGCATGGCGATCCACCCCGACGATCCGCCGTGGTCGATCTTCGGGCTGCCCCGAATCGTGTGCACGGGCGCGGATCTGGAGCGACTCGTGGCCTTAGTGGACCGCCCAACAAATGGCGTCACGTTTTGCACGGGGTCCCTGGGCGCTGACCCCGACAACGATCTGCCGGCGCTGGTCCGGCGCCTCGGCGCCGGACGTGGAGGCGGGCGCATCCATTTCGCGCATTGCCGCAACGTGCGCGTCACGGGCGAGCGGCGGTTCCACGAGACGGCGCACCCATCGGCATGTGGTGGCGTGGACCTGCGCGAGGTACTGCGAGCGCTGCGCGATGTTGGCTTCACTGGGCCGATGCGCCCCGACCACGGCCGCATGATTTGGGGCGAGCGCGGACGCCCCGGGTACGGCCTCTACGACCGGGCGCTCGGCGCGATGTATCTGCAGGGGCTGTGGGAGGGATTGACCCGGAGCGGCGGATGACGGTCCCCCGCGACCCCCACGATCGCGCGTTCCCAGCGGGGACGCGGGACCCGCCATGCTGTTCCGCAAGCGCCGGCCGATATCCGGATGCACATCGCGCGAGCGCGCGCGCCCATTCTCCCCACCCATGGAACCCGGGGTGTCCAGCATGTCCGATCAACGGTTGTCCCGCCGCACCTTCCTCACGTTGAGCGCCGCGGGTGCGGCCGGCGCGGCGCTCGGCGCAACGGTGCGTGCCCACGCCGCGCTCGCCGCAGCTCACCCTGACGACCCGCCTCTGCCGCAGCCGCCCGTGGTCGCGCTCGGCGTGGCGAGCTACTCGCTGCGCAACTTTCCGCGGGCCCGCGCAATCGAGATGGTGAAGGCCCTCGGCATGCGCTACGTCAACTTCAAGTCCGTGCACTTGCCGTATGACCTGTCGGCGGCAGAACTCGCTCTGGCGCGGCAGGAGATCGAGACGGCCGGCCTCGTGATCGTGGGCGGTGGCGTGATCACGTTCGACAGTGACCGCGATGAGGACGTGCGGAAGTATTTCGCCTACGCCAAGGCCGCCGGCATGCCGCTCATCACCGCGACCGCGGACCCGATCCTGCTGCCGCGCATCGAGCGGTTTGCCAAGCAGTACGACCTCCAGGTCGCCATCCACAACCACGGGCCGGAGGACAAGCACTTCCCTTCCCCGTACGACGTCCTGCGGCATGTGAAGGACCTGGATCGCCGGATCGGGCTGTGCCTGGACGTCGGGCACACCGCGCGCACCGGCACCGACGTCGTGCGCGCGATCACGGACGCCGGTCCCCGTCTGCTCGACATGCACATGAAGGATCTGCGCGATCCCGTGGCCGTAGAGAGTCAGTGCATTGTCGGGGAGGGTACCATTCCCATCGCGGCGATCCTCCGGCAGCTCGAGGCCATTGGTTATCGCGGCTACGTCAACCTCGAGTACGAGATCGACCCCGACGCCCCGCTGCCGGGGATGAAGCAGTCGCTCGCCTACATGCGCGGCGCGCTCGCCGGTCTCGCCGCTGGCCGGTCTCCCTGACGCCCCGGACCGCGATGCGCCTGTCATGGCGTGGTCCGTGACGGCCCGCCAGGAACGCCCGCCGGGTGTGGCCGTGAGGCCGCGCCGCCTCGGCTATCGCTGGACGGTGTGTGCCCTGCTGTTCGTGGTCACCACCGTCAACTACGTCGACCGGCAGGTGTTGGGCATCCTGGCGCCCACGTTGCAGCGGGAGCTGCGCTGGTCGGAGACGAACTATGGCGACGTGGTCGCCTGGTTCAGTGCCGTGTATGCGATCGGGTTCCTTGGGGCCGGGTGGTGGCTCGACCGGGTCGGCGTGCGGCGCGGCTTCGCGGTCGCGGTCGTGACGTGGAGTGTGGCGGCGATCGCCCATGCCTTCGCTCGCACGACGGCCGGGTTTGCGGCGGCGCGGGCGCTCCTCGGGCTGGGCGAGTCCGCCAACTTCCCTGGGGCCATCAAGACCGTGGCGGAATGGTTCCCGAACCGGGAGCGCGCGCTGGCCACCGGGCTCTTCAACGCCGGCACCAACACGGGAGCGATCGTGACGCCGCTCCTCGTGCCCTGGATCGCGCTGACCTTCGGTTGGCGGTGGGCCTTCATCGTCACGGGCTCGCTCGGCTTCCTCTGGCTGGCGCTGTGGCTGGCGTTGTATCGCAGCCCGGAGGAGCAGCCCCGCCTCTCGCGCGCCGAGCTGGCGCACATTCGCGGCGATGCTCCCGACACGGCAGGCGGCCGCGTGTCCTGGGTTCAGCTCCTCGGGCAGCGGCAGACCTGGGCGGTCGTGGTCGGGAAATTGCTGGCCGATCCGATCTGGTGGTTCTATCTGTATTGGCTCCCGAAGTTTCTCGACGCCAAGTACGGCATCAAGCTGTCCCAGCTGGCGCTGCCGCTGGTAGTCGTGTATGTGGTGGCGGATGCCGGCTCGGTGACGGGCGGGTGGCTGTCGGGCGCGCTGATCGAGCGGGGTTGGAGCGTGAACCGCGCGCGCAAGGCGGCGATGCTCCTCATGGCCTTGGCGATCGTGCCGACAGCGTTGGCGCCCCGCGCGGGGAGCCTGTGGACCGCGGTACTGCTGGTGAGCGTGGCAGTCGCTGCCCATCAGGGCTGGTCCGCCAATGTGTATACGCTCGCGAGCGACCTGTTTCCGCGATCGGCTGTCGCGTCGGTGATCGGGATCGCGGGGTTCGCGGGCGCAGCGGGCGGCGTTTTGTTTCAGCGTGCCACGGGACGGATTCTCGATGCGACCGGCCACAACTACGCCCCCCTCTTCCTGGTCTGTGGATTGGCGTACGTGTCCGCGTGGACCATCATTCATTGGCTCGTCCCCAACCTCGAGCCGGCCCGGCTGACGGTTGCACCCGGGCCGCTCGCTCCTGGGCCACCCTCTCCCGCACCGGAGAAGGCGTCATGATGCGATCCCACATCCGCCGCATGGCGTGGCAGCAAGCGCACGCCGCGGGCTGGGCTCTGGTCGCTTAGGGCCGTGGCCCCCGTCCTCGACGCCGACCGCTGTTTCGATTCCGATCCCGCCGTGCGGCGCGTCGCGCGCGCGCTGTACGAGGAGACACGGCAGCTGCCGATCGTATCTCCCCATGGCCACGTGGATGCGGGCGTCCTGGCCCAGAACGAGCCGTTCGCGGAGCCCGCCGCCTTGATCGTGCAGCCGGACCATTACATCCTGCGGATGCTTTATGCCCGCGGGGTCCCGCTCGAAGCACTGGGTGTGCCGCGCCAGGACGGCGCGCCCGTTGAGTTGGATCCGCGCAGCGTGTGGCAGCGCTTTGCAGACCACTACTACCTGTTCCGCGGCACGCCCACCGGCATCTGGCTCGATTATGAGCTCCACGAGGTGTTCGGCGTCCGGGACCGACTCTCGGGCGAGACCGCCGCACGCATCTACGACGAGATCGTGGACAAGCTCGCCGCCCCCGACTTCCTCCCGCGGGCCCTGTTCCAACGGTTCAACATCGAGGTGCTCGCGACGACCGACGGGGCCAGCGATCCGCTCGAGCACCACCGGGTGATTCGGGCCTCGGGGTGGACGGGGCGCGTGATTCCGTGCTTTCGTCCCGACGCGCTATTCCGGATCGCCGCGCCCGAATGGCCGGCCGCGCTCGATGCCCTGGGCCGCGAGCACGGCGCACCGCTGGTCGAGTACGCGGACTTCGTCGACGCGCTGACCGACCGTCGCACGTTCTTCAAGAGCATGGGGGCCACGGCGACCGATCATGCCGTGCTCGAGCCCGTCACGACGTGGCTGTCCCCCGAAGAGACGGAATCCCTGTATCGGCGCGCCCGGCTAGGCGACGCGACCCCCGCGGACGAGCGCCGTTTCACGGCGCACCTGCTCATGGAGATGGCTCGGCTCTCGGTCGAGGACGGCTTGGTGATGCAACTTCATGCGGGCGCCCTGCGGGACCACAACCGGCCGCTCTTCGAGCGGTTCGGCCCCGATCGGGGCGGCGACATTCCGGTCGCCACCGAGTTCACGCGTAACCTGCGCCCGCTCTTGAACGCGTATGGCAACGATCCGCGATTCACCATCGTCGTGTTCACGCTCGATGAGTCCACCTACAGCCGCGAGTTAGCCCCGCTCGCCGGTCATTACCCGGCGCTGCGCCTGGGGCCGCCGTGGTGGTTCCACGACTCCCTTGAGGGGATGAAGCGGTTCCGCGAAGCAACCACCGAGACGGCGGGGATCTACAAGACGGCGGGCTTCAACGACGACACGCGAGCGTTCTGCTCCATCCCTGCCCGTCACGACCTCGCGCGCCGCGTGGACGCCAACTTCCTGGCCGGGCTCGTCGCGCGCCACGTCATCGACATGAACGACGCCAGCCGCATGGCGCGTTCGCTGGCGTACGATCTGGTGAAGGAGACGTACAAGCTGTGACGCCTTACTCGGTGCCACGTCGCACCGACTCCCCGTTCTCGTGAGGAGGAGGAGCTCGAGGAGGTCGACGTTGGCGGGGCCCGTGCGGCAGAGGGATGCGGGACCGCCTGCAGCCTGTGTCAACCCCCAGCGGTTGATTTGGTCCGTGTCAACCATCAGGGGTTGATTCAGTCCGTGTCAACCATCAGGGGGTGATTCGGTCCGTGTCAACCGTCGCGCCCGACGCCGAGGGCGTCGGCCACTCGGTTGATGTAGTTGAACCAGGCAGCGATCAGGGTGATCTGCAGGATGGCACGGTCGTCGAAGCCCACCCCACGCAAGCGTTCGTGCTCCGCCGGCCCGATGCGCGTGGCGTCCCGCGTCACCTGCACCACGTAGTCCAGCATCACCCGGTCCTGCGCCGAGAGCGGGGCCTTGGTGTAGTCGTCCTCCAGCGCCGTCACCAGCGCTGGATCCAGCGTGACCCGACGCAGAAACTCTGCGTGCGAGGTGATTCAGTAGCGACAGCGGTTGGTCACGGACACCATCGTGGTGATCATCTCGTGCTGCCGCCGCGTGAGCGGCAGCGCCGGCGACATGAGCACCCCGAAGGTCGCGAAAGCGTGATGCAACGCGTCCGGAATGAGGCTGTGGGACGCGACGATACCGGAGGTTCCGTCCGCGGTGGGTTGCACCGGGGTGGCGTATTCCTGCGGGTAGAGCGCGCGCTGGGCCTCGATGGCCCGCCGCAGCTTCTCATCCGCTTCCGCGAGCGGGATGGTGCGAATCCAGGTCATGTGCTGGTGTCCCCCGGTTGAGTGAGCCGCTGGCGAAACGCCACAAGGTACACCGGGAGCCCGAGGCCCACGATCCCGGCCCCGAGCGCCGCCTGCAAGGGGTTGTGGCCCGCGAGCAAGATCAGCAGCACGGCGACGAGCCCCAGGAAGATCGCCGGCGTCACCGGGTAGCCCGGCGTGCGGTAGGCCGCATCCGCCGGCGCCCGGCGGCGCAGCACGAACAGCCCGCTCACCGTGAGGCCGACGAACAGGACCGTGACGAACACAAAGTAGGAGACGATCTGATTGAACGTGCCCGACGCCACCAGCACCGACGCCAGCGCTGCCTGGAGCGCGATGGCCCGCGCAGGCGTGCCGAAGCGCGGATGAACGGCGCCCACCGCCTTGAAGAACACGCCGTCCTGCGCCATCGCGTAGTACACTCGCGGCAGAGCCATGAGCAGGGCCATGAGGCTTCCCACCACCGCCACGACGACGATCCCAGCGAACACTCGCCCGCCTGCTAGGCCGAACAGCGCCTCGCCCGCCTGCGCGGCGAACGTCTCGCCCGAGGTCACGCGCTCGAGCGGGACCAGGTAGAGGAATATCGCGCTGGTGAGCATGTAGACGCCCGTGACCATGCTCACGCCGATCGCGAGCGCGCGCGGCACGGTGCGCGCGGGGTCCGTGGCCTCGCCGGCAAGCTTGCTGATCTCCCACCAGCCGCCGAAGGCGAAGAACGCCCCGACCAGGGCAGCGGCGAGCGCGGCGGGCAACGGATCGGACCCGGGGTGCTGGGCGACGAAGGGGGCGAAATGCGCCCAATCCCCGAGGCCCAGCGCCAGCGCCAGGATGGCGATGAGACCTAGTGCGCCGAGCTTGAGTGCGGTGAGCCAGCGCATCAGGCCGGCCCCGATTCGCAGGCCGGCGACGTTCAGCGCCGCCAGCAGGAGGATGGCGCCGACCGCGACGACCTTGAGGCTCGCGCCGGAGAGGCCCACAGCGTAACCCACGTAGCTCGCGAGGCCCACCGCGAGCGCCGCGGTGATACCCGGGTCCATCACCAGTAGGCACTTCCAGCCGTACAGAAACGCCACGGCCGGCCCATACGCCCTGCGCAGGTAGACGTATCCACCGCCAGCTTCGGGGAACCGCGCCGCGAGCTCGCCGTAACACAGCGCCCCGCTCAGCGCCATCGCCCCCATGACCACCCAGACCACGAGCAGCCAGAACGGCGAGCCCACGGACCGGGCCATGCTCGCAGGGGTGAGGAAGATCCCGACGCCGATCACCTCGCCGATTACGAGCGCAGTGACCGAAGCCAGTCCGAGCTGGCGCGTCAGAGCGGGATGGCGGGGCGTCGGGCCGGGCACGGGTGGGCGTAAGCTCCGCTGCCGAGCTGTGGCGGGCAAGAGCCGCGAAAAAAAGCCCCACGGCGCAGGTAGCAGTGAGGCTTGATCCTTGAGCGGCGGCGTCCCCACCACGGGCGCGTAACACCAAGTGGGGACCGTGGTGGCGAAGTGTGGGTGAAGAACTGATAATAGGTCGGGCCCAACCAAAGCTCCACCTCAGACCAAAGCTTCCACCTCAGAGGGAGGGACGCCTTGCCGAAGCGACGCTCCCGACGCCCGGCCGGCCGCCGCAGACGAACCGAAACCGCCGAGGTCACGCGAGTCCGCGAGCGGTTCGAGCGTCTGCTCAGAGCCGGGGTCACGATCTTCTCCGAGCATTCCCTGGAGCGCGTGCTCCAGCGAGTCGTAGATGCCGCGCGGGAGGTCGTGGGAGCGCGCTACGCGGCGCTCGGCGTCTTGAGTCCCGATGGCAACTCGCTGGTCCAGTTCGTAACGTCGGGGATTAGTGAGGCCGAGCGGGAGCGGATCGGGGACCTTCCAAGCGGACGTGGGCTGCTGGGCCTCGTGATCCGCGAGCCGGCGCCGATTCGGACGGCAGACATCAATCGCCATCCGCAGCGCTACGGTTTCCCCCCGCACCACCCTCCCATGCGCTCGTTCTTAGGCGTGCCGGTCGTCGCTCGCGGAAAGGTATTCGGCAATCTCTACCTCACCGAAAAGGTCGGCGTTGACAAGTTCAACGAGGACGACGAAGCCATCGCGGTGCTGCTTGCTGCGAGTACCGCTGTAGCGGTCGAGAACGCACGCCTCCACGAGGCGAGCCAGGAGCTGCTCGGCCAGGTCCGGACTATGCAGCGCCAGCGGGACGTGTTCTTCGCGATGATGAACCACGAGCTGCGCAACGCGCTCACCGGCGTGTATGGCTGGGCTGAGCGGCTCGTCAAAGGGAAGTCGGCCGAAGCCATCGCGCAAGCGGGGCGCGAAGTGTATGAGGGCGCAGACCGGACGATCACGCTCCTGAACAACCTCCTGGACCTCACTCGCCTGGACGCTGGGAAGGTGCATCCCGTGTGGCGCGAGGTCGATGTGCCAGCAGCGGTACAGCGCGCGTTCTCCAACGTGCGCCCTGCGGCGGAGGCGAAGCGTATCACCCTCGACGACCACAGGCCTGGGGTTCCGTCTACGTTCCGCACAGACCCCGTTCGCCTCGAGCAGATCCTCGTGAACCTGCTGTCGAATGCCGTGCGGCACAGCCCCGAGGGGGGCAGGGTCAGCGTTCGGGTTGACCCTCGGCCAGCCGCGGTGGTATTCCGGGTCAGCGACCACGGACCCGGGATCCCGCCGGAGCTGCAGGAGCAGATCTTCGAGCCGTTCGAGCGCTTTGACCCACATTCGGGACTTGGGACGGGGCTCGGCCTTCCGGTCTCGCGACGACTGGCCGAGGTACTGGGAGGACGGTTGACCGTCGAGAGTGTGGTTGGGCGGGGCGCTACGTTCAGCCTCAGCCTTCCGTTGGCGCCTCCCTCCACATGAAGATTTCTTCAGGCGTCCTTTGGGCTCGGTTCAACTCCACTACCTTAGTGTCCCACCGTGAAGATTCTCGTCGTTGAAGACGATCGTAAAGTCGCCGGCTTCATCGAGCAGGGCTTGCGGGAGGAAGGCTACGCCGTCGATGTCGCGCCGGATGGCGACGAAGCGACGATGCTCGCCCACGTGTACGAGTACGACCTGCTTGTGCTCGATGTGATGCTACCGAAAAAGACGGGACTGCAAGTCGCCGCCGAGCTGCGGCGCGAGGGGCGCAAGACACCGATCCTAATGCTCACCGCGCGAGACGCCACCGAGGACGTGGTCCGCGGGCTCGACGCCGGCGCCGACGATTACCTCACCAAGCCTTTCAAGTTCGAGGAGCTGCTCGCCCGCGTGCGAGCGCTCGTGCGGCGCGGCGGTGCCTCGCGCACCGAACTCCTCACCTACGGGCCGGTCGCACTTGATCGCCTCAAGCACCAGGCAAGGGTTAATAGCAAGCGGCTCGATCTTACGCCGAAGGAGTTTCAGCTCCTCGAGCACTTTATGCTCCACCCAGAGGAAGTGCTCCGCCGGACGGAGCTCCTGGAAAAGGTCTGGGACATGCACTTCGACCCCGAGAGCAACGTGGTGGACGTGCACGTGGGAAACCTGCGCCGCAAGCTGAAGGCGGCGGCCGGGGTAGAGGTGATCCAGACCGTCCGCGGGGTGGGATTTCGGATGGCGACCCGGGACCAGATGGACTCGTGAAGCGCTCGCTCCGACGCACGCTCGCCCTCCGGTTCACGGCCACGATGGCCGCCGCCCTGACAGTGCTTTCAGCCGGCATCTTTTGGAGTGCCTCACGCGTGACCGGGCAGGAACTCAATGAGCCTGAGCTGCTCTTCATCCTGGCGGCCGTCATCGTCCTCGGGAGCGGAGCAACCCTGGTCGGCGCGTCGTACCTCGCGAACTCGGCGGTTCGGCCGGTGGCGGAGATCACGGCGCAAGCGACTCGCATCGAGGCGGGGACGCTCGACCAACGGATTGCCGCGCGCGCGGATACGGAGGAGTACCAGGGCCTCGTGGCGGTGCTGAACCGTATGCTCGAGCGGCTCGAGGCGGGCTTTCGGGCCCAGCGCCGTCTTACGGCTGACGTAAGCCACGAGCTGCGCACCCCGCTCACGGCACTGCGCGGCCTGATGGAGGTCGCGCTGCGCGCGGAGCGTTCGCCGCATGAGTATCAACGGGTGCTCCGCAGCGCGCTGGAAGAGATCGATCGCCTCGCGGCGCTGAGCGACGACCTTCTGTTCATCACCCGGGCCGAATCGCGCTTGGTGGAACTGCAGCGGGTTCCGGTCGATCCGCACGAGCTCCTGCGGCGTGTCCTCGACAGGCTGCACGTGGACATCTTAGAGAAGGGGCTCGACATGCGGCAAGCGCTGGATCCCGCGGTCCGGTCGGTGCGCCTCGATCCGGCGCTCATCACTCTGTTGATGCAACACTTGCTCGGCAACGCTGTGAAGTTCACACCCGTCGGGGGCCGCGTACGGGTAGCCACGGAGGCAGCCCGGCCCGCCGAACGAGGGATCCGGGTCGTCGTCGACAACGCGGGCCCGAGCATCCCCGCCCAGGATCTGCCGCACCTCTTCGAGCCGTTCTATCGGGTCGACCAGGCTCGCAGCCGGGGAACCGGCGCCGGTCTCGGACTCGCCCTCGTCGCTGCCATCGCGCGGCTGCACGGCGGCGAGGTCCGCGCGAGCAATCGCACCGGCTGCGGAGTGCGGTTCGAGGTCGACCTGCCGGCGCCCGCGCACGTGTCCGCGGGGGCTGCCTGACCGACCAGGACGCCGCCGCGCTGGCGAAAGGCAGCTACGCCCGCTGCTCTGCGACGCCCGAGTTCGTCGAGGCGTTTTACCGGCGGTTCTTCACGCTGTGCCCCACTGCGCGACCCATGTTCGCCAAAACGGACTTCGATCGGCAACACCGCTTGCTACGTCACGCGTTCGGCCTACTACTGAGCTTTCCCGCGCAGCCGGACGGCGAGCCTACCATTCTTTCGCGCGTGGCCGAGCGGCACAGCCGGCGAGACCTCGACGTCGATCCCGCGCTCTATCCGCTGTTCATCGACAGCCTGATCGACACCGTGAAGCAGTACGACCGGGAGTTCACGCCCGCCGTAGAGCGGGCTTGGCGCACGGCAGTGGCGAGGGGCGTTGAGTACATGCAATCGAAGCATTGAGGCCCCGTGCCACGCCTGAGGACGTAGGCAGTGCGTAGGAGGTTCCGGCTGCATGCGCTACCGATCGCGGCGATGGTCGGCCCCGTGGCTGGTGGTCGCGAGCTTGGGCTTCATCGGGCCGCCGAGACTCTCATGCAGGAGGCGCTGGCCCGGCCGTGATTCTGAACGCGCTTCGGGCGCGCTAGGCGACGGTTCGAATACAGGCTCCCCGGCTACACCTCCCTTTCCTGAAGATCTCTTCACCTCACCTTCACGTCGGGCTCGCCTCGCGCGTGGCAGACTGTTCGCAGGAGTTTTTGGGGTTCGACCTTCGCACGGGAGTACCTATGTCGCGCCGAGTTGGGATCCTGTACGCCAGCTGCGCCCTGATCACATGCGGCGCGCGCTTGGCCCTCGCGGAGCGTGGGACTTACGGACGCGAGCCGGCGAGCGCTGCAGCAGCAGTGCACGCTTACGCGAGCGCCTACGTGCACGCCGCATTTCGCCTCACGCCAACCTACGCGCGCCAGACGGGGCTCGCGTGCAGCGCGTGCCACACACACTTCCCGGAGCTGACAGCCACGGGGCGGGCGTTCAAGCTCAACGGGTACGTCTTCCGGAGGAGCGAGTCGCTCGAGGGCAAGAACCCCGAGGGCGACCAGAGCTTGCTCTTGAACTTGGTCGCGCCTGTATCCCTAATGGTGCAGACCTCGTACACCAGTACGAACAAGCCGCTGCCCGGCACGCAGAACGGGACGGTGGTGTTCCCCGACCAGTTGAGCATCTTCACGGGGGGTGAAATCACGCCGCACGTGGGTGGCTTCCTCCAAATCACCATTCACCCGCAGAGCGGTCAGCTAGGAGTCGACAACTCGGACTTTCGCTACGCCACGCACACGAGCCTCCTGTCCAAGCGCACGACCCTGGGGCTGAGCCTCAACAACAACCCCACCGTGCAAGACATTTGGAACAGCACGCCGGCCTGGCGCTTCCCCTACGCCAGCTCATCGGTTGCGCCGCTGCCGCGGGCCGCCACACTGGTGGATGGCACGCTCGCGCAGACAGTGGCCGGGTTGACGGCCTACACGATGTGGAATGATCGCGTCTACGCGGAACTCGGCTTGTACCGCTCGGCGCCGCTCGGCGTGCACCGTCCCTTCGACTCCACCGTGACGGGGGTGATCGACGGCGCCGCGCCCTACTGGCGCTTCGCGCTCCCGAACGTGTGGGGCGAGAACTACCTCTCGATCGGGACCTACGGCATGGCAGCGAGCGTCTATCCCGCCGGAGTGGTCGGCCCGACCAACCGGTTCACCGATGTCGCCCTGGACCTCGCGTTCATGCGTGCGCTCGGGTCGAACAGCTTCACGCTCGACGGCAGCTGGATTCATGAGCAGCAGGCCTGGCGCGCCGGGGGCGCAGCTAATGCCACCAATACCCTGCGCACCTTCCGGATCGCCGCGATGTACCACCTCGGTCAGCGCTACGCGTTCACGCTAGCGCCCTTCGTCACGACCGGCTCGAGTGACACTCTCCTCTACGCCCCCGGCCCCGTGGTCGGGAGTCGCACCGGCAGTCCCAACAATGGCGGTCTGATTGCCGAGGTTGACGTCATGCCGTGGCAAAACCTGCGGCTTCAGTTCCAATACGTGGCGTACGACAAGTTCAACGGCAGCTCCACCAACTACGATGGCTTCGGGCGCCGGGCGTCGGACAACAACACCCTATACATCGTAACGTGGCTGCTCTACTAGCCGCGAACGCGGTCTCACAACGCTGGAGACGCAATATGCGATTGCCGGTTGACGTGATGGTGCCAGGCGTGCGGGGGCTCTTCCTGACGAGCGCGCTGCTCCTCGGAGCGGCGACGACGGCGGAGGCTCAGTCGGCGACCGGAGTGAGAATAGATCCGGCGTGGCTCCGCGCCGACGCCGTTAGCAAGACCGCCGAGTTCAAGCTGGTGGGAGGCCTGACGGAGCTGAACGGCGGCATGAACTTCAACGGATTCAGTCGAGGGGCGCTCGTTCTCACGGTGCCGCAGGGGTGGAACGTCGTGCTCCACTTCAAGAACCAAGACCCGAATCTCCCTCACTCGGTAGAGATCATCCCGGATGGGGCTGCTGTGCCGGGCGGTCCCGTGCCGCCGGCGTTCGAGCATGCCACCTCCGGCCGGGTCGACCAGGGCTTCTCCGCTGGGCAGGGCACCGATGTCCGGTTCGTGGCCGGGAAGGCCGGTGCCTTCCTCATCTTTTGTGCGGTGCCTGGTCACGGGGCGGCGGGGATGTGGATCCGCCTCGCCGTTTCCCCAAGTGCCGATAAGCCGTCTCTCGCAACGGCGCCCGAGCGCTAGGAGCGCCTGCGGAGACGTGTCTTCGCTTGACGAGCTCTGGGGCTCCGCACCACCGAGTCGAGCCGTGTTCTCGTCCGGTGGAGTCGCGGGTCTTACACCGAGCGCATCGACCAGGCGATCCCGCGAGAGAGTTGCCGGACCGGCGCGCAGCTCGATTAGGTAGTACCCTCCATCGTGCGCTGGTCTGAGAACGAGGCCGTGTTCGTCGAGGGCGCCCAGCGCTCGCGACACCACGGCAGCGTCGACCCCAAGGACAATCCGATCCGATGACGATCACCCGGCGCGCGCCGGCCAATCCCGAAGCGACGCGTTAAGTTCCCGCGGTGAATCCGGGGAACCCCTGCTCGGTGTCCGTTTTGCGCATGCGGCGCCAGCGCGACGGGCGTCGACGCCCGTCGCGCTGGAAAACAGGCAGACGAGGTCGGGCACGAGATCGTGTGCGCGATCCTCAGCAGGCAGCGGCCGTCTCCGTCGCGCCACGCAGAATCGCGCCTGCAGCGTGAGGAAGACGTGCGGCCCTACTGGGTCGCTCAGGATATGTTGACAGGGGAGCACCGCTGGCTCGAGGATGGGAGGGTCGAGTTGGGCTAGAGTGGAGTGCGCTGGCTTCCGGACGCGTCCCACCTTCCAGCGGAACTTTCAGGTCGCGTCCGGGATTCGCTTGTCCACGTGAGGCGATGACGTGGGGAGCCTGTCCATCGCGCGCGAAGGAGAGTCGCCGTGACGCACATCCCAGCAGAGAGGTTCGACCTCATCGTCATCGGCACGGGATCGGGCGGTTCGGCGCCTGCATACCGGTGCCGGGAGGCGGGATGGCGCGTAGCGGTGCTCGATGACCTCCCCTACGGCGGAACGTGCGCGCTGCGGGGCTGCGACCCGAAAAAAGTCCTCGTGGGCGCCGCAGAGCTCGCCGACTGGAACCGCCGGATGCAAGGCCGCGGGCTGACCGGTGACGCGCAGATCTCCTGGCCCGAGCTCATGCGTTTCAAGCGGACCTTCACCGATCCCGTTCCCGCCAACCGGGAGCAGGCATTCGAGACGGCGGGGATTACCACCTATCATGGCCCGGGGCGGTTTGTAAGCCAGGACCAGCTGGCGGTCGCTGGCGAAGTGCTCGAAGCGCGTTACTTCGTGATCGCCGCGGGAGCGAAGCCCCGCCGCCTTGGGGTAGCGGGAGAGGAGCACTTGGTCACAAGCACCGCCTTTCTCGAACTCGACCAACTGCCGCCGCGACTCGCCTTCGTCGGTGCGGGATACATCTCGTTCGAGTTCGCTCACGTGGCTCGGCGGGCGCGCGCGCAGGCGATCATCGTCGGTCGAGGGAAACCGTTACGGCACTTTGAGCAGGATCTCGTGACGCGGCTCGCAGACCACACGCGGAGTCTCGGCATCGAGCTGCGGCTCGACACCGAGGTGACGGCGATCGAGCAGACGGGTGGCGGGTATCGCGTTCGGGTGAGGGCACAAGGCCGCACGGAAACGATCGAAGCCGACCTCGTCGTCCACGGCGGCGGGCGCGTCCCCAACACGGAGGGGCTCGACCTCGGGGCGGCGAACATCGCAACAGATCCGGACGGAGGCGTGCGGGTCAACGAGTTCCTCCAGAGCGTCACGAACCCGCGCGTCTATGCGGCGGGTGACGTGGCCGCCGCTGCCGGGAGCCTGCGGCTCACCCCGGTCGCGGCGTACGCGGGGACGATCGTCGCCTCCAACCTGCTGAAGGGGAACAGCCGGAGCCCGGACTACCGGGGTATCCCCAGCGTCGTGTTCACGGTGCCGCCGCTCGCAGGCGTCGGTCTCACCGAGGCTCAAGCCCGCGCACAGCAGCTCGACGTCCGGGTCAAGACCCAAGACACGTCCAGCTGGTACTCCAACCGTCGCGTGGCCGAGACAAGCGCGATGTTCAAGGTGATCACAGAGAACCAAACTGACCGTGTGGTCGGTGCCCACTTGCTCGGGCCGCACGCCGAGGAGGTTATCAACTTGTTCGCTCTGGCGATCCGCTCGGGCGTACCCGCGATCGATCTCAAGCACCTCCTCTACGCGTATCCGACGAGCGGATCGGATGTCCCCTACATGATCCCTTAGGGGCTGATCCGCGCGTGTCGCGTGCCGCGCGGCTTCATCAAGCTCGTGGCGCACGCCGCTACCAAAGAAGATCGTCGGCGCCCACATCCTCGCTGCCGAGGCGGGCGAAATGATCTCGGAGCCGACGCTGGCGATCAAGTTCGGGCTGACGATCGAGGACTTCACCTCGACACTCGACCCGTATGTGACGCCTTCGGAAGGGATCAAGCTCGCGGCGCAGACGTTCACCAAGGACGTCGCGAACCGGTCGTGCTGCGCGGCGTGAGCGGCACCGCGGGCGAGCTGGCTACGCTGTGCGAATTCGTTCCACCAACGCCCGCGTACGTTCTCTTGCTTCATGTGCGTCGGGCGCGTAACTCCAACTGGGGCGGGAGGACTCGAACCTCCAACTTCCCGGTTAACAGGCGGTGCCATGGGGAGTGTAGGTCCGACGCTACGTCGGCATCTCGTTGACGGCTAGCGCGATCTGCCGGGATTCTCCCCTGCCCTCACGGCGCCAAGCCGGTCCCAATCGACACCGTAATCGACACCATGGAGTCGCCCGCGACGCGTTCAGCCGCGCGGTTCAGCTCCAGCCATTCGTTTCCAAGAGCGCGGAATGCGGCCTCGTCGTAATCCCACACGCGGACCACTTCGTGCACGGCCTCGACCGACACGCCGATCAGGCTGCTGACGAAGAGCTCGGCATCGGTCCGTCCGATCTTCTTGGGTTCCCGCCTTAGTAGGTTGGTCTTGAGTTTCTCCCTCAGCAGGTTAGCCTCGCCGTCGGTGGCGATGGCCAGGAAGCAATCGCTCCAGTTGTGCCCCGTGGCGGTGAGCCCGCGCGTCACGCGCTCGGGTCCCAGGGCTTCGAAGGCGGTGGTCAGTAAGGCCTTCCGTGCGGCGATCATCGAGCCTCCTCGTAGTGAAACGTGCCACGTGCGTCGCGCACAATCCGGCTCTCGCAAATTCAAGGTGGCGTCCGCAGGAGGCGTGAGAGCAAAGGACATTCCGAAAGTGCTCCGGTCAGAATGCGGTGCTCTGGCCGCGCGCCCCGCCTCCTTAGAAATAGCCGCCCCCGGGCCAGTTTTTCCCCCATGGCAGCACGAGCAACAGCACGAGTTCGCCAGCTGCGATGCCGACCGCACAGCCCACCAAGCCAATCAGTACCAAAGCATCCCACCACGTCATCGGACCCGCCACTCACTCAAATGGTCAGCCTCCGCGCGCCCCCACCCGCGTGACCTGGTCTGCGAACCGGCTTCGGTGTACCCCGAACGCTTACGGGGCTCCTCGGGCGGACGCCAGCTCGCAAGGCCGTCACGGCTGGACTGCTGCCGGCGCCTGGAGCTTGCGCTCGGCCTCGGCGAGGGTTTCGTAGATGGCCGCCGCATCCTCCGCCGCGAGCAGCGCCCCGACCGCCGCGGGGCGGGCGAGCATGTGCGACAGCTTCGTCAGCCAGGGAAGATGCAGCTCCTCATACTTGAGCCCGAGCACGAAGAAGAGATGCGTCAGCCCCCCGTCGAGCGCGTCAAAGTCCACCCCGCGCTTCGATCTCCCGAGGATCATGAACGGACGGACAACGCGTTCGGGATTGCGGTGTAGCGTGTGCAGAAACGCAGTGCCGTTTCCGGTAGCGCTCGGCATCACGTTCTCCCGCTCAATCAGGCCGCCGACGAACCACGTCTTGTCACGCACGAGCCCCAGCGCGTGAGCGTGAGCCGCCAGTTCTTCCACTGCCGTGGTCTTGGTGCGGGCCAAGAGATCAGGAAGGATGTGGCTGGGCGCGAAACAGCTCGCGAGGTCGAGCAGCAGCCCGCCCCCTCGCTCCGCCCGCGGCGGGTCGACGTAGCGGCGACTGATGCCGAGCATCTGGTCATCGAGCCAGGCATCGATCATGGCCTTCCGAAACCGCCACTGGTTGCCGACCTTGACGGCGGGCATCGGACCGTCCGCCGCCAGCTTCAGGACGGTCCGCTCGTTCAAGTTCAGGTACGCGGCCAGCTCCTTCACCGTCATCAAGCGGTCGCCCCGCTCCATCTGCTCCCCGTTCAAAGGGTTGTCTCCTCTCCTTGACACTCTGTTCTCAGAATACGTAGACTTACTCGCGCGGTCAAGAACTGCCTTGTTTTACTGAGATTGGCGCATAAGTGCGCCGGCATTCGCGAAACATCGCCATGAAGCCTGTCCAAGCTGGGCGAGACGGTCGAGGCAGGACCCACTCGGGGAAACCCAGGCGCAGCCACCGAAGCCAGGCGCTCCTGACGGCAAACGCGCTGGCCGACCACACGGGCGGCCCACCGAGCCGAGCCCGAAGGATCCGTTCTGGCAGCCTCTGAAGAAATGAGCGGAGGAGGGAACCGCTGTTCGCAGCCGTCTGTACCACCCTTCAACCCGTACGGCGCGCCGCGGCGCGCGGAGGTAGATCTGTGACCGGTCCCGGAAAACCGTCTCAACCCTCGCAGCCCCAGAAGGGGAACCCGCAACCGCCGAAGGCGCCACAGCCGCCGCCGCAGCAACCCCAGCGGCCCGGCAACCCTGCTCCAACGCCGGCGCCCAACCCGCCCAAGCCCGGCGGTTGGCCACCACCGGGTGGTCCGAAACAGAAGTGAGGTATCGCGAACGCGTGCGAGGCCCGGCGTTGAGTCCGGGCCTCGTCGCTTCGCTACGCTAGGGGTGGTCGCGCTTCCCGCTCTCGATCGCGCCCAGCAGGCGCAGCAGGCCGTCCAGCACCGTGAAGGGGTGAGGCGGGCACCCTGGCACCCAGAGATCCACGGGGAGCACGTTCCCCACGCCGTCCGCCACCTCGGGACTCCCGCGGAACGGCCCGCCGCTGATGGCGCACGCCCCGACGGCGATCACGAGCTTCGGCTCGGGGACCGCTTCGTACGTCTTTTGGAGCGCCAGCCGCATGTTGGTGTTCACAGCGCCCGTGACCACGATGCCGTCCGCGTGGCGCGGTGAGGCCACGAACTGCACGCCGAACCGGCCGAGATCAAAGACGACGTTGCCCAGGGCGACGAGTTCCGCCTCGCATCCGTTGCAGCTCCCGGCCACCACCGAGCGCAACCGCAGCGAGCGTCCGAACAAGCGTCGCATCCGGTCGTCGAGCCGGCGGGCGAGCTCGATGTGCCCGTCCGGGGTCAGCAGGCTCCTCCGCGCTGTGGCGGCCATCCGGTAGTCGCCCGTGTAGGTAATGGCTCCGGCCGGACAGGCCGAAGCCTCTTCGGGGCTGAACAGGCAAGCACCAACGTCCAGAACAGCCTGTCCCGCCGGTCCTGCAACCAACAGCGGCGACGGGCTACGCGCGCCGCAGTTGCGGCACCCCTCGGGGCAAGCAGCCGGGTTGAAGGCCGGCCGGCCCCGAAACCGTGCCGGGAGTGCCGCGGCGGCGGGTGGGAAGGATGTGGTGCGCAGCCCCTGTCGGAGGCGGGTTCGCAAGAGATCAAGCACCGTCGAAGTCCCTCACGCTAGAGGTCGTGCCCGGCGTACGAGAGATTGAAGCTCTTGTTGCACAGCGGAAAGTCGGAGATCTGGTTGCCGGGCATGGCCTGCGCGAGGGCAGGCCAGTTGTGGAGAGACGGGTCTGTGACCTTGTGTCGACGCACCCGTCCCTGCTCGTCCGTGACCGCGACATGAACGATCTCGCCGCGCCACCCCTCGGTCATGGCGACCACAACCTCGCCGGGCTGCAGCGCGCCGCAGCGGACGCCGATGTCCCCGCGGGGCAGCGCGCCCAGCTGCTCCGTTACGAACGCAAGCGACCGCTCGATCTCGAGGCGCCGGACGAGCGCGCGGGCGAGCACATCACCGGCCCAGGCCGTGGCGACGGGGATGTGGGCGAATCGGAACACCCCCCAGGGGTGATCCTGGCGCACGTCTCTCGGGATCTCGCAGGCCCGGGCCACGGGCCCGACGAACCCCAGCTCACGGCCACTCGCCCGCGGAACGACGCCCACTCCCTCGAGCCGAGCTTGCACCGATGCCGCGTCGAAGAGCAGCGCCAGCGCGGGCTCGAGCTCCTGTTTCAAGCGGCCCAGCCGCTCGCGCATCTCCGTCTGCATCTCCGGCGTGATGTCGCAGAGCACCCCGCCGGGGCGGACGAGGCCGCGTCCGTAACGATTGCCCGACAACGTCATGAGGAGATTCAGGCACTCGCCGCGCAGGCGGCCCAAGTAGGCCGCGCCGGGCTGGAA
>WNFA01000037.1_pt1 | contig 125848 bp, 117 predicted proteins | sample 5400481 | NCBI WGS metagenome assembly WNFA01 (sample SAMN13153340, study PRJNA577476) | soil metagenome | isolation source: 120 cm saprolite under Douglas fir tree site 2 hole 1 replicate 2 | place: USA:California | collected 2015-04-18 | reverse complement strand
AGGACTACGCCGCTGGCGACTGAAACGTTTAGCGATTTCACCGGGCCGGACGTTGGGAGAGAGACTACGAAGTCGCAGCGTTTGCGGGTAAGTTCGTGGAGGCCGCCGCCTTCGCCGCCCAGTACAATTCCCGTCGGCGAAGTGTAGTCCACTTCGGTGTAACTTTTGTCGGCGCGTTCATCCAAGCCCACCAGCCAGTAGCCGGCTTCTTTCAACTGTTCCATGGTTCGAACCAGGTTGGTGACTTTTGCGACCGGCAGGTGGGCGAGCGCGCCTGCGGATGCGCGCGCAACTGTGTCTGTAAGGCCTGCTGCGCGGCGTTCCGGAATAACCACGCCGTGCGCGCCGGCAGCGAGCGCGGTACGAATAATCGCGCCGAGGTTGTGCGGATCTTCGACGCCGTCCAGCAAAACAATCAAGCCTGGCTTGCTTTTTTCATGATTCGCGGCAGCAAGAATATCCTCGAAGGTGCTGGCCTTGCGCGCCGCGCCAATCGCTACAACTCCCTGATGATCACGCGTTCCTGCGCTGCGATCGAGTTGCGCGCGTTCTTCAAAACGCACGGAAATTCCGTTGCGCCGCGCAAGCTGGATAATTTCCTCCGCACGCGTGTCCTGCCGGCCTTTTGCAACCAGCACATATTCCAGCGGACGCCCCGCTTCCAGCGCTTCTTTCACCGCGTGAATACCGGTCAGCTTTTCCATGGGCTTTACAGTTTAACTTCGCACTTTAGTAGGCGCAAAGTGGAAGCTAACCGCCTACGAAGCTTTTCGTCTAAACTGACAAGCCGGAGAGATTCCCATGCGCAAAATCCTGTCGTTGATTCTTCTGAGTGTGTCGCTACTGTTCGTCCGCGCGATCGCCGCGCAGGATGCAGCGAAACCGAATACTACCGCGACTGGCGCTCTGAGCGGACGTTGGGTGGTCAACGCCGATTTTTTTGGTTCGCCAATTTATTTCGGATTGTTGCTGGAGCAGCAGGGTGAAAAGTTGACGGGCAACTTTGATGGCGACAAACTGGAAGGCAGCGTCTCCGGTGGTCGCATTCATTTTCTGGCCAAGGATGAACACGGCGGGACCGAGGAAGGAAACGCCACTCTAAGCGACGGCACAATGGCGGGTTCAGTGATCTTCACGGACTCGAGCGATCCTACTCATCCAGAAAAACACTCTTTCACCGCGACACCGGTTGCAACACGTCGCGAAGGCGCCGCAAAACGCCACGAATTTGTGCCTACCACTTTCTACCGGCGATTTTCCGCTGAGAATAAACCGGTGCTGACGGCTGCTCCTGGAGATACGATTCACGCCACCACGGTTGATGCCGGCGGGACGGACGAAAAAGGCGTCACACGGGTTCTGGGCGGCAATCCTGAAACCGGCCCTTTCTACATTGAAACTGCAGCGCCCGGAGACACGCTCGCTGTGCACATCACGCGGCTTCGACTGAATCGCGCTTATGCAATCAGCGACGACGGGATCGTCGGACGCGGACTGGACAGCGATTGGGCCGTAAAAATGAAGGATGGCTTCAAGAATGTTCGCTGGCATCTCGACTTGGCGAATGGGATCGCTTCTCCAGAAAAACCAGCGGAGCATTTGACGCACTATTCTGTTCCACTGCGCCCAATGCTGGGTTGCGTAGCGGTTGCTCCGGGAATCACGCAGGCCGCTCCGGGCACCGGCGATTCCGGCCGTTACGGCGGAAACATGGACTTCAATGAAATCATCGAAGGCGCGACGGTGTACCTGTCCGTGAATGTTCCCGGAGCTTTGCTGTACTTCGGCGATGGACACGCCGCTCAAGGTGATGGCGAACTGAACGGCAATGCGCTGGAGACTTCGATGGATGTCGAAGTGACGGTGGACGTGATTCCCAACAAGCACGTGCCCGGACCACGGGTGGAGTCCGCTACGCATTTGATGGCTATGGGACTGGCTGGTTCGCTGGACGATGCATTTCGCGAAGCGACAGCAAACATGGCGAGCTGGCTAACCGAAGAATATAAATTAACGCCATCCGAGGTGGCACAGGTGCTGGGCACTTCTGCGGAATACAGAGTGAGCGAGGTCGCCGATCGCAACGCTGGCATGATTGTGAAAATCAAGAAAGAGCGATTGAAGACGTTAGCGCCGACTGCGAAATAGCTGGTCCGCCGTCTCGGTCGCGTGAAACCGGCCTTCTCAATGGAAGGACTTGCGTTTGTCCAATCCCCTCAGATCACACCGAGGATCCGACCACCTACAAAAGACTTGACAATAACTATTGTGATAGTAGTATTTAACACGAGCGTAGTAGAGAAGAATGACCGAACCAAAATTGACGAAGCTCGAACTTCAAATCATGGAGGTATTGTGGGCCCAGGGCGAAGCCTCCATCCGCGTGATTCAGGAAACTTTTCCCGAAAAAGGCAGACCTGCCTACACGACGATTCAGACGACCATTTATCGTCTGGAGGCGAAAAGAGCCGTGCGCCGCGTAAAGAAAGTCGGAAACTCCCACATCTTCGAAGCGGCGCTCTCGCGTGACGCCGCACAACGGAAGTTAATCGACGACCTGCTTGCGCTGTTCGGCGGACGCACACAACCAGTAATGGCACACCTAATCGAATCCGGCAAACTCACGCTCAACGATGTAAAGGAAGCTGGAAAAATCCTCCGAAAGCTGGCAAGAAAGGATAAATCCAAATGATCCTGAACTTTTTGTCCGACATACGGGCGACCATTGGCACGGCAGTGGGCAACCACCTGTGGCAGTCGACGCTCTTCGCCATAGCCGCCGGATTACTGACATTGTCCCTACGGAAGAATCACGCGCGGTGAATCCCGCGGAACCGGCGCGTGCGATAAAATCGCCGATCAATTGATTCAGGCTGCGCTGCCGCTCGGCGTCGTCGCGCCGCACCTTTTGTTGACTGATGAAAGTTACACAGAGGAGCGGCTGGCAGAGGATGACCTGCGAGTCTTCGATGCACTCAAGCTGGTTTCGCCGGTCGCGGCGGGCCACTCCGTTGCCGGGAACGAACTGTCACGGCTTGGCATTCATCATTACGATCGCGTCGGCGGGCTGATGTACCTCGACGCCTTGAATGACGCCGGCGATGACTGGACAGACTACGATGCGCTCTCCGCTAATTGCCGGAATCGACGCGCAAACCACCCGCGCCTTCACGTTCCGACTTGAAATCCTTTGCGGCGTACCGCGATTGGCGAACGCGGACCCAGGGTATTGCTATCCCCGAGGCCGAATGGCGCAATGATTTTGCCGAGAATCCGGATGGAAGTGTTGGTGACCGCACTACTCCTGCCTCAGTTCCCCAAGCGATCATGGCAGGCGGCGCAGACGGCGGCAAGCATGATTACTCGCAGATTCGCGTGCCGGTATTGGCTTTTGTGGGATATCCACCGCTTCCGCAGGACCAGATACGGCAAAATCATCTGACTGACGCCGGAGACCGCACGATCGTCGAAGCGCTGTATGGCACTTATGTAGGAATGACGAAGAATCGAATCAAGAGAATCAGCAGCGCGGCGGGGGGGCGCGCGTAGTTGAGCTATGGGATGCGAATCACTTTGTGTTTTTATCGAATGAGGCGGAAGTTTTGCGCGAAATGCGGGCGTTCGTGGCTGAATTGCACTAAGCAGCGTTTGGACCGGCGACAACGCCGCGAGATTTTAAGCGATGCCCGCCACAGACGGCGGCCGCTACAAGGACAGCGAAACAGCAGAACAAACAGAACGATGCCATCTGAAGGTAGCCGTACGGCTGAAGAGGAAGTACGGGCACGGCATGCCGTGCCCGTACGGGAAGTGCAGTGGGAGTCAGTCGAGCGCGGAGCAGAATTCGATGATGCGGGCCCGAGCGGACTTTACAGGAGTCGTGAAATCTACGGCGGCACCTTCGTCGAGGAGAAGGACTACGCGATCGAGGTCGCCTTCGCCGGGGCGGCCTGCCAGTGACAGACGCAAGGTTTGAAAGAGTTCGCGGCCGCGGATGTCCAGATTGGTTTTCATGATGTCGACGATTTCGCGGAGGCGATCTGAGTTCAGCGGGACCGGGTCGAGTAGCAGTGAGGCGAGTTGGCGTAACGCATCGCGTGCGGCGTAACGGGATAATGCGGCGTGCGAGTCGGTGTGCGACAGAATTTCTTGCGCGTCGTAATGAAAGACCAGACTGAGTAGATTTTCAAGCGCTTCGCGACCGACGCATTGTGGGCCGAGGAGAGTTGCGACGTGTTCGCACCAGGTGAATTGTTCGGCTGTGAGTTCGCTGGTGTGCCAGTTTTGTTCGCGGAGGATTTGTACAACGTCGTGGGCGGTGAAATTGTTTTCGATGGATGGCGGGGGTTCTTGGTTTGGCATTGGTGGCGGCGTTGGCATCGAAGATTAAGAGAGATTCCCTGCCTGCGGCTGGCAGGCTCGCTGCGCAGACTCCGCTCGGAATGACGGCTCGTCATAGTGCGCGAGCGGGATGGATATTGCGACTGATGCGATCTCTAGTCGGCGATTACGGTTGCTACTACATATGCGGCTATGGCTTCGCCGCGGCCGACAGCGTCTACGCCTTCGTTGGTCTTGGCTTTCAGGTGGACGGATTCTACGGGGACGCGTAGCGATTTTGCCAGGGCTTCGCGCATTTTTGGAAAATGCGGGCCGAGTTTCGGTTTTTCCACAATCACGACGGCATCGATGTGTTCAATGTGCAGGCACTTTTCGTCTAAGAGCTTTTGCGTGTACTCAAGAAATTTCAGGCTGTCGGCGTTTTTCCACTTGGGATCGGTGTCGGGGAAATGCGTGCCGATATCGCCTAGGCTGCCTGCGCCTAACAACGCATCGCACATGGCGTGCGCCAAGACGTCACCGTCCGAATGGCCGACAGAGCCTTTGTCGAAGGGGACAGTGATGCCGCCAATGACGAGTGGGCGGCCTTCCGCTAGGCGGTGTAGGTCGTAGCCGATGCCGCAGCGTACGTTACTCATAGAAGAATTTCATGCCTGGTGAGCCTTGGCTCTTTCAAGGTCGAGATAGAAGCGGGCGAGTTCCATATCGGAAGGCTTGGTGATCTTGATGTTGCGCTCGGTGCCGTGGACAACGTGGACATCGTGGCCGAGGCGTTCAACCAAACCGGCTTCGTCGGAAGCATTAACGCCGTCCGCAGCGGCTCTGGCAAAAGCTTCTTTCAGCAGTTTGGTGTGAAAGACTTGCGGCGTTTGCGCGAGCACGATGCGTTCGCGAGGAATGGTTCCAGTGATGAGCGCCACATCCTGCGGCAGGCTGCTGCGTTTTACTTCCTTTACGGTGTCCATCGCGGGAGTGCCGAGGATTGCAGCGCCGCATTTGCGGGCTTCTTCGATGACGCGGGCAACTTGCTCGCGAGTGACGAAAGGGCGAACCGCGTCATGAACGGCGACCAGTTCGACATCACCGCTGACGTGTTCGAGGGCCGCGGCGACGGATTCCTGGCGCGTGGATCCCCCTTTGACGACATGCACGGACTGGCGGAATTTTTCCTGGCGGCAAAGTTCTTCTATGCGCTGCACTTCATCGGCGCGGGTAGCAAGAATGATTTCGGTGATGGCGTCGCAGGTGGCAAGGCGGCGCAGGGTGTGCAGGAAGATCGGGGCGCCGTCGAGCTCCAGAAACTGCTTGGGCGTTTCGCGGCCCATGCGCGTGCCCATTCCAGCGGCGGGCAAGATGGCACTGATTTTAGTCATCGGAAATTTTGGGGAAATCGGGAAGCGGATGGTCCCTCAGGTGTGCCCCGCGGCCGTGGCCCCAAGAGATTCAGTTTACCTTAAGCGGCGCACGGAAACGAGGCGGCATCCTGCCTCGCGCAATAAAATCGACTGAGGGGTTACTCGGCGGATTCGGGGAAACCGGGGCGGGAGTTGCGGCCGGCTGCTGCGGCCGGCTTGGCCGCGGGCGCCGCGTCGTTGTGCTCGTCAATGCGGCCGAAAATCATTTTGCCGGCCGGCGTCTGGTGGACGGAGGTGACGAGAATGTCCACGGTTTTGTTGATGAGGCGACGCGCGCCGTCAACCACGACCATAGTTCCATCTTCGAGATATGCGACGCCTTGATTGACTTCCTTGCCTTCGCGCAGGATGAAGACGCGCATGCCTTCGCCGGGAAGAAACGCGGGCCGTACGGCGTTGGCCAGGAGATTGACGTTGAGGACGCTGATGCCCTGAACGCTGGCAACTTTGTTGAGATTGAAATCGTTGGTGACGATCTTGGCGTGCAGGCGGAGAGCCAGCTCGACCAGTTTGCGGTCCACCTCATTCGAACCGTTGGGATTGTCGTCAAGGATGCGGACTTCGATGGTTTGCATTTTCTGAATGCGCTGCAAAACTTCCAGGCCGCGTCGGCCACGCTGACGGCGCATACTGTCAGCGGAATCGGCGATCATCTGAAGTTCATGCAGAACGAATTGCGGGACCAACAAGGGACCATCGAGGAAGTGGGCTTCGCAGATTTCGGCGATGCGGCCGTCAATCAGCACACTGGTATCGAGGAGTTTCCCGTCCTCGTGCGGCGAGTATGGAGCAACGTGCGGACGCAAAATTCCCTGCAGCGATTCGGGCTTGAAGAAAATAGCTTTTTGCGAGCCGAGCATGATGCCGACGTAGCCGAATGCGAGAAGTACAGCGTAGGCAAGAAAAGATTTCGTGGGCTCCGGCGCCGATGTGCCGAAGATGAGTATGGCCACGAGCAAGGCGGCGAGTGCACCGCAGAGGCCTCCCATCACGCCGCCGAGAAGGGCGGTGGCCGGCGAATTGCGCAGCCGGTATTCGCCGGCGACAATCGCCAGCGAAAGCGAAAGTCCCACACCTGCGGCCGCCCAGCGATGTAATCCAAACGGAGCCAGGCTCACAGTAATAGCGCAGAAGGCGGCGATCAGGAAAATTCGCAAGAGCCAGGCATTCCAGAACCGGGAGGCGGCGCTAGATTTCGGAATGGAAGCGAGGTTCAGCGGACGGCTTTCAGTTGGCGAGGATTCAGGAAGTTCGGGCAGAGTGCGGCTCATGCGACCTTTTAGCGCAGGACTTGTAAGTTACAAACCCCGCAAAATCGTTGGTGCCCCCGCGAGTTTTTCGTAGAGCGACAAGACCCTGCGGGCGAAACATGATGCGACGTGCCCCGCGAATGGATATACGCGAGAGTGATTCAGACGTCAATACCGGGACAAGTGTTCGAGAATTGTACCGAGGGACGAAGTTTCAAGCCAGATAAATTCGCGGAACGCGGGCGCTGACGGCGCAGAGAAGATCGGAGGTGACGGTTCCGATGCCGCATGCCACCAGATTTGCGGGCAACACGCGTTCGCCGTCGGTGCCGTAGAAGGTGGCGACATCGCCGAGGGCTACATCGGGCACATCGGTAACGTCGATCATGGTGACGTCCATGGAGACAATGCCGACGATGGGAGCGAGAACGCTACGCACAAGCACACTGCCTTTGTTGCCGAGCGAACGGTGAACGCCATCACCATATCCGGCGGCGAGGACGGCAATTTTCGATGCGCGCGCAGGCAAAAATTTTGAGCCGTAGCCCACGCCGTCGCCGGGTGGCACGTTGCGAATATTGATGATGCGCGCGCGCAGGCTCATGACCGGCCGAAGCGGCAATTCTTTTTCGGCCTGGACGCGGCGTTCGATGGGATCGTAGCCGGGATGGTAGCCGTAGAGAATCGCTCCTGGGCGCACCATGTCCGCCCAGGTTTCCGGACGTGAAGCAATGGCGGCGCTGTTGGCCAGGTGAACGATGCCGGGATCAATACCAAGAGAGCGCAAGCGTTCAACGGCTTTGTAAAAACTTTCTTCCTGGCGGCGATTTTGCGCGGCGACAGGGCCGTCGAAAACTTCCGAGGAGGCAAAGTGGGTGAAGACACCTTCGAGTTTGAGGCGCGAAGATTTTTCGTACTGGCGGGCGAAACACTCGATGTCGGTCGGAGCAATGCCGAGCCGGTTCATGCCGGTGTCGATTTTGAGGTGGAAACCGGCGGAACGTTTGGCGAATTTGCGTTTCGCAGCGGCGGAATCCAGAGCGGTAAGTTGCTCGCAGCGAATGATGGCGGGAGAAATATTGTTAGCGAGAAGCTGCTCTTCTTCGCCGCGCCAGAAACTGGTTAGTGCGAGAATGGGTTTGCGTACACCGGCTTCGCGGATCTGTTCGCCTTCGGTAGCGCCGGTGACACCAAACCAATCAGCGCCGGCTCTTTCCAGGGCTTTGGCGACTTGCGGGCCGCCGTGACCATAGCCATTGCCTTTGACGATGCAGAGAACCTTGCGCGGCGCGGCGCGCTTTTCGGATTTCGGATTTACGAAATCGCGGATGGCGTGAAGATTGTGGCTGAGCGCGGAGAGCGAAACATCGGCCCACACCGGTCGGCCGTTGGCGCTTTGATTTTTTTTGCGAGCAGGCATTCGAGTTCCAGCGCGGTTGATGGCGCGCGTCCAGAATTTCTATTTTAAGACATCTGTGCGCCATTGCCCGGTTTGGCAAATGCCTGGCGCTAGAAAGACAACAGGCCAATATGCACGGAGAGGACCGCGGTGGGAGATCGAGAAGGCTACGGCAAAACATTGCCATGAAAGGGTTAGAGCGCAGGGCGACAAAAGGCGACGAGAACTTGTGTGCGATTGGCGCCGCACAGGTGGAAATTGGGACACAGTGAGTTACGCGAGGCGTGAGACAAAATCAGGCGCGAGAAATTTCTTAATTCGTGCCGAGATGGGGCAGCATGCTGCGCGGGGAGGAAGGGCCGAAGTAGAGCGCCAGAACACGACGGAGAATCATATATCGTCGGGAGCGAATTGCGAGAAGGCGTCCGGAGCGGCCTCTTCGAAGCGAGTGAGACGGCTGCGGAATACGAAGCGAACCTTGTCGGTGGGTCCGTTGCGCTGCTTGGCGACCTGGATTTCCGCTTGATCGCGCTCTTCGGGCGAGGCGTCCATCTTCGACCAGTGCGGACGATAGATGAACATGACCACGTCGGCGTCCTGTTCGATGGCGCCGGATTCGCGCAGGTCGGAGAGTTGCGGGCCGCGCTCTTCGCGTTCGGGAGCGCGCGTGAGCTGGCTGAGGACCAGGACGGGAATTTGCAATTCCTTGGCCAGACCTTTGAGGGCGCGCGAGATACTGGAGACTTCTTCCTGGCGATTGCCGAAGCGGCCGCGGCCGGTGATCAACTGAAGATAATCGACGACGACCAGAGAAAGGCCTTTTTCGCGCTTGAGGCGGCGGGCTTTTGCGCCGATTTCGAGCACGCTGGTCGAACCGGCATCGTCGATCCACAGTGGCGCGTTCGAAATGGTGCCCAGGGCTTCGGTCATGCGGCGCCAGTCTTCGCGGCTCAGGTGGCCGGAGCGGAATTTGTGGGCGTCGATTTGCGCGACGCTGGCGAGGAGACGCTGCAGCAGGGATTCCTTGGACATTTCCAAGCTGAAGAAAGCGACGGGACTGCCGGCGCGGATGGAAATATTTTCTGCGAAATTGAGAGCGAGCGCGGTTTTTCCTTGCGAAGGGCGGGCGGCAAGAATCAAGAGTTCGGAAGGCTGCAGGCCAGAGAGAAGTTTGTCCAGCTCGGTGTAGCCGGTCGAGACGCCGGTGATGCTTTTGCCTTCGCGAAAGATTTTCTCCAAGCGCTCGAAATTATCGCGGACGATGTCTTTTACCGGGATGAGGCCGGCTTTTACGCGGTCTTCGGCAAGTGCAAAGATGGAGGACTCGGCATTATCAAGGATAGTGTCCGCGCCGTCTTCACCTTCCAAAGCCCGCTGCTGAATATTGTGCGTAGCGTGGATCAAATTTCGCAGCAGCGCTTTTTCGCGGACGATGCGGGCGTAATGTTCAACGTTGCTGACGCGGGGCATCCCATCAGCAAGCGCAGCGAGATACGGAGCGCCGCCGGAGGATTCGAGTTCGCCGACGCGGTGCAAGGATTCGGTGAGCGTGACCAGGTCAATGGCTTGCTGGTTTTCGCCGAGCGCGATCATTTGATTGAAGACGCGGCGGTGCTGCTCCAGGAAAAAATCTTCGGGCTTGAGATTTTCGATTGCGGCGTTGAGGGCGTGATTATCGAGCAGAATGGCACCAAGAATGGAGCGTTCGGCTTCGAGATTCTGTGGCAGTGGGCGTTCGAGAGTGGCTTCAGCGGGCATAGAGAGAGTCTTGGTATTCGCCTTTTATTCGCTTTATAGCATTATGTCCTGCGGCAGGCAATACCGGAGTGCAGAAAAAGTTTCCGGCGCGGTTTGCTGTCCAAGGATTGCGTGCATTGTGACGGCGAGTGTGTGTGACGTCAATGAGAGACGGCTGTGCAAAATTTCGGAGGAGGTGGAAAAGTCTTGTGCGGCGATGCCTTTCGTGGGGCGGCATAGAGGAGAACGACCCAAAACTGTGGGCGCCCCTACAAAAACGGCAGATTAGGATTCTTTTTCGACGGTGACTTTGATGACCGCGGTGATGTCGCGGAATACTTTGACGGTGATATCTTTTTCGCCGATGGTTTTAATCGGTTCGGCTAGCTGGATCTGGCGCTTTTCGACCTTGAAGCCTTGCGCCGCGAGGGCTTCGGCGATGTCGCCGGAGGTTACGGAGCCGAACATCTGGTCGTTCTCGCCGGTCTTGCGCGCGAATTTTACGGCCACGCCGTTCAACAGTTCGGCCTGCTTGTGCGCGGCATCCATTTCGGTGGCGGTTTTCTTGGCCAGCGAAGTGCGGATGCGTTCGAGGGCCTGCATGTTGCCAGAGGTAGCTTCGATTCCGATTTTGCGCGGGAGCAGAAAATTGCGCGCGTAGCCTGGCTTGACGGTGACTACGTCTCCGCGGTGCCCAAGATTATCGACGTCTTCCTGCAGAATGATTTGCATATCGTGTTCCTTTTCAGTCTAACCGCAACGCGGCTAAATCTTTGTGCACGACCGCGACGCGGTCATGCTTATTTCCCAAATATCAAAACGGCCGGCGAAAAACGCCGGGCAAAAGTTCAAGGCGCTGGTTGCGGCGTTGCAGGAGTTGCGGGCGGAGCGGCCGGTGGCGGTGTTGTTGGAGCCTGCGGTTTGGCAGGTTCGACCTGACGAGGAGCAGAGCTGCCCGCGGCGCTGCCTGCGAACGGGAGCAAAGCTATGTTGCGTGCGCGCTTGATGGCGACGCCGAGCCAGCGCTGGTGACGCGCGCAGACGCCAGTCATGCGCCGCGGCAGAATCTTGCCGCGTTCCTGCACGAACTGAGAAAGAATATCAGCGCGTTTGTAGTCGATCAGATCCATCTTCTCGACACAGAATTTGCAAACTTTTTTCTTGCGGAAAAATTGCCGCTTGCCGCGGCGAGGTCCACCGGGACCACCGCCCGGTCCTCCGGGTCCGCCACCTTCACGGCGCCCACCGCCGCCACCACCTGGACCGCCCTCGCGACGTCCGCCACCGCCGCTATGTCCACCGTGACCGCCATGCCCGCCTTGTCCGCCACCACCCGGTCCGCTGGGACGAGGTGAAGGAGCTGAAGGCGCCGCTTGTTGCGGGGCCGCTGGTGTTTGATTCTGTTCGTCTGCCATAACATTTACCCTTTCTCTTTTGATGCGTGTGGCGCCGGTCAGGCCGGAGCCGAAACTCTTCGCAACATGTACACTTATCAAAATATTTTCTACTGCGGACCTCAGGGCTTATAACCCCTGAAACCCCGGAAAGTCACGGCACGGCTGAAGCCGCGCCCCCCTCGTCGCCGCCGCGAGCTCTGCCATCGGCGACGCGACGTAGCTTAGGTCTTAGCTGGCAGCGGGCTGTTCCGCCGGATGCGATGGCGCTGGCGCAGCGGCAACCGGAGCTGGTGCAGGTGCTGGCGTCGGCGCCGGTCGTTTCGGACGGCGCGCGGCGCGCTTGTCGCGAATCGCAGTGAGCTTCTTCTGACGCTTGAGGTCTTCGTCAAGACGAATGGTCAGGTACTTGATGACGTTGTCCTGAACTTTGAGGCGGCGCTCGAGTTCCACGATCAGATCGTTGTGCGAAGTGCGGATCTGGTAGTAGACGTAGATGCCTTCGCGGTGTTTGGCAACTTTGTAAGCGAGCTTGCGAGTGCCCCAATGTTCGGTCTTTTCGATCTTGGCGCCTTTGTCGCTGCAGGCGTGCTCAACCGTGTGCTCCACTTTCTTGACTTCGTCTTCCGGCGTGGCCGGACGAACGATAAAAATCAGGTCGTACAGACGTTCTTCCATGGTTCCTCGTTTCTCTTTCACTGACTGCGTTACCCGCAGCCAAAAACTCGATCTAAGACGGCGGGATAAAACCGCCGCTACAAAAACATCGCTAAACTTCGGCAGCTTCATCGTCCTGCTGCCGTTCGCGCCGGTTGTACTTGGCCATCGCCGCTTCAATGCCTTTGCTAAGCATCAATTCGACGGCGTCGCCTGCATCCGCAATCATTTCCGCCGCGACTTCCAGCTCCGATTTTTTCATTGGCCGCAGGACGTATTCTTTCCTGCTGCTCAACGGATGATCGGGGCCGCAACCCAGCCGCAGCCTTGCAATTGCCGGCGTGCCAAGCGAACTGATCAACGATCCGGCACCGTTGTGGCTGCCTGCGCTGCCCTCGGCATGGATGCGAATCGCGCCCCAGGGCAACTGCACTTCATCCCACATCGCCAGCACGTCTTGCGGGCCGAGCTCATACTTTTCGAGCAGCTCGCGTACCGAGATGCCGCTCAGGTTCATGAAAGTTTGCGGCTTGGCGAGGATTATTTCTTCTCCTGCCAATTTGCCCAAACCTACCAGAGCCTTTGCTTCCGGCCGCTCGACGCGAATTCCGCCGCGATTGGCCAGTTCATCCACGGCGAGAAAACCGAGGTTGTGCGGTGTCCATTGATATTCCGGGCCAGGATTACCAAGGCCAACAATGAGCCGCATACGCCTCGTTTCGAAGCAACTCCACAATACTCCGCAAAAAAAACCCGCGCGAAAAAACAGAGTTACTTCTTTTTCTCCGGCTTCTCGGCGACTTCGGCACCTTCTTCGCCTTCGACTTCCTTCTTGCCCTTCTTGATGACTTCGGGCTCGGCCGGTGCAGCTGCGTCGGCCACCACGGCATCCACGGGCTTTTCTTCTTCGACCTTGAGCGCCACGACGTGCGCGAGAACGCGTTCCGGCTCGGTAAGCAATTTCATTTTGGCGGTGTCGATGGGGATATCGCTGGCGCGCAGTTGACCGTTCATTGCCAGATGGCTGACGTCCAACTTAAATTCGGTGGGAATTTCGCCGGGCAAGCATTCGATTTCGACTTCACGGGTAACAACTTCGAATACGCCGCCTTCGACTTTCACGCCGGATGGTTCGCCAAAGGTGTGCACCGGAACCTTGACGCGCATGCGCACGTCCATGGCGATGCGCAACAGATCAACGTGCAGAAGATTTCCGCTGACCGGATCCACCTGCCAGGCTTTCACGATGGCGGGCTGTTCTTTGCCTTCAAACGCCACCTGGAATAGGGTGTTGTGGCCCGTGGGTGAGCGGAGAATCTGGCTCACCTGCTTGGTGTTCACGGTGAGCGATATGGCGGAATCTTTTCCGCCGTAAAGCGTCGCGGGAACTTTTCCCGCTACGCGCTGGCGGCGGGCTTCATTCTTGCCGCGGGATTCGCGGGCTGCTGCTTCGACTACGATCTTGTCTGCCATTGGCTTCGTCCTTTTTAGCTCAGGGATTGTAAGTACAACTTGTTTTTCTAAGGGTTTGTAAAACAAACCCTTAAACCCTGAAACCCTACTTTATTTTCCTAGCCTTAAACCGCAGGCCTGCACTGCAATACCGCAAATTCTTAGATGAACAATTCGCTGATCGAGGATTCTTCGTGAATTGACCGAATACCGCGCGCCAGCAAGTCCGCTACGCTGAGCACGCGAAACTTTTTCAGCGCCTGGCCAGCTTCGCTAAGCGGAATGGAATCGGTGGCGACCACTTCCTTGATTTGCGATTTGGCGATGCGCTCGATCGCCGGGCCGGAAAGCACGGCGTGGGTGCATGCGGCGTAAACCTGGGTAGCGCCTTCTTTGAGCAGCGCTTCCGCGGTTTTCACCAGCGTGCCAGCAGTATCAATGATGTCATCCACGATCAGCGTGCTGCGTCCGCGCACGTCTCCGATCAAGTTCATCACTTCGCTGACGTCCACGTCCACACGGCGTTTATCCACGATGGCCAGCGGCGCGCTCAGTTTCTTGGCGAAAAAGCGAGCGCGCTCCACGCCACCGGCATCCGGCGATACCACCGTCAAATCGGGCAAATTCAAATGTTTGAAATATTCGACCAATACCGGCGAAGCGAAAAGATGGTCCACGGGAACGTCGAAATAGCCCTGAATCTGCGGCGCATGTAGATCGAGAGTGAGCGCTCGGCTGGCCCCCGCGGTTTCAAGCAGGTCCGCGACCAGCTTCGCAGAGATCGGAACACGCGGCTTGTCTTTGCGATCCTGCCGCGCATAGCAGTAATACGGCAGCACGGCGGTGATTCGCCAGGCGGAAGCACGTTTGAAGGCATCAATCATGAGCAAAAGTTCGAGCAGGTGGTTGTCCACCGGATAATGGCAGGGCTGAACGACAAATACATCAGCGCCGCGGACATTCTCCAAAATCTGAAAATATATTTCGCCATCGCTGAACCGGCCAAGCATGGCCTTGCCCAGCGGAACATCCAGATGCTTGCAGATGGAGCACGCCAGCACGGGGTTCGCAGTTCCGGAAAAAATTTTGAAGCGCTCGTCGTTCAAAAAGCGATCTCCGCCCTGCAAAATCTGCAAGTTAAAATTTCCTGCGAGTTTCAGGGTGTAAGGACTTGTTTTACAAACCCTTAGAAAAACAGGTTGTGCCTACCACCCTGAGCTAAATTGTTGTGGCTGAAGACGCTGCGGATTAATCGCGAGGCGCACTGATAACGGTGCGACTGTGCATCAGACGACGATACGAATCGCGAGAGACTGTCTCGCAAACGAAAGTCTGATCGTGCGGAAACCCAACAACGGCTCGGCGCGCCTTAGCTGGGCTCGGGAAAACTCCAATCACCGCCGAACCGCTACCCGCCAGCAAGGCTTCTGAAGCTCCGTTTTGAAGCAAATCCCGTTTGATTTCAGCCAGACGAGGGTGCCGCTGGAAGACCGCTTCTTCAAAATCATTTAGAAGTGGGCTGCCCTGCAGGCTCCAAGCGAGAGCACAGAACCTGTAGAGTTTAGGGTTTCCGGTGAAATTTGTCAATTGCGGAGCATTGGCTTGCAATGCATCGAGTTGCGGTGAATTCAGCCAGCAGTAGGCGTCGGGCGTGGGAACGTGAATCGATTCAGGCGAGACTACCAGTAAGGAGAGTCTGGGAATATCCGGCAGCGGGTAAATTTCGTCGCCCTTGCCAATGCCCAGAGCGCGACCACCTTCCAGAAAAAAAGGCACATCCGCGCCAAGCATGGCAGCAAGTTCGAAGAGACGTTCGCGGCACAGCTTTTTCTTCGCCAGCCGCAAATAGCCGATCAACGCAGCGGCCGCGTCGCCGGAGCCGCCACCTAACCCACGCCCCGCAGGAATTGTCTTGCGCAGTTCGATCGTTACGCCATTTGGAATTCTTAATTCTTGTTGCAGCGCATGTACCGCCCGGTACACGAGATTCTTTTCGATCGGCTCGTTAGAAAGCGCCGCATTGCCCATGACTTTTAGTTCGATACCAGGGCGGCGCGAGGACTTCAGCCGCAGTTCGTCCTGCAGGGAAATGGTCTGAAAAATTGTGCGCAGTTCATGAAAACCGTCGGAACGTTTGCCGATGACTTCCAGGCGCAAGTTGATTTTTGCAAGGGCGGGGATGCGAACTTCGGACATGTCTGCGTCAGGGTTTCACGGATTCGGACGAGGACTTTTGCGCAACGCGATGCCGGGACTGGCTGACCTTCTTTTCGACTTCAGCCACTTTATCCGGCTCGACGTCGGCGGGCAACACGCGCTTCCATTCCGCAAGCGACTTTTCCCATTCCGCTGCCGCCATTTCCGGCCGGCCAGACTTGGCGTAAATATCGCCCAGGTGCAGGTGCATGGTGGGGTCGTGAGGATCACGCTCCAGCGCCTTGCGCAACGCCGCCTCAGCGTCCGCGAACTTGTTCTGCTTGAAATATACCCAGCCCAGACTATCGAGATACGCGGAGTTGTAAGGCTCTTCGGCAAGCGCGCGCTGCACTAGCGCTTGCGCTTCGTCCAGACGGATTCCAAGTTCGCTCAGCATGTAGCCGTAGTAATTCAAGACCGCGGAACTCTTCGGATTGACGGCCAGAGCTTTCTTGAATTCCGTTTCGGCTTTGTCGAAAACTTTCTGGTGTTCATAAATCGAGCCGAGAAAATACCAGACCATTTCGTTGTCGCGCGGCGTGCCCGGAACGGCTTCGGCTGCGCGCGCGGAGTCTTCGGCGTCGCGGAAGCGGCGCGCGAATTCATAGGTCTGGGCGAGATTCAGATAAGTCTCGCGGTCAGATGCGGTGCCGTTCAACTGCGTGTGAAGAAGCTTCGCGGCTTCGTCGGTCTGATTGGTTTCTCCCAGCAGCAGCGCATAGCGCGCTTTGATCGCGGGATCTTTGGGATATTTCGCAATGGCTTCTTTGCCAGCCTGCAAGGCTCTGGGTTGATCTTTCGCGGAGCTATAGGTATCCACGATCAGGACACGTGCGTGGCGATCTTCTTCTTCGCCCAGGCGCCCCAGTTCGTCATAGGTGTTGACTGCAGCCTGAAAATTCTGCGTTTCGCGATACAAACCGCCAAGCTGCTGATAAAGAACCGTAAGCGAGCGCCGACGCGTCGGCATGGAAACGGACTGTGCTTTGACGCCGGTGACGGCTTCCGAGAGAACGCGAATCGCGTCTTCGTAGCGGCCTTGCGCTTCGTACAACATCGCTTCGTTGTACATCACATCAAGACTGCCCGGAGAATATTGCCGCGCCTTGACCAGCGTATCTTCCGCTTTGTCCATCTGGTGCAATTCGCGATAGATCTGCGCCAGACGCAGATAAACGTCGGCATCATCCGGCATTAAGTCAGAAAGTTTCTGGTAGACACTCAACGCTTCAGAATACTTTTCCTCAGAGATCAAAGCTTGGCCGAGACCGCGTTGGTGGCTGGTTTCGCTGGGATCCAGCTCCACAGCTTTGCGATATGCGGCTTCCGCTTTCGGGAAATCCTTGGTCTGAGTGTAGGCGTCGCCAAGGAGATCGAGCAGCGTAGGTGAAGAAGACTTGGAAGTCATGCCTTCAAGAAGGGCCACAGCATCGGCGGACTTGCCTTCATCAAGCAGCAATTGCGTCAACTGTTCGACTCCGGTTTCATTTTCAGAATCGGTTTTCAGCAAGCCGCGAAGAACTTCCTCCGCCTTGTCGTGCTGATTCTGCAGGCGGTAAAGGCGCGCCAGCCACAGGGCTGATTCGGTGTCCGAAGGATCGAGGCGCACCACTTCCTTGAATTGCTCGACAGCCCGGTTGACAGTTTGCGACTGACCGGTGGCTTCGCCGGAGTTGCCGAGACTGCGCAGATAAATGTGCCCCAGCAAGCGGCGGGTCTGCGCATCGTCGGGATTGCGCTTCAATAAAGCCTGCGCTTCGGCTTCGGCGTCGTGAACACGCTGCGCTTTCCAATACATTTCCGCCAGCCGTTCGCCGATCACTGGAGACTTCGGGTCCAGGGCATAAGCCTTCTTGTAATAGTCAATAGCTTGCGTGGCGTATTCGCTGCGGCTGGTGGCCTCGTACTGCATTTCGGCCACGTGGCCCATGGTGTAGTTGAAATACGCATCGGCACGACTGGAAGTTGGAGGAGCAGCCGGTTCGCCGTTAGCGAAATCCAGCTCTTGCGCGGGCGCGGATTGCGCAGACGCGGCGGTCTGCGCAAAAACAGCACTGGTGGCAAAAGTCGTAGTGAGAAGCAATGTGTTGAGCTTTAGAAAGTTCATATTTGCCCTGAAAATGAAAGTATCCCACGCAAGTGCGGGACGGTCAAAAGCGAAATGCCGAACATTTCCAGAGCCAGATGGAAGGCCGACCCGAGTTAGATGCGGGCAATTGGCAGAGCGTTGGTAGGAAAAAAAAGATTGACAGTGTTTCTGTATTTCTGCAATTATCGAAATATGAAGAAACCCGATCCACTTCTGGTCACCCGATCGGCGGATCGCTTTGCCGCGCTTGGTGCCGAACCGCGACTGGCGATTCTGCGGTTGCTGCTCTCGGCTCATCCTACCGGAATGATTGCGGGTGAAGTGCAAGAGGAGTTGGAGGTTCCTGCGTCCACACTTTCGCATCATCTGGAAAAATTGAAACAAGTGGGATTGATCGACGTGCGGAGAGATGGCACGTTCTTGTGGTATTCGGCGAATACCGATGCACTACGCGAAGTACTGGGGTTTCTTTACGAGGAATGCTGTACCCGCAACAGGGCAGTGCCGCCCGAATCATTTGTGCAGATTTCGCGGTAAACAGTAATTGCAGGACAGCGCGGAGCAGCCATGAGCCAACAAAACATTCAGGATGTAGTGAAGCAGAAGTACGGCGAAGCGGCGGGGCAGGCCGCGGCAGGCGGTGTCGCTTCCTGCGGCGGAGGCGGCGAATTATCCTGCTGCGATCCGATTACGCGGGACCTGTACGACTCCGCACAAATCGCAGGACTGCCGGAGAAAGCGGTGGCGGCGTCACTGGGTTGCGGAAATCCCACGGCGCTGGCGCAACTGCAAGCTGGCGAGACGGTGCTGGATCTGGGCTCGGGCGGCGGGATCGATGTGTTGCTGTCGGCGAAGCGCGTTGGCCCCACAGGGAAAGCCTACGGACTGGATATGACCGACGAAATGCTGGCGCTGGCACGCGAAAATCAAAAAAAGTCCGGCGTGACCAACGTGGAGTTCCTGAAAGGCGCGATCGAGAATATTCCGCTGCCCGACAATTCGGTGGACGTGATCATTTCGAATTGCGTGATCAATCTTTCCGGCGACAAAGATAGAGTGTTGCGCGAAGCGTTTCGGGTGCTGAAGCCCGGCGGGCGATTTGCGATTTCCGATGTAGTGGTGCGGGGAGAGGTGCCGCCGGAAATTCGCAAGAGCATGGAGCTGTGGGTGGGCTGCATCGCGGGAGCGCTGGAAGAGTACGAATATCGCGACAAACTTTACGGCGCGGGTTTTACTGCGATCGATATCGAGCCGACTCGCGTTTACAAGAGTGAAGAAGCGCGCGAATTTCTGGCCAGTGCCGGATTGGACGTCGATAAAGTTGCGCCACAAATCGACGGGAAATTTATCAGCGCGTTTGTGCGCGCGGTGAAACCAGCCGGGCCTGCAAACGTAGTCGGCCCATCGTGCTGTGCTCCGACCTGCTGCAATTAGGTTGCACGGATTTTCAGGCTTCCGCGGGCAGGTGTGGCGATGAATGGTGAAACGCAAAAAATTCAAACAGCAGAACAAAAACCGCGAACGGCTCCGACGCCGGTTCCTGCCGTAGAAGAGGTGCCTCTTCGCAAGGACAAGACAGTCACGGAACAGCACCAACCGCTAGCTGCGTGTGAATGCCCGCCGGGGGACTTCCCTGCTGTACTTGATTGCGCCACCTTCGCTGTGAATTGAATATCTCTAACAGAAAAGAGTGCAACGATGACCCGCAACGTGTTGTTTCTTTGCACCGGCAACTCCGCTCGCTCGATTCTTGCGGAAGCCATACTGAATCAAAAAGGATCACCCAACTTCCGGGCCTACAGCGCCGGAAGCCATCCGACCGGCCGAGTGAATCCAATCGCCGTAAAGCTACTCGACGCGGCCAAAATGCCGGTCGCGAACCTGCGCAGCAAGAGCTGGGATGAGTTTGCCAAGCCGGGCGCTCCTAAAATGGATTTCGTATTTACAGTGTGCGATAACGCAGCGAACGAAATCTGTCCGGTCTGGCCGGGCCAACCGATCACAGCCCACTGGGGAGTGCCCGATCCGGCGACGATGGCGGGCTCGCAGAGCCAGATCGAACGCGCGTTTCGCGACGCGTTCGTAACACTAGACCGCAGAATCAGCTTGTTTTTGAGCTTGCCGCTGGCGTCGCTGGACGTGCTCGCGTTAAAAGGAAAATTAAACGAAATCGGCGCGTCGTGACACTTCGGCATCAAGGCCGGCACGAAGTCTTCAGTGCAGAAAGTGGCGCATCCCGGTAAAGACCATGGCCATGCCCAGGCGGTCAGCGGCGGCGATGACGTCGTTGTCGCGCACCGAACCTCCGGGCTGAATCACTGCGACTGCGCCGGCTTTCGCGGCTTCTTCCACGCCGTCCGGAAACGGAAAAAACGCGTCGGATGCGACAACTGAACCTTGCAAAGAAGACTGAGCCTTCATTACCGCGAGCTTGACCGAGTCCACTCTGCTCATCTGTCCGGCACCGACGCCAAGGGTTGCGCCATCCTTCGCAAAAACGATCGCGTTCGACTTCACATGTTTTGAAACCTTCCACGCGAACTTCATGGTGGCGAGTTCTTCCGCGGTAGGCGCGCGCTGTGTAACAACTTTCAGCTCAGCGGATTTGATTTCGCCGAGGTCCGGCTGTTGTACCAGCATGCCGCCGAGAATTCGTTTTAATTGCAGTTCCCGTTCGGGTTCCAGGCCGCCCGCTGGAAGCTCGAGCAGCCGCAGATTCTTTTTGGCGGCAAAAATTTCTTTCGCACGGGCGTCGAAACCAGAAGCCGCGATACACTCGACAAAAAGTTTTGCCACTTCCTCGGCGGTTACTGCATCTACTTCTCGATTGAACGCCAGCACGCCACCAAACGCGGAAATGGGGTCGCAGGCATAGGCTTTCAGGTACGCTTCGCGCAAGGTTTGCTGTTCCGCCGTTCCGCAAGGATTGTTGTGCTTGATGATGACCGCAGCGGGTTTCTGAAACTCGGCGGCAATGCTGCGCGCCGCTTCCAAATCCACATAGTTGTTGTAGGAAAGCTCTTTGCCCTGAAGCTGTTTGGCGGCGGCCAATCCCGATGGAATTTTGCCCGAAGGAATATAAAGAGCGGCGGCCTGATGCGGATTTTCGCCGTAACGCAACGGCTGCTGCTTTTCCAGCGAAAGGTAAACACGCTGCGGCAATGTTTCTTTCGCAAGCAGAGTGGGATGTCCCGGCGCGACCGACAAACGCTCCAGTTCGGTGGCGATCATTCCGTCATAGCGCGACGTGGTAGCGAAAACCTTGCGCGCTAGTTCCAGCCGTGTGGCCAGGCTGGTATCGCGGCCGGCTTCGAGTTCCGCTGCAACACGCTCATAGTCCGCGGGGTCGGTAACCACCGTGACGCTTTCCCAATTCTTTGCGGCGGAGCGCAGCATGGTCGGACCCCCGATATCGATGTTTTCTATCAGCTCTTCGGCGGTCAACTCCGCCTTCGCCGCGGTCGCTTCGAACGGATACAGATTCACGATAACCAGATCGATTGCCGTGATGCCATGCTCTTTCGCCTGTTTTTGATCCTCCGCCAGATTGCGACGATAGAGCAGCCCGCCGTGAACCGTTGGATGCAGCGTCTTGACGCGGCCGCCCAGCATCTCCGGCCATCCAGTAAATTCCGACACGTCTTTCACGTCCACGCGGGATTCGCGCAGCAGCTTTGCGGTGCCGCCGGTGGAAAGGATTTCGATATTCAGCGCGGCAAGACGCTTTGCAATCTGCAGAATTCCAGTTTTATCGAATACGCTGATCAGCGCGCGCTGCACCGCCATGTCCAATCCTCCGTCACGTGAAACAATTCAGTGTAAGCGCAACTCAGTGAATCGAAAAGCTGTGGGCTGTGGGAAACTTTGCCGGGAAATTTTCCGCGGGAAGGAACGGGAGTGTGTTTAAGTCTTGACCAGAGCTTTAAGTTTGACTTGATTCTCGACAACTTCCACCACGTACTCGACTTCACTACAGTTTTTCTGCCGCTGCAGGTCTTTGGTTTTCTTGCGCACGAATTCGGTAAAGCCGGCGTGGGTCAAACGGGCGATGTCTTCACCGGCCGTTTTCTTAGCTTCGACAAACGCCTGAAATAATTGTTCGACCTTTTCCCCTTCGCGTTCCGGCTCGCTGCAGGTGACCCGAAAAACGGACGTTTCGGCGACCGCAGTCGCGTAGCGCGCATTGGCTTCCGCCAGCCGCTGGGCGCGTTCCGCTTCAATTTTTTTTGCCGCGGCGCCAAAGTGGCGCTGCACTGTGCCCTCTTCTTTTTGCTTCGTCCGCTTGCGAAAAATATCCTTGTACTTCGCATAGGTCTGCGTGAGGTTGTTGTAACGAAAGCGCTGGCCGTACTTCATGTCGCCGGAACGTTCGCCATACCTTTTGACTACTAATTCGATGCGCCATTCAATCTCATTGGGCGGACGTTTGCGGCCTCCGCCAAAGAATTGATCGTATTCGATCTTCAACTGGCGGATGTCGCGTTCAAGTTGGCCGAGTTCTTCGTCGATGGTGGCGATGGCAGCAGTCTCTCTGGTTTTCTATGGTAGGAGGGCGGCTGGCGGGGCGTCAACGGCTCGTCGGTTCCAGTACGCCGAAGACAAACCGTCTGCGATCGTCGCATACCTGTACCAACGGACAGGTCGCTCGATTGTTCGCATTGCTCGCCCGCCCAGCCTATGCTCCAATACGAAAATGGATTCCCGCGCAAGGCGTTCGCTGGCACCCGAGACATCGGAATTGCTGCGGCAGATTCCCTCGGTGGACGAATTGTTGCGTCAGCCGCGCATGGCGAAACTGGCCGGACGTATTCCGCGCGAACTTTTAGTGGAAGTGGCGCGCGAAGTTGTCTCCAGTATCCGCGCGGAAATCACCGGCGAAAAAGGTGTGTCGGTTATCCCAATTATTCCTGCCGATCTTGAGGATGTGATCGCGCGCGAAGTCGAACGTATCCTTTCGCGAACCCTGCAGCCAATTATCAACGCCACTGGAGTTGTGCTGCACACCAATCTGGGCCGCGCGCCGCTGGCACCGGCAATCCTGGACGAGCTTCGCCACACCGCGATTCACTATTCGAATCTGGAGTACGACGTGGAAGGCGGCGCGCGCGGAAAACGCGACACGCACACCGCAGAACTGCTTACGCGACTTACCGGCGCGGAAGATGCGATTGTGGTGAATAACTGTGCCGCGGCAATTCTCGTGGTACTTACCGCGCTGGCAAAAAAAGGTGAAGTGATTGTCTCGCGCGGCGAACTGATCGAAATCGGCGACGGCTTTCGCATTCCAGAGGTGATGGCGCAGAGCGGCGCGATACTGCGTGAAGTCGGCACCACGAATCGAACCCGCATTGCGGACTATGTGAACGCCCTTTCGGAAAAAACGCGGCTTCTATTGCGCGTTCACCCGTCGAATTTTCAAATGTCTGGATTTACGGAGAAGCCCTCCCTCGCTGAACTCATCGCGCTTAGCCGAAGCACAAATCTTCCGCTGGTGGAGGATCTTGGCTCCGGATGCCTGGTGGACCTTTCGGAATACGGAATTAACGAACCAACCGTGCGCCGGAGTATCGAAGCAGGTGTTTCGCTCGTAACCTTCAGCGGAGACAAATTGCTCGGCGGTCCGCAAGCCGGAATTATTGCCGGAAAAGAGGAATTGGTGCACCGCGTTCGGCGTCATCCGCTATTTCGCGCGCTGCGCGTGGATAAATTGACCATCACCGCGCTGGAAGTAACACTGGCTGCGTATCAACGCGGAGCGCTGGACGAGGTGCCGACGCTGGCGATGATTCGCGTGAGCGTGCAGGAAATGGAAAAGCGCAGCCGAAATTTTATCCGAGACTTGACGCCCTCTCTTTCGATGAACGAACTTGATCTGGAAATCGCGGATGGCAAGTCACTCGCGGGCGGAGGATCAACTCCAGAGCAGTGGCTTCCCACAAAAGTGATTCGCATCAAGAGCCGCCGTTACTCCGCGTCGCAGATGGAGCAGCGCCTTCGCCACGGGCCGGGCTCGACGCCGGTGGTTGCACGGATCGAGGATGATCGCCTGGTGATTGATCTGCGCACCGTGTTTGCGGAGCAGGAGGCCGCTCTGGCGGAAGCGCTGGCGGCTGCGTTGCGGTAGTCGCGGCACGCGTCTCGCCGATATCAGCACCATACCCAAAATGTTATAATCGGGTGCGTTACAGGCGGCGAACATGGCCACTTCACAAATTCAGTTGGATCCCAAGCAAAGACCACGGCTCGCGCGGCGCGCCAAGAAACATGGAAAATCTCTGTCGCAGGAAGTAAGCAGCGCGGTTGACCTTTACCTCTCCGTGCCCTACAAGACGGAAGCCGAATTGAGCGCGCTTGCGCGTCAGGCCAAAGCTTCAGCGGATCGCAGTGTCGCGCGGCTCGATGAAACCATTGCCTACCTGGACCGCGAACTGAAGAAAATCAGGAAGCATAGTGAGCTGGGACACGCGAGGCACTCGCGGCGATCAAGTGAATCATTTTGATCAAGGACCGCATCGCTGCACTTTCTAGACAAACCGCGGAACTAATGGAAGTCTGTAAGGACATGGATCAGCGGCTCGTGCGCAGCGAAGCCAAGTTCGAGTTACTGGAGCGAATGGCCGCGCCGGTTCGCCGCTCGCTACCTGAAGAGACTGAGCGATAGCGCGGAAAGGACTGCGTTCCGTTTGCTCGCCTTCGTTGTACACCGTCAGAACCTAAAGCGAACGAATAAGAGTAGGCCGAGGCTTCGACCGGGCTGGGCGCTAGTGCGTGTGCGCATGGCGGGTATTTGCAATACCGACTTGGAAATTCTGCGCGGCTACCACAATTTTGGCGGGACACCCGGACACGAATTCGTAGGCGAAGTGCAGGAAGTGGGCGGAGTTTCTGCGGCGGTGGAGAAGCGCTGGATCGGGAAACGAGTCACTGGCGAAATCAACATCGCATGCCACGCGCTCGGCTTCCGTCCGGTGTGCCGGTTTTGCAAGCGTAGCCTGACGCGCCATTGCGAACGCCGCAAAGTTCTAGGCATCGTAGCGCATGACGGCGCGTTCGCCGAATACTTGACGCTGCCGATTGAGAATTTGCACACTATTCCCGATTCGATCAGTGATGAGATGGCGGTGTTCGTCGAGCCACTGGCGGCTGCGTGCGAGATTCTGGATCAGGTCAACATAAAACAATTTCGCGAAGCCGCTGTGCTCGGCGATGGGAAGCTCGCGCAGCTTATCGCGCGCGTGTTGCGGACAGCGCTGCCGCGCGTGGTGATGTATGGCAAACATTCAGAGAAATTAGCGCTGGCGCGGCGTGCCCGAATCGAAACGAAACTGGTTCTCGGTGATGTTAGTGACCTGCGGCGTGTGAAGGACAATATTGCATTGCTGGTCGAAGCGACCGGATCGCCGACAGGATTGGCATTGGCTCAGCAGATGACCGAACCGCGCGGCACGCTGGTTTTCAAATCAACATTCCACGGTGCTGCGCCAGTAGAAACCTGGCCAATCGTTGTGAAAGAACTGACTGTGGTCGGATCGCGCTGTGGCCCGTTCGAAAAAGCTATCGCGCTGTTGCGTTCCGGCAAAGTCGATCCGCACCCGCTAATCGCGCGCACCTTTCCATTGCACGAAGCGTCAGCCGCGATCATGTTCGCGCAAAAATCCGGAGTGGTGAAAGTGCTGTTAAAAAAGGAAGGTTAAAAATCGTGCTGTAGCAGGGTAAAGGCGGATCACTGTTCCAATACTTATACCCTTTTTACTTTTGCATTTTGCAGCGATCATAGCCGATTGATGCAAGACGCAACGCGTGCCGCGCCGAAACCGTTATCAATATTGACGACTGCGACGTTCGACGCGCAGGAATTAAGCATCCCCAGCAGCGCCGCGACTCCGCCAAAACTTGCGCCGTAGCCGACACTCGTCGGAACTGCAATCACCGGCACCGCAACCAGGCCGCCCACAACGCTCGGCAACGCTCCTTCCATTCCCGCCACGCAAATAATCACGCGGGCACCCACCAGCGCCGCACGATTTTCCAGTAAGCGATGAATTCCCGCTACACCCACGTCGTAAAGATGTTCAACACCATTGCCCATGATACGCGCGGTCAGCAGCGCTTCTTCAGCCACGGGAATATCGCTGGTCCCCGCGGACACAACCAGAATCGTTCCCTTGCCCACAATTTTCGTATCGCGTTCGATCGTGATGACGCCGGAGACCGGATGAAATTTTGCGAGTCGCGACTTTCTCCCCGCCGCTCGCTTCACCGCAGAGAATATTTTCGCCTCGGCGCGGGTAATCAGAATGTTGTGTTTGCTGTCCTTCTTCGCCAGCATCGCGCGAACAATTGCTGCAATCTGTTCTGGAGTTTTTCCTTTGCCGAAAATCACTTCGGCAAACCCCTGGCGCAGCGTGCGGTGATGATCAATTTTTGCAAAGTCCAGATCTTCGAACGGTAAATGCTTCAATCGCTCGATCGCCTTCGCTGGCGCGAGCTTGCCCGCTTGCACGGATTCCAGCAGTTTCAAAAGTTCCTGTGAATTCATAATAAGCGCCGTTAGAGAATTCTATCACCGCGAGGCAAGCGCGCCGCTGCTTGACTTGCCGCAAATCGGCTGCGAGACTGAAATTATCCGCGGCGAAAACATGCGCGAAAACGATAGAAAAATCATCACTGTAGGTGTGACCGGCGCAAGCGGCGCTGTGCTTGCGCAGACAATGCTGATGCTGTTAGATTCCGATGCTCGTGTCGAACGAGTTCATCTGGTGGTCACGGAAACCGGGTTGCGACTCTTCGCCGAAGAACTGCAAATCACGTCGGGACATTCCGATCAATTAGTGCAACGCATGGTTGGACGCCCGTCCAAGAAAATTGCCGTCATCTCCAATAAAGATGTGGGCGCGTCGATCGCTTCCGGCAGCTACGCGGTTGACTCCATGGCTGTCATTCCCTGCTCCGTCGGTACGCTGGCGAAAATTGCGGCTGGAACTTGTGACGATCTCCTGGCGCGTTCCGCAGACGTAATGCTCAAAGAAGGGCGCAAACTCGTTCTGTGCGTCCGCGACACGCCGTTCAGCCGCATCCATCTGGAAAATATGCTGCGCGCGCAGCAAGCCGGCGCGGTCATCATGCCGGCGATTCCCTCTTTTTATCACGCGCCGAAAACGATTGGCGATCTGGTCACACAATATGTTTGCCGCGTGCTCTCGCAAATGGATTTACCGCAAGAGGCGATGTTCCGCTGGACCGGCTCAGCCGCCGCGAAAGAAGCCAAAGCATGAGCGTGACCCGCCAGCTCAGTGTCTGCTCGTACCCCTCTTCTCCGCGAACTCTGCGTACTCTGCGTTAAATCCACATGCCAACACCCTCTATAACCCGCCTGCGCACCGTCCTCGAAATGATCAAGTTCGAACACTCCGTCTTTGCACTACCTTTTGCACTCACCGGCGCATTGCTTGCAGCACGGTTCACGACGCACGCCTGGCCTTCGCTAAAACAACTGCTCTGGATTGTAGTCGCCATGGTCGCCGCTCGAAGCGCGGCAATGACCATCAACCGCATCGCCGACGTGCGCTACGACAAAGAAAACCCGCGCACGGCACAACGAGCGCTGGCAACGGGAGCTCTCTCCACCGGCTTTGCCTTGATTTTCACGTTCGCTTCGGTCGTGATCTTTTTCCTCGCGGCGTGGCAACTGAGCCCTCTGGCACTCAAGCTGGCACCGGTCGCGCTCGCTGTTTTGTTTTTCTACTCCTACACCAAGCGTTTCACCAGTTGGTCGCATCTTTTTCTGGGATTCGCGTTAGGCATTTCACCCGCCGCCGCATGGATAGCAGTCACCGGCGACCTTGATCCGCGCATGTTGATTCTGTGCGGCGCGGTCACGCTGTGGGTTGGCGGCTTCGATGTGCTGTACGCCTGCCAGGACGTGGATTTCGACCAGCGTGCCGGATTGTTTTCCGTGCCAAAGCGTTTTGGAATCGCGGCTGCGCTTCTGATCGCGCGCGTAATGCACATCGGCGTAGTCACGCTGCTCGCCTGGCTGGCTGCGAGTTTTTCGCTGCCTTGGCCGGCGTGGGCCGGCATTGCCGTGGTCGCTCCATTGCTGGCTTACGAACATTCTCTCGTCAAAGCCGACGATTTAAGTAAGCTGGACGCTGCGTTTTTCGCGATGAACGGTTATATTAGTATTTCGTTTCTGCTCTTCTGGGGAGCGGCTGCAGCGCTTTGGAAAGTTTGAAACGTTTGAACGATTCGCCGCGAATCACTGCTGTAGCGGCGCCTCAACAAGTGGCATCCAATTCGTTGAGATCGTAGAAGAGCATCGGAGAAAGCGGAAACTCTTGAACGACTTGATTCTCGCCGACACCACGCTGCGGCCCATCGCGGACAAGGTTCTCGCGGGGCAGCGCCTAGCATTTGAAGATGGCATCGAGCTTTACCGTTCGCCGGATTTGCTCGCCGTCGGCTGGCTGGCCAACTACATACGCGAAAAAAAGCACGGCAACATTACTTATTTCAACGTTAATCGCCATATCAATCCGACCAACGTCTGCGTGGCGCATTGCAAGCTGTGCGCGTTTGGCCGCGACCCTGATTCGCCGGGCGCCTACACTTACGCCCTCGAAGAAATTTATCAACGCGCCGAACAAGGAGTTCGCGAAGGCGCGACGGAATTCCACATTGTTGGCGGACTGCATCCCGACCTGCCATTCGAATATTTCCTAGAAATGATTCGCGGGCTGAAGCAGCGATGTCCCGGCGTACATCTCAAAGCGTTCACGATGGTTGAAGTCCACTATTTCTCGCGCATCGCGAAAATCTCCATCGAAGAGACACTGCGCCGCATGAAACAAGCCGGTGTGGACTCCTGCCCCGGCGGTGGCGCGGAAATTTTCCATCCCCGCGTGCGCCGCATCATCTGCGACCACAAAGTCAGCGGCCAGGTTTGGCTGAACACCGCAAAAAAAGCCCACGAAATCGGTTTGCCTTCAAACGCCACCATGCTTTACGGCCACGTGGAAACCGAAGAAGAACGAGTCGATCATCTCGTAAGACTGCGCGAAGTGCAGGACCAGACGCACGGATTCGTCGCCTTCATCCCGCTCGCATTTCATCCGGATAACACGCCGCTCTCGCACATCCCGAAAACCACCGGCTACCTCGACCTGCGGAACATCGCCGTCTCGCGCTTGGTGCTCGATAATTTTGAACATATCAAGGCCTACTGGATCATGCTTACACCCAGCATTGCGCAAATCGCATTGCGTTTCGGCGCCAACGATCTCGACGGCACCGTGGTTGAGGAAAAGATTTATCACGACGCGGGTGCAAAAACGTCAGAGTTCACACCGCGCGCCGAACTCGAACGCCTGATCCGCGCCGCTGGTCGAGTTCCGGTCGAGCGAGACACTCTCTATCGCCCAGTAGATCGCTCGAAGATGCCGCCAGTCGCTCCGATTACTCCGCCGGGCCTCGTGTCGCTCACGCTCAACGTTTGATTTGCGTTGCCTTCGACTGATAGACGTCTCTGGACGAATCACGGCTGGAGGTAGCGTGAGGCGATCGAGTTCCGGTGTCTGCCCCGATGGGACTGCAAAGTCTATTTCCACCATTGATTCAACATAATTCATGACCGTTCATGATGAGTGTTGAAGTGCCTCATTGGCGGTGCTACCCTACACCTTTGGAGGCTCCAATGCGTCACCAATTTGTCCTCGATAAACGCAGCAAACAAATTCTCGATGACCTCGCACAGTACCGCGGCGGCAACCGCAGCCGCGTCGTTCGCGAAGCTCTCGTGGCTCTCGCTGATATGGAGACCCGCCTCGATAAGATCGAAGCCGATCCCGCCTTTCAGGAAATGATGCAGCGATCGGATGAGGATATTCGAGCGGGACGCGTTGTGTCTCACGAAGAAGTAAAACGCCGCCTGCGCCGAAAACACAGCAAGAAACGGTGAGGGCTGATGAAGGCCAAAGTAGTGTGGGCCAAGGCGGTATGGGAAGTGTTCGAGGAGCTCCCAAAAAAGGAAACTGCCGAGATTGTGGAACGCGTGGATCTCCTCAGATACTTCCCTCACATATACCCCTTGCGCACGCGCGGCCGTTTTCGCCGCCATCGTTTTTTTCAGACAGGCAACTGGCTCGTATTCTATAAGGTTGTGGAAGGCACGATTTATATCCGCGGTCTCTGGCCGGCGCGCATTCCCTGAGCTGTCGTTTCCCTTTTCGTTGCGCTGGTTTCCATCAAATTCGTAAGGAGGATTCGTGCGCACCATCCTGCTGCTGACCATCTCAAATATTTTCATGACCTTCGCATGGTATGGCCACTTGAAATACCGCAACGAGGCTTTGTGGAAAGTGATTATGGCCAGTTGGGGCATCGCGTTTTTCGAATACTGTTTCCAAGTCCCCGCAAACCGCATCGGCTCGTATGAATTCAATACGGCGCAGCTTAAGACCATCCAGGAAGTGATTACGCTAACCGTTTTCGCGGTCTTCTCCGTCACCTATCTCGGCGAAAAGCTGAAATGGAATTACGGCGTCGGCGCTGCGTGCCTCATCCTGGGCGTCTTCTTCGTCTTCCACAAATGGTGAGCCCGTTTGTGTCAATATACCCAGAGCAGTGCCGCGCGAATCGAATCGGTAGATTCAAAACATTCATAGTTTTCAATTGGAGGACGTCATCATGCAGCGCAAAGCTTCCGCAGTGTGGCAAGGTGATCTGAAATCAGGCAAAGGGACCCTCTCCACCGACAGCGGCGTACTGAAGCAAACGGCCTATTCGTTCCACTCGCGCTTTGAAAATGGCATTGGCACCAACCCGGAAGAGCTTCTCGCCGCCGCACATGCCGGCTGTTTTACCATGGCGCTTTCCGCGCAACTTGGCGGCGCGGGAATGATCGCGCAAAAACTGGAAACCACCGCAACCGTCTCGCTGGAAAAAGATGGCGAAGGCTTTTCCATCACCAAGAGCCATCTGGATCTCGTCGCCACCATTCCCGGCGCCGACAAAGCAAAATTCGACGCCGCAGTGAAGGCCGCCGAAACCGGTTGCCCGGTCTCAAAACTTTTCAAAGCGGAAATTTCCGTCAGCGCCAAGTTGAATAGCTGACCGCCGCAATTCCATCACCAGCCAAAACAGGTACAATTCCGCATATGCTCACCTCTCCAGCCGCGTTTCTGATCGGCGTCGCCATTCTGATCATCGTGGTCTGGGATGCCTTCGAGGTCATCATCCTGCCACGTCGCGTGACGCGTCGTTTTCGGTTGAGCCGCCTTTTCTACAAAAGTCTATGGACACTGTGGAGATTCTGCGCGCGTTTGGTTCCGGCCCGCAAAGTCCGCGAATCGGCGTTCAGTATTTTTGGCCCAATCTCACTGCTCATTCTCGTTGCGGTTTGGGCCGTAGGACTCGTGCTCAGCTTCGGCCTGATGCAATACGGTGCAGGCTCCGCTCTTAGCGTCGCTGGAATGACGCCGAGCTTCTGGACCGACGCGTATCTCAGCGGAACAACTTTCTTCACGCTCGGACTCGGCGACGTGGTTCCACGCTCCGGCATGGCCCGCGCGTTGGTCGTAGTCGAAGGTGGCCTCGGTTTCGGATTCCTTGCCGGAGTCATCGGCTATCTCCCGTTCATCTACGGTTCATTCTCCAAGCGCGAAGTCAGCATTTCCCTGCTGGATTCGCGAGCAGGCACTCCGCCGACCGCCGGCGAACTTCTTCGCCGCCACAGCTACCCGCATGGACAAGAAGCGCTGCGCGAGCTTCTCAAGGAATGGGAACTCTGGTGCGCCGAGCTCATGGAGAGCCATCTTTCCTATCCGGTGCTTGCGTTTTTCCGTTCGCAACACGATAACCAATCCTGGATCGCCTCGCTCACCGCCATCCTGGACTCCTGCGCGTTGATCATGGTCGGTATCGAAGGAGCTTGCGAACGGCAAGCTGAGCTCACCTTTGCCATCGCGCGCCACGCAGTCGTGGACCTCTCGCAAGTCTTCAACACTTCGCCGAAGGAACTTTCGACGGACCGCTTGCCGCCTGCCGCAGTCCAGCACATTCGTGATGTCCTGGCGCAACACGGCCTGAAGTTGCACCACGATGCCGCCGCCGACCAGCGTCTGACCGATTTACGCCGCATGTACGAGCCGTACATCTTCGCCCTGGCCACTTATCTCAATCAGTCTCTGCCCCCGTGGATTCCGCCGAAAAAAGGCAAGGACAACTGGCAGACAACGGCGTGGGGTAAAACGGCCGGCCTGGTCGAATCACAAATTGCCGTCGCAGTGGACGACCATTTTTAATTGTTCGTGCCGCGTCGTATTCTTGGAAGACAAGTCTTTCAAGTAAGTGTTTCGTTTTTCAATTTTTGTATTTGGCTCACATAGTGCCAGGCTTCAGCCCGGCTGCTTTTTCAAAACTTGTTTCGGCGGAGTCAAACATGAAAGCCATTCTAGTTCGTCAGTTCGGCGGTCCTGAAGTTCTCAAGCTCGAGGACGTCCCTACACCCAAGCCCTCGGCCGGACAAGTACTGGTAAAAATCCACGCCGCCGGTGTTAATCCCGCCGATACTTACGCGCGCTCGGGCAACTACGCTGTAATCCCACCGCTTCCCTACACCCCCGGAACCGATGGAGCAGGCGTCGTCGACTCCGCCGGCGATGGCGTGAAAAAAGTAAAGCCCGGCGACCGCGTCTACGTCGCAAAAAGTCTTTCCGGCACCTACGCCGAATACGCGCTCGCGGCCGAGTCGCAGGTTTTTCTGCTGCCCGATCGCATTCCCTTCGCGCAAGGCGCTGGCGTCTTTATCCCGTATGCCACGGCGTACCATGCCATCCATCACAAAGCGAAGGCGCACGGCGCCGAAACAGTTCTGGTTCATGGAGCCAGCGGAGGCGTTGGCATCGCATCGGTGCAAATGACGCGCGCGCTCGGTCTGACCGTTTTCGGCACCGCCGGCAGCGCAAAAGGCATGGAGTTGGTTAAACGCCAAGGCGCGCATCAGGTCTTCGATCATTCCAATGCCGCCTACAAAGACGAAATCATGAAAGCCACCGGCGGCCGCGGCGTGGACATCATTCTAGAAATGCTCGCCAACGTAAATCTCGGTGCCGATCTGAAACTCCTCGCGCCAAGGGGCCGCGTGGTCGTCATCGGCAGCCGCGGCGACGTCACCATCACTCCGCGTGACTTGATGAGCCGCCAAGCCGCAATTCTCGCGTTCAGCCTCTGGGGCCTCACCGAAGCCGAATCTGTCGAGATTCACGCCGGCATCAACGCCGGCCTGGAAAACGGCACACTGCGCCCAGTCGTCGGCGCCGAAATCCCGCTAAAAGATGCCGCGCAAGCCCACAGCGACGTAATGAAACCCTCCGGCGCCTTCGGCAAAATCGTCCTGATCCCCTAAGCCCGCGCACGCCGCAAACCGAACCTGTTCTACCCACTTGTCATTCCGAGCCTACCTGCCGCAGTCAGCGCAGCGAGGAATCTGCTTTTCGTGAACAATCTGCAAAGACCAAAGCGTTTCACTCAGGTCAGCCTCTGTTGGAGATAACAGAAGCGTTGGTGCAAATGGCGCCGCAGGAGAATTGAGCTGGCAGCACGACGGCACCACTCTCATCCCCAGCCAGAAACCTTCGCTACCAGCCCGCAAACCGCCCCAGCCAAAATCAACCACGCAGAATTTACTTTCAGACGAACCGCCAACACCGCACTAACCGCCGCAATCACTGCCGCCAGGGGCGTCACCACCGACTCCCGCGCAAATTGAAATCCCACAAACGCCATCAACGCCACCGCCGCCGCGTTCACTCCATTCAGAAACGCACTTGCCGTCGGCGATTTTTTCAGCCTGGGCAAAACACTAGCCGTCACCGCCACATACAAGAACGCCGGGACGAACATCCCCACCGTCGCCAGCCCCGCGCCTCGCCATCCTGAAAGTACGTAACCCAAAAATGTCGCCACCGTAAAAAACGGTCCGGGAGTCGCCTGGCTCACCGCGATTCCATCCAACAACTGCGATTCACTCAGCCAATGCATACGCGTGACCAGATCCTCGCGCAACACCGCCAGCAGCACGTATCCGCTGCCGAACAGCAGCGCCCCAATCTTCAAAAAATAAACAAGCACACCCGTAGTCGTGGCCGCCGCTGCGGTTGCTGAGACTGCTGCGCCGCCCGCAGCACTCGCCGCCGCAGACGCAATCCCGTTCTGCCCCGGACGACTCTGCCCGAACCGATTCGCCACAATCCACGCGACGCCGGTACCAATCAGCAACGCCAAAGTCGCAACGTGCATCGCCGCCAGCCCCAGCACGATCGCCGCAATCACCGCCAACTCGCGCGATTTCAGTACCGTTTTCCCGAGCGACCACACCGCCTGCGCGATCAGCACCACCACCACCGGCTTCACTCCCCACAACACTCCAGCGATCTGTGGCAACGCGCCATATTGCACGTACGCCCACGCCATCACGCACATCAACAGCGCCGACGGCAAAATAAACGCCGCTCCCGCAATCAACAGTCCCGGAAATCCTCCGCGCAGATGACCCAGATAAATCGCCATCTCCGTTGAACTAGGCCCGGGCAGCAGATTGACCGCTCCGACACGATCCACAAATTCTTCGCGGCTCAACCATCCGCGCCGCCGCACAAATTCCTCCTCCATCAGTGCGATATGCGCCACCGCTCCGCCAAACGCAATGAATCCCAGCCGCAAAAACGCAACCGCAATTTCCCCCAACCGGTTTTCACTCCACCCGTTCTTCGTCTCAATCATCGCCGCGCGATTATGCCTTATCTTCGAAAAACATGCCGGAGCTGATTGGCCTTGCGGCCTTTTCCAGTCGTGGGTTGGTTTCAGGTGAACGCGTCAATCTGAGGCAACGATTTCAGTTTTTTTGAAAACCCAGCTATCGCTTCGCTAAAGCGGGGTAATGACCCTACGAATCGCCTCAGACTTTTCGGCAACTTTCCGCGATTCGACTCCATTGTTCGTAGTCGGTGAACTCATCACTCCAGGAATTCGGCCGTACCTTATCTCTAACGCGAGTCTCGTATTCGGCCAGAGACGCTGAGTAAAAGTAATCTCGTGCTGTCCCTGATTCGAGCTCAGGCAGGCTTGACGAGTACGATGTAGTCCCGTCCGTGCACCGCAAAACGGTGCTCCAGGACCGCAAAGTCCACTTCGGGAAAACATTTCAGTAATTCGTCTAAAGGATGCACATAGACTCCAAGTAAGATGGAATGCCTCACGGAATCGGCGTCGCCACCTACCAAGTCGAGATTCTATCACTGGCAGAGACTCTCAGTTCTTGGTCGATGGCACCAAGCAAATCCTCAGGCTAAAGGATGCTCGATGCGCGGCAGACTCATCCCCATATTCGGAATTTGCACATTTCCCGCTCCCCTAGCGCGCCAAGCGCAAACTTCGTAAACTACTTGCCTCCATGAATGTCTTTTCCAGCATCTGGTTCCTTGCCCAGAATCCCATCTCCAACTACTGGCACAAGGCTACCGACCGCACCTTCTCCGGCATCTATCACGTCAACGCCTTCGACCTGATGATGATGATTCCGTACTTCATCGTGCTCATCATTCTCGCCGTCTACGGTCTCCATCGCTACTGGCTGGTCTACGACTACTACAAATATCGCAAGAACGTTCCCGGCCCGCCGCCCGAAGTCACCGCATGGCCGTGTGTCACCGTGCAACTTCCCATTTTTAACGAACGCTACGTCATCGAACGCCTCGTCGAAGCTGTTTCGCGTTTCGATTACCCGCCCGAACTGCTCGACATTCAAGTCCTCGACGACTCCACCGACGAAACATGCGAAGTCGCCCGTGCCTGCGTGCAACGCCACGCCGCGCAGGGCATACCCATCACCTACATTCATCGCAGCAATCGCGAAGGCTACAAAGCCGGCGCCCTCGAAAATGGACTGAAAACCTCCCGCGGCGAATTCGTCGCAATTTTTGACGCTGACTTCATCCCCGGATCCGATTTCCTCCGCCGCACCATTCCTTACTTCCAGAATCCCAAAATCGGCATGGCGCAAACCCGCTGGACCTACCTCAATCGCGACTACTCGCTCCTCACGCAAGTCGAAACAATTCTGCTTGACGGCCACTTTGTCGTCGAACACGGCGCACGCTCCCGCCGCGGCACTTTTTTCAATTTCAACGGCACTGCAGGCGTCTGGCGCCGCGCCGCAATCGATTCCGCCGGCGGATGGGAGCACGACACGCTCACCGAAGACACCGACCTCTCCTACCGCGCGCAACTCAAGGGCTGGAAGTTTCTTTATCTCCCCGACATTGAATGTGCCAGCGAGCTCCCCGTGGACATGAACGGTTTCAAAGCGCAACAAGCCCGCTGGGCCAAGGGCCTGATGCAAACCGCAAAAAAAATCCTGCCGCAAGTCTTTCGTTCGAACGTGCCCTGGCACGTCAAAGCCGAAGCCTTTTTCCATCTCACGGCGAACATCAGCTACCCATTAATGGTTTTATTCTCCGCCATGCTGCTTCCCGCAATGATCGTCCGCTTCTATCAAGGCTGGTTTCAGATGCTGCTCATCGACCTGCCGCTTTTCCTAGCTTCCACCTGCTCCATCTCCAGCTTCTATCTGGTCGCGCAAAAAGAACTTCGCCCCAAAACCTGGTGGCGCACCTTTTTCTATATGCCCTTCGTCATGGCCACCGGTATCGGCATCTCCATCCGCAATGCTAAAGCCGTGCTCGAAGCACTCTTCGGCATAAAAAGCGAATTCGCCCGCACGCCAAAATTCAAGATCGAAGGCAAAAAAGACACCTTCGTCACAAAAAAATACCGCAACAAAGCTGGCTGGATGCCCTACGCGGAAATTCTCCTGGGAATTTATTTTGCCTGCACTGTCGTCTACGCCATCACCAATCAGAATTTCGCAACAATCCCCTTCCTTCTGCTCTTCGTCTGGGGCTATCTCTACACCGGCTTCATGTCCCTCGGCCAAACCTACTTCGCCCACCTCCGCTTCGGCGTCAACGCCCCGGAAATGCGCCCCGCCTCCTCCGGCGCCCCCGGTTTCTAGGAACAATTTCATTTCTCGCATTGGCAAAGTCCGGCCGTCAGAAGCTGCGAAATTTTTTGGCCGTCATTCCGAGCCAAGCGAGGAATCTCTCTTCGATTTTGTGTTGGCGCGAGGCTGTCAATTCTCGCGGAGTTTCTGTAGTCTTCGAGCTCAGGTCGTCGCGAAAACGTGTACGATATTGCCGGTTCATCTTCAGGCATAACGCGCGTCAGGAGTTTTCATCTTGAAAATCGCCATCGTATCTCTTTTGGTTTTGCCCGCTATGCTCGTCGCGCAACAAACCTCTTTGCCCACCTCGATCCCCGTCGAAGACGAGCCGCTCCACAAAGTCCTCTTCAAAAACGACTCGATTATCGTTCTAAAATTGACTCTGCCTCCCGGCCAAAGCACGCAGTTCCACACTCATACCCACGACCGCGTCGCCATCGAACTTTCCACCGCCGAAATCACTCAGCAGAAAATGAACGAACCAGAGGGCCCCAAGACTGCCACAAAACCCGGCAACTTTAACGCCCTCACTCTCGCCGATGCCTCCTACACCCACCGCGTCCACAACGTCGGTAAAACTCCGTACGAAGTTCTCGACATCGAACTTCTGCATCGCCCCGAAACTCCTTCCGCCGCGCTAGCCGCAACCGTCGCGGCCGAAAATCCCAGCGCCCGCATCTACAACTGGATTCTCGCTCCGGGCATTACCTCTCCGATGCACGCACACGCTCGACCATACGTAATCATCTCGATCACCGAAATTAACCTGGCCATGTCTTCCCCCGACGGCCAGTCCGCCACCCACGGCGTAGGCCCCGGCGATTTTCGTTTCGTGGACGCCAAAGTCACCCACAACCTCGGCAACGTAGGCATGACTCCAGGCCAAATCATCGAAGTCGAATTAAAATAGCCGCAGCCCTTTCTTATCCCTGACCGTCATTCCGAGCGAAGCGAGGAATCTCTCTTCTTTTTCTGTTTTCGTCGAAGCAAGGTTCACCCTGTGATGCGCGTGTATAATACGCGCGAGGTGTCCACTCTTAGCATCGGGAGAAAATGAAGAATAAGCAGCTCATGAAAAACGTCCTCTCACGTCGCGATTTCGTTCGCTCCAGTGCGCTTGCTACCGCCGCCTTCGCGGTTCCGAATGACGTCTTCGCCATTGCTCGCGTAAGCCCGCCGTCTAACGGAGCCTCGCCAATTCTTCTGGGCTTGGCCAGCTACACCTTCCGTAACTTCAGTCGCGCGCAGTTAATCAGCTTCATGAAGCAGCTCGACCTTTCGGCCGTAAATCTCAAAGACGTTAAAGATCATCTCCCGTCCGCCACTCCGGAAGAGGCCGCTGCACTGGCGGACTACGCCGCTGCAGGCATCAAACTCCACGCGGCCGGAACAATTTATTTCGATAAAGATGAAGATGCCGACATTCGCAACAAACTCGAGTACTGCAAGCGGGCAGGGATTTCCGTCGTAGTCGCAGGCGACCCCGCACCAGAAACTCTGCCCCGAATCGAAAAGTTCGTCCGTGAATACGACATCCGGTTCGCCATCCACAATCACGGGCCGGAGGACAAGCTTTGGCATTCCCCGCTGGACGTCTTAAAAGCGGTAAAGGGTCTCGATCCGCGCATCGGTTGCTGCATCGATGTCGGACATACCGTTCGTGCCGGTACCGACGTCGTTCAGGCCATCCACGAAGCCGGACCCAGATTGTTTAACATCCACATGAAGGACCTCACAAACTTCCAGGACAAAGAAAGCCAAGTCGCCGTTGGCGAAGGCAAAATGCCCGTCCCGAAAATATTTCAAGCTCTAGCCGCAATCGGCTACAAAGGCTTCGTGGATCTCGAATACGAAATTCATCCCAACGATCCGATGCCTGGCGTCATCGCCAGCTTTGCCTATATGCACGGCGTCCTGGCCGGCCTGGGCTACACTAGCCCCCGCTAAGGTGAAGGTGGCACCATGCGCGTTCTGTCGATGATCGTCCTGATGACTCTGTTCGGCGCGTCAGCCGTCCTGCTCGGCGAGCCGCAACAGGAAAATTGGAGCCGGTGCAAGAGTGACGATCCCGACCGGAAAATCGGAGGTTGCTCGGCCGTCATTCAGTCTGGCCAGGAGACGGGTACCAACCTGGCTAACGCATTCCGCGGCCGGGGCTCAGCGTATGCGCACAAGGGCGATTACGATCGCGCCTTTCAGGACTACGATCAAGCACTGAAGTTGAATCCAAGCGATGCCAAAGCGTTCTACGGCCGGGGCACCGCCTACTGGCACAAGGGTGACTTCGACCGCGCCTTTCAGGACTACGATCAAGCACTGAGACTGAATCCCAGCTATGCCAATGGGTTTTTCGGTCGCGGCTTGGTGTACGAGCACAAGGGCGATATCGACTACGCGATTTCGGACTACGATAAGGCGCTCCGACTGAACCCCAGCCTTGCCAGTGCCTTCTACGAACGGGGAAATGCCTACGCGCTGAAAGGTAACTACGACCACGCAATTAAGGATTACGATCAAGGACTGAGGCTGGGCCGAAGATGCGAACGGGTTTTACGCCCGGGGTGCCGCATACGCCAGCAAAGGAAATTACGACCGCGCGATTCAAGACTACGATCAAGCGCTGCGGCTAAACTCAAGCCTTGCTGGTGCGTTCTATGACCGGGGCTTGGCGTATGCGCAAAAGGGCGACTATCGCCGCGCCATCGAGGATTACGATCACGCCCTGCGGATCAATCCAAGTGATGTCGAGGCTTTCAATAGCCGCGGCCTCGCCTATACGCATGAGGGCAATTATGACCGCGCGATTCAAGATTACGATCAGGCGCTGCACCTCGCGCCTAATGATGCGAACGGGTTTAACGGCCGGGGCGCGGCGTACGCCCGCAAAGGAGATTACGACCGCGCCATTCGAGACTACGATCAAGCGCTGCAGGTAAACTCGAGCCTTGCTGGTGCGTTCTATGACCGCGGCTTAGCCTATGCGCACAAGGGCAATTGCGACCGCGCGGTTCAAGACTACGATCAGGCGCTGCGGATCAATCCAAATTATGTAGAGGCTTTCGATAGCCGCGGTCTCGCGTACGCGCACAAGGGCGGCGTCGATCAGGCGATTCAGGATTATAATCAGGCGCTCCGGATCAATCCAAATTACGGCAACGCATTCATCGCCCGCGGCAACGCCTACAGGCAGAAGCGCGATTACGGCCGTTCCATTCAGGACTTCGATCAGGCGCTGCGTCTGGATCCCAACTCTGCCAATGCTTTCTACGACAGGGGCTTGACGTACGAGTACGCGGGCGGCTATGACCGGGCGATCCTGGACTTTGATCAGGCCCTGAAGCTGACGCCGAATGATCCCGATGCGGTCTACGGTCGCGGCCGGGCATACGCGCAAAACGGTGAGTACCTTCGTGCGATGGCCGACCGCGCCCATTACATGTGGCTGAAATTTGGCACTGTCCGCGTGATTCTCCTCGCGGTTATGGTTGCGGCTGTCTTTGGATTCATTTCCATTTCCAAGCGGTTTCGATAAGGCGAGGTGAGGTAAGCGCCACCGCATTTTCAACGTCAGGTGCCGCACCCTTCCGTCTCAAGGGTGCGGGTTTTGACTTTTCCGTTGGCCCAGCTCATTCGAACTATATACTGTTGAGTTATCTACTAACCTTGGCCAACATCCGTGCTATAACAACATGTGAGATTGAGTATTAGTTCCGTTCGCCCTGCTTCCAGTCCTTCCGCCAGCATTTTCGCTCCTCGTGTTTTCAATCATTTGCGAACTCTTTTTTCGGTACGCGCCTGCTCGATCCGAAGTAACTCCTTTTCTTCCTTTTACTTCCGCACCCTTTTGCCATTTGCCAAAAACCACGAATTCCCGCCACTTTGTTTTCTTGCATTCACACACACTTCTGCGCAAGCCGTTTCTCCATCCCCCTCGTTTTCAGCAGCTTCCGCACACTTGCCGAAAAACCGGGGGTATACCTATCCCGATTTCGGCATACAACTTCATTCGGGTACAATCTACCCGCGGCGCGCGGTTGCTTCTTCGTCCTTCTCGGCCCTGCCAGCGGCTGGCGGGCTTTTCAATCTCAACGAGGTTCATGGATGAGACTCGCTTTGGACTTTAGATCGCTCGCTGTTCGCTTCGTTCTTCTCATCGTCATCTTGTCGTCCATCTCTGCCGCTGTGTTCGCCCAGCAGCGCCGCGAACGCGAACCTAACCAAACTTACGCCGAACGCCGTGCGCGCATCGCCGCGCAGACTGACGCACCTGTAATTCTTTGGGGATTCACTGGCCGCGAAGAAATTTCCCAATCCTACATCTTCACCCAGGAAGATAATTTTTATTACCTTACCGGCCACAACGAAGAAGAAGCCGGCTTGGTCATTCTGCCCGCGCTGAAAGTGGGGCAGTCCCGCGATTCCTGGGACGGCCCGCGCGAAATTCTCTTTCTTCCCGCAAAAAATCCCCAGAGAGAAAAATGGAACGGTGTCCGCCTCTCGCCCACCGATCCGGATATTTCATCTCGCACCGGCTTTGCTTCGGTTCGGCCCTTCGCGGAAATGCGCGCCATCGTCGAAAAGCTCGCCCGATACTATCCCAACTTCGCCACCATTCTTCCTTACGACAAAGAAATCGGCGGTTACCCTCATGAAAAGGCTGTCGTCGATTGGCTGCAGCTGGCTGCGCCTTCGGCAAAACTAAAGGACATTCGAGGCGCAATCGAAACCCTGCGCACCATCAAATCGCCTGGCGAGCTCGCGTTCCTAAAAAAGGCCATTAATCTATCTCTCGATGCCCATCTGGAAGCCATGAAGATGATGCGCCCGGGACTTTACGAATATCAGGTCGGCGCAAAAATGGTGGAAGTCCACGCCATGGGCGGCGCCGAGGCCGAAGGCTACGCCCCCATTGTCGGCGCCGGGCCGAATTCCACCGCTCTTCACTACGACCAGCTCTCGCGCAAGATCGCCGATGGCGACATCGTCGTGATTGACGTCGGCGCGCAATTTTCCGGCTACTCTTCCGACATCACGCGCACGCTTCCTGCAAGCGGCAAATTCACCCCGCGCCAGCGCGAAATCTACGACATCGTTCTCGGCGCGCAGAATGCTGTCTTCGCCGCTCTCAAACCCGGAATGAATTTCTGCAAATCCACCGACAATAGCCTGTATAAAATTTCTTTCGAGTACATCAATTCCCACGGCAAAGATCTGCGCGGCAAAAAGCTCGGCCAGTATTACATTCACGGCCTCGGCCATAACATTGGCCTCGATGTTCACGATCCCGGCGAATCTTGTAAGCCGCTCACTTCAGGTATGGTCGTCACCGTTGAACCTGGCATTTACATCCCTGAAGAAAATCTCGGCGTGCGTATCGAGGACGATGTGCTGATCACACCCACTGGCTTTGAATTTTTGAGCCAGCGCCTGCCTCGCGATCCACTCGAAATCGAAAAAATCATGGCCGAAGCCGCCCGTGCGCGCCAAGGAGAATCATTGAAGCCCAATTGACCGCATGGAATAGCGCCACTTATACTGTTTATTCGCGTTGAGCGTGTTTTTCTGCTCTGTGCGTCTCGTGCTTGCCTACCGAAGGCAGGCCTGCCCGTTATACGCAGGTCATTCCATTCGCGCCGCCCCTAACAGCGACCGCTTGGAGTTACAGGGTCTGTTTTTCAGCCCCTGAGGTGAAGACATTGTGTGTTACGAACCTGAGTTGAAGAAAGAATTTACGAAATCAAATTAAAGGTATTTGACGAAAATGAGCAGTCTTAAAGCCACACAAATCCGCCCCGGCATGGTCCTGCTGCACGAAAACGAACTGTACACCGTGTTCAGCACTGACCATCGCACTCCGGGCAACAAGCGCGGTTCCATGCAGACCCGCCTGAAAAGTCTGCGTACCGGCACCATGATTGACTACCGCTTCCGCGCGGAAGAATTTGTCGAACGTGCCATCCTCGACGAAATCGAATTCGAGTACCTCTACAATGAAGGCGACAGCTTCCATTTCATGAACACCAAAACTTACGAGCAAATGGAAATGTCGCGCGAAGAACTCGGCGAAACCACCTACTACCTGGTGCCAAACACCATCGTAAAAGTGGAATTCCATGACGAAAAAGCCATTGGCATCAACCTTCCCGACACCATGGACTTGCGCGTGACGCAAACCGAGCCCACCATCCAGAAAGCCACCGCCAGCTCGGTGATGAAACCCGCCACACTGGAAACCGGACTGGTTGTTCCTGTTCCCCCTTTCGTCAACGAAGGTGATAAGATTCGCGTAGATACTTCCGAAGCCCGCTACGTCCAGCGCGTCGAATAGTTTTTTATTTTTGTCCGGCTTTCGTAGCGGCCGCCTGCCTGCCGCAGGCAGGGTCTTCAGACCGGTGTTTTTGCGATTTTGATTTTCCGCCTCCGCAGCTGAATCGACCGCAAGGCAGATTCAGAAGAGGTGAAAAGAGCGAGCCGCTCCGCAAGGATCGGCTCGCTTCTGTTTCTCCGAACCGCTCCCGGCGCCGTGTCATAGGGTTTCGAGATCCTCCCAACGCCGAGAAAGAACATCCTCATGCTCCTGCAAGGAGGTGATCGACGGACGATAGGCCGTTCCGATCAAGTCGCGGAAATGGTGTCTGGCGACGCAAAACTTTTTCCTAAATTGATCACCGGTCTCTGGTCCGCGGAAGCGCTGGTGCGAATGCGCGCCGCGGATGCCGCGGAAAAGGTCACACGAAAGCATCGCGAGTTGCTCCAGCCGTACAAAGATGAATTGCTAGGCTTGATGGCCGAGACTCAGGCGCAGGAGTTGCGCTGGCATCTGGCCGTCTTGGTTCCGCGGCTCGAACTGAACGCGAGGGAACGGCAAGTTGCAATTTCTTCGTTGCACCGCTATCTCGAAGATCGCAGTTCCATCGTCAAAACCTTCGCTTTGCAGGGACTCGTCGACCTTGTGAAGGATGAGCCGGGTATTCGGTCGAGAGTGATCGATATTGTGCGCCAAGCCACTCGCCACGGTACTCCTGCGATGAAAGCCCGCAGCCGCAAACTACTGACTCAGTTGGAACGCGTTTAGCAGATAGTTTCGAGCCCGCCAGCTCAAGTACCCCAACTCAAGCTTTGGTAGAAGCGGTTTTTTCGCTGGTCTTTTCGCTGAACACGCGAGCGAAAATCGCGTCCACGTAGCGCAGATGACGCTGCAAATCGAAAGTATGTTCGAGGGCTTCGGCGTCGAGGAATTTTGCGATACGTGAATCTTTTGCGATACGTTCGCGAAAACTGGAATCGGATTCCCACGCGGCCATGGCGTTTTCCTGCACTGCTTTGTAGGCGTCGTCGCGCGGCATGCCTTTTTCCACCAAATCCTGCAGCAACTGTCCGGAAAAAACCAGACCCTGCGTGGCATCCAGATTCTTTTTCATACGTTCCGGGAAAACGCGCATGTCGCCAATCACTGTCGTCATTTTTGCCAGCATGTAATCAATCAGAATTGTGGAATCCGGGAGAATAATCCGTTCTACGGAACTGTGCGAAATATCGCGTTCATGCCACAGGCCGATATTTTCGAACGCGGCAATCATGTTGGAACGTACCAGGCGCGCAAGGCCGCTGATTTGTTCGCACACTACAGGATTGCGTTTGTGCGGCATCGCGGAACTGCCGCGCTGTTCGCCGCCAAACGGTTCTTCCGCCTCGCGCACTTCAGTGCGCTGCAAATGGCGAATTTCGATGGCAATTTTTTCCAGCGTCGCTGCGATCAGCGCCAGCGTGCTGAGGTAATGCGCGTGGCGATCGCGTTGAATCACTTGCGAAGCCACCGGCGCAACATTTAATCCCAGCCGCTGGCAGATTCGTTCTTCAATATCCGGGCCGAGGTGCGAAGCGTTACCGACCGCACCGGAAATTTTCCCCACGCGCATTTGCGCGGCCGCGTCTGCAAAACGGTCGATATTGCGCTGAATCTCCGCGTACCAGTTGGCGATTTTCAGCCCAAAGGTAATTGGCTCAGCGTGAATTCCATGCGTACGTCCGATCTGCGGAGTGTTGCGGAATTGCTGCGCGCGGCGCGCTAACACGTCGCTGAATTTTACCAGCGCACTTTCGATCAGCCGCGAAGCATCGCTAACCAGCAGCGCTTGCGCGGTGTCCACCACGTCGTTCGAAGTCATTCCATAATGCAGCCAGCGCGCCGCATCGCGGTCGTCGATCGATTCGCCGACGTTCATGGTGAACGCGATGACGTCGTGTTTTACGCGAGTTTCAATTTCATTGATGCGGGCGGCATCGACTTTCGCGCGGGCACGAATCGTGGCGGCGGCATCTTTGGGCACCTCGCCGGACTCCGCGAGCGTTTCCGTAGCGGCCAACTCCACTTCCAGCCATTTGGAGTATTTGTTGGCGTCGCTCCAGACGCGGCCCATTTCTTCGCGGGTGTAGCGTGGAATCAAGGTACGCTCCCTTTGTGTATGCGGGATAAGTCCTTTGTAATGATACGGTATTTTGACGTTTGCGGACGACTGGCGGCAATACAGCAGACGGCCACCTGAGGGTGGCCGCTACAAAAGTGTCGAGACCTAACCGCACAGGGGCAAACCTGTCTAATGGTGAGAATGCGAGAGAGCAGCGAAATGGCTGATTCGTTCGGCAGCTACACCGCGGGCGGCATCAGCGACGCGGCCGCGGTTGAGCGCACGCTTGCTGGCGAGCGTGAAGCCTATCGTGTGCTGGTCGAGCGGCACAGCGCTTACGTTTATCGCGTGGCGTATCGGATGATGGGAAATTCCCACGACGCAGAAGAAGTGGTACAGGAGGCATTCTTGCGGGCGTACCAGAAATTGCGGCAGTTTGCTGGAAACGCCAATTTCGGAACCTGGGTGTACCGGATCGCTGCGAACTATGCCATTGACCGGCTGCGCCAGAAGAAAAATGAAGAATCGCGGCGAGAAGTTTCTACGCGCAAACCGGAGAGCGATACGGAAGCTGATCCTTTGAATCGGATTCGGGACCAGGCGCCGAATCCGGAACGATTGGCGGGTAGCGCGCAATTAGCGACAAAAATGCAGCAAGCCTTGCAAGCACTGACGCCCGCGGAACGCACCGCGATCGTGATGCGGCACTGGGACGGATGCGGGATTGATGAAATCGCGGAAGTACTGAAATCGAATAACAGCGCGACAAAGAACACGGTCTTTCGCGCGGTACAAAAATTACGGCAAGCATTGAAACCTTTTGCCGAAAGCCGCGGCGCGGCCAGGGCGGTGGCGGAATCATGAAACACACAAACGAAGAGGAGCTGTTTGCTTACCGGGAAGGCGAAATGAAGGGGCGCGAGACGATTGCGGCGCATTTGCGGGAGTGTGGCGAGTGCCGCGCGGAACTGGAACGAATGGAAGAAGTGTTTCAGGCGTTGAACGCACTGCCGGTGCCCGATCCCGGCGAAGAGTACGGGACAAAAGTTTGGCGGCAGATCGCGAATCGCCTGCCGGAGAGGCGCGCGAATTGGTGGGCTGGATTTTTCATGCCACGGCGATTGATGGCATTGGGAGCTGCAGCAGCCTTGCTGATACTGGCGTTTTATGTGGGCCGTAAGACAGGTCCGAAAGCGGGCGGCGAAGAAATCGTCGATGCCGGCAAAATTCGAGAAAGAGTTTTGTTAGTTGCTGTCGGCGAGCATCTGGGCAAATCCGAAATGATCTTGATGGAACTTTCGAACGCGCAGCCCGCGGAAGCGGGGAAAAGCTTGATCAACATTTCGACGACGCAGAAACGCGCGGAAGACCTGGTGGAGGAAAACCGCCTGTACCGCCAGACCGCGCTGAATGGCGGCGACAACGCCATGGCCAGCACGCTGGATGAATTGCAGCGAGTGCTGCTGGACGTAGCCAACAGTCCGGCGGAAGTGACGCCAGCGCAATTCGAATCGATTCAGAAGCGAATTGCGGCACAGGGAATTTTGTTGAAAGTCCGGGTGGTCCGGCAGGAATTACGCACACAGGAAGCGGGAAGTAAGCCCGCGCCTGCGCAGAACGATTCGACAGCGAAAGCGAGGAACAAGGCATGAGCATGGAAGGCGGACTACAAAGGGTGATCGTCGCCGGGTTGATTGCTGGCCTGCTGGCCATGCCTGGAAGGGCACATGGACGGCAACCACTACTCGGAGAAAACGTGCCCGGCGAAAATGCAGCGGGAAATTTCACGGAATTGTCGCAGGAGCCCGATCACTTCAAATCGCAACAAAGCGAAGAAGACCGGCTCGATGCGGAACAGGACGCGCGTGACCGCGAACAGGACAGGAAGGATCGCGAGCAGGAGAAGAAAGAGCAGGCACAGGAAAAACTAGAGCGGCAGCAAGAATTGTACGACGACGGGCGTGAAGATCTTGATGATGATAAGTATCAGCAGGCGGAGCAAAAGTTTAACGAGCTGGCGCAGCTTGGCGGGTCGCAAACCGATGCAGCGCTGTACTGGAAAGCGTATGCGCAAAACCGGCAAGGCAAGAAAGACACGGCGCTGGCAACGATCGCTGATCTGAAACGGCGCTACGGGCAAAGCAAATGGAAGAAAGATGCAGAGGCCCTCGAAATCGAAGTGCGCCAGTCCACGGGACATCCCGTCAATCCAGAATCACAAAGCGATGAGGAGTTGAAGACTTTGGCTCTGCAAGGCTTGATGAACAGCGACCCGCAGCGCGGAGTGCAAATGATCGAAAAACGGCTGGCTGGGACCGCCTCGCCAAAGGATAAAGCGAAGATGCTTTTCGTGCTGGCGCAAAACGGCTCGCCGGAAGCGCGTGAGGTCCTGGTAAAGATCGCGCAGGGGCAGAGTAATCCGGACTTGCAGCGCAAAGCGGTGCAATATCTGGGAATGTTTGGTGGCAACCACGCGGCCAACACGCTGGCACAGATTTATACCAGTAGCAGCGATACCAGCGTAAAACGGGAGGTGATTCAGAGCTATATGATTTCGGGAAATCGCGAGCAACTTTTCAATCTGGCAAAAGGCGAAAAGGACGAGAGCCTGAAGCGCGATGCCATCCGCAATCTCGGTCTGGTTGGCGGTTTGAACGAATTGCAACAGTTGTATCAGTCAGAACCATCATCGGAAATCCGGCGCGAGATTCTGCAGGGTTTTTTCCTGGCCGGCGATTCGGACAAGATGGTGCAAGCGGCGCAAGGCGAAAAGGATCCTGAACTCCGGCTGGCGGCCATCCGCAACCTCGGTCTGATGGGCAAGAGCGACATGCTGCAGGGTATCTACGCAAAAGAATCCGATCGGCGCGCAAAAGAAGAAGTATTGAACGCCTACTTCATCAGTGGGAACGCGAAAGCGCTGGTGGCCCTGGCAAAGGGTGAAAAGGATGGCGAGTTGAAAAAACGCGCAGTGGAAAAACTTTCGCTGATGAATTCGAAAGAGGGCAACGAGTATTTGATGGAGTTGTTGAATAAATAAGGGAGCGATCAGGGATCGGCGAGCAGAGCTCAGTAAAAACCTCACGCCTTGAAAAGGAGTGACGATGAGAGCAAGAGTCGGCTTCGAACCAATGATTGCGGGAGCGGTTGTTGTCGCGTTGATGGGCGCGACACTTTGCCCGAACGCTGGCGCGCAGTCCGCGCAATTAAGCGGCAAGCCGCCGATTACAAACGCGAAGGTGGAAGCGCGCGAAGTGAAGGCGGGTTTGGCGCAGGAGGTGGGCGCGTGGGCTGCGGCGGCGGAGAAGGCGCAGTGGCTTGGCTACTCCGTGCCAGCTGTCGCTGGCGACCATCATATGTGCTGCGGCAGCAATGGCGGCGACTGGAATGGCTGGAAAGCCTGCGGCCCATGCCAGTTGGAAGGGTCACGGAGTGGGGACAGCTACAACGTGCAAAGCGGCGACGTAAAGCTGGAAGGCCACAGCAACATCGTGGTTTTGTTCCGCGCGGAAGGGCGCAAGATTGGAAAGATTCGCGCGGTCTCTGAAAACTGCATTTTGGATGCCGGAGGACTGCAAGTTATCTGGCTAACGGGAGCCAAGCCGGCGGAAAGCGTAAAGCTGCTGGAGCGATTTGTGGATGGCAAAGAATTGGACGAACGCGGTGGAGACCGGCTGAGCCGTGGCGCGCTGATGGCGATCGCCATGCACGGAGATGCATCCGCGGATCAGGCGTTTGCCAAATTTACGTCGCCGGACGAGCCAGAAGGCATGCGCAGAGAGGCGGCGTTCTGGGCGGGCGAAGCGCGCGGCGCTGCGGGCGTGCAATTGTTGAAACGCATGGCAAAAGAAGATCCAAGCGGCGACGTACGGGCGCATGTCACTTTTGCGCTATCCATCAGCAAGGAAAACAACGCGGTGGACGAAATGATTCGCATGGCGCATGAGGATAGCAGCGGACACGTTCGTGGGCAGGCGCTATTCTGGCTGGCGCAGAAAGCTGGCAAAAAGGCTTCGAGCGCGATTACCGGAGCAATCGATAACGACCCGGACACCGAAGTAAAAAAGAAGGCGGTGTTTGCGCTGAGCCAGATGCCGAGAGAGGATGGTGTGCCGAAATTGATTCAAGTGGCGGAGACGAATCGCAACCCGGAAGTGCGTAAGCAGGCGATGTTCTGGCTGGGACAGTCGAACGATCCGCGAGCACTGGATTTTTTTGAGAAAGTGCTGGGCAGGTAGAACATGAAGAAGAACGAAGAGAAAAGATAACGCAGCGACCCAGAGAACGCCGAGTGTCGCGGACAGCGGAATGCAAGATTTGGCCGCGATATTCCGAAAACGCCCGCATGGGAAGACGGCCACTACAAATTCATGGGCTTGAGCGGGACCTGCTGGGAAGCGAGGAGTAGTTCGCCAGCGAAGGCACCTTCGGCGGGGCGGCAGTCGAGAGCTTGTTCCGCGCAGATTTTGACCACATCGGGATTATTATTTTCCTGCGAGATATGGCCCAGCACCAGGTAGCGCGCGCGGCCATCAAAACCACCGGGATCGGCGAGATATTCGCTGACTGCGTGATTGGAAAGATGGCCAGTGCGGGAGAGAACGCGCTGCTTAACAACCCACGGATACGGACCCACCTTTAACATTTCCAGATCGTGATTGGATTCCAGAACCAGACAGTCGGCATCGCGCAGATGAACTTTTACCAGTTCTGGAAGGTAGCCGAGGTCGGTGACGATGGCCATCTTGACGCCTTCGGCGCGGAAAGTGAAGCCGACTGGATCGGCGGCGTCATGCGGAATCGCGAAGGCGTGTACGTCTATATCGCCGATGGTGAAATGAGCGCCGGTATGGACGGTTTCAACGCCGCGCAGACGCTTTTCCAGACGATCGGGCAGCACACGTTTCAATGCATCGAAGGTTTGTTCGGTGACGTAGAGCGGAGCCTTGTACAGGCCGAGCATTTGCGGAAGGCCGTTGCAGTGGTCGGAATGTTCGTGGGTGATGAGAATTCCGTCGATTTGATCGAGAGTAATTTCGCAGGCCGCCAGCCGGGCAAGAGTTTCGCGTTTGCCAAGTCCGCAATCCACGAGGAGGCGGGTGCGCGCAGTTTCGAGCAACGTGATGTTGCCGGAACTTCCAGAAGCCAGGATGGTTACGCGTAAGCCTATCGAAGTTTCTCCAAAAGTTTATTCACTCTAGTGCGTGCCATCTCCTGCAAACGAATTTTTACGATAATGGCAGAGCGCGGAGGAACCGTCAACGGGAGAACCCTGGAAACTTGCTGAACGTGAACGATTTCACCTATGCGCAACCAAGGCTCCGGATTGGGTGCTGGAACTAAAGGGCAATGTAAGAGCTAGGGCGCGATGGCGAATATCACGGTGACCGACGCCTCTCGCTCCACCGTCCCGGGCTGGAGCTTGAGCATCGCCGATTTCGGCTCGTTGATCATGGCCGACACTTCTAAGCTGGCCAGTCCGGCCCGATCAAATCGAGCGAACCGTTCCGGTGCGGAAGAATTCACGATCGTGACGATTTCGCCTAGCTTTACGCCTGACTGAGCCGCAGTTTGTTCTGCAACTTCCCTCGCGCGTTTGAGCGCGGCAGCGTACGCCTTCGTTTCCAACTGTTTATCGTCGGCAACCGACCAGTCAACCTGTTCAATCTGATTGGCACCAGCGGCCACAGCAATGTCCACGACTTTTTGAGCCTCCGCAGCTTTTGAACGGATCTGCCACTTCTGACTCGCTGTGTATTTGAGCCGCGGATTTGATCTGGCGTCATACCTCTCTTGTTCTTGCCCCAGATTGAGCGTTTCAGTTTCGATAGCCTCTTTTGGCACTCCGGCATCCAAGAGTGCCCGCAAGATCTTGTTGGCCGCGCGAGTATTTTCTGCGTAAGCGACATCCTTCGTCGCCGCCTGATTTTGAAATCCGATCTTGATCGTTGCAACCTCGGCTGCAACACGAACTTTTTCCGTTGCGCTAATTTCAATCGTCTTTTGATCAGGGCCGCGGCGTTCCATTTGCGCGAACGAAACGGACGGTATGCAGAGAGTTAAAGCCGCAAGCACGAAACGGTGGCTGGACATTGGCAATCTCCTTCTTAGTTCGACACCAGGAAAAACGGATTTGTGCCAGTGGGAACATATGCGGCACAAAAAGGTTGCGTCTAGCGATCAGCAGGCCAAGCGGGAACGGTCGAGGGAGAAACCGTTGACCGGTCCGAGAACCGTGGCGGAAATCTGTTCGGTACGGAAAAATTCCTGGGCCAGGATTTGCACTTCTTCACGAGTCACTGCTTCGATGGATGCGAGAATCTCGTCGAGCGAATAGAAACGGCCGAAGTACAGCTCCTGACGAGCGAGATTGGACATGCGGGAGCTGGTGGACTCAAGGGAAAGCATCAGCGAGCCCTTGAGATGATTTTTTGCGCGACGTAATTCTTCTTCGCTGACCAGCGATTCTTTCATCGAGCGGAATTCCGCGAGCGTGAGGTCGAGAACTTCACCGACCGTTTCTTTTGCTGTGCCGGCATAAACGGTGAACATCCCAGCGTCGGAATAGGGAGTAATTTCGCTGAAGACGGCATAAGCCAGGCCGCGCTTTTCGCGAATGTTCTGGAAAAGGCGCGAAGACATACCACCGCCGAGAAGATTGTTGAGCAGAGCAATGCCGAAGCGGCGTTCATGCGCGATGGGAAGTGACGGGACACCGAGGCAGAGATGGACTTGCTCGAGATCTTTTTTGCGCTCGACGTGTATAGGCGCGTCGGTTTTCGGCGGTTCATGCTGTTCGAGGCCGCCGCTGGGAGTCAGGTGGCCAAATTCGCGCTGTACCAGTTCAAGAACTTTTTCGTGCGGCACATTTCCTGCGGCGGTTAGCAGTAAATGATTCGGCGCGAACCATTCGCGGAAGCGGGTCTGCAGCGCTTCACGCGAGAATTGGCGAACAGTGTCCGGAGTGCCCAGAATCGGCCGGCCCAGCGGATGCTCAGGCCAGAAGCCGCGGGTGAAAATTTCGTGCAGCAGCGATTCCGGATTGTCGAGATCCATCTTGATCTCTTCGAGAACTACCTGACGTTCTTTTGCCACGTCGTCGGAATCGAAGAGCGGACGAAGACACAGGTCGGAAATAATATCGAACGCAATGGGGAGATGATCGTCGAGAACTTTGGCGTTGAAGCAAATCTGTTCTTTGGAGGTGAAGGCGTCGAGCATTCCGCCGATCGAATCCATTTCACGGGCGATGGATTCGGCGGAACGGCGCTCCGTGCCTTTGAAGACCATGTGCTCCATGAAATGCGCGAGGCCGTTTTGTTCGCTGGCTTCGCGGCGGGAACCGTTGCGTATCCAGACGCCGACGGAGACCGAGCGTACGTGGCGCATGGTCTCCGTAACGACCACCAAGCCGTTGGGTAGGACGTGCCGCTGGATGTCGCGCTGTTCAGCAACCATACAGAGATTGTGACACACGGAGGGAGGCAGTGGCGAGTGGCGAGTAGCGTGCAACGAGAAATACGGAAAAATGGGCGGGTTAGAGAAGCTTTTCGTCGGGATGCAATTTGCCGTACTCGCTGGTGTAGTGCAGCGGGACATCGGCGTAAGTTCCTTTATCGCGGTAGTAGACTTCGCACATATCGAACGGCTTGGAATAGACGTGGATGCTGACAGCGCGTTGCTTAAATTCGGGCAGATTCAAAACCTGGTGAACCGGTTCGAGCGGATTCACGTAGGCAGGATGCGTCGCATCCATTTCGTACGTGTCGGTGGGAGTGAGGTCACAGCTGTTTTTCGTGGCGTCGTGCTGCTCGACGCGGAAATTCTGTACTTTCAGGCGGCCGATCGGTGCAGACATCCAACAATTCTGGTCGCGATGATTGTGGATGCGGCTGAATTGGCCGACTTCCCAGCAGATGGCCATACATTCGAACATATCGTTCTTGAAAATCAGGTTGCGGGTGTAACTGCCTTTGGAAAAGAAGAGGTATTTCTCGAGAGATTCGGGACGGATGGCGTGGTGGAGAATGTAGTCCTGAACAGTTTCCAGGGTGAAGTTGCGATCGGGGATGGCGGCGAGATTTTTGACCCAATCGGCGATGTCGAGCTGCTCGACGGCGAGCTGTTTGGACATGGGAAGGCCTCCGATTTTAGCTCAGGGTTCGTAAGTATGAACCTTTTTACCTCAGGGCCTGCAAGTACAAGCCCTGAAACCCTGAACCCCAAAGAGGAAAGTATAACGCTAAGTGCGATAATGGGAGCAGTGGCCGGAAAAGGCGAGGGCATGGAATTACTGGGAAAATCGCGAGAGGAGTTGCGGGCGCTCTGTGTGACGATGGGCGAGCCCGCCTATCGCGGTGACCAGTTGTATCGCGCGCTGTATGCCGATCGAATTTCTGATTTGTCGCGGGTGACAAATCTTCCTGCGGCGTTTCGGGAGAGGCTCGCTTCGGACACTACAGTGACGCTGCCGATGGTGCGGCAGAGATATTCGTCAATGGACGGATCGGTGCGGTATTTGCTGGGACTCGGAGAAAAGCAGGATTTCACCACGAAGAACGCAGAGAACACAAAGAAGAAAAAGAGGCCCGCTTCGGTGGAAGCAGTGTTTATGCCCAGTGAAGCACGGCAGACGATTTGCATTTCTACACAGGCTGGCTGCGCGGTGGATTGCCAGTTTTGCATGACGGCGCAGCTGGGATTGATTCGCAATTTGACTGCTGGAGAAATTCTGGCCCAGGTTTTGTTGCCACTGCAAGAGCACAAGGAAACTTTGACGCCGCAGACAAATGTTGTGTTGATGGGGCAAGGTGAGCCGCTGCTAAATTATGAAAATGTGATGGCGGCGATGAGGATTTTGCTGGATCAATCGGGAATCGGCTTGGCGCCAAAGCACGTAACCCTTTCGACGAGCGGCATTGTGCCAGGGATCGAGCGGCTGGCAAAGGAGACTCGACGGCCGAAGCTGGCGATTTCGTTGAATGCTTCGAGTGATGCGCAGCGCGATGTGTTGATGCCGATCAACAAGAAGTACCCTTTGCGCAAATTGCTGGCGGCGTGCCGGGATTTTCCGCGCGGCTCGCGCGAGTACATTACGTTTGAGTATGTTTTGCTCGGGGGCGTGAACGACACTCTGGACGACGCGAAGCGCGTGGCACGCTTGATGGCGGATCTGGGCCGCGTGAAAGTTAACTTGATTCCGTGGAACCCCGGTTCCCTGCCCTACCAAGAGCCGTGCGCAGGCAGCATCGAGCGATTCCACAAAGTGTTGCTGGAGAAAGGCATTCCAGCCTTCACCCGCTATTCGCGCGGCCGCGACGTGATGGCTGCCTGCGGGCAATTGTCGCTGAACGAAGTGACCAGTAATCAGTTCACAGTGCTCAGTTAAGAAAGTTTCTCCTTTCCTCTCCTCAAAGAATATTGCTATTTGCGAATGCCAATGGCGGCGAAAAGGCGGCCAGACCGTGCGCCTTCTTTACGATAGCTGAAGAAGAGATCGGTGTGGCAAGCGGTGCAGAGATTGCTGACAAAAATGTTGGCTTTGTTGAGGCCTGCGGCGAGGAGCTGCGAGCGGTTGGCTTTGCGCAAATCGAGGCGAACATTTTTGGGCGGCGGCTGGTGACCGGGGGGCATCATGTTGAGCCATTGCAGAGGATTGGGTTCTTCGCCGGTCCGCAGTTCGTCGAAATATTCTCCGGCGTCGCCAAATTGCGATGTGAATTCCGTGACCAATTCGGTGCCTACCTCGTAGCAGCAGCCGCCGATGGCAGGGCCGAGAGCGGCGAAAATGTCGGCGGGGTTTGAGCCGAAGTGCATGCGCATTTCGCCGACGGTTTTTTCCGCGATGCGAGCGAGAGTGCCTCGCCAGCCTGCATGGACGGCAGCGATCGCGCGTTTTTCTGCATCGACCAGCAGAATCGGAACGCAGTCGGCGGTTTGCGCTCCAAGGAGAATGCCACGCGAATTCGTGAACGATGCGTCACCTTTGCGTGGTTCCTCTGGCGGCGCCGCAAAAAACAGGGTGATCGGTGAATGAAACTGCTTCAATAGAACGAGCGTCGAATCACCTGCGCCGACGGCGGACTGGAAAGCCTGGCGATTTCTGTGAACATTTTCGCGCCGATCCCACTCAGTGAAGCCAAGATTAAGGATGCGTTCGCCGGAATTGAGGGTGCTAGTGCCGCCGGTGCGCGTGCTGAAACCGTGGACAAGCCATGGTAGTTTCTTGAACGGAGCGACTTCGAGAACTTGCATGCCCTGCACTGTTCGCAGCGACCACGGCGCAGCTATTTTGGCACGCGGCGAGAGGCGTGGAGCCGGTTTGCCGGGAAGGCGATTTACCCGCGAAGATTTGGCGATGCTCGGCATCGTCTCAGTATAATCGCAAAGCGGTGTTGGCATCGCGACAGGCGATTCGCTCGGAAGAGAGATTCCTCACTTCGAAGGCTCCGCCTGCCTGCCGCAGGCAGGTTCGGAATGACGCGGCCTGCTCTTCCTGGAGGCAAGAAGCTGCATGATTATTGGAATGGGAATCGACGTCGAGGAAGTAGAGCGTGTTAAAGGCGCGATGGAACGCCAGGGCGAACGATTTTTGAACCGCATTTTTACTGAAAAAGAGCGCGCGTATTGCGAGAAGTTCAAGGACAAGTACGAGCGATACGCAGGGCGTTTTGCTGTAAAGGAAGCGGCGATGAAAGCGCTGGGAACTGGCTGGAGCCGTGGTGTTCGCTGGGTCGATATTGAAGTGCTGCGACTGCGCGGCGGACGGCCCACCCTGGAGTTGAAGGGCGAGGCGCGGAAAATAGCGGATCGATTGGGCGTGAAGAATATTGCGATCAGCATTACTCATACGTCGAAGCAAGCCATGGCGCAGGTGATTTTTGAAGGATGAACAATTCTTGTCGTCGTCAGAAAGCGTGCAGCCTTCGGGAAGCAGGTACATCAAGTATTTCTGCGCCGGGGAGCTACTGTCCCTAGCCCTCTTTCTGGCGATGGGGAACTTGCCGATTCTTGATTACTCGAAACGCGAATCGTTCGCTTACATGAAGGAACCGACTCAGGGGAATCTGGACGCACTCCATGTGAAGCAAAACGAAGAGCTAAGAACTCGTTGGTTGTACGCCTCTCCGCTTGGCGCGCTGGCAGTTGTTTTTGCGATTCCCATTTATCTCGCTTATCGGCGCACGAAACCAAAGAGGCCAGGCTGAAGCCCCGCACCACGAACGTCAAAACTACATCACGAAAACGTGATCCCAGCGTCTTTACTTCACAACCAGGAAGGGGCCGATGGCCAGGACGTCCGTGCCGGAACAGTAGAAGCTGCGGACGGCGGAGCGCGGATCGGTGACCAGAGGCTCGCCAAATAGATTGAATGAAGTGTTGACAAGTATTGGCGCGGGAGCGGATTCGCCGAATTTGTGGAGAAGCTTCCAGAACAGCGGATTAGCTTGTTTTTCGACGGTGTGAACGCGGATAGCGGCGCCATTAAAGGTGAAACGCTCTAGCCCTGCAATGGGATTTTTCAAATCGCCGAGAGACGCCATGAAGCGGCAGTTGGGGCCACAATCGAACCATTCATGGGCGCGCTCGGCGGGAACAGAAAGAGCGAAGGGATGAAACTCTTCGCGATGTTTGATGAACTGATTCACGTTGTCGAGAACGTATTCGTTGAACGGCGAAGCCAGCAGGCTGCGATTGCCGAGAGCGCGATGGCCGAATTCGCTGCGGCCCTGGCACCAGGCGACGATTTTCCCGCGGTCGAGATGATGAGCGGTTTCCGCAAGAAGCTGGTCTTCGCCGGATGGATATCTGTAAACAATCTTGCAGTTGTCGAGAACCGACTTGATTTCCTGAGCTGTCGGCTCGGGGCCCAGTCCCAGAGAATCCAGAGGAGCGCGACCGGAACGACCGGTGGCCTTTTTTCGGGCCAGGAATGCCGCGCCGAGCGACGTACCCGCGTTGCCGGCGACCGGTTGCACGTAGACATTACGAAAGCTGCTGCGGTGTTCAATCGCGCGCACCAGCAAAACGTTTTGAAATACACCGCCAGCAAGGCAAAGCGAATCGGCGCCGGTCGTTTCGCGGAAATGTTCGGCAATTTTGAGAACCATCTCCTGCAAAACGTCTTGCGCACTGCGCGCCAGTGCAACGCGAACGGAGTGATCGGTGGGAGTTGCGGAGCGTGACAAGCCCAGTTCCCGGAAGAAGCGCGGCGAAAAAACACCAGCGCCATCAGCACCCGCTGAAAAATACTTGCGGTCCAGGACCGGCAAACCTTTTGCATTCCAGGCGAAGAGTTTTCTGAAGGACTCGCTGTATTCAGATTGACCATCCTTGCTGAGCCATTGCAGTTTGTGTTCATCGCGATAAGGACGGAGGCCAACAATTTGCGTGACGCGGGAATAGAACCAGCCGAGCGAATTTGGAAAAGAAAGCGAATGCAGGCTCTTGATCTGGTCATCTTCGCCGACTGCGACCAGTCCCGAGCTGCCGTTGGCTCCGTGATCGAGAGTGAGGACGAGAGAACGGGAAAAATCGGACGTGTAAAAGGCGCCAGCAGCGTGACAGAGATGATGATCGAAACTGGAAAAACGGCGTCCGGCGAAAAGTTGACGAAGATGAACCAGCGTGGATTGGTGCTCGGAATTTTTGCCGGGATTCTTCCTTACCGCTGCGCCCCGATCCGCGAGCGCTATTACGCCGATATCGGGCAGGCGCAGGCCGGACGAAGCGAGAACGCTTGCGAGGGCGAGTTGCGGAAGGGCGTGCGGATCGTTGCTGCGACTGAGCTTTTCTTCTTCGATCGCAGCAAGGATATTGTGGTTATCGCAGAGCGCAACGGATGTGCCGGGGCCCGGAGTGGCGATGCCGAGGGTGTTCACGCTGCAGATTTCCGTGGTGTGCGAAGTCGATGACGTCTCATGGTCGCGCTTCAAACACCAGGTTAAACGGCGTCTGGGTTGCTCTGCGGAATCGTGTGAAGCCGCCCGACGTCACTACGTCGCGAATTTTCTTTTCTCCCGCTTGCGCGCCCAAAGCTAAGCCCACTTCCTGCGAGAGTGAAGCCGGAGTGCACAATAGCGTGGAGGCTCCATAGAATGCGCGCCCGATCGGATTCAGGTTGTCTTCGATTTTGTCCCCCGCGAAGGGCTCGACGATCATCCATGTGCCGTCTTTTTTCAAGCTGCCGTGCACATGCGCGGAAGCGCCAGCTGGATCGCCCATGTCGTGCAGGCAATCGAAAAATGTAACGAAGTCGTAGTCTCTGCCCGGATACGTTTTTGCCATCGCCACTTCAAAAATAATGCGATCCGCGACGCCAGCATCCTTTGCGCGCTGTTTGGCGGTTTCGATGGACTTATCGTGATAATCGAATCCGGCAAATTGCGATTTCGGATAATGCTTGGCCATCAGAATCGTGGAAGCGCCCAGGCCGCAGCCGACATCGGCCACGCGTGCGCCCGCTTTCAACTTGGCGTCCACCTCGTGCAGCGAAGGAATCCAGGCGCTGACAAGATTTGCCGCGTACCCAGGTCGGAAAAATCTTTCGGTGCCCACGAACACATTGGCATGATGTTCGTGCCAGCCCATTCCCTTTCCGGTCTTGAAGCGCTCTTCCACTTGATCCTTGGCCTGCACAGCTCCGAGCGCCGCCTGAAAAGCCCCCGGCAAAAATGCCGGGCTATTGTCATCGGCAAGCACGAACGCCTGCTCTTCACTCAAATAAAATTTTCCGCTTGGCGCGTCGTAGCTCACGTACCCACCTGCCGCCTGGCTGCACAACCATTCCCGCACGTAACGTTCTGTAGTGCTGCTGCGCTTCGCCAGCTCGGCAGGCGTTTGCTGCCCGCCGGCCGCCAAACCTTTATACAAACCCAGCTTGTCGCCAATCGCAATCAGCGCCGCATGAAACGTTGCGCCAAAGTCCACGATGCCCTTACCCAATAATTCGTGAAGCTTTTGCTCGTTAATAGCCACAGTCGTGCCTCCGTCAAAGAAAAATTGGATCCACGCTGGGGAGCGGACCTGTTTGCACCGAATGCATTGAAGTCTACGGAACGACGCGACGCGAAACAAGCCCCTTGCAGAGCACTTTTTGTCTAGGAACGCTTAGAGACGCACCGCTACTTAGGCAAATGCAATGCGGTGCTGAAAGGCCGGCGCAATGCCGGAAATTGTACTTGTCGCTTCAGTTGCCCGCAGGGGCCGCGTTCGCTTGCCCGGAGAAATGAATCGTGATCAGAAAACCGTTGCTGCTGTCGTAAGAAAATTTGTGGTCCTTACCTTCGAATTCTTCGTGTTTGCTCTTCCACATGCGAAATCCGTCGTTAGACTGCGCCGTCCAATACTTCAAGTTCTGAACGACGATCTCGCGATTCGGATCGTCACCCTTGTACTTCTCCAGAACCACTTCTCCTTTTCCGTTGTTCATCTTCGCGCGGGCCACTCCGGTCTTTTCGTCCACGTTCCAGGTGAAGCCCTGCGTATCCACGTCAAACTTTTGCCATTTGAATGGGTATAGCTGCCCGATGATGTCGTTCAAAGCCGTCTTCTGCTCGGGCGTGACGCTCGGATCGTAATTCAGGACCGCCCAGGAATCTTTTCCCGTGCTCCAGTCACTTCCCAAGTCGGTGGCGATCCAGACTTTCGCGCCATCCAGCTTGGTATTTTTGTAATGGCCCTGGTCGACTTTCAAAACCAAATTGGCGCGGCAGAAGTGTTCCTTACCGTGATGCGTGGAATGAGTGTTGAAGTAGCAGGGACAAAACATGTCGCAACTGCACGCTTCAATGTAGGAAGCAGTAATGTCAAAGTCTGGCTTTACCGCGCCGGACGCTTTCTCCTGCGCAGCCGCAACTGCGAACGCTAGAAACACCATGACCGTCAGTGAAATCAAAATGAGGTACAAAGAATTACGCCGCATGGCACCCTCCCTTCGGCGTTTGGTTTTGGGGAACCCACCCTGGGGGGAATATACCTGATTTTATTCCCGGGATTGGCTGGAAAACAAGATGATTTAAGTCAAGCGGCTGGCGCGACGATGGCTGCTAGCAGCAGCGGCTGACGCGAGAATATTTTCTCTGTAGTTGCGACAGATAAAATTCCTCGCGCGTCAAGGCAGCACCGCCGCACAAATGTTTCGCATACGACTCCAGGTAGCGATCGTACGCCGCTTCGCCACACCACTCGCGAATCCCACGCCAGAATCGCAGCAGGATTACTGCCGCGCGAGTATTTGTTTTACCGGAAATCGCCATCAATCGCCTCCTGCGGCCGCGGTCCACGCGGTCGGAATGTATGGGCTTTCATGTAGGACAGGTTCACGTCTCCCGATTAAGAGCCCGACCCATTGCGTCACCGCTTCCACCAACAAAACCAAAATCATGATCGCGAGTGTTACAGTCACTACCGCGTCGAGCCGTTGATTGAAGATCAACCGCTGCGTTTCCGCAATCTTTGCAGCAGGGATTTTTCCTGCGGCGACTTGCGCGGCCATTGCATTCGCCGCAGAAAGAAATCCGACGCGCGGATTGGCAGCGAAGATTTTTTGCCAGCTTGCGGTCATAGTGATGATCACCAGCCAGGTCATCGGCAACAGCGTCACCCAGATCCAGCGCAATTTTCCCATCTTCAATAAAATCGTGGTGGCCACAACCAGCGCGACCGCAGCCAACAATTGATTCGAGATTCCGAACAGCGGCCACAATGAATTGATTCCACCGAGCGGATCGATCACGCCTTGATATAGAAAATATCCCCACGCTCCTACGATCAGCGCGCTCGAAAGCAAGACTCCAGGCAGCCAACTGGTTCTCCCGAACGGTTTCCACACGCGGCTCCCCAATTCCTGAATCATGAATCGGCCAACGCGTGTGCCTGCATCCAGCACCGTCAAAATAAACAGCGCCTCGAACATGATTGCGAAGTGATACCAGATGTTGAGCAGGCGTTCGCCGCCGATGGTGCTGGAAAAAATCTGCGCCATGCCTACCGCAAGCGACGGCGCGCCGCCCGTGCGATTGAATAGCGTTTGTTCGCCGACGGCGTGCGCGAGACCAGTCATCGTCGCGGTGTCAACGTGATAGCCCCAACTCGAAATTGTGGCCGTGGCCGCCTCGGCGGTCGAACCAACTATCGCGGGTGGCGAATTAATCGCAAAATAAACTCCCGGCGGCATGGCGCAAGCCGCGACCATGGCCATGACGCCAACAAATGATTCCAGCAGCATTGCTCCGTAACCGATGAAGCGCGCATGGCTCTCGCGCTGAATCATTTTCGGCGTGGTGCCACTGGAAATCAGCGAATGGAAACCGCTGATGGCTCCGCACGCAATGGTGATAAAGCAAAACGGAAAAATCTTTCCCGCGAAGACCGGTCCTGTGCCATCCACGAATTTGGTCAGCGCCGGCATGTGTACTTCCGGCCGCACGATCAAAATTCCTGCCGCGAGCGAGAAAATCGCGCCCGCCTTGATGAACGCGCTTAGGTAATCACGCGGCGCAAGCAGCAGCCAAACTGGCAGAGCAGATGCGGCAAATCCGTAAGCCATCAAAATGAAAGCCAGCGCCACGCCGCCAAACGTAAATGCCTGCGCCCAGCTTGGCGATTCGGCCACCCACTGCCCAGCCACCACCGCGAACATGACCAGTGCCACGCCGATCAGCGACGCCTCCAGCACTCGTCCGGGACGCAAGTAGCGCAAATAAAGCCCCAGCAGGAGCGCGATAGGAATCGTCATTGCGAGTGTAAACGTCGCCCACGGAGAAGATTTCAATGCATTGACAATCACCAGCGCCACCACGCCGAGCAAAATCACCATGATCGCCAGCACCGCGATCTGCGCTATAACTCCGCCGCGCTTGCTCACTTCGTCGCGCGCCATTTCACCCAAAGTTTTTCCGTCGCGCCGGATCGAACAAAACAAAATAATAAAATCCTGCACACATCCCGCGAACGCGCAGCCTGCAATCAACCAAAGCGTTCCCGGCAAATACCCGAATTGTGCGGCGAGTGTTGGCCCAACCAGTGGGCCGGGGCCGGCGATTGCCGCAAAGTGGTGCCCGAACAAAACCCATTTGTTGGTGGGCACAAAATCGCGGCCGTCATCGAGCCGTTCCGCGGGCGTGGCGCGCGTATCGTCGAGAGCGAGTAGCTTCGCGGAAATAAACGCGGAATACAGACGATAGGCAACCAGGTAGCAGCAAGCCGCAGCAACCACAAACCATGTTGCGCTGATGGCCTCGCCTCGATACAGCGCAATTTTGCCGAGAGCTATCGCGCCGCCAATCGCGAGCGCCACCCACCCCGCAATCGCCAGCAGTCGTTTCACTTTGCCGCACCTTTCTGTGTGGCGGCCGCCTGATCAGTGCTGGCACGAATGAATTGCGCCAGGTCCTGCTTGAGTTTTGCGAGCGATGGCTGATGCACGTACATCATGTGGCCAGCTTCGTAGTAGCCGCCGGACAGATGCGAGCGCAGCGATTCATCAAGACTTAAATGATCGAACGTGTATTCGGCGGCGAAAAACGGCGTAGCCAGATCGTAATATCCCTTTCCGACAAATACGCGCAGAAAAGGATTTTGCGTCATCGCGCTGCGCAGCGTCTCCGCCACGTTTACATATTTATTCTGGTACGACTCGTAGCTCCACGGCTGTACGCGACCGGTTAAGTACTCGTAAAAAAGATCGCTCTCGAATTTCAGGTCGCCGCGCACGTAGTCGTGAAAGGTCGCAGTATACGGTCCGACAATGGCCGCAAGGCTGGGATCGTAATCCGGCCGCGCTCCGGCCGCGTTTTCGTCGATACCCGTGAACCGGCCATCGAGGCGGCCCGCGGTGCGGCGTTGCTCGCGCAGCAGTTCCTTGTCGAAGCGCTGAATTTCAATGCGCAGATTGCTGCGTTCGATGTACTCCGCGGATAATCCGGTAAGCCGGGAAAGTTTTTGCGCGATTTCCGCGCGTCGCGTGGCCGGTAAACTGTCTCCGCCCATCAGTGCGTCGGCGTACTCATGCGCAGCGAAGCTTCGCGATTCAACAAGCGCTTTCTGCAAATCGCCTTGTAGATCCGCGGACAATCTTTTGTGGTACCAGGCAATCGCCGTATACGTCGGGAGATACAAAATGTACGGAAGATCGTTGCCGGTATCGAACTCCGCCGTCTGGAAATTCAGGATCGAGGAAATCAGAATGATGCCGTTCAGGTACATTCCGTAGCGCTGCTGCAGATATCCGGAAAGCCCGGCCGCTCGTGTGGTTCCGTAGCTTTCCCCTGCCAGAAATTTCGGCGAAGTCCAGCGCTTGTTCCGCGTGGCGTAGAGTCGAATGAAATCGCCGACCGACTGTATGTCTTCCTCTATACCATGGAATTGTTTCGGCGCTTCGCCGGGAACGGCGCGGCTGTAACCGGTTGAAACCGGGTCAATAAAAACTAAATCCGTCATGTCCAGCAACGAGTATTCGTTGTCCACCAGCTTGTAAGGCGGCGGAAGCAGTGCGCCGGCGTCGCCCATTTCCACGCGGCGCGGACCGAAAGCGCCAAGATGCAGCCAGATTGAAGCCGACCCCGGCCCGCCGTTGAAGGTAAATGTCACCGGACGCTTTGCCACGTCGGTCACATCGTCTTTCGTGTACGCCACATAAAAAACGCTGGCCTTCGGCGTGCCGTCTTCCAGCTTCAACAAAATGGTCCCTGCCGTCGCGGTGTATTTTATTTCTTGTCCGCCAATTCTGACCATGTGCTTGGTCTGGACAACTTTCTCTTCCGGCTTTTTCTCTTCCTTCGCTTTGTCTGACTTGTCGCCAGATTTTTCCGTGGATTTTTCCGCGGGCTTTTCTTCCGGCTTTTGTGCGCTGGCGCGCGCCGCCATGAACATCATCAGAATTCCGGCAATGATCAACAGACTAGGTCTAGGCATCGAGGCCATCCCCCAAAATGCGCAACTTACTGCGCTCCGCATCCTATGCGACTCTCAGCGGAGCGTCAATTTGCCGCTTGCCGCCCGTCCCGTGTTCGTCAAATAGACGTTTGCCTCAGCGATTTCTTTTGCCATAGCAGCTCGCGTGACACAAATCCGACAAACGTTCTACGAATCGGAGATACACCTATGACACTGCTCTCCTCGGATTTTCTTATGCTCATTTCTACGAGTCACTTCGAACGTGCTCAAACGCTCCGCCACAAAAGCGGCTGAGCAAGCTGCACCAGAAAAAAGGAGAGAGTTACCATGAAAGAACTCAGTCAGCAGGGCGCGGGGTTTGTACTTACAAACCCCGAGTCAAAAGACGGTACGGGGCTTGTACTTACAAACTCCGAGCGGAAGGATGCGAAAACGGGCTCCAACCGCCGGTCGTTCCTGAAAAAGGGAATCGCCGCAGGTGCGGTGACCGTCGGCGCTGGTCTTTTAGCCAGCGGCTCTTGCACTTTTGCACAGGAAGAAAAGAGCGGCCATCTCACAAAAGGTGACGCTGCGATTCTTAGATTTCTGGCCGCGGCAGAAATCCTTGAGAGCGACCTTTGGTTGCAATACCAGGAGCTCGCAGGCACCCAGGACGACGAAGTCTCAACTCTCGCGAGCAAGCTGATTCCCGGTTATCCGTCACTTCCCACCGGCGGCAGCCCTCTTTACGCCAACGCCATTGCTCAACTGGATTCCGACATGGCGCAGTACATTCACGACAATACGGAAGACGAACTCAGCCATGAGGTTTTCATCAATGCGTATCTCGCTTCCAAGGCCGCAGACACCGTGAGCCTCGACCAATTCCGCACTTTGCCCAGCAGCAAAGCGACCGGCGCCAATCAGTTCGGACGTCTGACCAACCTTACGCAACTTTCCGTAGACACGAGTTGGTGGACGCGTTACCGCAGCCGTACGCAAAATCCTGATTTCGGCGACACCTTCCCGCAAGCGATTCCCACGCTAGCGGTCGGCCAGCACACCGCCATTCCTCGCACCGATGCCGATCTTAGTAACTCCAACCATCTGCAAGCCATCGCCAACACGGCGGGTTTTCACTTCGGCACCATCGAGCAGGGTGGTTCGAGCCTGTATCCATCGCTCGCGCAGCGCGTGACTCACCCAGAAGTGTTGCGCATCGTCCTCGCCATTGGGGGAACGGAAATCATGCATTTTCAGACCTGGAGCGACAAAGCAGGCAATGCTCCAGACACTACGGACACCGACCCGATTACCGGAGCGAAAGTCGTCTTCGATCTGGCTAGCGCGGCTCGCTTCAGCACCGAGGATTTCAAGTCCAACCTGATCATGCCGGAGCCAACCGTTTTCCTGAGCAAGAATTTCCCGACCGTCTCCATCATTCGTCCCACGGAAACAACGGGAGCGGCCATGGGAGCCCTAAAGGCGCTCACTGCTGACGGGCTTTTCATCGGCCAATCCAAGGAGTTCTTCGCGTTTCTCACGGACCTCGCCGAAGACGCGGACGCCGCGCGCCGCGGCTAGTCAGCCTACGAACCTCGCAAGTCCCTGCACACATCTTTCGGCCCTTGCAACCAGGCGCATCCGATCAACGCCGGGGCCGAAAGCCTCCCCGAAATACATTGATTGCTCAACTAATTTTGCAACGAGGTGAATTTGAGGAGTGGGTAGACCTCGCGGAAGATTTTGGCGACGTCTGACGAAAAAGTGGCGCGGGTTGCGGCGGTGGGTAAAAGTTTTTTGCGTACGATCCAGGCTTGCAATTTAGGCCAGTCTGCGGCGGTTGGCCAACCGTCATTCTTGATCCATTCACCCTTGATGGCTTTGTACCAGTAGCTATCGTATTTTTTATTCAGGCGTTTTTTCTGCTGCGCGAGCCATTTCGGATTTTGCGCGATGCGCGGCTCGGCTACCAGTGCAATCGAAGACAATTTGCGCTTTGGCTCGGCGTAAATACGGAATCCCACGGTCACGGTGTCCGCCGAAATTCCGATATAGAGCTGGCCGCTCTTCATTTCGCCCGGAAGCGGGACACGAAACTTCAGATACATGTGCGGGTGATAGGGCGTCTTGTCCTTTGCGAAACGGATATCGCGATTGATGCGGGAAAAGTTGGCGCCGCGCCGGCCCATGGCGTCGAACCGCGGATCCAGTTTCAGTACCGCCGGCGACAGTTCTTCGCACAGACAGCGGAATGGCAGCACCACCGTCCCCTGATAGCGTTCCCGGTTCGCATCCATCCAGACCTTTTTATTGTGCCGGCCAAGTGCGCGGAAGAATTGAAATATTTCTTTTGCAAAGATCGGTTTTGTCGCTGCCATCTCTCACCACTTTTCCCCAGCGCAACAGAGTAACGCATTCCCAATTGCAGTCAATTCGACTATGCTTTCCCGCTGCCGCGAATTATGGCTGCGATGAGCTTTTATTCACTCTGCAAAGGACTGGCGGATGCAACTTTCTACTACTCTTTCGATCTCAGCTTTTTCGGCACTTCTGCTTTCCGGCGCGCTTGGGTCATTCGTGCCGCCATCGGTTCGCGCCCAGGAGAGCAAAACCGCAGCAACGGATGCAGCCGAGTCCAGCGCCGCCAAGAAAGAGCCGTGGAAGCCGGAAGACGTGATCTACGCCGAGTCGGCCGCGCCGCAGACGCGCATTTCTCCTGATGCAAAATGGCTGGTGTGGGTGAAATCGACCGGTGACAAAGACAAAGACCTACGTGTTTCCAATTTAATTTTGGCGAGCCTTACGGAAAACAAAGAAATTCAACTGACGCGCGGCGGCGACAACAATGGGCAGCCGCAATGGTCTCCCGACGGCCAACTGATTGCCTTTACCAGCAATCGGGCGCGTTTTGGCGCCAAGCCGGAAACCGCTCCGGTGCAGATATGGCTGATCAATGCGCACGGTGGCGAACCGTGGGTGCTGACGGAACTGGCGCGCCCGCCGCGTCGCGTTGATTGGATTGATAAGGACACGATTATTTTCAGCGCGCAGGAAGATCCCGCGCTGTACGAACAGGAAATGAAGAAGAAGAAAGACGATTCGGAAGTTGTAGACGACTCCGAGCATGAGCCGCCGGTGCGGCTCTACAAAATCAGCGTGAAGGACAAGAAAATCGCGCGGCTGACCAACAATACTGATTGGATCGGCAACTGGTCCGTTTCCAAAGACGGCAAATATGCTGCGGCGAATCATGAAAAGAGCCTGCACTTCACGTTCGACCAGAAAGTTCCGCCGGTTACGATTCTGCACAATCTGAGCAATGGAACCGAGAAGGCAATCTTCACGGAAGGCCGAGTTTATCCGCGCGGGTTTGAATGGCTTCCGGACAGTTCTGGTTTTTATGCGTGGGCACCGTTTTCTACGCATCCGAAATTCCTGACTGCGACGATCGAGCAACTTTACTTTTTCGATCTCGCTGGTGGAAAAAGCATGCAGGTGCCGCTGGATTGGGAAAACGGGATCGGCTCGGACCTGGCGGCTACGCCGGATGGATTCGTTCTGGGGCTTGCGGCGGGAGCTCGCTACGAGACTTCGCTCTACACGCGAACCAGGTCTGGAGATGGGTGGAGCTGGAAACGCGCAGTGCTCGAAGGTGAGCACGCGAAAAATATTCAATTCTTCGAGGTGAGTGAAGACGGCAAGACGATTGTGTATTTCCATTCGACCGCGAGCAAACTTCCGCAGATTTATCGCGCGCAGCTCGATGGAACGAAGATTGTTTCACCCGTCCCGATAACGAAATTAAACGAAGGCCTGGTAAAGAATCGTACATTTGCAAAGACTGAAGTGATTCGCTGGAAGGGATCAAATAGCGAAAAGGTCGAGGGAATTCTCTACTATCCGGCAAATTATGAAGCGGGGAAAAAATATCCGTTGATTACCGCGATTCATGGCGGGCCAGCGGGGCACGATGGCGACACGTGGGAAGACAGTTGGGCTTATCCCAACAACCTGCTGACACAGCGCGGCGTGTTCCTGTTGAAGCCAAACTATCACGGGAGCAACAATTACGGACTGAAATGGGTGGAATCGATTTGCTGCGGGAAATATTATGATCTGGAAACTCCGGACGTCAATGCCGGCGTGGATTACCTGATCGCAGAAGGATTTGTTGATCCGAATCGCGTGGCAACCTTAGGCTGGTCGAACGGCTCGATCTTGTCGATCAGTTTGATTACCACCTATCCAGAGCGCTACAAAGTTGCCAGCGTTGGCGCGGGCGATGTGGAGTGGATCAGCGATTGGGGCAACGTGGCGTTTGGCGATTCATTCGATTCGTATTATTTCGGAAAATCGCCGATGGAAGATCCCGAGCTGTACGTCCGCAAATCGCCATTTTTCAAAATGGATAAAGTGAAATCGCCGGTGCTGATTTTCCATGGCTCGGCGGACACCAATGTTCCTCCGGCGCAAAGCTGGTCGTTTTTTCGCGCGCTGCAATACTACGACAAAGTGCCGGTGAAGTTCGTGGTGTTTCCCGGCGAACCACATGGCCCGCGGAAACTCACGCACCAGATGCGCAAGGTGGAAGAAGAAGTCGCCTGGTTCGATAAATATTTTTTCCAAACTACGCCAGCAGCGAATGAAGCAGTGAAAAAAGGCTCGCCGCTGGAAGACTCGCTGCGGCGAAAGAATGCCAAGGCCGTTGGCCCTTTTTATGGTCAACAAATTGCCTCTAAGCTCCAAAACAAATCGGAAAAATATTTAAACAAGGTCCTGATTGTTCCAGAGGTCGTTCGTCAAAATGACCTTGAAATTGGCCGGTTTGAAGTTACGCAAGAACAGTACTCCAGTTGTCGAGAAGGCACGCGCCGACTCCCCCACGAAGTCCGAGACCCGGCGGCGTGGATTCATGATCCCCAAGAGCCTTACAATCTCCCGACGCACCGCGTCACCATCGAGGACGCCAAATCGTACGTGGCGTGTTTGAGCAAAGCGACCGGCCAAACGTGGCGCATACCGTTCGAGGACGAAGTAAAGAATTTGTACGAAAAGCGAGAGGGAGAGAACACGCTCGATTATTGGGCCGGGTATGCACCGAATCCGGAGGATGCGGCGCGGTTGCGCGAAGCCGCAAAGAGACTAAATGGCACAGCTCCTTTGTTGAAGGAAGTCGGTAGCTTCCACGGACAGGGCAAGGACGATGAGGAACCCATTTACGATCTTGGCGGCAATGTGGCCGAGTGGGTGTTGACGCGTGATGGCAAAGGAAAAGTGATTGGCGGCAGCGCGGATTGTCCGGCGGATGCAAAGTCGAATTGCACGCCTGCGCCGGAGTATGTTGGGTTTCGCGTAGTAAGGGGCGAGGCGAAGCCGGCGGCGACGTCTGAGAAACACTGAACACCGAAGAGAGATTCCTCGCTACCCTCGGAATGACGGCCGAAAGCAAGGCGAACGACCAGATTGGCTCTTGCGGCCGAGGTCGGTGGTGCATAGCATCGAGCGAAAGATGGCTACCTGAAGGTAGCCGCTACAAAGGCAAACCGAGAACCGGTCTGGAGACCGGCCACTACGAAGACAAAATCGCAAAGATTGGCGCGAGGCAACGAATGAGCACATTTACACCTACTGAACGGACGCAGGTTAGGCGGTTGCCTAAGCGCGGGGCCTATGACCGTGAGACGGTTTTCAAAATATTAGATGAGGTATTTGTTTGCCATGTGGGATTTGTGGTGGACGGGCAGCCTTATGTGATTCCTACTAATTATGGGCGGGCGGGAGAAATTTTGTATTTGCATGGGTCGGCTGCCAGCCGGATGTTGCGTACTTTGAGTGAAGGAATTCCGGTTTGCGTGACGGTGACGCTGGTGGATGGATTGGTGCTGGCGCGGTCAGCGTTTCATCATTCGGCAAATTACCGGTCAGTGGTGATTCTGGGAACGGCGCGGCTGGTGACGGAGCCGGCGGAAAAAATGGAAGCATTGCGGCTGTTTACCGAGCACATTATGAAAGGGCGCTGGGAGCAAATTCGCTGGCCGAACGAGCAGGAAATAAAGGGGACGACGGTGCTGGCGCTACCGATCGAAGAAGTTTCGGCGAAGGTGCGCACGGGCGGCCCGATAGACGACGAAGCGGATTACGAATTGCCGATCTGGGCGGGCGTGCTGCCGCTGCCGGTTACGCCTGCGGCACCGGTGCCGGATGCGCGGCTGAAAGCTGGGATTGCGGCGCCGGAGAATGTGGCGAGATATTCGCGGGCCGACGCTAGTAAACAATAGAAGGACTCCGGCTGAAAGTCGGACACTGCATTAAGACTCCTGGAACTGGCTTTCGCTGGTTTACGTGGTCATGGTTTTGATCGCCGTACCCCCCCTGTTTTTTGTAAGTGCTCATTCTAAAGGTACTTAAAGTCGCTTATTTTCATACACTTTTGTAAGTGCGGAGAACAAAAGACTTATGGCGCTGCCGCGTGGAGCTCATTTTGGCGGGCACTTTGCAATCCGACTGTTCGCGCAGAGATGCCCAGGTAGTATTATAACATATCTGTCAATAGATAAAGGCGCTGGAACAGCGGGCTTTTCCCAGTGTTGCGAAGAGCGGAGCACGCTCGGTCGGAGGCAGCTCAAAAAAGTGGAGCTGCCGGCTGGTCGGAGAGCTGAGCGGCCATGCCTGCGGCGTCCCAATTTTGCCAGGCTTCGACGAAGCGGCCGTCCTTGATGCGGACGATGGAGGTGCCGGTGACGTGGGCGGTTTTGCCGGTGGCGTTGTGTTTACATTCGGAGAACCAGTGGACGCAGGCGAGATCGCCTTCGGCCAATGCCAGAACTGGCGAGATTTTGAAATTGGAGAAAACCGTGCGCAGACGGTCGTAAAATTTTTCGAATTCTGCGGGGCCGCGAATGATTTTGTCGCCATCGTAAATTACGCCGTCGGGAGCGAAGAGTTGCGCGATGGTGTCGCGGTTGCCTTGGTTCCAGACTTCCTCGAACCAGCGGATGACGAGTTGTTTGTTTTGATCGAGAGAAGTGACGGGGTGGGAGGCGGACACGAAGGTACCTCCTTCAGGTATCGGGTGGAGTATACAGGAATGCGACGCCGCAAGAACATCGAGGAATAAGAGGAAGGAATGGCGGAAAGTTCCTGCTAGTGAGATCAGATGGTAAGGAGAACAGGTTCACCGCGAGTGATGACCAGGGTATGTTCGTAATGAGCTGCCAGGGAGTGGTCCACAGTGCGAACAGTCCAACCATCTCGATCGAGAGCAACGCGACCAGACTCGGCGGCGATGATGGGCTCGATGGTGATGACGAGACCGTCCGTGAGAACGTAGTGAGCGAAGGGATCGGCGAAGTTGGGAACGGAGGGTGATTCGTGAATGGTGCGGCCGATGCCATGGCCCCCAAGTTCGCGGACAACCTGGAATCCGCAACGGCGGACTTCGCGTTCGACGGCGCGGCCAATATCTTTGGTGCGATTGCCTGCGCGCGCGGCGACGAGCGCATGGCCGAAGGCTCGTTCAGCACAACGCGCGAGTTCGCGCGATACCTGGCTGGATGGAGGAACTTCTACGGTGAGGGCGGAGTCTGTGTGATAGCCGTCCTTTTCGGCGGTGAGATCGAGCTTCACGAGGTCGCCGGGCTGAATGATGCGATCGCCCGGAATGCCATGAACGACTTCGTCGTTGACGCTGATACACACATCACCGGGAAAATTGTAAACCATCGGAGGAGAAGAGTGAGCGCCGTGGGCGGCGAGAATTCTTGCGCCGGTTTCGGCTACTTCCGAGGTCGAGCTGCCTGGCGCGACTCGCGCGGCCATGGCGCGGAGAGCTGTGGCGACGATTTTGCCGCAGGCGCGGAGTTTATCGAATTGTTCCGGAGAGGTGATTGACATGACAGAAGCTTACCGCGAACACCAGCGCGTGTAGAGGGATCGTTTGGTTTTGGCGCCGGAGAAAGCGGAGGCCAGACCTAGCGCGATGAGAGCGCCGCCTGAAACGTTGCGCTGGGCGCGACGGAGGCGGACGCTGGAGCGGAAGCGCTCGGCCACGGTGCCAGCGAGGACCGCCCACACCGAATCGCTGATCCGGCCCATGAGAGCAAACAGGACACCCAATTGGAAAATTTGCAGGCTGGGATGGCCCAGGGATGGGTCCACAACTGGGGCAGGACGGCAAGAACAGAACAAGGCGGTCTTTGGATTCAGCAGATTGACCAGGGACGCCCTGAGCGAAAATGCGCAGAAGCCTGCGTTCGCTGCTGGCCGCTTGGAGAAGCTGCGAATGGTCGCGAAGGAGAGTGCGAATGCCGAGATAGATCAGATAAGCAGCACCTAGATATTTTACAAACTGAAATGCTAGCACGGATGAGGCGAGGAGCGCGGAAAGCCCGAGAGAGGCTGCGGTAACGTGCAAGAGTGTTCCGACCACGATGCCCAGGACAGACACAAGGCCTGCGGCATCGGCCGTGGCCGATGCTGCGGCTGACTACGTAGGTTACCGCCGGGCCCGGAATGACGAGGAGGAGCGCCGCGCCGGTTACGAACAGCAGCAGAGAGGAATGCTGATGAGCTTGGCAAGTCTCGCGAGTGGTTTAGAAAAACCCGGGCACGATCGTTCTTAATGGCGGGCTCCAAGTAGAGCCCGCACCCGGTGCCCCTACGGGAACAAGAAAAGCGACAGCAGGGCCACCGCACTCCATACTAGTGGCAGCCGCAACCACCGCCGCAGCAGCCTCCGCCGCCACTCGGAGGGCCGGAGGATTTTGCAGAACCGCCGGCGATTGCGGAACTGAAGACGGAGAGCTGGATGGTGGCTTTTTTGCTGGAGCATGTGGGACAGGAGATTTCCTGTTGACGGTTGATGACGATTTTTTCGAACTGGGATTTGCAGTCGTCGCAGACGTATTCGTAGATGGGCATGCGTGGTTCCTTTAGCTGACAGACGATTATAGCAATTTTTGATGGCCGGGTGGTTTAGGAGCGCGCCGCGCGTAAGGAAAAAGACTTAACACAGAGATCACAGAGATCACAGAGATCACAGAGATCACAGAGATAAGAGCACAAAGCGCGTCTGAGGGTACGGCCGCAAAAGGCGCGCACTTTTTACGAATTCACGAAATTAGCGGGGCGCGTCGGAACTTTGCAGGGCTTCGTACAGAGCTACGCCAGTTGCGATGCCAGTGAGAATAATCGCGATCAAGAGGAAATGACTTCTGCCGGCTTTGAGCGGCGGACCGCCTTGGCGGGTGCCGACACCGCGGGGACCTTGCGCATTTTCCGCAGCGTAGTAGGCAGCGGGATCGAGAATCACGCGGTAGGCCATGGCTTCGGGAACAACTTGAGTTTCGTCGTCGACAGTGATGGTCAGCGAACCGCGGGTGCTGCGTACCTGTAATTCCTTGTCGTTAATGTAGGTGACTTGTGCAACTGTGGGCTGGTCGGTCTGCGGCCGGATATCCGCGGTCGAAGCATGCAGCAGAAACGCTTTTGCATTCGCGGTAGAAAACACCAGGGTACCGCGCAGCAACCTAGCCGAAGGAACGGCTGCACTGCCGTCCACAGCAGCGGAACTGGCACTAGAAAGCATGAAGCGCGCGGCTCCGGCACGTACCTGGAGACTGCCAAATTTTTCTGTACTCAGATGATCGCCGCCAAAAACCGTGGAGCCGGAAGAAGCGGACGCTGCGCCAACGTGGGCGCTGGTCGCTGACGTGATTGTTCCAATCGCGGCGGGCGGCGCGCCGTTCACTGGCATCAAAAATAAGGTATAGGCCACTACCACCGCAAGAACCGCACGTGGGCGAAGCATTTCCCCTCCCGGAGGGCTATAAGGAGAATACCCACGACACTGGTAAGCGTCAACGCTATTCGCATAGGGATTGTGCGGTATTTCGGATTTGATCGCATTTCCTCTACTGGCAGCACCAGCCCTGTCGCTGTTACAATGCGATGACAAAATTCTTGACGGGCTGTACGGCCCGCTGACAAATTCTTGGCGGGCTGCAAGTACAGCCCGCACCCTTATGGCGGATTGGAAACAGATTACGGCCCGGATACGGCGTGCGCGCGGCAGCAGAGACCCTGCCGGGCAGTTGCTGTTGCTCTATGAAAAAACCAATGATGCGATGGTGGCGTTCGAACTGGGCCGTCATTTTGAGATCGCCAAAGACTCGGCGCAGGCGCTGCAGTGGTACCTGACATCGGCAAACAAGTTTCGTCGCGGCGATTGGAAGACGAAGGCGCGCGAAGCCGTAGTTCGAATGGGAGGTGAATTGCCGCCCGCTTCAGATCCCGTGCCGGAGCTTTCCTCTGCGGAAGCGGAGGGAGGTACTGCATCACCCGCAATCGTTTTTCCCGAGCCGGCAGTCCCCTTTGAACAAACTGCTACTGCCTTCGAATCGTTGGTCGCCGCTGGCGCAGAGGGGATGCCCGCGCCTGAGTCGCTGGACGGCGCAAATTCCGGCGCAGACAAAAAACATCGCCGGCGTGGTCGGCGGGGCGGCCGCAACCGCCGCAATGCAGGTTCGCCGCCAGTTTCAGGTGGATCTCGTAGTACCAGCAGGCTCGGTGCGCGCACGCGCGCCGCAGAAACGCCGCCAGAACCTGAGCCGGACGAAATTCTACCCCCGCGCGTGATAGATAGCCGCGCGATCCCGCGCATTCCGGTGGACCAAGTCCCAGAAAGTGGTGCTCCAGGGGTCAAAGGGCGATTCGGGGATCCTGGACTGGCTTCGCGGCTTTCGCTGCTGGAAATGCAGCTGCGGCGGCTGCTTACATGCCCAGCGGTTAAGCTGGATGAGGCGGCGCATGCTCCAGCGGGTCCCGGCGTTTTCGTGCTTACGGACGATGATATGACCACATATTATTACGTGGAAGCCTGCGACACGTTGCGGATTGCGATTGGGAGCCTGGCGCGGTCTGGAATGTCGCGGCGCGGAAACACAAATCTCAAGGCTCTACTTGGCGATCATCTGGGAATTCCAGAAACTCGCGTGACAAAATACTTGAGCGAGCACTGTGTGGTTCGCTGGCTACAGCTGGACGAGGGAGCTTTGAACTTTTGTCACTTCGCCATTGCGGTGCTGCGGCCCAATCTGAACGAATAGTGCGGGGGGTTCCGTGGCGCTTCCCGAATGAGGAAATTCTCATCATTTTGCGCCCTAAAGGTTACCTCATACAGCGTTTACCTCAATCCCCGTTTAATGCCGTAAATCGCCATTCAACCCCCGTTTTTCCCCGTTGGACGCAACTTCCTAGCGTACGTCTGTGCCCTTCGGCAAACTACTCGTGCCGAAAGACTTAGGCCCGTAATGCAGGCGTGTTACGGTAAAAGTGGCCTCTGGGGGCAGTTGAAAGAGGCCGAAAAGCATCAAATTCAATATCAGGGCACCAGGGTTATTGCGACCCCGTTGTAGGGGCTTCGCATTATCGAAAGTGAGGGTTAGTTTCTTATGCCGAACTCCGTAGGCACGCAGATCGCACGTTCGATCGATTGGGTCCTCTGCAAGACTGCAGCTGTGACGTTTAACGCTATTCAGCATTTCAACAAGCGCAATCCCAATCCATCCGTGACCCCACAGTGGTCCGACAAGCCTCTTCTGAAGTCATGGGAAAAATCCAAGCCCACGCTGGGTTTTCCGCGCCAGACAGATTCGCTCTGTCCCGGCTGCGTGAAGGAAGCCCGCGAAGCCATCATCGCCGGGAAAAAAGATTGGCGCGATTTGATGAGCGAAAAAGTCGGCGAAATTAAGGCGCAGATTATCGAGCGCGACGGACAAGTGTGGATGGTGAAAGACTGTCCTCTGCATGGCCACTACGAAGACATGATGGCGATCGATTCGAAATGGCTTAGCTGGATCGAAAAGCAATATCCGGGACGCGATATTCCCGCACACAATGACGAAGATTTGCACAAGCATGGCTCGTCAACTGTTCTGTATGGCCGCGGATCTGTTCTTACCGTGGATCTTACAAACCGGTGCAACATGATGTGCGATCCGTGTTTTATGGACGCCAACCAGGTTGGCTACGTCCACGAACTCGGCTGGGACGAAATTAAGGAAATTCTCGATAACGCTCTGAAGATCAAGCCCCGCCGCCAGATGTCCGTGCAGTTCTCCGGCGGCGAGCCAACGATGAGCCCAAACTTTCTGGACGCGGTGGCGTACGCACGGAAGATTGGCTACAACTCAGTGCAGGCGGCGACCAACGGAATTGAGTTCGCCAAGAGCAAGGAATTCTGCAAGAAGGCGTTCGAAGCGGGTATGCGTTACGCCTATCTGCAATTCGACGGCATCGGCAATGATGCGAATGGACACCGCCAGATCGGCAATTTGTTTGACGTAAAACTTCGCGCAATTGAAAACATGCACGAAGCCGGCATCGAAATCGTTCTCGTCGTGACCATCGTCAACAACGTGAACAACGATCAGGTCGGCACTGTCGTGAAGTTCGCGATGGAAAATCCCAAGAAAATTTCTTTCGTCAGCTTCCAGCCGGTTTCTTTCACTGGGCGCGACGAAGACATCACTCCGGAGCGCCGGCTGCGGCAGCGTTACACGCTTTCGCATCTCGCACAGGACGTCAGCGCGCAGGTCGGTAAAGTTGAACCGACGCGTGACTGGTTCCCCATTTCATTCATTTCGACGTTTGCGGGCTTTGCGGACATGGTTAAGGGCAACGAATCGCAGTGGGGTTCGCTCTCCTGCGGCTGCCATCCGAACTGCGGCGTGGGCACTGCGCTAATGATCAACAAGGAAACGAAAGAATGGGCGCCGGTTCCGCGCTTCCTTAATGCTACTCAGCTAACGGCTGACGTAACCGCCATTACTGATGCGGCTCGCGGCAAGACTTTCTCCAACTTCATGATGGCCATGGCGCTGCTGAAAAATTATCAGCCGTTCCAGGGACCCAAGGGCTTGAAGCTGTACGATCTTTTCAAGAAATTCGACAAGACCTGGGCGCTCACTAAGAAATCGACAACCAAGTACGGGCGCACTTCACCTGAACGTACGTACGAAGATGCCATGAAGCGCCGGCAGACGGACCCATGGAATTTTCTGTTCATCGCGGGCATGTGGTTCCAGGACCTTTTCAACTACGATTTCCGCCGTACGGAAATGTGCATCATTCCGTACGCCACGCAGCAGGGCGAAATTTCGTTCTGCGCGTACAACACTGGAGTGGGCTGGCGTCAGATCATCGAAAATATGCACAAGAATGCGACGGTCGCCGAGTGGTACAAGAATCACGGCAAACATGAAATCTATGCCAAGGGCAAAGCCGTCAATCTGCAGAGCTTTGAACACTCGCTGGTGATTGACGCAAATGATGCCGCGCGGGTTCGTCACCTCGAGCACGACGTGCCTCTGACCGCGGCGGAAGAAGATCGTACGCGGCGCAAGAAGGCTTATGAAGAACAAGCGAAGGTTCGCGCTATCTACGAAGAACTCGTGCTGAAGAAGCCGCAGCCGACGGTGGTGCAGATCGGCTCGCTGACTGACATCAAGCAGGCTACGCCGGCCAACTTCGCGAATGCGAATAAGCCGGTCAACATCGCACCAGCTCCTGTACCAACCGAACAGCCTGAGGCAGTAGCGGGCGACTAGGCAACTTAATCCTTTTTTTCTAAAGGGCACGGCGTAGCGTGCCCTTTTATTTTTCCGTAGCTTCCAGTAATTCTTTCCTCATCGCCAGGGACAGTTCAGGACAGCGAATTCATGGATAGATTCCTGAATGACTTTGTCCTATACATGAGCGCAGCAGGGCCAGTTCTTTTCGGGGCTTGGGCGTGGTGGTCGTGATTCAGGCTCGAGAGGTCTTCGGTTTCGTCGTGGCGCCGCACGGCGTCCGTGATCAGTCTTTCTTTAGTCTCTTCCAGTGTGTGCCTGGGCGCCTTCGCCCTAGCTTACCTCTATTTTCAACCTGAGAGCGGTCCCGAGCTGCCGCAGCCGACCATAACAGCCATGCAAACTGGGGCATCCCTCGGAGCCGTGGCACTTCTCTGCTCGTTCTTCACACGTATGGATCTAAAGTGCGGCGATGACTTCGATTTCTACTAGCGCGTCTTTGGGTAGGCGGGCGACCTGCACGGTGGAGCGCGCGGGTGGGGCGGCAGTGAAATATTTTCCGTAGGCTTCGTTCATGGCGGCGAAATCGTTCATGTCTTTGAGGAAGACGGTGGACTTCACTACGTGATGAAGGTTTGAGCCGGCTGCCTCGACGACTGCCTTGATGTTTTCCATTGCGCGTTCAGTCTGCTGGCGAATATCGCCGCCGATGAATTCGTTGGTGCGTGGATCGAGCGCGACCTGCCCGGAAGCAAACAGGAAGCCATTGGACTTCACTGCCTGGGAATAAGGTCCGATTGGTTTCGGGCCTTTGTCGGTAAGCACGATGTCTTTCATGGTGTAGCCTCCTGAGCGATAGTTTCCTGCGTTGCGGTTGACCGCGAATACGTTGCACGAAATTCATCGGGAACGCCGGGACGCTTGATCCACTGGCGAACGAACGGGCCGACGTCCTGGTGCGATTCTTCCTCGACAGCTGAAATGAGGTCGCTGAGATCGAAGCCCCGCTGGCGGCGGGCGAAGAGCATGTGTTGCAGGGCCTTCTGAAATGGGTCAGCGCCGACGCGCTCGCGCAAGGCGTAAAAGAGAAGAAGACTCTTGGCGCGCGATACAGCGGGATCGTCATTGGATTGCGGCGAGGCGCGCACAGGAATTTGCCCAAGAGCGCGTCGAATAATCTGATCGTGAATTTGTGTGCCCGCCGAAACCTCCAGCGCGAGCGACGCAGCAAAAGCGGGAAGTGCCGACATGGGAGCCTGTTGCTGATAGAAACCGGGATTTTGCCCGTAGCCGAGCCACCCGGAGGCAAGAGCTGGGCCAGCTAAAGCTTCGGGCTTTGCGAACACCACGCGGGGGTCAAACAAAATAGTATCGCGCGAAATCATTTCCGACGAATCATCGGAAGACCTTCCAAACAGCAGCGAAGAATAAGCCGTGGCTCGTTGCGAGAAACACCCTGCGTCTTCCGGGCACTCAACAATCCAAAGCGGCGGCCTGGCATTGTTACGAGTCGCGAAAAGCGAGTCGTAAACGGCCAGCGTTTTCGAGAGCGATTCGGCGGCTTGCTGTAGCTGTGCGGAGGTAACATCGATGCGGCTCCAGATGCGCAGTCTCTGATTGCCGGGCAGATCTTGATGGGTTTCGCGGTAGCGGCCAGCCACCACGAAAGGGTTCAAGTCCGCGGCGGTCTGCTCAAAACGGAATTCCATATCAGCGTTTTTTGCGAAATGTTTTTCCTTGCCCCCGCTGGCGTGGACAAGAAATCCGTTCGGCACACGGACCACCAGTTGCCATTTATTCGGCGGCACGCCGCCGAAACCGAACGGTCCGCGAGCTTGGGGAAGCGCGGGCGTCCAACCTTCGGCGGGAAGGTCGAAAGCGTCGGTGGAAAATCCCAGCGCGCCTTCCTGGGCCGTAGCCGAATGTAGATCGTACGTGAATTGGATGGTGCGGGCGTCGCCGATAGGCCAGGGCTTAGGGAACTGCAAAAGAGTGTCGCGTGCATTGGCGGTTGAGGACGCTAACGGAAGTTCGGCGCCATCCCACAAAATTGTGTAACCGGTGGGACGAAAACGGCGGGACGGAAGATGAACATCCAGGAAATCAAGTTCGCGGATGCCGGTATTTTTTAGATGGTATTCGGCAACGATATGAATGTGGGGTTGGGGTTGCGGCAAGAAGGAAACCTGGATTTCCTGTTTTTCGACGATGTATCCGGGTCCCAGGGCAGCAGTGCAACCAGCCAGGCCGCAGGCTACAGAGAAAAGGAAAATAAAAGAGAAAAAAGGAGGTGTAGAAGCGCGGAGCACGATGAAGATTGTAACGGGGAGCGGCAAACCTGCAAAGGCTCAGATTTGTGGTAAATCGAGAGGGAGCGCTGAGCCGATTTTTAGCGGCGATGGGTACGAGCGCGCGCGTGGACAAAGCCGGTGCCGCTGTGAGCAAAAGCCTTTTCGCGAGCCGCCGCTTCGGCATCGGCCTGGGCGTCGGTCATGCCATTTTCGATGCGAGCGACGATTTCGCGTTCGGAAAGCTCGGTGTTTTTCAGGCGGCCGATTTCGGCGCTGGACAACGTGGGAAGGCCTTTCATGCGGCGTTGCAATAACAGCTGTACGCTGGCATCAGACAGGCCGATAAGGCGGAGCATAACTGCATCTCCGCTGAGCGAATCTAGTTTGTCATTCTTGGCGATGGCGAGAATCTGGTCATCGGTGAATCCGGCGCTATTCAGGCTTTTTGCCGCGGCGGCGCTGTTAAACGGGTGCCGGTGGTCGTGCGCCGCGGAGACCAGTTGCACGCACACTTCATCGCTGACGCCAGAATTTTTCAGGGCTACCAGTTGATTCACTTCGGCATCGCTAACGTTTAGTTTCTTCAGGTCTTCAAGGCCGCTGGACCACATGCCAGCCTTGTCCAGTTGCCGGTAGTCCGTAAGCGGATGGGAATGGCACCCAGCCAAAAGTATGGGCAGCAGCACGAGCATCGCGAGCCGCGGAGTGTTCCACATGTCTTTAGTGTAAAGGCTGGAGGCGGCGCTGATGGGGAGTGTGCTTTTGCAGATACCCGGCTGAAAGGACAGGTGGCGGGGTCTAGTCGCCAGACGGCTGGTAGACGCGTTCGACGCCGTGCACGCCAGAGATTTTGCGGATGTTGGCGAGTATGCTTTCGAGTTGACGGCGGTCGGCAATTTCAAGACTGGCTTCGATACGGGCGTTCAGGCGGTCGGGGCGGCTTTCCAGATTGCGAATATTCGAGCCAGCACTGCTGATGACCGCTGTAATGTCCGCGAGCAGGCCGGCACGATCTTTGGCACGGATCGCGAGCTGTACCGGGAAGGTGGCGGCGCTGTCGCCACCCCACTCGACGGCAATGCGGCGCTCCGCTTGGTACATAAGATTCTGCACGTTGGGGCAGGCGCGTGTGTGCACAGCCACGCCACGACCACGCGTGATGTAGCCCACAATCTCATCGCCGGGAATCGGATTGCAGCACTTGGCGCGAAAAACCAGCAAATCGTCGTGCCCCTTTACGACCAGGGGCGCTTCGCCAAAACCCAGCATGCGCTTTACGGTTCGCACTAGAGTGGGCTTGGTGTCGTCAACGTCGGTTCGCGCGGGTTGAGCCGACTCACCCAGAACTTTCGTAAGAACTTGCCTGGAGGAATATTTTCCAAAGCCTACCGCAGCGTACAAATCTTCAATCTTGGAAAGGCCCCACTCCGAGGCGGTTCTTTGCCAATCACCTTCCGGTATTTTTTTCAGGCTGCGGCCGAAAGCGCGTGATTCTTTTTCCAGGAGCCGGCGGCCCATGTCGGTGGCTTCTTCGCGTTCGTGAAGGTTGATCCAGTGGCGGATTTTACTTTTGGCGTGCGAGGACTTTACGAAGCTGAGCCAATCGCGGCTGGGACTGTGGCCTTTTTGCGTAAGGATTTCGACCACGTCGCCGCTGGAGATTTCGTGGCGGAGCGGGACCATGTGGCCGTTCACTTTTGCGCCAACACACTGGTGGCCCACCTCGGTGTGAACAGCGTAAGCAAAATCTACAGGCGTAGCGCCGGCAGGAAGTTCCAGAACGCGGCCTTTGGGCGTGAAGGCGTAAACTTCGTTGGGCGCGAGATCGACTTTAAGCGTGGTGAGGAATTCGCCGGGTTCCTGGAGTTCCTGGGACCACTCAATCAACTGGCGCATCCAGGTGATGCGTTGATCATCGTCACTGGAGGGCTTGCTGTCCTTGTATTTCCAGTGAGCCGCAACTCCTTCTTCCGCGATGCGATGCATTTCCTGGGTGCGTATCTGCACTTCGAATGGCTGGCCAGCATGGATGACGGTGGTATGGAGCGATTGATAAAGATTGGGCCGAGGCATGGCGATGTAATCCTTGAAGCGGCCAGGCACTGGGCGCCAGATATGATGGACGACGCCGAGGGCCGCGTAACAACTGCGTTCGGAATCGGTGATGACGCGGACGGCGAGCAAATCGTAAACCTGTTCTAGACCGCGCTGCTGGCGCTCTAGTTTGCGATGCAGCGAACACAAGCCCTTGACGCGGGCTTCCAGTTCCGCCGGTATGCCACTCTCCACCAGCTTGGTGCGAATTTCCGCCTGAACTTCTTCCAGAAATTTGTGGTGCGACGGTTGGTTGTCGCTGACTTCCTTTTGCAGAGCGAGAAAGGATTCAGGCTCGAGAACGCGGAAGGAAAGATCCTCGAGTTCATTGCGAATGAGTCCCATGCCGAGGCGGTGGGCGATAGGCGAATAAATTTCCAAAGTCTCGCGTGCGATACGCTGTTGCTTGTCAGGCTCAAGGTATTCGATAGTGCGCATGTTGTGGAGCCGGTCGGCGAGTTTGACGACCACGACGCGAACATCGTGGACCATGGCCAGAACCATCTTGCGAACGTTTTCGGCCTGGCGCGCTTCGGGGGCCAGCATATTGAGGCGGCCAATTTTGGTTACGCCTTCGACGAGCCGGGCAGTTTCTTCGCCAAAACGTTCCTGAATGCGGGAGACGGGAAATTCCGTGTCTTCAATGACGTCATGAAGAAGAGCGGCGGAAAGCGTTGTGGCGTCCATGCGCATATCGGCGAGAATGTGGGCGACTTCCAAGAGATGTGTAAGATAAGGATCGCCGGAGCGGCGGAGTTGGTCGCGATGGCGCTCCGCGGCAATTTCGTAGGCGCGGCGAACCAGCCAGGGATCATCGGAAGGGCGATTCTTCTTGAGCTTCTCTAGAAGTTCATCCAGGCGGGTGTCCAGCAACCGCTCGGTGCGGTCGCGATTGAAATGCAGCGGCAGATTGGCTGACCCAGACATCTCTTAATGTTACGCCTCAAGGAGCGGAAGGGCGAGCGCGGCGAAGTGCGTGGGTAATCGGCATAGGGGGGAGAGTCACCGCTCCTCCCCTGCCACACCACCGGACATCATGCGGGTCCGCATCCGCCGGTTCGGCGGGTTAAGCGAAGACCGGACGACCATGGCCGGGAGTCCAGGAGAGTCGCGAGGCATTGGCTAGCGCAAAGGCCAGTGCCGGCGAGTTTGCGATTCGGCACGGGCGGTGCGCACTCCCAGCGGTTTGCGCCGCCAAGTCTTTGCGCACGCCCCGTTTTCGAAGTTCTTTGAATCGCGTCCGTCCGCGCTTCCATTGCTTCCACACCACAGACCGGAGTCTGCGGCGTAACCAAGATTCAAGGCTTTGCAGTACCGAGGGCGTTTGACAGTCGCCGAAGTACCCGAGCCATCCCCGCAGGTAAGTCGCGAGCTCCTTGACCATCTGCGCGAGACTGATGCCGCAGGTTCTCCGCGTCTGTTCCCGAATTCGTTGCTTAAAGCGGGCGATGGCCTTGGGAGCGATGCGCCGTCGAGGTTCTCGTTCGCCAGTGAAGCTGAATCCAGCCTCAGGTGGTAGGAGCGGGTTGCGAAGCGCGCCGCTGCTTCACTTCCTTCACTTTGTCCACCAGATCGTCGGCCTGCTTCTGCAGAGAAGCGCGCTCGTCCGCGCTCTCGACGGTGTCAGCTTTGCGGCGATAGAGGAGGTTGAGGTAAGCCATGGCGTCATCGTAATCGGGACGCAGCGAAATGGCCTTCTGCAGGTCGGTAATGCCTTCGTCTATGAGCGATCCGTATTTCGAGAGATAGTCGCCGCGAATGGCCGCGGGAAGCGGATCGGTGTCCTTAACCTGCTTGCGAATATTCTTTTCGTTGTAGTCCTTGCGCATCTCGCCGTTCGCGCGGAAAGCCAAAGTCCAGTCAATCACGCCGATCCAGTAATAGGGTTCCGGATCTTCCGGTTTGAGGTGAATGTGCTTTTGATGGTAGGTCTTGGATTCCTCGAAAAGCTTGGGATCGTACGGAGTGCCCGCCATCTGAAAGAGGATGGAGCCGATGCCGTCAATGGCGCTGAGATTATCGGGGTTGGTCTGGAGAATTTCCTTAAATTCTGCGATGGCTTGTTTGCCGATATTCTTATTCTGCTCGGAGGGGGCGCCAGGAATGTACTGACTGGCATAGGCGGTGGCGAGATAGAGACGGGCGTTGAGGAGCGTGGGATCGAGATCCTTGGCTTGCTTGAAGTCCTCGACCGCGGCATCGTATTGGCCGTTTTTGAAAGCAGCAACGCCTTTGTTAAGGAGATCGCGCGCCTTGAGTTTGTCGCAGCCGGAGAGACCGACGGCGCAAACAAACAGCGCCAGGAGAGCCGCAGCCCGGCGAAACGAAAATGCGGACGGGCAAGCGTCCGTGCGTGCAAGCGATGCATGAGTCATCGAAGCGTCCATCCCTACGGTGCGCAGCCGATAAAAGGGCTGCGCGAGAATTCAGATCCGCCCTGCGCGGGCTATTCCATCACAATCAGCGCTGTTGTTCCAGTCCTGGAGTCAACAAGCCGACAGAAATTCCCGAGCCGTGCAATAGGTCAAGGGCCCGGGCAACAAGAGCGAACTCTACAGGAGCCTCGCCGCGAATGAAAGCAACTTTTCGAGCGCGCTCTTTGTAAATGGCTTGCATCCGGTCCGCCAGATGATCCCAAGCGACGGGTTCCTGATTGATCCGGAGATCGCCGCTAGAAAGCACTTGCAAAACGATGATGCCGCCCACCGGATCAGTGGGCCTCCCGACAGTTGGCTGGGGCACGGAAGCGTCGAGGCCCTTCTGCTGGTGAGGAGCGCTCATAAAAATCACGAGCAGCACCAGAAGAATATCAATCAGCGGAACGACATTCATTTCGGTGTACGTTCCGCGGTTCGCACCGCCTAGTTGCATTCCCATCATCCACCTCGCAAACGATTTACCCGGCGAGGAGGACTCTCACAACCCTGCGAAAAAAACTGGCCGCGATATACCGCGGAAATTTATTGCCCAGCTTCGAGCTTGGCGGTGATCAAGCCGACTTTGTCGATTCCAGCGCCGCGCATGATGTCAATAGCGCGAGCCACTTCTTCAAACAGCACCGCGTTGTCGCCCTTGACGAAAGCGACCTTTTCCGCGCGGTCTTTAAAGATTTCTTCGATGCGCGGACCCAAGCGCTCCCAAGTGGCATCTTCATTGTTGATCTTGACCTTGCCGTTTTTGTCGATCTGCACGACTACCGTCTTGTTCTCCAGATCCTGATTCTGCTGCTGGTTCGGATTGGGCTGCGGCACAAGAGTGTCCATGCCTTTGGGCGTCAGCGGTGTGATGACCATGAAAATGATCAGCAGCACCAGCAAGATGTCGATCAGCGGAACGACGTTCATTTCCGCCATCGCACCGCCCTTATTTTCTCCTACGCTCATCCCCATTGCGAGTCTCCTATCGGCTCATCCCTGCGAAAGACTTAAGCCTTTTCGCCGCGCCGGGTGGGAGCCAGCGCGGCAGCGGAACTTCTCGAAGCGACTTCCATCAACGAATGGTGCGTTACTACATTGCAAAAAAAACCTCAGTCACCGTTTGGATTTGCGTTTGGCGGTGGCGGAGGCGGCGTACTACCTCTCTCATTGCGTTCGGTCAGCAGGCCTAATTGGTCGACGCCGGCGGAGCGAATCTCGTCCACGATGGCCACGACGTCACCGTACTTGGCGCGCGCATCGCTTTTGAGATAGACCGTCTTGTCCAGTTTGTTGGAAATGCGGTCTTTCACTTGTCCGGACAGGTCGGCCTTTTGCACCTGGGTGTTGCCCAGGAAGATGTTGCCGTCGCGCGTGACTGCCACCACGACCGCATCTTCCTTATCGGCGTCCTGCATGTCCCGGGCGGTATTGGTGTGCGCCATATCGACAGGCTTGTTCTTCTGCAACATGGGCGTGACGACCATGAAGATGATCAGAAGCACGAGCATGATGTCCGCCATTGGAATGACGTTGGGCGAAGACATCTGGCTTCCCACCTGCGGCTTATAGCGGCCGCCGCTTGATTGAATTGATCCACCGGCCATGGCAGGCTCCTTTTTTTACTTCTTACTGGCGCCGCGACGAAGGATGAAGTAGTTGATCAGCTCCATCGAGGAGTTGTCCATCTCGACGTCGAAGGCTTCGACTTTATTGGTGAAGTAGTTGTAGGCCCACACGGCGGGCACAGCAACGATCAAACCGAACGCGGTGGTGACCAAGGCTTCCGCAATACCGCCAGCAACAGCCGAAAGACCGGTCGCGTGACTGGTTTCGATGCCCTTAAACGCGTTCAAAATGCCGACCACGGTGCCGAATAGTCCGACGAACGGAGCCGTCGAACCGATGGTGGCAAGCGCCGAAAGGCCGCGCTTCATTTCCGCGTGAACGATGGCGACCGAGCGTTCGAGACCGCGCTTGGCGGCTTCCACGACGTCAGCATCCGAAACTTGCTGGGAAGCGGATTGGAATTCGGAGAGGCCAGTCGCGACGACTTTGGCGATATGGCTCTTTTTGTTGCGCTCCGCGATGGCGATGGCTTCGTCCAACTTGCCATCTTTCAGTGCGCCGGCAACCTGTTGCACGAAAATGCGTGATTGCTTGCGCGCGGCGCTGTACATCAGCGCGCGATCAATCATCACGCCGAACGAATAAACGGAAAGCACGAAGAGAGTGATCACAACCAACCGGGGCAGCAGGCTCATCTGTCCCCACATGGTCCTCAGATCCCAGGTTGAACCGGTGGTCTGAAGGAACATGGCGGCGTAAACGTACAAAGTGGCTACCATTCGTTTTGCTCCTGTAGGCGGGCCGCTAGGCGGCATACCTTTATAAGTTCCGCGTGACCTGCGGCGCTGTTCGCGCCACTTGCCAACGAGTTACTGCTGAATCTTTGCTGCTCGAAGCGCCACGCATGTCCCACGACCCGCGCGACGCTCCGCTGCTACTGGTTCAAAGAGAAAATCACGTCGATGGTGGTGTCGACTTCAACCGGTTCCCCGTTCAGGGTGGTCGGCCGATACCGCCACTGCTTCACAGCATCAAGTGCGGCCTGTACCAACAGTGGATGCCCTGAAATTACTTCGAGTTGCTGGACGCCTCCGCTCTTGGAAATAATGGCGTGCAGACGTACAGTGCCGGAAATCCGTGTCTGGCGCGCCAACGGCGGATAGACCGGCTGTACTCGATTGATTAGGGATGCTGCGGTTACCGCGCCGCCCTGACGAATGCGGTTCTGTGCGGGCTTAGGCGGAGGAGGCGCGCCACCGACTCCACCGATTACGCCGCCGATTACGCCGCCCATCTGGCCGCCGGGAACGCCACCAGGAACACCACCTTGCATTCCCATGGGATCGGGTTCAGCGTCTTCCTTAATAATTTTGATGTCTTTGGGGATTACCTTGGGCGCAACAAGCTTGCCTGCATCCATCAAGTGCACTTGCGGCTTCACGTGCACGACGGGAGCGGCGGCCGGGGGCGGCGGGGGTGGCGGCGGAGGCGGCGGGGCGATGAGCAGCGTCGCCAGGCTGGCTCTGGGCAAGGCTTCGGTATAAATCAGCGGAATCAGAATTAGAATCGCAAGAAAAGTCGCTTGCAGAACCATGGACAAAATCACCGTCCACGGCTTATTGGTCTTTTTTGATTTCGGACTGGAAACAACCATCTCTTCAAACATGGTGCTTACCTCCTCCCGGCTGGAGCCAGACGCCTTGCGGCGCCGTCACCATTCCGGGGTTTGTTTCCGGCTGCGGGTCCGGTTCCTGCCGCCGCTTGCTGGTCTTTCCAATGATGCCACCAGACTACAAGCGGAGCAGCAATGCCAAAACTGGAGTACGTTCCTACCACAATCCCCACCACCAGAGCAAAGGAGAAAGCGCGAAGCACCTGGCCACCCATGAGGAAAAGCACGAGCACGGTGAGGAAAGTCAGACCGCTGGTAAGTATCGTCCGCGATAACGTTTGATTGATGGACTTGTTCACTACAATGGCAAAATCTTCTTTGCGCAGCAAACGATTGTTCTCGCGGATGCGGTCGAAAATGACGATAGTGTCGTTCATCGAATAACCAACCAACGTGAGCAGGGCTGCGATCACGGTGAGTGAAATCTCATAATGCAACAAAGAGAAAAATCCCAAAGTAATCAAAACATCGTGGAATACTGCCAGGACCGCGGCTGCCCCAAAAACCCACTCGAATCTGAAGGCAATATATAACAGCATACCGCCCAAAGCATAGAGGGTAACGAAAACTGCCTGGCGACGAAGCTCGGATCCGACTTTGGCGCCGACGATTTCCGCGCCGCGAATCGTGAAACCTCCGGGGCCATATACGGTGTTCAACGCGGCAACCACTTGTGCCTTGCTCGAATCACGCGCTTCGTCGCTGAGGTCTTTCTGCCCGACGAAGATTTGTACTTCGCTGGACTTGCCTGCGCCGATGTCGGCAATGCTTTGGATTTCGCTATCGCCTAGGCCCTGGGCAGACAGCGCCTTGCGCAGATGCTCGATATCCGGCGGTTGCGCGAATCGCACATCCACGTTGGTGCCGCCCTTGAAATCGATGCCGTAGTAAATGCCGCCCTTGAAGAGAATCGATGCCCAGCCGGCGAGCAGAAGCAGAGCGCTCAGGGCGTAGAAATATTTCGCTTTGCCCATCCAGTCAATATTGGGCTCTTTGAAGAACTCTATCATGCGGATTCTGCTTCCCTTCCTTAGACTCCAGCGAGTGCCGGTTTGTTCCCGGTTCGCGCAGGGAGCGAAGGCTGTAATCTGCCATCCTCTCCTAAAATCAACCGACGACCAATCCCCCATTCCACTTAAATTCAAGTGGGAAAGAAGGGTTAGAAGTCCTAGTACAAATTAAATGCTCAACTCGGACTGGCGGTCCATCTTTGCCAGGTGGTACTGGAAAATCGTTTTCGAGACATAAACCGCGGTGAAGATGTTCGCGACCAGGCCGACTACCAGCGTAATCGCGAAACCGCGAATGGGGCCGGTTCCAAAAAATCCCAGAAACGCGGCGGAAACGACAGTCGTTACGTGAGTATCGATAATGGTCAGAAAAGCTTTGTCGAAACCCGCATCTACAGCCGAAGCTGCAGACTTGCCATTGCGCAATTCTTCGCGGATGCGTTCGAAGACCAGCACGTTGGAGTCAACGCCCATGCCGATGGTGAGGATGACGCCGGCAATTCCTGGCAGCGTCAAAACAGCGCCAGACATCGCCATGAACGCGAGCAAAATCACCAGGTTCAGCAGCAACGCCACGACCGCGTTAGCCCCGGAAAGCCGGTAGTAAACCACCATGAACAGCATAACCACGATTAAGCTGAGCGCCGAAGCCTGCACACCGTGACGGATGGAATCCGCTCCGAGTGATGGTCCGACGGTGCGCTCTTCCAGATACTTGATCGAAGCAGGCAGCGCACCGGAGCGCAGCACTTGCGCCAAATCGTGTGCGGATTCCTGAGTGAAGTTCCCTGTTATCTCTCCATTGTCTTCGATCTTTCCCTGTATGTTCGGCGCGGAGGTAACCCTGTGGTCGAGCACAATGGCCAGCTGTCGCCCCATATTCTGTTCCGTCACTTGGCCAAAATGATGCGCCGCCTCCTGTGTCAGGACAAAATTCACTTGCCAGGCGCCGGGGTTGTTCGGTTGGCGGTTTTCTTGGACTCCTGCAGGCTTAAGGTCCTTTCCGGTTACTTCGGGAGCGCGTCTGACGAGGTACCAAACCTCACCGCCTGCTGCTCCTGAAGTGCCGCGAGATTCGCTATTCCCAGGCAGAAGTTCCGTGCCCGGTGGCAGAACGCCGCTGTGCGCCGCGAGCGCTTCAACTTGTGACGAGTAGGTGCGGGGATCCTCTACCAGACGCAATTCTAGCTGGCCGACCTTTCCAATGACTTCTTTTGCCCTTTCGGGGTCTCCTTCACCCGGCAGCTGAACCAATATTTCGTTTTCGTTGCGGCCACGCAATTGAATGGTGGGTTCAGTCAGTCCCAGTTCGTTGATACGCCGCGAAATCGTATCGACCGACTGGCTCATGGTTGAGGTCTGAATATTCGCAATCGCGGTTGCCTTGAGCGTCAGCGTGTAGCTGGAAGTTTCGCCGGCGGCCGGAGCTTCTTCCCATTCCGCACTAAATTGCTGCTGCGCGAAATCGCGGAACGCGGCGGTCTGACTCGAGTCCACGTTATGCACAAGAATGTGGGTATCGTCCACGCGGCGAATCTCGTCGTAATGAATATTTTTGTCGCGCAACTGCTTGGTCAGCCGGTCCACCATCTGATCGGTTTCCTGCGCGATGGCTTCCTGCACTTGTACTTGCAGCACCAAGTGCGTGCCGCCCTGCAAGTCCAGGCCGAGATGGATCTGCTTTGAGAAGTTGTCCTTGATCTGCGCGACGGACGTTGGGAATGTCGGCAGGCCGAGCAATCCATAAATACAGAGAAGGATCACCGCCAGGATAAAGAGCGCTTTCCACTTCAAATTAGGATTCATGATTGGGATAGACGGCCGGAAGTCCGCCGCGAATGGAGTCGATCGCTCTGCGATCGCGAATACAAACACCTTGATTGCGGACGTTGGATAAAAATTTGCGCCAACACGGGCCAGGTAACGTTAGCTGGCATTTTCTTCCACCTCAACCTGTGCGATTGCCGAGCGCAAGATACGAATCTTTACCTGATCGGCGATCTTCAGAATCACGGTGTCGCCGTCAATGCCGCTTACAGTTCCATAAATTCCGCTGCTGGTGACAACCTTGTCGCCGTTCTTAATTGCCGCCAGCATCGCTTGCGTTTTTTTCCGTTGTCGCTGCTGCGGCACGATGAGCATCACATAGAAAATGCCCATCACGATTACCATCATAACCAGCGGACTGCCGAGAATTCCGGCGCCCCCGCCTGTCTGCAATAGAAGTGCTGCCATCATCGGATCGTTTAAACTCTTCCCGTTAAGATCAGCCGGTCCATCAACCATAGCGCCGGACCAGGCTGCCAGTTAAGAATGCTTGCCACGCGCTAAGGGCGAGTGTTGCTCCCCCGCGATCACTGCCAGATGGATTCTCTGTGCGATTCTCCGAAGTTTCGCGAATTTACGCCGGACCTGCCGCGTAACGCGCCTGCACCTCGGATGAGAATTTTACTAGATTCCCAAACTCGATAGCCTCGCGGATTTGCCGCATTAAGTCAAGGTAAAAGTGGACATTATGGTGGGTGGCGAGGATGGCGGCGGTGAGTTCTCCCGCGGCGAAGAGATGCCGAAGATACGCGCGTGTGTAGCGGCGGCAGACGCTGCAAGTACAATTCGGATCGAGTGGTTTTTCGTCCTGCGCGTAACGGGCATTCTTGATGAGCACGCGGCCTTCGCTGGTATAGACGCACGCGTGGCGCGCGGCGCGTGTGGGCAGCACACAATCCATCATGTCTATCCCGAGAGCGACGTAATCTGCAATTTGTTCCGGCCGGCCGACGCCCATCAGGTAGCGCGGCTTTTCTTTCGGCAACAGTGCAGTTACGTCTGCCGTCATTTCGCAAGTCATTTCGTGCGGCTCGCCGACGGCCAGCCCGCCGACGGCGTAACCGGGGAAATCAATCTCAAGTAACTGCCTTGCGCTCTCGCGGCGCAAGTCCGCAAACGTCGCGCCCTGCACAATGCCGAATTGCCATTGCGCAAGTTCGCCGTTTTGTTGAGCGCGTTCTTGAAAATAATTTCGCGCTCGCTTGGCCCACTCGGTTGTCCGCTTGAGCGCGGCTTCGGCTTTTTCGCGCGGCGCCGGGGTCTCGATACATTCGTCCAGCACCATGGCTATGTCTGAGCCGAGCGCGAGTTGAACCTCTACGGCCTTTTCTGGGGTAAGCAGGTGCTCCGAGCCATCAAGATGCGAACGGAAGCGCACTCCGTCATCGGTAATCTTGCGCAAGGCGGAAAGGCTAAAAACCTGATAGCCGCCGGAATCGGTGAGTATCGCAGCGTTCCAGGACATGAATTTATGAAGTCCGCCAAGTTTGCGGATCGATTCATGGCCCGGGCGAAGATACAGATGGTAGGTATTTCCGAGAATAATTTGCGCGCCGAGTTCTTCCAGCGCTTCGTTGCGCAGCGCCTTCACGGCTCCCTGCGTGCCCACCGGCATGAAGAAAGGAGTATCGACCGAGCCATGCGGAGTGCTCAGAATTCCACGGCGGGCTCCGCTTGAGTCGGTTTTTTTAATTTCAAACGAGAAGTTCACTGCTCAACATTGTATCAGGAGAAAATCCACGCTCCGCCCATCTTGATCGCCACATAGATTGCCCAGACAGAGATGGCAATGCTCAGCGATTTGCCCTTTAACTTTTTGGGATTTACTGCGGTGAACCCCATCGAAATCAGCAGCAGTGTCCAGACCGTGAAAATATCGATCGATTTGCCCAGGGACATCAGCGCCTTTGGCGTACTTTCCGGAAGAAAAGCGCCAACATTTGTAGCAATGGGATTGTCCAAGTCGACGGTGCCAGGCGCCTTCAAGTAAAGAATGAGAATGAACAGAAGCGAATATAGAATCCACGGGAAATAGGCGTGCGCGGTAATGCCGAGAGAGACGCCAAATCGGGCGCTCGCTCCACCAATCACATTGTACGCGAGCAACAGAACGCCGCCCACGATCAAAGCTTGCAGAATCGGCCAGGCTATGCCAAATCCGTAAGCGATCCCTGGTGAAATCTTGGCGCTCATTGCAATTTGCTGTTCTTTCTGCTCAGCGCTCAGATTTGCCGCTCGCGAGCTTTCTTCAATACGTTTGCTGGCGACATCTCTCCAGTCCACTTTTTGGTTCATCACAAAAGCGACCCCTGCTCCCAGGACCGTCATGAGGACGACGGGCAGAATCCAACTTGGCCGCTTGGCAATATCTTCAAAAGTTGCTGTGGGCGAGAAAAACATGCCGATGATTCTGGCAAAATGATTGATCGGGCCGGGCGCTTGCGGTGCTTCCGGCGCTATCACAGGGGTCGTCGACATAAGCCATTCCTCCACCACAAAGTCTTGCTACACATGGTATTGCCCGGTTATACGTGCGCGGTGGCAGCAAAATATCACCGATTGCGACGGAAGTGAATGGAAGGAATTTTGGCGGGGAAAAGGCTAGCGGGCTGGAATCTCCGGCACTGCGGCGAGCAGGTCTTTTGTATATTGCTGCGTGGGCTGGTGCAGAAGCCGTTCCGCGTCTCCGAGTTCGACGAGTTTACCGGCGCGCATCACGGCTATCCGCGTTGCGATTTGTGCTACCACCGGCAAACTGTGCGAAATAAACACGTAGGTAAGACCAAATTCGCCTTGCAGTTCTTGCAGCAGCAACAACACCTGTGCGCCAACGGACACGTCCAGCGCGGAGACTGGCTCATCGGCAACCACCAGCTTTGGGCGCAGGATCAAGGCACGCGCAATACCGATGCGCTGCCGCTGGCCGCCGGAAAATTCGTGCGGGTAACGTTTCAGCGCCTTGGATTCGAGTCCCACGCGCCGGAGCATCGCTTCCGCTGACTCCAACTGCTCGTTCTTGCTGAGTTTCGGCTCGTGTATCGCCAACGGCTCAGCCACGATTTCGCCCACGCGCATTCGCGGATTCAGCGAAGCAAACGGATCCTGAAAAATCATCTGCATCCCGCGCCGCGCCTGGCGCAATTCGTCACCGCTTAATCGCAAAAGATCCCGCCCGCCGACCTGAATTTCTCCCGCGTCCGGCTCGACTAAACGCAGCAGCATGCGCGCCAGCGTGGTCTTGCCGCAGCCGCTCTCGCCCACAATCGCCAGCGTCTCGCCAGTGTAAACATCCAAATCGACGCCATCGACCGCAGCGAAGCGCGCACCGCCGTCAACGTCTTCCGCGCCGCTACGCGAATAGCTCTTTGTCAGCCCTCGCGCCGTCAATAATTTCCCCGCGTTCACTTGTACTCCTACACCCTTCTCCGCGTTTCCTCGGCGTACTTTGCGTCACTGCGTTATCTTTTGCCTTTCTTTTGGCGCGTCAAATCAACACACATCGAGCGGCCTGCTCCGCAGAAGCCTTGCGCAACTCCGGTACCGCCGTGCTGCAATCACTTCGCCGCAGAGCGCATCTCGGTTCGAATGCGCAGCCCGGCGGCAGCGCCGTTAACTGCGGTACGCTCCCCGGAATCGGCGTAAGCTTTCCTCGCTCGAGCCGTGGCGAAGCGGCCAGCAGACCTTGCGTATACGGATGTTTAGGCGTCGCAAGCACCTGGGTGGCAGAACCTTCTTCCACGATGCGCCCCGCATACATCACGGCTACCCGGTCCGCTACCTGCGCCACCACTCCCAAATCATGCGTGATAAAAAGAAGACCCAGCCCCAATTCGTGCCGCAATTCTTGCAGCAGTTGCAGAATTTCTTTCTGCATCGTGACGTCGAGCGCTGTTGTCGGCTCGTCAGCAATCAGCAGTCGCGGTCCGGACGCCAGCGCCATGGCAATCATGGCGCGCTGGCGCAATCCTCCGGAAAGTTGATGCGGATATTGCTCCGCGCGGCGTTCTGGTTCGCTGAGCGCCGCTTGCCGCATCGCGGCGATCGTCCGCTCGCGCAGCATCGCTTTACTCATCTTCGGTTTGTGCGCGCTAATCGCTTCTTCAACCTGTTCGCCCACTCGCATCACCGGATTCAGCGAAGTCATCGGCTCCTGAAAGATCATGGCGATCTGCTGGCCGCGAACAACGCGCCACTCGGCTTCAGTCAGCGCGGTCAGATTTTTCCGCGCACTTGTAGCGGCCCCGACCCGACCGGGGCCATCTTGATTTTGGATTTTCTTGTTATCGGCAGTAGCTTCACAGTCTAGCCACGCATCCCCATTCACGCGAGCGCCCACCGGCAACAATCCCATCAGCGCCAGTGACAACATGGTCTTTCCGCTGCCCGATTCGCCCACCAGTCCTACACATTTGCCCGCGCCAATTTGCAGCGATACTTCATTCACCGGACGCACCCATCCCTGCGCCGTCGGCAATTCCACGGTTAATCCACGAATTTCCAGCAATTCATTCACTTGTCTATGTTAGGGGTACGCGTGGCGAGTTGGAACGGCTTTGCCGAAGCTGCAATCCAAACGAGCACGGGGCAAAAGAATACTGGCGTTAGCGCTTTTCGAGAGGAAGAACAAATTTCAATGCGGTATGGGTGGACGAAAATCCGACCACTTTCACATCTTTCAGTCCGGCTTTTCTTCCCGCTGCAATCACATCGTTTTCTGTCAGGTCTTTTTTCCCTTTTTCATACACCACCCACAGAGCTTCCGCGTCCTTTAATTTTTTTGCATGTTTTGCGATCGCAGCCAGCGAACTCTTGCGCTCCGCTGCGATAAAGTTGTGATCGGCATTCGCCGGACCGTCCGCTTCGAGGATCTCTGCGCTGGCAGCTTTCAACTGGTTCACAAAATCGCCTGGGAATTCTCCCAGAAGACGCACCTTTGTTCCTTCTTTCACGCCAAGCTTCTGCACGCGCGTTTTCGGGTGCAGGATTTTCTCGCGCCACTTCTCCGCAGCGGTCCCAACCTCGAACGTCAGCACATCGTCATTCGTTGCAATGCGCAATTGTCCGTTTTTGGCTTGTACATCTCGCATTTCGCTAAAAATGATCTTCAAGCGGTAATTCGTCCCGCGAAAAATCAGTTCGTTCGTTTCCAGCAGAATTTTTCCTTGGTGACGTTGTCTCCCAACGCGCACAGCGCCCTGCAATTCTTTTCCCATGATCGCCTCCGAGAGAAAAACCTCTGGAACCAGGTCACAAACTCACGACTGAAAACCGCTTGCTGGAAACAGTAAACTATAACGTCGCCATGTCCATTTCCACCGCAAACGCTCCCGCTCGCACCGACTGGTCTCTGATCTGGGCCGCACCAGGCTTCCGTTATTTTTTCTTCGCGATGTTCATTTCCCTTTTTGGCAGCGGAATGAACTTCGCCGGTGTCAGTTGGCACATACTGGCGCTGACGCATTCCACGGTCAAGGTCAGCTTTCAAGTGATCGTGGCGACTGCACCGGGATTACTGATTCCTTTCATCGGCGGAGTGCTGATCGATCGTTACGACCGCCGCTATCTGGGCATCGTTCTCGATTTCGTCCGCGGAGTCGCCGTTCTGGCCACCGCATACGTCGCGTGGCGGGGTCATCTCGAATTGTGGCATCTCTATGCCATCACGTTCGTCACCGGCTCCGGCTCGGCCATGTATTGGGCAAACGTCAACGCTTTGGTCCAGGAAGTAATGCCCGCGAGCCAGTTTACCGGCGCCAATGCCGCAGTGCTGATTGGCGTGCAGACTGGAATGCTGTTTGCCGGAGCTTTGGTCGGCTTCATCTATGACGGCGCGGGCATCGCCGGAATCCTCGGCATCGACGGGCTCACCTACTTCGTCTCCGCGTGGTGTCTTTACAAACTTCGCAAAGGCTATGTTTCTCCCCGCGACCACCTGACAAAATATCCACGAAAATTTTCCTCGACCACCGAAGCAACCGCCGAAGCTCTGGAAACCGCCGAAATGCCGGACGTCGCGGAAGCCGGGCTTTCGCTGGCGGTTTATTCCGACCTGAAGGAGGGCTTCGCGTATTTGCGCAAGCAGCCCACCGTTCGCGCGCTCGGCACCACACATTCCATTTTGATGGCGGGAGTGGTCAGCGCCAATGTGCTGATCGTGGCGCTGGCCGCGGACATTCTTCATGCCGGCGCACGCGGGCTGGGATTCCTCGAAGCTGGCTGGGGACTCGGCGCAGTCATCGGAGGCCTGCTGGCCTCGCAACTTCCTCAGCGCCTGCGCATGACGCTGTACGCGCTATCAATCGCGGGGCTGGCGCTCGGTCACCTGGCGATGCCATTCATCACATTTCTGGTGGCGGCGGCATTTTTTCAGGTACTGTTCGGATTTTTTCGCGCGCTTTCCGGCGTGGTGGCGCAAGCCGCGCTCATGCACATTGTTCCGAGGCACTTCATGGGCCGCACGCAATCGGCTATGGCCGTTCTTACCACCATCCTGCAGTTAGTCATGAGCTTCGCGCTCGGCTGGATCTCCCAGCAACTTAGCATCTTCGCGGGATTCGCGCTACTTGCGGTCATCTACGCATTTGGCACCCTGTCCGCGTTCCATGCCCGGGGGCTGCTTCGCGAACAAAATCCCTGACAGCTCTTCGCTTGGTCGCCTGTCAACAAAACCGTTCGCTAACGGCATTTCGCTAACCCTTTAATGCCTGGGCCCTGATTGTTATGACAGCTTGTGCCTTATCTCTGCGGATGAAGGCGGCTCGACGAATCCCATTGCATCTAGCCGCAAACTCTGGCAAAACATGGGGCTCATGCTACAACGACCACCCTTAAAGATTTCCGCCCGCCAAGTGGGCGGCATCACGGTCCTCGACCTGACCGGGGACATCACGCTGTTCAACTCGCCTGAGATTCGCAAAGCGCTCATCGACCAATTGAGAGATAGGCGAGTTCCGCACCTGATATTAAATATGCTGGCGGTTCCCTACGTTGACAGCTCCGGCGTAGCCTCACTGGTCGAAGGGCTGAAGATTTCTCGCGACCTCAATTCGCGCTTCGCTCTGTACGGCCTCTCTAAATCCGCGAGAACGGTTCTCGAACTCACGCACCTGCTGCGCATTTTTGAGGTGCACCTGACGGAGCAGGAAGCTTTGGACGCGCCGGCACCGCCGCCCTTTAGTCCGGCTGCTTCCAAAAGCGAAGGCGCATGAAATAACCAGATTCGGGACTAGGCTTACAAATCAGAGTTTTCGACACCGCCCAAATGCTCTTCACGCAAACCATCGGCTCGGCCACCATCGACGCACTTTCTTATATCGGTGGCCTCGCGCGTCTTAGCGCGCACGCAACGCGTGCCCTGTTCATGGATATCTTCTCCCCTCGCCGCCTCGCTTATGGCCGTGCGGTTCACCAGGCCATGGCCGTGGGAATCGGCGCGTTGCCGATTCTTTCCTTAATTTCTTTTTTTATTGGCACCATCCTGGCCCTGCAAGCCGCGTATGAGTTGCGCAAATTCGGCGCATTGCAGTTTGTTGCCAGCGCCGTTGCGATTTCCGTTTCGCGCGAACTGGGGCCGCTGATGACCGCAATTCTGGTCATCGGACGTTCCGGTTCATCCTTCGCCGCCGAACTCGGCACCATGAAGGTCAACGAAGAAATCGACGCCATGGAGACCATGGCCCTCGATCCCATCCGCTTCCTGGTCGCTCCAAAACTTTTCGCGATGCTCCTGATGATGCCCTGTCTCGCGATTTGGGCCGATTTTATGGGCTTTTTCGGCGGTTCGGTCTTTGGCATTATGGCCGCCGGATTTACTCTGAAGACCTACTTCATTGCGACTATGGACGCGCTGGTTCTCCGCGATGTGGTTACCGGCCTTATCAAGAGCGTCATGTTCGGGCTCGTGATCACCACCGTCGGATGCCAGGAAGGCTTGCGCACCGGTCTCGGCGCAGAAGAAGTCGGCCGCTCTACTACTTCTGCCGTCGTGAAGTCGATTTTTCTGGTTGTGATGGTGGATCTGGTGTTTACTGCGCTTTTCTATATCAACGCGAAATCGTGATGCCGATGCCCGACGATCCCAAACCAAAAGCGACCCCGCGCAATGTTATGCAAGGCCCGGCGATTTCGATTCGCAATCTTCACGTTGCTTATGGGGAACGCGAAATTCTTCACGGCGTTACTTTTGACGTTCCGGTGGGTGAAACCGTGGTAATTCTCGGCGGCTCAGGTTCTGGCAAGAGCACCCTGCTGCGCACCCTGGTTGGACTCGAAGTCCCTACCAGCGGCGAAATTATCGTTCGCGGAATGAATCTGCAGAAACTCTCTCCCGCGCAGTGGCGCGAACTTCGCCAGCACATCGGCATTTCGTTCCAGAGCGGCGCACTCTTCGGGTCCATGACCGTCGGCGAAAACGTAGCTCTTCCACTCAACGAACACACCGATCTCGATCCCTCTACGATCGAGATTATGGTTCGCCTGAAACTGAACGAAGTCGGCCTCGATGGTTACGAGAACTACCTGCCGGCGCAGCTCAGCGGCGGAATGAAAAAGCGCGCCGCCGTCGCTCGGGCCATGGCCATGGATCCGGAAATTCTTTTTTTTGACGAACCGTCCGCCGGGCTCGACCCCATCATCGCCGCGGGCATCGACCAACTCTTGCTCAAATTGAAAGAAGCCTTCGGCATCACCATCATTGTGGTGACGCACGAACTCGCGAGCGCTTTCCTGATCGCCGACCGCATGGTCCTGCTCGACAAAGGCCGCATCGTTGCCAACGGCACTCCCGCCGATCTGCAGGCCAGCACGCAGCCACGCGTCCGTCAATTTCTGGATCGTGTCGCGGAGCCGGAACTCAGCCAGGAAATCGATTATTTGCAGATGCTGACTGGAGAAGTGCCCCGGGAGCGCCAGTGACACCTCCCAGCGTTTCGACCATTCCTGGCGCTAGCTGCTCTCCGCAATTTTCGTTTGGCCGCCGTGCTATACTCCCAAAACTTTCGGCGCGATTCGCAAGTCGAATTGTGCGCCGGGTTGTACTCGAATTAGACAGGTCCGAACGTCCATGAACTCCTCTTCGACCCGCCGCCAGGAAGCCATCGTTGGACTCTTTGTCCTGATCGCTGCTGCCCTTCTGATCATTACCGTCTTTTCGCTGACCGGGTTTTTCAATCGCGGCGATGTTTTGTACCGTGCATTTTTCAAAAATGCGGGTGGTTTGCGACCGGGCGGGGAAGTCCGTTATGCCGGCGGGCCTCCCGTGGGACGCATCGAGGACGTGCGTTACGACCAGCATGACACCACGCGCATGGAAATTGCTTTTCGCGTGAAGCCGGACATTCCGGTAAAAACGGATAGCGTTGTCGTCATCAGCAGCAACAGCCCGCTCAGTGACAATTTTCTGGGCATTGTTCCAGGCAGCAAGGCTGCGCAACGCGCGCCTTCGGGTTCCACGCTCAAATCCAGTGAGTATGTGGGCTTCGGCGATCTGGAGGCGGAACTCGCCGACCTCGCCCCGCAAGCTCGCGTCCTACTGGACAATCTCAACCAGCGCATCGTTGAATTGCAGACCACGGTTGCGCGCGTCAACGATATTCTGAACGACAAAAACCGCGAAAACCTAAGTGCCAGTCTGGGAACCGTTCGCGGCGTGCTTGATGAAAATCGCAAGCCGCTGCACTCGACCATCACGCATTTTGATGACGCCAGCGCGCGAATCGCGCCGCTGCTGGATGATCTTAAGAAGACCAACGCCGACGCGCAGAAAACCATCAACACACTGGAAGGCACCATCGCGGAGAATCGCTCCGATTTGCGCGACTCCATCGTCGAGCTGCGCCACGTCCTGGAGACCGCCAACAATGTGACCGATCAGTTGGATCGTACCTTGAATGCCAACGGCGAAAACATTGACGATATCCTGAGCAATTTCCGGCAAGCTTCGCAAAATTTGCGCCAGTTCACGGAAACGCTGAAGCAGCGGCCGTACACGCTGCTGCGATCCGCGTTGCCGCCAGCGCATATACCCGGAAAAGCTTCGAAACCGGATTGAGGGGAACCGGAATGAGACGTCTCGCTTGGTGGACAATTTTTCTCGCGTGTCTTGCCGCGGGCTGCGTATCCGCAAAGTCGCCGCGCTATTACCGTCTGAACCTCGCTCCTGTCGCAACGCAATCCAGCACTGCACCATTCCAGGTTTCGCTTCTCGTCGGCCGTTTGACTGCTCCCCGCATTCTGCGTGACGACCGCGTCGTTTACGGCATGAGCGATGTGGAAATGGGCGTGGATGAATACCATCGCTGGACCGAGCCCCCCACGGAAATGATCGAAGACCTTCTCGTTCAGCGGCTCCGCCGTTCCGGTCAATACAAATCCGTGCAGCGCATTTCCAGTACCGCCCGTGGCGACTATCTTTTGCGCGGCCACCTTTCTTCGTTGAACGAAGTTGACGATCCCGCCGGAATTAAAGCGCGCTTCAACGTCCAACTTGAACTGTTTGATCAGAAGTCCGGCAGCGTAGTCTGGACGGGCAGTTACTCGCACGACGAGCCAGTCGAAAAGAAATCGGTTACTGCGGTCGTTGAATCGTTACAGAAAAGTGTAAACGCGGGAATCGAACAGCTTACCGCCGGCCTCGCGCAATACTTCTCTTCGCATTCCACCAATTGACCCACGTTTTAGGAATGAATGGGACAACAGACAGCTTGTTTTGCAGGGACGCGGCATGCTGCGCCTCAGCTTGCCCGGGATGGACTGACATGTTCGCCCCGCTTCACGACGCAGGAGTCGGCGCAGGCGCGGGGGCGGAAACACTCTTCACATTCCGTTTTCCCAGCAATTCAACCGCCGCCTGATTCAGCCTGGTTCGCAATTGCGAACGCTGATTTGCCTGCGTGATATATCGAACGGAAAGTTCAATCCCGCCCAGTACCGGCCTCAGATTGATGGATGGGTCCGCGCTGAACGCACCGATATCGCGGCTTCCGGCAGCGTTGCGCAATTCCAGCGCCGCCTCTTTTGCGGTTGCTTGCGTGGCTTCGACGACGCACTTCTGAATTGCGTCGATCATTGGATAGGGATCTTCACCCGTCGGCAGCACCACTTGCAGTTCGTCCCATAGCCACTGCCCGGAAGTGGAAAAATTAAAGTAGTGTCCCTCGATGGCGTAGCTGTTCGTAAACGTCACCCGCCGCCCCGTCGGGTGGCCTGAATCCGTCCAGTTTCCTGTCTCCAGCAGCACCGTGTGGAACAAACCGATCTCGATCACTTCTCCCGTCACGCCATTAATTTCCACCCAGTCTCCCAGCCGGATTCCGTTTTTTCGCATCAGCACGAACCAGCCCAAGAAGCCCACGATGAAATCTTTCAACGCCACGGTGAGTCCAGCTCCCGCAAGTCCCAGGAACGTGCCCAACTGACTCGGCGGGCCAAAAATCACCAGTAGGATCAGCAGCACCGCTACCACTTGTACCGTCAAGCGCGCGGTAGCTTTCAAGGTTTGCACCTGCCGTTGATCCAGGTGCGTTTTGCCAAGCAATTTTTCCAGCCAGGTGTTAAAAAACAATCCGACCAACGCAATCCCCAGCACAATCACGATGCCGATCAGCATGCGCTGCAGCACCGGGCGTTGCCTTTCCCCTACCAGGTCTATCCACTCGCCGTAGGTTTGTGACAACTCCTTCTCGTTATCGATTCTCTTGTCCAGGTTGGTCAGGTTTCGCTGGTCCGCGGTGATTGCCTTGGTTGTTGCCAGCACGGCCTTGGAGTCGGCGGCACTGCGCGTCTTGCGCAGGTTCTCCGTCACCGCTGTGGCAGCGGATTGTCCCGGCGACGCGCCATTCACCGCATCCGCCATCTTCGAGTGTGCCGCCAAGTCCGGCGAATTGAATTTTTCCGCGTCCACCTGCGCCGACAGCGCGTTGTGTTGCTCCGCCAGCGATGCAGCCAGACTGTCGGCTTCCGCTTTTCCGGCCAGCAATAATTTTTTCTTGCTGTTCAGCGCCAGCCACTGTTGCACGCGATGCACGACTCCCAGTTGTTCCGGCCCTGCGGTCGGAAATTTCGTTCCATCGTTGACCTGAGCTTTGTCCGCGGCCTCGTGCTGCTCCTTCATTTTTTCGATGCGGTCGTGAACGTTTCCGCCGGCGTCGCTCAAATCGCGCTTGGCATCGTCCACATCGTTCGTCGCCACGTCCAGGCTGGCCCTGGCCAGGTCCAATTGATCCTGCAAGGCATCCTTTTTAGATGCACTGGCCTTGGCAATTTCCGCCGTGAGTTGGTCGACCTGCGCCTGCAGCGCCTGCTGTAAGTTCTGCGCCTTGCGCAGCCGCGCCTGCATCTCTTTGGCCTCCGCGGAAAGTTCCGGCGGGTGCGCTTCCGCATCCTGCAGCGCAATGTTGAAAGATAAATCCAGCTCCCAATCGCTCAGCCGCAATGCTTCCTTGGCCAGCTTTTGCTCTTCCGGCGTATCCGCCAGTTGCGCCAATTGCTGCGCCGTCTTCACCGGCGTCTGATCTACCAACGCGACTTCCGCCGCGGCCGCCTTTTTTTTCGCGGACACCGCCGAGGGACGCCCGAGAACAAAAATCCCATAACCTGCTGCCGCCAGCGCCACCACCAACCCACCCGCTGCCATCTTCTGCGCAATACGCATATCTTCCTTTCGGCTGAACGTTCATTCTATTACGATCATTTTCTGCGTGCTTTGCCAATATTGAAACCAGTTTGTGGGAGAACGAACTGCCCGGAAAAACAGAAACGCCCCCGTTTCCGGAGGCGTTTCCGTTTTCCAATTTCACTTTCTATTTTCTTATAAGTAATCTCGCGATGGCCCTTCCAGAAACGCGCGCAACTTGCGCGAACGCGATGGATGGCGTAGCTTGCGCAGCGCTTTGGCTTCAATCTGCCGTATACGTTCGCGCGTGACCGCGAACGACTGGCCAACTTCCTCGAGCGTATGCTCACTCCCATCGTCCAGCCCAAAACGCATTTTGATGACTTTTTCCTCGCGCGGCGTCAGCGTCTTCAACACCGATGAAGTTTGTTCCTTCAAATTGAGGTTAATCACCGCATCGGAAGGCGAAACTACAGCCTTGTCTTCGATGAAGTCGCCCAGGTGGGAGTCCTCTTCCTCGCCAATCGGCGTCTCAAGGGACAATCTTCAAAATCTTGCGCACCTTGGATACGGGTATATCCATACGCTTGGCAATCTCTTCGCTAGTCGGTTCCCGTCCCAGTTCCTGCACTAGCTGCCGGCTGGTGCGCACCAGCTTGTTGATCGTCTCGATCATGTGTACGGGAATGCGGATGGTGCGTGCCTGGTCAGCAATCGCGCGTGTGATTGCCTGACGAATCCACCAAGTCGCATACGTGGAAAACTTGTATCCACGGCGCCATTCGAACTTGTCTACCGCTTTCATCAACCCGATGTTGCCTTCCTGAATTAAATCCAGGAACTGCAATCCGCGGTTGGTATATTTTTTCGCAATCGAAACCACCAATCGCAGGTTAGCCTCGATCAATTCTTTCTTGGCTTGTTCCGCTTCCGCTTCGCCGCGATGAATAAACGTCAGCGTGCGCTTCAGCTCCGTCAATCCGACTTCGCTAGCGTCTTCGATGTCTTTCAGTTCCGAGCGCCGCGTGCGCAATTCCTTGCGCGCTTCGGCCGCTACATCGCCTTTCGCCACATCGGCGCGCCGCTCCAGCCGCCCCGCTTCGCGTTCCAGCGACTGCAGCCGTTCGACCGTTCCGCGCATCTTGTCGATCAGCCGCTTCTTTTCAAATGGGTTAAAATCGATCCCGCGAATTTCCAGCGAAATTCCCACGCGCGTACGCGCAACATCCCACTTCGCCCGAATGTACGTGCGTTTTTTCGCTTTCGGCGTCTTGTCCAGCTTCACAGCCTGCTTCAGCGCCGTGTCGTATAGTTTCGCGATCTTTTCGATGTACTTGAGCGTCTGCTTGGTCTTGTTGGCGATTTTTTCTTCGGTCAGCTCTTCATCGTCAAACTGCACGATTTCTTTGATCGACCGCGCACCCTTGCGCAAATCCTCGCCGACTGCGATCAGCTCTTTAATAACAATCGGCGAACGCGTGATCGACTTCATCACCACTAGTTGCCCGCGCTCAATGCGCTTGGCAATCGTCACTTCGCCTTCGCGCGTCAACAGCGGCACTGTTCCCATCTCGCGCAAATACATGCGCACGGGATCGTTAGTCTTTTCCATCGAACCTGGAGTCAAATCCAGGTCACTGCCACCTTCCTCCGCGTGCGCATCATCCTTCACCGCGCCGTCGCGCTCCGTTTGTTCGACGGACAACTCCACCGCGCGCGCCGCTTTGGCCGCTGCCTGATCCTCGTAAATTTCGATACCATTCCGCTCGAAGGTCGTCAGCAGATCGTCAATTTCTTCCGAGGAATGCACTTCGGCGGGAAGCGAATCGTTCACTTCGTCATAAAGCAGGTAGCCGCGCTCTTTGCCAACCGTAATCAGCGCGCGTACTGCTTCGTATTTTTCTTCAAGACCTTGCGCCACAAACTCCTCCAGCAATCTACGGGCATCCCGAAAGCGTTCCGGTCAGCTTTCGTGCTCTCCGCGGGCGTCGCGGACATTTTAACTGCGACCGCAGAACGGTCAACTCAAGTCTGGCCGCGAAGCCGGCCAATAATCTCGTTATCAGACACGTTGGGCGGGACGCGCAAACGCACGTTCGGAGACTCAGCCCCTGCTCACTAATCAATTTTTTGTGAAGCTCGCTGCGCCGCGCCGCTGTTTTTCGCTCGCCCACTTGATCCAAAGCGCTGCCCGTTTCGCACCTTGAGGGGCCGATCCCCGCCGCTAACTACATAAGTATAGATGCAGTTAGCCCGAAAACCGTTACCCGAAAAACCCTCTTACGCTACATGGATAACTCCCGCCTCGTCAATATTTTACTTCCGGATTCCCGCGAATTGCCAACCCGCTCAGTCCGCCGACGCCAGCCGCCGCATCAGCTCCTGTTTCCGCGTCAACAACTCGGTCATCGCCGCCCCCTTGGGATTCGCCTCGATTCCCCTTTGCACATCTGTCAACTCGCGCTCGATTTGCTTCCGCGCCAGTGTGTCCAGGCAGCTCTGTGCTTCTTCCCACGCCGGATCTTGCGCATCCTCGAATAAGATTTCAAAAAACAGCCGCCGCTCGCGATCCGCCAGCTGTGCGCCGACTTCAGCCGCATGAAACGGCTCGCCAGAAAGAGTCGCTCCGATCAGCACCGCAAAAATCTTCTCCGTTTCCAGTCCCATATATTGCTGTGAAGTTTGCAAATGCTGCGCCAGCTCTCTCCGGAATCCGTCCGCCTCCGCCAGCATCCGAATCAACCTCCGCTCTGCCGGCAGCGCTGATTGCCGCACCAGCTCCGGCCGCAGTTTCACTTCGCTCCGCCGCTCGGTCGCCGCCTTGCTCAACGCCGCTCGCAGTACCGGCTCGTCCAGCCGTAACTGCTGCGCAATCCGCGTGGCCCACTCTGACCGCAAAATGCTGTTGGGAATTTTCTGCACATACGGCAAAAGAAAATTCACCGCGCGCTTCTTCCCCTCGCCCGTCGTCAAATCCATCTGACTCGCACGCCGGATCAAATAATCCACGTAAGGCGGCGCTTCCTTCACCTGCTTGATGTACGCGTCCGCACCTTTTTCTCGAATGTACAAGTCCGGATCAGCCTTCTTGTCTCCAACCGGTGGCAGAGCCAGCACTCGCACCTCAAAATCCTGCTCCAGCAGCGCTACCAGTGATCGCTCCGTAGCCGCTTGCCCTGCAACATCCGGGTCGTAATTTACGATTACGCGTTTCGTAAATCGCCCCAACAATTTAATTTGTGATTCCGCCAACGCCGTGCCGCAACTCGCCACCACATTGCTGATTCCTGCGCGCGCCACCGCAATCGCGTCCATGTAGCCTTCCACCAGCACGGCAAAGTCTGCCCGCCGTAGCGCGTCCTTTGCGCGGTCCAGGTGATACAGCACATTGCTCTTCGAATAAATCGGTGTCTCCGGCGAATTCAGATATTTCGGCTGGTCATCGCCCAGCGCCCGTGCGCCAAACGCCACAATCTTTGCGCTCTCATTCGCGATCGGAAAAGTTATCCGCCGCCGAAACCGATCAAAGTGCCGCCCGCTCTGATCCCGCGAAATCAGTCCAGATTCCACCAGAGTTTTCTCCGGATACTTGCCACGAAAATGCCGCAGCATCAAGTCGCCACCGCTCGGCGCATAGCCAATCCCAAACCGCTCGACCGTGTCCTTATCCAGGCCGCGATCTTCCAAGTACGCCCGCGCGGCCTTTCCCTCCAGCGTCCCTTCCAGTTGCTTCACAAAAAATGTCTGCGCCTCGCGATGAATTTCCACCAACACCGCGCGCAATTGATTTTCCCTGCGCTCTTCCGGCGAACGCTCTTTCGCCCGCGGCAGCGCGATCCCGCATTTCTCGGCGACGATTCGAATCGCTTCCGGAAAAGCGCACTTCTCCATCTCCATCACAAACTTGAAAACGTCGCCGCCCTGTCCGCACCCGAAGCAGTGATAAATCTGCTTCGTCGGATGCACGTTGAACGACGGCGTCTTCTCCGCATGAAACGGGCACAGTCCGCGGAAATTCTGCCCAGCCTTTTTCAGCGCAACGTATTCCCCGATGACCCGGACAATATCCGCCTGCTGCTTCACCTTCTCCGCAAATGATCCCGCTTCCGCCATAATCAGTTCCGTAAATCTACGATGGTGATCGCCTTTCCGCCGCGTTCTTCGGCTTCTGTTGCATGACTTGCGACCAGCGGATGCGTTCGAAGAAAGTCGCCCAATCCTTTTCGCAACGCTCCGGTTCCATGTCCATGAATAATTCGCACGCTTGGCAAATGTGCCATCGCAGCATCATCCAAAAACTTATCCACCTGCTCCGTAGCCTGCTCCACTGTCTGCCCAATCACATTAATTTCGTTCGCCGCACCAAATCGCGATGGAGAGCTCACCGAACCGCTTGCCACTCCTGAACTCGCAATCTTTCCGCCAGGCACAGACTCCACGCCAACAATCTCCTCCGCCGCAATCTTCATCCGCAATGGCCCCGCTGCAATCTCCGCATTGCGCCCATCCAACCGCCGCAAAATCACCGGCTTCGAAAACCCCCGCACGCGAATCTTCGCGCCTGGCTGCAGCAACTCCGCGTTCACCGGCCCCGCATCGCGCGCAGCAATTCCCAAACCCGCCTGCGATTCAGAAATTGTCTGCACCACTGCCGCGTTCAGCTCTTCCCTCGCCGAACTCCGCACCTCACTCAATTTCCTCCGCGAAGTCTTCTCAATCTGCCCGCGCAACTCGCGCTCTTTCACGGCTTCCACCACACGCGCCACATTTTCTTCAAAGCGCTTCTGCATCTCCGCAAACTGCGCTTCCAGCTCCGCAATGCGCTTCTGCTGCCGTCCCGCCCACTCCGTCCGCAGTTTCGCGCGCTCTTCTTCCAACGCATGCCGCTCTTCCACCATCTGCTTTTGCATACGATCCAGCTCTTCGCGGCTGCGATGCAAATACGCAATCAAATCCGCTGCTTCGCGCGATTCCGGTGAAAGCAGCGCACGCGCGCGCTCAATAATTTCTTCCGACAATCCCAGGCGTCGCGCAATCGCAATTCCGCTTGATCCTCCCGGCACTCCAACCATCAATCGATACGTCGGCCGCAAATTCACATCGTCAAATTCCACTGCGCCATTCAACACGCCCCCTGCAGTCGAAGCATACGCCTTCAACCGGTCGTGGTGCGTCGTCGCCAGCACCAGACATCCCTTCGCGCGAAATTCTTCCAGCAACGCCACTGCCAGCGCCGCCCCTTCTTCCGGCGCCGTTCCCGTTCCCATTTCATCCACCAGCAGCAATGATTCCGCCGTCGCCGTCGCCAGAATCGATTTCAGATTCAGCATGTGCGCCGAAAACGTGGATAAATCCGCAGCGATCGACTGCTCATCTCCGATATCCACCAGCACGTGATCGAACAGCGGCAGCACCGCACGCTGCGCCGCCACCGGGATTCCCGATTGCGCCGCCAGCACCGCCAATCCCGTAGTTTTCAGCGCGACGGTTTTCCCGCCAGTGTTTGGCCCGCTGATCACCAATAATCTCTCTTCGCGATTCAACGAAAGATTCATCGCCACAATCGCGCGGTTCTCGTGCCTTAACTTATCTTCCAGCATCGGATGCCGCGCCGCTTCCAGCCGCAACTCACCGTTTTCAGAAAACTCCGGCAACGCCGCATCAAAATCCCGCGCAAATCTTGCTCGGGCAAAGCCTCCATCCAGCAGCGCAATCGTTTCCGCCGCCGCAACCAGCGCCGGCCGCACGGCCTGCAAACGTTCTGTTAATTCCCGCAGCACACGCAAAATCTCCGCCGCTTCATCTTCCGAAAGCTGCACCAGCTGGTTATTCGGCTCGACGGTTTCGAAGGGCTCCAAAAATACGGTCTGCCCGGTTCCGCTCGCTCCGTGCACCACTCCCGGCGTGCTCCGCCGCGTCTCCGCGCGCACCGGAATCACATACCGCTCGTTCCGCAGCGTGACGTAGTCTTCCCCGGCCTCAGCGTTCCGCGAACGCAAAATCTGCCTCAGCGTTTTCTGAATCGCCTCGCGCGTCTGCACCATGCTCACGCGAATCCGCCGCAAAATCGGCGACGCGTCATCGCTGATATCTCCGTTCGGCAGCACGCTCCGCCGAATCGTAGCCAGCACCTCGCGAAAATCCCCCACTCCCGCCGCAGCCGCGGTCAACAACGGAAATTTCGCCGCCTCTTCGCGAAATTGCCCGCGCAACCACGCGGAAGTTTCCAGCAGCGAAGCCGCATCCAGAAATTCCGCCGGCTCCAGCGCCACTCCGATTCCTGAAATTTTCTCCAACCAGCTCTCCGGATCAGCCAGCCCGCCAAATCCCAATTCATTTCCGCTTCGTAGCCATTCCCGCGCTTCGCGAATCAACGCAAACTGTCCGCGCAAAAACTCCGCATCCCGCGAAAACACCAGCTGCTCCACCGCACGCCGCCCCGGCGCACACGTCGTCCGTTGCCGCAGCAATTTCCGCAGCTTGTCAAACTCCAAAACCTCTTCCGTGCTTCGACTCATTCTGCTCTTGCCTTATTCCTGCCTTGTGCAGCAGCGGCTTTACGCCGCTGTCCTTCCCTTGGCATTTTCTTTTTTCTATATTCCTTCCCGCCGCTTCTCACTGCGCCTTCACGCAACAAGCCGCTCCCGCCGCGTCAAACTCCTCCATCATCGCGATACTCAACGCATCCAACGCATCAGTCGCTTCATGCCCTTTCGATCCCATGTTGTTGCTCAAAAACGAAAACACCAGCCGCTTCCCGTTCGACAAATCCGCATAACCCGATCGCGTACGCACATGCTCCACCGAGCCTGACTTTGCGTGCAACCTTCCATCGGCAATGCTGTTCTTCATGCGGTCTTCCAGCGTCCCATCGATTCCTGCTACTGGCAACGATGCGAAATATACTTCAAACCACGGCTGTTTCTGCGCATACAGCAGCAGCGCCACCAACGCTCGCGCGGTCACCAAATCGTGCCGCGAGAGGCCCGACCCATCCGTCTGCACAACGTCGCCCGACGGAATTCCCGCAACCGCGTAAAACGACGTCGGATAATTCGCCAGATCTTCCGGCGTCGTCCACGCTCCATCCTGCCTCGCTGCCGTCCGCAACAACATTTCCGTGTGCAGGTTCTGGCTGATTTTGTTCACCAGTTTTACCGAGTCTCCCAGCGGAATCGATCGGTGTTCTGCAAGCACCACCCGCTTCTCTCCCTCTGGCGCGCCCGGCGGCAGAGAAAGCTTCCGCACCGTTCCATCCACTTTGATGCCGCGATCTTCCAGCAGACGCTTGAGCATCGCTGCCGCGTGCAGCGCAGGCTCCTGGATCGCCAAAGTCAACTTCCGCGGATTGCTCTTCGCGGGCAGCGTCCCCAGCAGCGTCACCACGTTCGAACCAGGTTCGCGCTTGAGCGTCAGGTCAGACTTCACGCCCGCCGCCGACGTAATCACCTGGTTGTCCACCGTAAATTCGGGTGCACTCGGCACCACCACCGCATCCACGTGATCCCCGGCCTTTTCGCCAGCGGTCAACGTCAGCTGCACGGTATTGTCGTCTACCACGATTGCCGAAATCGCGGCGCCGTACTCCCACACCATGTCGTCAATTTCCCAGCCGTTCGGATAGCGTTCCCGCGGAAAATAACTTTCGTCACCAACAATGTCGCCGGAAATTTCCTTGATTCCTTTCCCGGCAATCGCATTCGCCATTTCTGCAATCACTTTTTCCGATGGCCCGTCGAATTCCTCCTTGGCCATATACGGGAACTTGCGGTTCGAAAGGTTCGGGTCTCCCCGCCCCACAAGGTAAAGCGGCCCCTCCAGTTTTCCAGCCGCATTCGGCTCGGCTGTCGCCTCAAGCGTGGTTCGAAACCGGAAGTCCGGGCTGAGCTTCGCCAGCGCCAGCGCCGTCGTAAACAATTTCATATTCGAAGCCGGCACAAAATATTTGTCGGCATTTTCCGCAAACAGCACCTGACCAGTGCCGCCATCCGCAATCAGCAATCCCCAATCGCCTTTTGCCGGTTGCCCGCTTCCCAGAATAATTCGCGCTCGTGCTGCAAAGAGGTCCACTGAAGACAGCTTCGGCGCTGCTTGTTCACCGCCGGCCTTGGCATCGTGCGTCGCGCTCGCGCAGCACTTCTCCTGGCCCTGCGGGCTGCTTGCATTGGATCGCGTAGTCTCTTGCGGCTGCCCTGCATCCTGCGCTTTACCGCTTGCCGCGAAACACAAGGCGACCACAGCACAAATCAGCCACACTCGAACGCTTCGCGCCCTGAACATAGGCTCCACTTTTCTCCTGCTGGAATATTCCCGTCAAGCCAAGTATATTCCATACGCCACGGAACACTTCCTCGAAGCGGGCAGCGGCGACAGCCGCCCACCTTCGATACTGGATTCGGGGTTCCGCAACTCGCACGATATTGCCAAACTCCCACGCCGGCGAGCGCATCAGTTGCAAAGGAGAAAGCAAAATGAAAAAGACAATGGCAACGATTCTCGGCCTGGCCTTGCTGGGTTTACCGCTCGGCGCTCAGGAGAAATCGGACAGTAAGGAAGCAGAACGCCTGGAAAATTGCGGTACCGTCCTCAAGGAAATCATGGACATTCCTGATGACATTCCGCAGGACCTCATCGACAAAGCAGAATGCATCATCGTTTATCCGTCGGTCCTGAAAGCTGCATTCGTAGTCGGCGGCAGCTACGGCCGCGGCGCCATGACCTGCCGTACTGGCGAGCATTTCACTGGTCCGTGGAGCGCTCCCACCATGATGGCTCTGGAAGGCGCAAGCGTTGGCTTCCAACTCGGCGGCCAAGCCACGGATTTTGTTCTCCTCGTAACGAACGCACGCGGCGCTCGCGCCATTCTCTCTAGCAAAGTTAAACTCGGGGCTGACGCATCCGCTGCCGCTGGCCCCAAAGGCCGCAACGCCGAAGCTTCCACCGACGTCACCTTGCGTGCTGAAGTTCTTTCTTACTCTCGCGCTCGCGGGCTCTTCGCTGGCATCTCTCTCGCAGGCTCCACCGTTCGTCCGGACAACAGCGCCAACGAAAATATATACGGGAAGAAGCTCGACGCCAAAGACATCATCTTCAAAGGCCTGGTCCGCGTCCCGCCTTCCGGCCGAGTCCTCGTCGACTATCTGAACAAGAAAACTCCCAAGAATCTCTCTGACCCTACTTCGCTCAAATAGCTGGTCGCGTACCTAGCGCCATCTTGGAAAAAGCGTCTTCTGCCGCTTCGCGGAAGGCGCTTTTCCATTTTCGATGGCAAATTGTCCTGCGATGACTTATAGTCATTTATGAGGGGCAGTCATGATCCGCCGCTCACTTTCCAGTCTCTCCTCTCGCAAAGCCGCCATGGCATCACGGCGCGTTCGCCGCAGCGCTGACCTTCGCGAACGCCTGTTCCGCTCCGCGCTCACTCTGTTCGGAAAAAAGGGTTATGCCGAAACCACCGTCGAGGACATTACCGAAGCTGCCGACGTCGGCAAAGGAACCTTCTTCAACTACTTCCCCACCAAGGAACACATTCTCATGGCATTTGGCGAAATGCAGCTGGGAAAGCTGGAGGCCATTGTCCACGATACGAAGCAATCTGATTTGCCCATGCAGGAAGTTCTGCGCATGCTCGTCCTTCGCATGACGGAAGAACCCATCCGCAATCCGGCGATCGTTCGCGCGCTGCTGCAGGCCAATCTTTCGTCGGTGCGTGTGCGTGGGGCCATGCTGCGTATTCACGATCGCAACCGTGCTTTGCTCGGACAACTGATCCGCCATGGCCAGGAACGCCGCGAGATTCGCACTGATTTGCCGCCGGAAGAGATCGCGCAAGTCTGGCGACAGACGATTTTTGGCACCCTGCTTTTCTGGTCGCTGGCCGGCGATGCTTCGCTCACCCAGCGCATAGAACAGTCGCTGAGCGTGTTATGGACTGGAATTGCTTTTCGTCCATCCGCGAAAGGTGCAAAGCGCAAGAAAAAAGCCGGAGACAAACAATGAAATTTAAGCCGCTCATCATCGTGACCGTCCTGATTGCAATCGTTATCGCCGCGGGAGTTTTGTTCGGCGGATGGTTCCATCATGACAACGGCTTGCAGGGTTCCGGAACCGTGGAAGCGCGCAACATCCGCGTAGGTTCCGAGGTTGGCGGACGCATCGACAAGGTTCTGGTGCGTGAAGGCGAGATCGTCACGGCCGGACAAGTGTTGATGACGTTTGACGACAAGGAACTTCTTGCTTCGCTCGCGCAATCCCGCGCTAACGCCGAAAAAGCCAAGCGCGGTTACCGCCGCGAGGATATCCAGGAAGTGCGCGCCGCGGCTCTGCAGGCCAAAGCGGATTACGAGATGCGCAAGAACGGCTATCGTAAGGAGGATATCGCTGCCGCGCAAGCCGACGTCGATCGCGCCGCCGCGGACGAGACCCGCAGCAGTCTTGATTTTCAGCGCTATGACGCGCTCGCCAAAAAAGATCTTGTTTCCAAACAGCAGCGCGATACCGCCGAAGCAAACTGGAAAATGGCAGTCGCGCAAACGGATAACGCGCAGCATAAACTCGACGAATTGCAACGTGGCTACCGTCCCGAAGAAATCGCCGGCGCGGAAGCGCGCTATCTGCAGGCCCAGGCCACTCTCGATAAATATGTGCGGGGCAACCGCCCTGAAGACATTGACGCGGCGAGAGCGGCAATGGCATACGACGAAGCGCGTTTTCGCGAACGCCAAGTTCTCGCGCCCAGTGCCGCGTCCGTGGAAGTTCTCGATGTCCGCCCCGGCGATTTGATTTCGCCCAACACGCCCGTAGCAACTTTACTCGAGCGCGATGAAATTTACGTGCGCATCTATATCCCCGAAACCGAAATTTACCGCGTGCACGTCGGCCAGAAAGCCCAGATCACCGTTGATTCCGTGGGCAAGCAGGTCTTCGGCGGCGCGGTCGAACAGATCAACCAGCAAGCGGAATTTTTGCCGCGCAACGTACAGACGCGGGAAGAAAGAGTGCACCAGGTTTTCGGCGTGAAAATTCGCATCGACGACTCATCGCACCGCGTGCTGCCAGGAATGGCCGCGGACGTAAAACTTCTGGGCGAGAAATAGCGATGCCCGCAAACGGTGCCAAAGCGAACAACGAACCGGAAGTGTACAGCGGAGGGGATGCGCCCGATCCCGCGATTTCAGCGCGCGGACTGGTGAGGAAATTTGGAAACTTTACCGCTGTGAACGATGTGAGTTTCACGGTGAAACGTGGAGAAATCTTTGGTTTCCTCGGACCCAACGGCAGCGGCAAAACCACCGTGATTAAAATGTTGACTGGGCTGTTGCCGCTCAGTGGCGGCGAAGCCAGCGTGGAAGGCCTGGACGTTCGCACTGATGCGGAGCGGGTACGCGAACGTATCGGCTACATGTCGCAGAATTTCAGTTTGTATCCCGATCTTACCGTCATAGAAAATCTCACTTTTTACGGGCGCATTTACGGATTGAGTCCGGACCGGCTGAAAAAACGGATGGACGACATCATCCAGATGAATGGTCTCGATCCGTATCTGAATCGCCTTGCGGCGCAACTTTCCGGCGGATGGAAACAACGATTGGCGCTGGGTTGTGCAATGCTGCACGAACCGAAGCTCCTTTTCCTCGACGAGCCTACAGCCGGAATTGATCCGGTCGCGCGTCGGCAATTGTGGGATCTGCTGTTCGATCTTTCCGGTCACGGCATCACTTTTTTTGTGACTACACATTACATGGATGAAGCGGAACGCTGCAGCCACGTCGCGTATATTTACTTTGCGAAGCTGATTGCCGACGGCACTCCGAATTCGCTGCGCGAACTTCCCGATGTGACGCCCGCAGGGACCATTCGAGTGGAGATAACCACTCCGGAAGTGACGCGCGCGTTGAAACTGGCGCGGCAAATTCCCGGCATCCGCAGCGCTACCATTTTCGGTCAATCGATTCATGCGCTGATCGAAGAGCACTTCGACCTTGATGATTTGCGCGAGCAGTTGCAAAAACAAGGCATCGTCGTCGCGGAGATTCGTCCGCTGGCGCCCAGCCTGGAAGATGTTTTCGTCGAGCTGACCTACAAAAACCAGGCGAATGGCGCGAAAGAAACCGAGGCCAACCGTGCGTGAAATGTTCCGCGGATTTCGCGCCGTTTTTTATAAGGAGACGCTGCATGTGCGGCGCGATTTCGGAACGCTGTTTTTCTCGCTGATTATTCCCTTGCTGCAAATGCTGTTGCTGGGTTTCGGGATCGATACCAACATCCGGCAGATTAATACCGTGGTGTTCAATGCCGACGGTCGGCAAGAAAGTCGCGAACTTCTGGACCGCCTGAAAAACTCCGATACCTTTCACGTAATCCGCTACGTGAACAGCGATCAGGAAATGAACAACATGATCATCGCGGGAAAGGCGCACGTGGGCATCAAGATTCCCGTCGATTACTCCGATAAATTGCTGCACAAGATGAGCGCGCAGGTTCTGGTGCTGATTGACGGATCGGATTCGTCCGTGGCCGGGCAAGCGATCAACGTGAGCACCGCGATCGGTCTGGATGAATCGCTGCGGCGCGCGCTGGTGAACAACGAAACTTTTGCTGTGGACATGCGACCGAAGCTCTTGTTCAATCCGGATTCGCGTTCGCCGAATTTTTTTCTCCCCGGCCTTACGGCGATTCTGCTGCTGAATGTGACCACATTCCTGACGGCGTTTTCCATCGTGCGCGAGAAAGAACGCGGCACGCTGGAACAGCTGTTCGTCACCCCAGTGCGGCCGATGGGATTGCTGCTCGGCAAACTGTTGCCATATCTGGGAATCGGATTCTTTGAACTGTGTATGATCTTGACGTTCATGCGCTTCGCGTTTCGCGTGCCGATTCATGGCAACGTAATTTTGCTGGCGTTCCTTTCCCTTCCCTATATTTTTGTTTCGTTGTCGCTGGGAATTCTAATTTCCAGCAAAGCCAATTCGCAATCGGAAGCCATGCAGCTGGCGTTTCTGACCATCCTGCCGAGCATCTTTTTCTCCGGCTACATTTTCCCGCTGGAAACCATGCCCAAGTTTTTCTACGCTTTGAGCTATTTTGTTCCGGCGCGATATTTTATAGATATCACGCGCGGCGTGATCCTGCGCGGCGCCACGATCGTTCATTTGTGGCCGGATGCCTTGGCTCTTTTCACCATGGGAACCATTCTGCTGGTGATTGCCGCGCGACGATTCCAGAACAAAGTCATCATGGCGTAGAGGCTTTTGCGCACGCGGCCACAAGCGCACGCGGAAAAAAATCCAAAAGAAAGACGCGGACATAGAGTCCGCGCTATAAAAACTAATCCTTAATACATCTGTGGGTGTTTTTGTGTTTCGTCGACCCGCGGAGTATGCTGCCCAGTCGCTGAACAATTGCAGAGGAGAAATTGTGACCTGTCCGATTTGTGGGAAGCGCAAAGCTACGCGCTTTTGTCCGGCGAAGGGCGGGCAGATTTGCCCGGTGTGCTGCGGAACGGAGCGCGAAGTCACTATCGGTTGCCCGGCGGATTGTATGTACCTGATTGCGGCGCACCGCTATGAAGACGAACACAAGCGCGCGCTGCCCGGGGACACCCCGTTCGTCGAAGAACGATTGCCGCAGGATATTTTGCATTCGCAGCAGCAATTGATGAGCCTGCTGGCGTTCCAGATTGCGAAGTTCGCGAGCGGCCAACCGACCGCGACAGATCCGGATGTGCTCGCAGCGGTTGTGGCGCTCGCAGGAACGTACAAGACCCTGCAAAGCGGTTTGTTGTACGAAAAAGTGCCGGAAATTCCGATGCAGCGGGATTTGTATTTGGCGCTGACGAAGTTTCTGGATGAAATCAAAAAAGAAGCGATTGAAAAAGGCAATTCCGCCGCGGTGAAAGATTCGAGTGTGTTCCATGTTGCGGTATTTTTGTACCGGATGGGAAGTTTGCGATCGAATGGCAGACCACGTTCGCGAAGATTTATTGAGTTTTTACGCAGACAATTTCCGCAGTCGGAGCAGCCGAAACCGGAAGAGCCGCGAATCGTCGTTCCTTGAGCCGAAGACGGGATGAAGGCTACGATGCCGTGCCGCAAATTAGAGGGCTAGCGAAAGTTGGGGAGAGGGCGACACGGGGTGGCGGAGTTGGTCCCAGGGCCGAAACGAGAAACCTAGATGGGATTTGATGTGGGCCAGACGAGCAGCGATTTTTTGGCGGTAGGGTTCCGGAGCGTAGGCGTTGCGCGAGTACCAGGAATCATACTGGCGGGTGAGCCGGGGAAATTTTTCTTTCAGGAACGGCAAGAATTGTTTGGCGGATGAGGGCATCAGGAAAAGGACGCCGGAAGCGATCCATTGGGCGCCAGCTTCTTTTGCAGCTTGGGCCAGGGCTTCGAGTTCGCCCTCACTGTCGGTGATGCCGGGGATCAAGGGCGAGGCCAGAGCGCCTACGGCGATGCCGGCTTCGCTGAGTTTTCTGATGGCGGCAAGGCGGAGGTCGGGACGCGGAGCGCGCGGTTCGAGAAGGCGGGCTAGCCTGGGACGCAGCGTAGTAATGGTTATGTCCACGTACACGCGGGAGTGTTTGGCTATTTCCTGCAACACATCAATATCACGAGTAACGAGATTGGATTTGGTAGTGATGGAAACGCTGAGACCGTGGTGGCGAGCGAGCTCTTCCAGGCAAGCACGGGTTACGCTGTATTCTTTTTCGGCAGGCTGATAGGGATCGGTGGCGGTGCCGATGCAGATGTGTTCGGGAGCGCCCTCGCGACCGGCGGCGAACGAGTACTTGGTGGCGATCTCGCGAGTTAGCAAAACTGCGGCGTCTTTTTTGACGAAGATCTTTTTTTCGAAGGCCAGACCGTCCAGTTCCATAAATTCGTGGGTATAACGGGCGTAACAGTATTTGCAGGCGAATTCGCAGCCGCGATAGGGATTGATGGTCCAATCGAAAGGGACGCGGCCGGATTCGCATTTGTTGAGAATGGATTTCACCGGGAGGAGAAAATATTCGGGGCGTTCGCCCGAGGTGCGGCGCGTAGGAGCAGCAGGAGAAATGGAAGCGAGGCGGGCGATGCCGACCAGCGGCGCTGCGGTGCTGCGTGCAGCGCCTGGTACAGCAAGAACAGCATCCTTCCGGAAATCCTGCGCATTGCGGAGAGAATCCCCGCAAGAGGCAGGAATGGCAGACGGAGGGCAATCCGAGCCGCCGTTGTTAGGAGTATCCGGAGCGATGCTGCCCGGACCGTGGAGCGGGGCACGCTCGCTGGTCCGTGTGTTAGGGCTATGATCAGGGCAAACAGGAAAGAGAGAAGCTGAGGAGAATGGAGCGCGGTGGCGGATAGGAAAGCCCGCCGATTTAGATGAGGAAAGAACTGGAGACATAGCCCACCTCGATGCGCGTTGAGTATTTCGCTTTTCTTTCGCCTTGTCAAGGACTTTCGTGTTTTGTTCGCCTAGAGATCCTAACAAGTCGCTGTGCCGGTGGAGTTAGTACTTGGAGACGGAGAGACATAGGCCGCTCAGAGCGGCAGCGGCTTCACTACGCCGGCCCGACGATTTCGCAGGAAACGAAAGCGGAAGAAAAAGTCGGCCCGCTTCGTTCAGAATAACGGACCCCAGAGTCTTTGCACGGCAAGGCGGCAGCTGGGCTTGCCTGCGGCAAGCAGGCTGCCGCACTCCGTATGGGCTGTATTGCGTTCGCTGAAGGCATCTGCTGTAATCCCTCGTCGAGCGACCGCCAGCGACCTGAGGCCAACATGTTCCGCGAGAGAATTCGACGATTGCGCTGGGTCTGGATGGTGCTGTTAGCCATTGCGAACCCCGTGCTGGGGCAGACGCCCGCGAAGCCGACAGGGCAGGCTCCGACCGCTGGCGGGGGCGCAAAAAGGCCGGGAGTTCCTCAGGCTGCTCCTGCGCCTGCTGCGCCGCAATCGAAGCATTTTCCGATTTTACTGGTCGCATCCGGGGCGGAACCGCAATGGAGTGTGCGAATTGGGATGAAGGGGGCGGAGCGATTGGAGCGTGCGGGCTATCCGCCGATCACGCTGGAGCCGGGAGAAATCTCGGCCGATGATTCGGGGACGGCGTGGACATATCGAGCGAAGGATGCGGGAACTGGCGGGGACGTGACGGTGCGATTGTCGCGGGAGACGTGTACAGAAGGATCGGCGCAGACCAAATCTTCATTTCGAGCGGTGGTGACACACGCACAGATCGGGATTTTGAACGGCTGCGCGAAAATAGCTGCGGAAGAATTCCCGGAGTTCAAGCAAAAGAACCTGGATGATGAGGATCCGGAAAAAAAGAAAGTGCTGCCGCCGCCGATTACGGGATTCAAAGCGCCGGCGGCGATGGCGTTTATCGATGCGGCAGGAAAGGTGGTGTTGGTGCGAAGCGGCGTAACGAAAATTGTGGCACCCGCAGGAAACCAGCTTTCACTTTCGCACGACGGCAAGCGACTGCTCTTCACACACGACGAACAAGGCAAGGACCGCACGATCATGATGTACGACGCGGTGAGCGGGAAGATCACCGAGTTGATGCGGGGATTAGTACAGCAGGCGTTCTGGTCACCGGACGATTCGCGCATCGCGTTCATGAGATCCAGCGGACCGGACTGGACGGTGTGGACCATGCCGGCTGGGTCGCCAGAAAAAGCTTTGCAGTTGAGTACCGGGAGTGTTTGGGCGCTGCATGGATGGCTTGATGCGCACACGATGCTGGCGTCTGACGACACGAAACTTTATTTCTTGCGAACCGAGAGTCCGCCGACCTCAACGGCAATTCGCGAGGTGTATGGGGATGGGTATGAAGTGATGAGTTCGGACACCATTCGCACGAATCCTGCAAATCCGGATTTGTTGATGGTGACAGCATATGTTTCGCATCCGAAAGCGGGGATGCCGACCGATGCGCACACCGGGATGGGCGGCGCGGCGTTTTTGTATGAATTGAAATCGAAACGGCGAGTGGACGTGACGCCGGCGAACGTGTTTGCGCAGGATGCGGAATGGTCGCGCGACGCAATTCAAATTTTTTTCACAAATCGAGAAAAGGCGCCAGTGATTTGCAGGGTTTTCTGGGATGGGTCAGGCTACAAGAGGGTGCGCGCGGGGAGCGATTTGGTTGTCGGAGAGTAGTGGAATCGGAGTTTGACCATGTGGACGCGGAACGCGATGTGCGCTGCGATGTTTGTGGGAGCATGCTGGTTGTCGCTAACGACAAAGGCGCAGGAGATGCCGCCTGCAACAGCGGCTCCAAAATCGCATCGCATGCCGATGATGAGAAAGTTCTCCTACAACTGTGATGGCGGGACAAAAGCGACGGTGTTTTTGCGAGAGCGAAATGTGCGGGTGGTGTTTGCGGGTAAATCATATTCGATGAAACAGGTGGAAGTGGCATCGGGAACAAAATATTCGGATGGCACAATGGTTTGGTGGAGCAAGGGCGACGAAGGATTCTTGGAAGAAGAGGCGAAGGAAGGCCAGTCGGTGCGGTTGGCTGACAACTGCAAATTGGAAAAGGCGGCAAACGCAGCCAGTGCGGGAGTTGTTAGCGGGACGGTGGCTTATCGCGAGCGGATTGCGATGCCAGAGAATGCGGTGCTGACCATGCAACTGCTGGACATTTCGTTGGCTGATGCGCCGGCGAAAGTGATCGCGGAGCAGAAATTCACATTTGCGGGACACCAGGTGCCACTGCCGTTCGAACTGCACTATGACTCGACCAAAATCGATCCGAAGCACATGTACGCGTTGAGCGCGCGGATCACCGTAAACGAGCAACTGATGTTCATGAATACGACGACGTATCGAGTGATTACGCAGGGCAATCCGGCGAAAGCGGATATTTTGCTGCAAATGGTGGAAGGCCAATCGAGCGGACCGAAGCACCAACCCCGGCAGTAGCCCTTTGGTACAGGTGCCGCTTTGGGTGCCGCGCGCAGCGAGCTGCGGTTGCCGCAAAGCGCGAGAACTACACTTGTAGTATGGCGTCCCCTCTCCCCGTAGAACCGAAACCCGTGAATATTCTGGTGCTGGACCAGGAAGGTCCTAGCGCGACGGCGCTGCGGCAGGTTCTGGATTCCGAGGGTTGGCGGGTGCGGATTGTTGGCGAGTCGAAATTACTGCTCAACGAATTGAAAACCGGCGAATGGTCGCTGGTGATTGCAAACATTGCATTGCTGGGACTGGACTCGCCGGGTTATTTGACGCTGCGGGAATTGGCGAGCGTGCCGCCGGAAGAAGGCGGGCGAGTGCGCGGATTGTTTCTTGTGCCGGAAATGGCGGGAAGCCAGTTTGTCGGCACACTGGAAAAGGCGCGGCTGCCGTATGTGGTCCGACCGTATCATTTGCACGATTTTCTGGAAAAAGTAAGCGATCTGCTGGTAGAAGTGAACGCGATTGCGGCGCCGCTGCGGCAAGTACGATACGAGTTTGGCGGGCTGCGTAAGAAAAAGCGCGAGGCCAGCCGGACCACTTCGATGTTTGCTTCGCGGGATTCGTATTCGTATTCGGAAGAGGAGATTGCCGAGTACGAGAAACAAGAGTCAGAAAATTCGCGTAACAAACGGGGAAAGCTGCGCACCAACCTGGGCGATCCCAACCGGTAGCTTCCTTTCATTAAATATATTGTTTAGCGCCGCAAGATTTTGCGGCGGCAGCGTTCCCACTGTGTGGCGCGCCACGGCCGGCCGAATTGCAGGCTGACGGCGCGAGCACAGGAGGTCTTTATGGATCGCAATTTACTGGGCAGTCTTGTGGGTGGATTGTTGGGATTGTCTTTGCTGGGGACGCTTGGAGCGCTGGGCTTTGTCTATGGCGGGACGGCAGCACTGGAGCCGGGAAAAGCGGACGGCGGATGGCGACTGCTGGAACCGGTCACATACGAAAATTTGAGTATTTTCCCAGTGGTTAATGCGAATTCGACGGACACGAGCTGGTTTTTGACGCTGGACGACGGGCTGGCAAGCGGCGAAGTACAAGTGCGCGAGCAGGGTACAGAGGGAATGGTTCGAAACCGCGACGGTGGGATTCGGCCCGCGTATTCGAATGGCGCGTCGGTGAACCAATTGGTGCTGATTAACCGGAGCAAACGGCCGCTGTTGCTGTTGGCAGGTGAATTGGTAAGCGGAGGGAAGCAGGACCGCATTATCGGCAAAGACAGGCTGGTGCCGGCAGGATCGGAGCCGCTGCCGCTGGATGTGTTTTGCGTGGAGCATGGGAGATGGTCGTCCGGTGCAAATTTTACGGATGCGAAGACCATCGTTCATCCAAGCGTGCGGGAACAGGCGGCCGTGCAGCAGGATCAGAGTCGCGTATGGAGCGCGGTGCGAAGCGGTACGACGGCGGAAGTATCTGCCGGGGCACCGATGGGAGTTGGAAGTGGCGGCGGAAACGCCGCGGCGGCACCGGCGGCCGCACCGCTTGCTGAGGCACGCATTTCACGAACCATTCAGGAAGATGCGCCGACGGAGTCGTACAACAAAATCTACAAATCGCGCAACGTGAATGGTTCCGTGGACACGTATGTGGATGAGTTGCAACGAAAATTCGCGCGGCAGACTGCCGGACTAAAAGGCGAACACGTGGTCGGCGTGGTGGTGGCTTACGGAGGCGAAGTCGCATGGAGCGACATTTTCGCCTCGGACGATTTGTTCCGGCAGTATTGGAAGAAATTGTTGCGCAGCTATGTGGTGGAAGCGCTGACGAGGCCAGGGTATCGTGAAGTTGCAGCGCGACAGGACGCAGGACAATTTCTGCGGCGCTTGAACGGACGTATCCATGAAGAGACGGAGCCAGGTGTGTACCGTTGGCGGGAAATCAACGAAGGGCGGTTGTCACAGATTGAACTGGATGCGCTAGAACCGAAAGTGATGACGCTGCACCGGCTCCTGATTCACCGCACGAATTGAAACGCAAGACTCAGGCACTTTCGCCTGACACGGCACTGGCTTCTGGCAACAGGTGTCTAAAGAAAGGGAGAAGATCTATGCCTCTTCGGGTGTGTCGGTACACTTCAGTGGTCTTGCTGGCATTGACCGACCCGATTATTCGAATGTTAGATAGACGGCTGGAGGATGCAAAGAAAACGGATATCTACCGCAGGCTGGCGAGTGAAGAGTTTAAGGTTTCGTCGGCGCCAGCTACGAAATAAGCCGCACGATGCTGGTATCGGTGCTTCGCGCGAGCAGGTCGCTCGCGGTTGCCGGCCAGGATGGATGCTGGAGTTGCGGCGCGATTTCGGCGAGAGGCGCCAGAACGAATTTGCGTTCGAGCATTCGAGGATGCGGGATTTGCAATTCGGGAGTAACGATCGATTGATCGCCGAAGAGAAGGATGTCGATGTCGAGGAGGCGCGGGCCTTTGGCGAAAGCTTTTCTGCTGCCAAGCTGGGACTCGATGGCGCGGAGGGCATGCAAGAGCTCGATGGGCTGCGAATCGGTTTCACCTTCGACGACGCAATTGAGGAACCAGGGTTGGTCGAGGTAATCGACAGGCTCGGTTTCGTAGAAGGACGAAACTTTATGCACATGAAGATTTGCCGAGGGCAGTGCGGCGATGGCGGCGCGCAGGTTCGCGGCACGATCGCGTAGATTCGAACCGAGCGAGAGGTAGACGAGTGTTTGAGTCAAGAGAGATTCCTCGCCGAGCCTGGCTGCGCAGGCAGGCTCGAAATGACGACGGCAGAGCTGCTAAGCATTTAAGTCAGCCTAAGCCCGCTAGAACAGGCGCGGCTGGCGGCGCGGCAGTTCCCTCTCGAAATATTGATAGGCGCGCGGTGTCGCAACGCGGCCGCGCGGGGTGCGATCGATCATCCCGATCTGCATCAGGTACGGTTCGTAAATTTCTTCGATGGCGTCTTCCTCTTCGGACAACGCGGCGGCAAGAGTGCCGAGGCCCACGGGACCGCCGGAATACTTGTCGAGTAACGCGAGCATGAGGTTGCGGTCCACTTCATCGAGGCCACTTTCGTCCACGCCTAGCATGGCGAGGGCTTCCTGCGCGACAGTGCGGGTAATTTTTCCGGCGGCGCGCACCTCGGCAAAATCACGCGCGCGGCGGAGTAAGCGATTGGCGATGCGGGGTGTTCCTCGGCAACGACCGGCAATCTCTTCGGCTCCGCCTTCTTCCATCTGGATGTTCAGAATTTTTGCGGAACGGTTGATGATGATCAGCAGGTCTTCCGGCTCATAAAAATCAAGACGATGCACGATGCCGAAGCGCGAACGCAGCGGCGCGGTGATGAGGCCTGCACGAGTGGTGGCTCCAATCAGCGTGAAGTGATTGAGATGAAAAGGATGGATGCGCGCGCCGGGACCCTGGCCAATGACCAGGTCCACGCGAAAATCTTCCATAGCGGGATATAGAACTTCTTCGACAGCTGCCTGGAGGCGGTGAATTTCGTCCAAGAAGAAAACCTCGCGCAATTCGAGCGAAGTGAGGATGGCGGTGAGGTCACCCTTGCGCTCAAGCAACGGCCCCGCGCTGGTCTTGATGGGCACGTTAAGTTCATTGGCGATGATTTGTGCGAGCGTGGTTTTGCCCAGGCCGGGCGGGCCGTAAAGCAGCACGTGATCGAGCGCTTCGCCGCGATTGCGCGCGGCTTCGAGGGCGATGGAAATATTTTCTTTCACGCGCTTCTGGCCTATGTACTCGTTGAGAGTTTTCGGGCGAACGCTGGCGTCGAGGCGCAGATCTTCGTCGTGCGCGGCGGCGGAAACAATGCGTTCGGATCGGTCCGCGCGGCCGAAGTCGTCTTTATTTTTGTAGGGAATCATACGTTTTGCGGTTCCGTCCACCACAAATCCTCTGATCCGGGCTCGCTTGCCCTGTTATTGCTGCGATCAAAATTCAACTTCCGGCAGCGACGTGCTTCCCTTGCGGGCCGCTCAATTCCTGCAGCGCGGCCTTCAATAGTTTTTCGAAGCTGGAAACTCCTACCGCGTGCTTGCCTTCCGTGACGGCATTTTCGGCGGCCCGGCCATCGTAACCGAGATTGGTGAGCGCGGAGACCACATCGGCATCCACTCCGGCTTTCGAAGCGGGAAATTTTTCTTCGGCAATGGTGACGGCTTCAAGCTTGTCCTTGAGTTCGACGACCATACGCTCGGCAGTCTTGCGGCCGACACCAGGAATTCTTGTGAGCCGGGAAAGATCTCCGGTGCGAATTGCGGGTACGAGTTCTTCAACGCTCATCCCGGACAGAATTTTCAGCGCCAACGAAGGGCCGACGCCGGAAGCGCCGAGCAGTAGCTCAAAAAAATGTTTTTCGCGCGAAGAAAGAAATCCGTAGAGCGAAAGCGCGTCTTCGCGAACGTGAGTGTGAATCAGCAGAGTTACTTCAGTGTGTAACTCGCCGAGCGCGGCGAACGTGGAAAGCGGCACGGCGACCAAATAGCCCACTCCGCCAACATCGACCATCACTTGGTTGGGGCGTTTATCGGCAAGCCTGCCGCGAAGCTGTCCAATCATCGCTCGCCAGTATTGCCGCTTTCTCTTCGCCCGTCAACGCGCCG